>Ga0335072_10001380_pt1 | contig 39584 bp, 33 predicted proteins | sample Lox_Sample_21_FD_206725 | JGI IMG/M metagenome (GOLD analysis project Ga0335072, IMG submission 206725) | Soil microbial communities from Loxahatchee National Wildlife Refuge, Florida, United States - Lox_Sample_2.1 | ecosystem: Environmental > Terrestrial > Soil > Wetlands | place: USA... | reverse complement strand
TGTCGATTTCCAGCACTCGTATAGACCATTAACATCTTGCCTTGGTGAAAAAGGGTAAGAGGATTAGCGCGGAAGTCTTTATGGAGCGGCCTATGAGAATCGAACTCACGCCTGAACCTTGGCAAGGTTCCGTACTACCATTATACTAAGGCCGCTCGGGCTTCTATTTTTATAACACGCCTACCGACGAAAACCAAGCCATCGGCTTCCAGTTGGTATAAGCCACCTTAACTTTCAGGAGACCTGTGTCACTCGCGCCGATTTTACGATCGGTGAGCGCCGTTGCCTTTCGGCGAACCGCGTAGCCTTTTCCTTGTCGGTGTACACCCGGCCGAACGTTTCTCCATCGGCATAGTTCACAGTTACCAAAAAGTGATGATGGCGTCTGCGGCGATCTTTGCCAAATTCCGACTTTTCATCCCGCACGGTCTTCCGCGGTGACTTTCCCTCTGTTTTAGCCACGGGATTTTCCTCAATCTTTGGACGGCGTAGCGTCCGCTACTATGGCAAGAATCCTTCCATTCCGCAAGTACGGGCAACCTTTACGGTTGTTTCCGCGGCCCGCGTCGGAATGGATCATCGCACTGCAGTCAGTTACTGCTTCTCAAACCACCCGATGATAACGAAAACATAATCAAAAGTCGTCATCCTGTCCACTGCTTAATCCGTATGCCCCAATACTTTGGGGCTGCTCGATTTGTCTTCTGGCCCCATTTTTCATGAAACATTTCACAGAGTTTTGCGTCTCTATTAATGACACTTGCTTATGCTTCGTACGGCGCAGAGGGACGTTATTATGATGGTCATTGGAAAACATCCACCGTTGCTGGAGGACCTCCGGACTCACACTCCGGAACAAATAGCAGAGTTGCGCCTGCTCTTGGGGGCTGGCGTTCTTGGACGCCCAGACGTGCGTCGTCCCGGCTTCTATGAAATCGATGGACACGCCAACGTTTATTACATTTTCCGCTATCCCACTGGACACAAGGTTCTGCTCCTGGCTGCCTGGCAAAAAGATTCGGATCCGGTGGCTGAGCTAGTTGCCTACAGTTGTCCAGCCGCGTAACTTGCGGCCAAGCATCCCCGGTATTTGTCATTTGTGCGTGGGCGGAGCGCGTAGCGCGAGCCCTGCTCCCTGCCCTTTCGGCCAGTTTACGTCGTCAGTATCAGATTCAGCGCATGGCCTTGACGTTTTAACCCCCTCCCCCAATCATGGACAGTACCGGGCGCAACACAGTGCAAGGCGGGGGTATGCCTGACCAGACCGACGTTCAATATACGCAGCAGCGGCGCAGCCGGCGTGCCAAGATCGCCAAGCCCCTCCGGGTGCGGCCTTCCGAACCGCGCGACGACCATTTCGAGGATTTGCCCATCAGCATAAATGCCTCAAAAGAGGGCATTTACTTCCACACTCGCCGTCCCAACTACTATAAGGGCATGCGCGTCTTCGTCACTTTTCCCTTCGCCTCTCCGCACGATCCCATGAATTGCGAGTACGTTGCCGAGGTCGTTCGCGTGGAGAACCTCGCCAACGGCCGCTTCGGCGTAGCGCTGCACCTGAAAATGACCATGAACTACAGCGCCGGGGCCCCGCCGGGCTCCATCTCGCGCGCCTAGCATTAAATCCTTTAATCCGTCCAACAGGAAATTTGCATTGTGCCTTTCAACCCTCTTCGTGTATCTTCGCTTTTCATGATCTTTCGGGCGCATCGACACCATCATCATCACGGCTGCCTGCCGCGCCCGTTCTGGTCTGTCTAGCGCTTACTGCAACACAAGCTCTACTCGGCCCGCTGGCGCGCATCGCCCAGCGGGTTTTTCGTTTTTGGGAGGCCATGTGCACCTGGCATTTGAAAAATCAGGCGGACTTATTCCCGGGATCGTTCAGGACCACGAGAGCGGCGAGGTTCTCATGCTCGGCTATCTCAACGCCGAAGCTTTCGAACAAACCCAGCTTACCGGCGAGGTCCATTTTTTCTCGCGCTCCCGCAAGCGCCTTTGGAAAAAGGGCGAAACCAGTGGGCACGTCCTCCGCGTTCGCGAAGTTCGCGTCGACTGTGATGCCGACGCTCTTCTTTTCCTCGTCGAAGCCCTGGGCCCGGGCGTTTGTCACGAAGGCTATCGCAGCTGTTTCTTCCGTTCTCTGCAATCCGATGGCGCTTCCACGGTCATTGCCAAACCCGCCTTTGCTCCCAACGACGTCTACGGCACAAAGGATTCTCAATGAGCCTCCTGAAACTCGGCATTCCCAAAGGCAGTCTTCAGGAAGCGACCATCGATCTGCTGGCGCGCGCGGGCTGGAAAGTCACTCTGAGTTCTCGCAGTTATGTACCGGCCATCGATGATCCCGAAATCGATTGTCTGCTGGTGCGGGCTCAAGAGATGGCTCGCTATGTGGAAACCGGAGCATTGGATGCGGGCATTACCGGCCATGATTGGGTGCAGGAAACCAGCGCGAATGTGCTGGAATTGGCGGAACTCGTCTATGCCAAGCAGCGCCTGGCCCGCGTGAAATGGGTTCTCGCCGTCCCCGAAGACTCCCCCATTCGTTCGCCGCGCGATCTGGAAGGTAAAGTCATCGCCACGGAAGTAGTGGGCATCACCCAGCAGTATTTGGCCAAATTTGGCGTGAGCGCTCGCGTGGAGTTTTCCTGGGGCGCTACGGAAGTCAAGGTTCCACAGCTTGCGGATGCCATCGTCGAAGTTACCGAAACCGGCTCCTCTTTGCGGGCCAATCGACTCCGCATCCTCGATACCGTGCTGGAATCTTCCACGGTCTTCATCATGAATCGCAAATCCGCTGAAGACCCCGCCAAACGCGAGAAGGTCGAAAATCTCATACTGATGCTGCAAGGCGCCATCGCCGCGGCCACCCGTGTCGGCCTTATGTTGAACGTGCGCCGCGAGGATCTGGCTTCCGTACTGGCGGTGTTGCCCGCGCTGAAGAATCCGACCATTTCCGAATTAAGTGATTCCCATTGGGTCGCGGTCAACACCATTATTGAGGAAGCGGTGGTGCGCCAGATTTTGCCGCGGTTGAAAGCGGCCAAAGCTCAAGGCATCGTCGAGTATCCTCTGAATAAAATCGTGCTCTGATGCGTATCCTCACACTTACTCCGCGAACCGAAGCAAACCTGATGAAACTGCGCGAGGGCCAGGATCGTCGCGCGCAGCGCATTGCCGCACGCATTGTCGCCGACGTCCGGGAATACGGGGATGCGGCGCTTGACCGCTGGTCGCGCAAACTCGATGGACTCGATGTGCGTGGACCGCGTTTGTGGATTACCCAGCGGGAAATCGCGGCCACCGCCAAGCGCGTAGACCCTTCGTTTCTTCGCGCCGTGCAACATGCCGCGGCAAACGTGCGACGGGTTGCACAAAAGCAGCTTCCAGCCGCGTGGTCGCTTCAGGTTGAGCCGGGCGTGGTCGTCGCGCAGATCGTTCGTCCCATCGACGCCATCGGTTGCTATATTCCGGGTGGCCGTTTCTCTCTGTTTTCGACCCTGCTCATGACCGTAGTGCCCGCCCAGGTAGCCGGCGTGGATCGCATCGTTGTGGTTTGCCCGCGCGCGAACGACGAACTGCTGGCCGCGGCCCACCTCCTCGGCATCACCCAGATCGCTCGCATCGGCGGAGCGCAGGCCATTGCTGCTTTGGCCTATGGCACCAAGCGCATCGCACGCGTAGAAAAAATCTTCGGTCCCGGCAATCGCTACGTCACCGCGGCCAAACAACGAATCAGCTCCGACTGCGCCATCGATCTTCCCGCAGGCCCCACGGAAGCGGTTGTGCTTGCTCGCGCTGGTAATCCTCGTTGGATCGCCGCGGATTTGCTGGCGCAAGCCGAACACGCGCCCGATGCGGGAAGCTATCTGGTGACCACCTCCGAGCGGCTTGCCATGCAAGTCCAAGAGGAAGTCGCTGCTCAATTAGAGAGCTTGCCGGAGGGCAATCCCGCTCACACCTCCACCGAAAAAACTGGCGCCATTCTCGTAGCTCGTTCCTGGGACGACGCCGTCGCCTTTGTCAATCGCTTCGCGCCCGAACATTTGTCTTTGCCGGAAGCGCCTCCTGCCCTACTCAAAAAAATTAAAGCTTCCGGCACCATTTTCGTAGGCCACCTGAGTGCGCAGCCCTTTGGGGACTACGCCAGCGGCAGCAACCACGTGCTGCCCACTGGCGGGTGGGCGCGCCGCCGCGCTGGCCTTTCTGCCAGCGACTTCGTCAAGCAAATCACGGTGCAATCCATCACTCCTACGGGGTTTCGTAGTCTTGCCAATTACGTTCAGGTCATGGCCCGCGCCGAAGGTCTGCTGGCGCACGTCAACGCCGTCGAGGTGCGCAAGTGAAGCTCAATCTGCCCGTTCGCAAAGCGATCTTGCTCCGCCGTACCTACGAAGCCCCCGCGGAAGGCCGCGCCGGAAAGATCCGCCTCGATTTCAACGAAAACACCACCGGCTGTAGCCTCGCGGCACGCAAAGCCCTCGCGCGTCTGACCGCGAAACAAATCGCCACCTATCCCGAATATGAAGCCCCCACGCGAAAACTCGCTCGCTATTTCCACGTCACTCCAGACGAGTTGCTGCTCACCAACGGGGGCGACGACGCTCTCCGCGTGTTTTTCGACACCTTCGTCGAGCCGCGCACCGACGTGCTCATCTGCGAACCCACTTTCCCGATGTACCGCTATTACGCGGAAATCGCCGGCGCGCGCGTCAAGGTGTTGCGCTACGGCCCCAACATGGAATTCCCTTTCGACGATGCCGTAACCGCTCTTCGCCAGAAGCCGCGCTTGTTTTTCCTGGCCAACCCCAACAACCCCACTGGCACTCTGGTCCCCGGCAGTGCCGTTCAGAAACTCCTCCGCGCCGCAACCAATACCGTCGTGGTCTTAGACGAAGCCTACGCCGAGTTTTCTCCGGAGTCCGCCGTGCCTTGGGTGCGTCGTTATCCTCATCTCTTCGTCGCGCGAACGTTTTCGAAGGCGGAAGGCATGGCTGGGCTCCGTCTTGGCGCGGTGATCGGCCAGCGTGATTCTCTGGCGTTTGTTCGCCGCGCGATGCCCCCTTATCCCGTCAATCTCGCGGCCCTGGCCGCCGGAGTCGCTGCGGTGGAAGAACGCAAAACCATTACCCGTTACGTCCGCGACGTAAAGCGACTGCGCTCCTGGCTCGCTCGGGAGCTCCAGCGCCGTGGGGTCCGCGTGTTCCCCAGCGCAGCAAACTTTCTTCTCGCCGACTTTGGCAAATCTGGTCCAGCTTTCTTCCAAGAACTGGCGCGCCGCAATATCCTGGTGCGCGAACGCAGTCACGACCTCGGCCCCGGTTTCGCCCGGATCACCATCGGGACGCAAACAGAACTGAAGCAACTCTTGAGAATTCTCGGCCCCACCGGTCGACGCTAGGACACCTCATGCCCAGAACTGCACGAGTCCAACGCAACACCAAGGAAACCCAGATCGCTTTGCGCTTAAACCTCGACGGCCGCGGCAAATCCGACATTTCTACGGGCATTCGCTTCTTCGATCACATGCTCGATCTCGTCGCTCGTCACGGCGGGCTCGATCTGCAACTGCAAGCCACTGGTGATCTGGATGTCGACCAGCACCACACCGTCGAAGATGTGGGCATCGCTTTCGGCGAGGCCGTCAACGCGGCGCTCGGCAACAAACGCGGCATCCTTCGCGCCGGCTATTTCCTGATGCCCATGGATGAAACTCTCGCTGCGGCTGCGATCGATTTCGGCGGCCGCGCCTTTTGCGTCGTCAAAGCGAAATTCTCCGCACGAACCGTGGGTGGCTTTCAGACCGAACTTGTCGAGGATTTTTTTCAAGGGTTCGCGCAAGCGGCGCGTGCCAATGTGCATCTTCGCGTCCTTTATGGACGTTCCTCGCATCACCAAGTGGAGTCCCTTTTTAAAGCCTTCGCACGCGCCCTGCGCTTCGCCGTTTCCCGCGACAAACGCCTCCGCAACGTCCTTCCCAGCACCAAGGAGTTGCTGTGATCGTTACGCTCATCGATTACGGCGCCGGTAACGTCACGTCCGTCGTGCGTGCTCTGCAACGCCTCGGCGCCGAGGTTCGTGCCACCAATCAGCCCGAGGAAATCACCACCGCCACCTGCCTGGTTCTTCCTGGCGTCGGTCATTGCGCGGCCTTGCTCAATTCTCTGGATTCCCACGGCTTGCGCGGCCCGCTTCTCACTGCTATTTCCCGCGGCACTCCGTTTCTGGGCATCTGCCTTGGGTTGCAGGCGGTTTATCAAACGAGCGCGGAGGCTCCCGAACTACCGGGCCTGGGCATTCTGCATGGTCACGTCGAGCAGTTGCCGAAAAACGTAAAGTTGCCGCATATGGGTTGGAATCAGTTGCGTCCTCTTCGTGATTGCCAGCTCCTTCGCGATATCCCCCCGGATGCGTATTTCTACTTTGCCCATTCTTATGCCGCACCTGCCGGAGCGCCCTCCACCGCTGCCACCTGCGAACACGGCCGGGAATTCACCGCGATCCTGGAAACCAAACGCATCTTTGGCGTGCAATTTCATCCGGAAAAGAGTGGCGCGCCCGGTGCCAAGCTTCTCGACAATTTCCTGCGAGTCGCCGCATGAGCCTGGCCCGCCGCATCATTCCCTGCCTCGACACCGACGGTTCGCGCGTGGTGAAGGGGGTGCACTTCGAAGGCTTGCGCGACGCTGGCGATCCCGTAGAGCTTGCTGGCCGCTACAATGACGAGGGCGCCGACGAACTGGTCGTGCTCGACATCGCGGCTGCCCGCGATAATCGCCCCACATTTCTCGAAACCATCCGCCGTGTCGCCGAGCAACTCAGCATCCCTCTCTCTGCCGGCGGTGGCATTCGTTCGCTTGAGGATGCGCGCGCCGTAGTGCGCGCTGGCGCCGACAAAGTTACCCTGAATACCGCGGCAGTCGATAGGCCGGAATTGATCAGCGAGCTTTCCCAGGAATTTGGAGCACAAGCGGTTGTGCTGGCCATTGATGCCAAACGTGAAGATGGCTTTTGGCAGGTGCGGGTGCGTGGCGGTCGCGTGGCCACGGACTGGAATGCTCTCGATTGGGCGCAGCGGGGCGTGGAACTGGGCGCGGGCGAAATCCTGCTCACTTCCGTCGATCGCGATGGCACACAGTCCGGCTTTGATCTCGCACTCACCGCCAAGGTCAGTCGCAATGTCGGCGTGCCGGTCATCGCTTCCGGCGGCGCCAAGGTCCCCCAGCATTTTTTCGAGGTATTTACCGAAGGCGCGGCCGATGCGGCGCTTGCTGCTTCTATCTTCCACGACAACGTGCAGTCGATCCGCGGGCTGAAATCTTTTTTGCAAGCAAAGGGCGTTGAGGTAAGGCTCCCGTGCTGATCCCCTGCATCGATTTGCAGTGCGGCCAGGCCGTGCAACTCGTCCACGGCCGCAAACGCGAATTGGCGGTCGCGGATGTTCTCGGATTACTCAAACGCTTTTCTCGCTACGAGTGGCTGCACATCATCGATCTCGATGCCGCCATGCGCCAGGGCCACAACAACGCCTTGGTTCGCCAACTCTGTTCGGCTGCTCATCGCAACTACAAAATGAAAATGCGTGTCGGCGGCGGTATCCGTACCGTAAGCCGCGCCGTTAGCCTCAAAAAACTCGGCGTGCACCAGGTGATCGTTGGCAGCGCCGCCTTTCGCAACGGACGCCCGAATCTTCCTTTTCTGAAGAGGCTCGCGGCTCGCGTGGGCAAGAAACACGTCCTCGTCGCGTTGGACACCGCAAAAGGCCGCGTAGTCACGCATGGCTGGCGCACCGCTTTGTCCGTCGAACCCCGCGAAGTTTTCGCCGCACTAGCCCCCTATTGCGGCGGCTTTCTTTGCACCGACGTGGATCGCGAAGGAACCATGACCGGCGTCAATCTTCAATACTTCCGCTCTCTCCGGCGTGCGACAAATCTTCCCATCGTCGCCGCTGGTGGTATTTCTACGACTCGAGAAATCCGGGCACTCGAGAAAATCGGCATGGATTCCGCCGTAGGCATGGCTCTCTACAAGAACCGCGTCGCCTGAACATCACAGGCTGAAGCCTGTGCTACATCTTCCCCGCAGCACTTCCGCTTTAGTACGATAGTGGGCACTGCGAGGTCCCCATGCTTGTCACGTTTCGTCCGTGCGGTCCGAAAGATCACAAAGCGCTACTGAAACTCATCATCGCTTACTATCGCTTCGATAAGATTCCCTACAATCTCAATTCGCTCAGCCGCGGCCTCGACACACTCCTGCGGAATCTCTCGCTTGGCCAAGCTTGGCTCATGGAAAACCACAAGCACCCCATCGGCTACACGCTTCTGACTTATAACTTCGATCTGGAATATGGCGGTGTCGAGGGCATGCTCACCGAAGTTTATGTGGAAAAGAAATTTCGGGATCGCGGTGTCGGCACCCTGGCCCTCTATGAAGTCGAAGACTTCTGCCGCGAGCGCGGTATTCGCAACGTCGAACTACAAGTGTTGAACCACAATCGGCACGCAGAGAAGTTCTATCGCAAAGCCGGTTTCCGCCTGCTTCCCCGCAAGGTCATGCTCCTGCAAGTCCGATCGGAAGAAAAACGGCCACCGCGGCGGCCTATCGCAAATAGGCATCCGTGATGTACTGCTGCACCATGCGTTGCGTGTTGAAGAACGAACCATTGATGGCGATGGCATGTTGCATCACCGCCAGATAGCGGTTGCGATCCTCATAAAACATCGGAATGATCACGCTTTCCAGCTTGGAATACAGGCTCTCTGCGTCCAGCGTATTGTCTACCACCGCTTCCGGCGAGGGGTCCCGCCGGTGGGACTCGCCGATCGACCAACCGGTCACACCCTCGATATGCCCTTCCACCCACCATCCATCCAGAATGCTCAGGCTGGGCACTCCATTCAACGCCGCCTTCATTCCGCTGGTGCCCGAGGCCTCCAGCGGATATTGCGGCGTGTTCAGCCATAAATCGCCGCCGGAGGTAAGTTTGCCGCCGAGGTCTAAATTGTAGTCGTCGAGAAAAACAATGTTGACCGCTCTCTTCAACGCTTTCTTCGCTTTGAAAATCCGCCGGATAATGTCTTTTCCACCGCCATCTTTCGGATGGGCCTTGCCCGCGAACACAATCTGAAATCCCCCAACGTTTTTCGCAATTCGCCGCAAACGGTCCAGGTCGCTCAGGATCAAGTCGGCACGCTTGTAACCGGTAGCGCGTCGCGCAAATCCGATCGTAAACAGCTCCGAATCCAGCTTCAGTCCCGTTTTCCTGCGAACCGCTTCGAGCAGATCGTGTTTCGCCAGCAGATGCGCGGCCCACACTTCCTCCGGCGGCAATCCCAGTGCACCGCGCAAGCTGTAATTGTCTTCCCGCCACGACGGTATGTGCCGATCGAACAGATCGCGGAACGCCGGAGAACTCCAGGTGGCCGCATGCACTCCATTGGTAATGGCTTCGATGGGCACATTAGGAAACATTCGCCGTGATACTTCCCCGTGTAACTTCGCCACGCCGTTCACGTAATTGCTCAAACTCAGCGCCAGGTAGGTCATGTTCAAAGACGCGCCATTCTTGGCTGCTTCCGCAATGTCCGAATAATCTTGATCGACCTGCAGAATGCTCTTGATCAATTCTTTCGACGACGGATCCTTCGCATCAAAAATGCGCGCCTGGTCCGGATACAGCCGCGTCAGGTACTCCACCGGAAACTTATCGTGCCCGGCGGGCACCGGTGTGTGCGTGGTGAACACGCACTTGCTGCGTACTCTTTCGATATCGTCGCCTTTGATGGTGTTGCGGCCGGCGCGTTTGGCTTCTTCCTGCAATAACTCGGTGGTCAGAAAGGCCGCGTGCCCTTCGTTCATGTGGTAGCGCATCAGCTCGGTATGGCCGAGCGCCCGCAGCATGCGTACCCCTCCAACGCCCAGCAGCAGTTCCTGCGACAATCGGTAATAAGGGTCCCCGCCATACAGCGTTCCGGTCAATTCCCTGTCGCGGGCGTCATTGTCGGGCAGGTCCGCGTCCAGAAAATAAATGGGCACCTCGTAACCGCGCACTCCCTTTACCGTGTAGCGCCATGCTCGCAACTCCACCCGCCGGTCCTCCAGCGTCACCGTGACCCTCGGCGCTTCTTCCACGAGAAACTTTTCGACATCCCATTCCACCGGCTCTTCGCTCTGCGAACCGTCTTCCGCCAGTCGCTGCGTGAAAAATCCTTTGCGATATAGCAACGACACCGCCACCATCGGAAGGCGTATGTCCGCCGCCGCTCGAATCGTGTCGCCGGCCAACACACCCAATCCGCCGCTGTAGCTCGGCATCGAGTTCTCCAGCGCGATTTCCATGGAAAAATAAGCAACAAATCGTTTAGGTGGATGCGCCAGATTGGCCATCTTTCGAGGGTCTCCGTCCAGAGCCTGGTCCGTGATTTCTACGGGTTTCGCCATACGGCTGTAAACTCTATATTGTCTGAAAACATCCTTCGCCAAGCAAGCGAACCCGGCCGGCACTGTTCCGCAGACGCACGCTCTCGCCAGCTTCCGCGCCGGTTCCGTTATAATTTTGTTCCATGCCCATGCTCCTTGACGGAATTCAGGTCGTCGAACTGACCGAAGCTCTCGCAGGTCCGTACTGCGCCATGATGCTCGGTGATTTTGGTGCGCAGGTGATTAAGGTGGAGCGCCCCGGCGTCGGTGATCAGTCCAGAACCTGGGGTCCGCCGTTTATTGGCACAGAATCTGCCTATTTCCTGGCCACCAATCGCAACAAGCGCTCGATCACCTTGAATTACAACGATCCTGTTGGACTGGACGTGCTTCACCGGTTGCTCGCCAAAGCGGATGTGTTTATCTGTAATCAGCCTTCGCTCGCTTCCCTGCAGCGCCGCGCCATCGATCCGGATTCGCTTCGCTCCAAGCATCCACGCTTGATCTATTGCGCGATCAGCGGCTATGGCCACACTGGACCAAAAGCGGGCCAGCCAGGATACGACATCCTGGCGCAAGCCGAGGCCGGGGTCATGAGCTTCACCGGCGAACCCACCGGCGAGCCTATGCGATTTCCGGTGGCTATTGCCGATTTGACCACAGGCATGTACGCAGCCATGGGCATTCTCGCGGCCTTGTACGCGCGCGAGCGCACCGGGAAGGGTGATTTTCTGGATCTCGCGCTGTTCGACTCGCAATTAACCTGGTTGGCCAACATCGGCAGCAATTTCCTGAATGCCGGAGTGTCTCCCGAGCGCTGGGGGAACGCGCATCCCAGCATCGTGCCCTATCAATTGTTTCGCGGAAGCGACGGGCGCTCGTTTGTCTTGGCTGTGGGTACGAACCCACTCTGGCATCGCCTATTGCGGCTTCTCGATCTGGAGAAGCAATTAGGTTCCGATCCGCGCTTTGCCACCAACGCGGACCGTACTCACCATCGGGAATATTTGATTGAGATGCTACAAAAGCATTTCTCGTCTCTCCCCACAGAAACGTGGGTAGACCGGCTGATGGCCGCCGATATCCCCGCAGCCCCGGTTCAAACGGTCGGCGAAGCTCTTTCCCACGCGCAGACTGTTTCGCGTGGACTGATCGTCGAACTCGAGCATCCCACGCTAAAAACAGTGCGGAGCCTCGCTAATCCGATTCGCCTGCAGAACCAGCCAGCGGTCTATCGTCTACCACCCCCGCTGCTCGGCGAGCACAACCAGGAAATCTTGCGCGAACTCCAGCTATCCAGCTCGCAGATCGAACATGCGCTGCAAACCGCGTGCGCGACTCACAAATTGCAATAACCAAAGCCGTAATTCTTTCCACAGCGGTACGAATATCAGACTTGACTTGTACGCTACGTACTACTATACATACTTATGCCCAGCGATTCTCCCTCTTCAGAGTGTGCTCCTCTCGACATGCCGATTGTCGAATCTCCAGGTCGGAGGTTTACTGTGCCAGTCGATTGTTCGGCGGCCGCTCCGGCGGCCTATCGCAATTTCAATCTTTGCCCTCACTGCGCATCCCTTGGGCAACAGATGCTCCTGGGCCGTCTCTCGGAAGGACTGCCCATGATTTCGCGCTCCGATGGCCAGCACTTTCATCTTTTGCTTGCGGACCGCCCACTTCCCTACCCGCTCGAAAAATCCGCTGGCCCCACGAAGAAGGTCTCCGTCTGTTTCTGGTATAGCCACGTCCGACGTCCGAAATGTACTCTTTCCTGCATCGTGATTCTCTCTGGTACGCGCACGAATCATCCATCTCTATACCGCAAAATCGAGTCCGTCGCGGATCTTCTGACCGACGAGCTCCTCCGAGAGGGTAACCTCGCGGACGTCTATGAGTATTTCGAAGACGCCGCGATTGCATAGCAGCGGCTTTGCCAACAGGCACGTCTTTAGCTTTTGTAGGGCTCGCTTTCTGAAGCGGGCCGTTCGTTTTTCATTGCGTCTTGCCCACGGCTTCGCCGGCCACAGAAAAAAAACAAGGAACCTTGTTTTTCTTGGACTCTTCGAGAAAGCTTCGCTGGAATCAAGACGAAATTGGGCTTTTCCGTGGCTGGCGGGCCGTCACTTCCCGGCGTTCCGCAGCTGCACCGAGTACAACGAACTGCGCGCGGCGATGAACAGGGTCTTGTGATCGGGCCCGCCGAAGACGATTTGCGACGGCCGCTCCGGAACATTGATGGTTTCGATCAAGCTTGCTGCCCGATCAAAAACATAAATTTGGCCCGCAGCGATATACACATTTCCCTCGACATCTTCGGCGACGCTTTCTCCACCAACGTTCACGAATAGCTTTAAATCCGTCAAGGTTCCGTCTTGGTCCACAAAGCTTCGATAGGTCTTTTGCTCATCTTCATCCGACACGTAAAACTCCTGCCCAATCTTCGCAGGAGCCAGCCCAAACGCGCGAAGTACATCGTGCATCTTGGAGCCATAGTAGAGCGTGCCGGTAACGAAATCTTCGCCCGCGGGAAGGAACACGCTTTGGTCGGCGGACACGAACTGATACGGTTTTCTGCGCACCGCGGCTTCCGTGAAATCATTTTCGTTGCGCCAATAATCCACGGGCAAAATCGCGGTCATTTCCGGACGCGCCTTGCTCGGCTCCGGCTTCAGGAGCGTCAGTTCGGCAAAGTCCGTTCCGGGCTTGAACGTGTAGACCGTCCCGTTCCCTGCATAGCAGATCACCAGCAGGTTCCCCGATTGATCAAACGCCAGGTTCACCGGGTCGAGCGGATTGTCTCGCACAATCGAAAGTTGGCGCTTCGCCACCGACCAGCGGTAAATCGTCTGCCATTTCGCATCCACAAAATAGAAATCGCCGGCGCTGTCCACCGCTCCGCCGGAAATATTAAAGAACCCGCCCGCCAGTCGTTGTACTTTTGCTCCGGCAGCCAAAACCGCGGAGGCGGCACCAGGGCGAGTCTGGGGAGCGTTTCCCGAAAAGTTCAACCACGCAAATTCCCGCTGGCGCAATTCGAATTGATGATCCTCATCAAAAATCGCATTGTCGAACGACACTTTGCTGTCGCTATAGCAATGCAGGTTGCGAAACCGGATATCCTGCGAGTCCATGATGCGAATCGCATACGGAAATGGCTGATAACTGCTCACCACCCGATACATATGAAGATTCGCGAAAGCAACATGGTGGGAATTGCGAATGTCCAGTGGTAGCGCAAACCCTCCTTCGCCTCGTTCCTCCTCCGTTTGCAGCGCGTAAATCTGCCAATTCGACACATGGTTCAGCACCACTTCGTTTCGCACGTGATGCTCGCTGGACATTTCATACACTCGTCCGCTCGTCTCGGTATTGGACACGTACATTCCCGCTTGCGCGAACGTGCTCGGCGTCCAAATGTCCACAAACGTGCCTCCACCGCCGTCCGTGACCCACAGACTCGGATATTGCCCGTCCCAGCGGCGCAAGATATTGGCGTCCGCCGTGTGCGTGTTGTTGTAGATCTGCTCCCACATTTTTTGGTTCTGTTCGGGAGTCGCTCCTGGCGTGACCGTGCCATGCCCCCCGAGAAAGCGCACATCGTCGACCATGGAATCCGCCCCAGCCATCCACCGCAACGCCACCGCGCGCGCATTGATCCCGTTGGTGTACAAACCAATCCCGGTCACGATGTTGTGCCCGCCGCCGGGTGCCTCCACGAGCGCTTTCGGGCCGCCCACCCCTTGATACGCAGGTGTGCCGTCCGCAAGCAGAATGCGGGTAATGCTCGGATGCAATCCAATCAGCACCGTATCCGGGCGCAGTTGAATTGTGTCCGTCACTCGGTATTGCCCGATTGGGAAATAAATCGTCTTGTGGCCGGCAATCGCTTTCTGCAATGCAGCCGTGTCGTCGGCCACGCCATCGCCCACCGCGCCGAGACTGCGGATATTTACCCAACTCTTCATCGGAGGCAAATCGCGAATGTCCGATCTGGCCGGAGTTGGGAGCGCCTGCAATGGCGCGGCATCGAACACGTCCTGTATCTCGGGAACGGCGGCGATGTCCTGGTAATGCAGGCCATGTGAAAAAGTTCGCACCTCATATTTTTCCTCGGGTGCGCGCACTTGCTTTCCGCTCTCGCGCATCAACGCGAACACCGGAACCTTTTCGCAGAGCACATTTTCCATGTTGATTTCCGTGCGCCGGCTATTTTCAGCGCTGACGATCACCGCGGGGCCGCTGATGTTTTCCAGGCGACCATCTTTCACCCACAACTCATCGGAATAGCCCGCATCAATCGAAATCGCTGTGGGAACATTCTTGAATTGGGGTCGAATCAGCGTTAGGCCCGCTTCATGCTCGCGGATCGCCGCCTCGCTCTGGCCTTCAAACGTACCGTCAATGAGCGTGTACTGCCACCCTGGCGAAGGCTTGCGCGTCCAAATCCCGTATTTGCCCCCGAAGAAATGCAGGTCGATGGCCACGTTTCCGCCGTCGTGAATTCCCGCCAGCGCGGAACCCAATCGAAAATCCATGTGCTCCAGATAACAATGCTGGGCGTACCGCCCGCGAATTCCCACCGCGCCGGGATTGCCTTCGGCAATTTCGATATCGACGTTGTTCATCGCAGAATAAAAAGTGCCCGGGCTTGCATCGGGCGGAGCCGGCGTGGTCCCATCCGCATTTGGCTTGGGCCGCGCGCCCGCAAAGAAAATCATGTAGGAAGGCCCTTGCTGAAACCCGGGCGTGTTCGCTCCCAGCAGAATCACCGGCCGCGTCTTTCCATAACCAAACACGCGGATTCCGGGCCAGATGTAAATCGTGCGTGTAATCCGGTACCGGCCGGCGGGCAAGAAGACGATTCCCTGATTGGTGGTTTCCTGCACGCGGTCGATGGCCTGCTGCAACGCAGCTGTGTCATCGGCAATTCCGTCGCCGTGAACGGGAAACTGCTCGGGAGTGAGATATACGGCGCTCCGGTCGCCCGGCCGTTCTGTGAATTTAGAATCACCAAACGAGGGTCCACAGGTACACAGCAGAATCGCAAACACAAAGGCTAGGTTTTTCATGGCGCTCTTCAATGGGTACGGAGGAATACCTACATCGAACCAATTGGCATGTTACCAACTGTGGCGCGATAACAAACGCACATTGTGAACCCACACGGCAGTCTTACAAGACCGTCGCCTCCCGATGCGATTCCAGAAGTTGCATTATCATGGTTCATCGAAATAGGCTTTGCCCAAATGGATCAATCCCCATTGCGCGCGCCCGTTGAACACGGCAAAAAGCTCCGGTGGCTCCTGCTGGGAACCTTCGGCGGCATGTTGTTGTTGATGAGTGTCGCGGGCATCGACGCGCTGCGTTCCTTGCGCCGGCTGCACCAGGTCTCCCACGAAGTTGCCAAGCGCTATTCCGCGCACAATCAGGCGCTGCAAACGGTGCTTGTTTGTTTCCACGTCTACGACCAGGGCATGGAGCAATACTTGCTCGCCGACGTCTTCGTGGCCAGTGGGCCACAGCGAGTAATGATCGCCAGCCGCGGTTCCGAAGTGCTCACCGCCATTCATGACTATCCGCGCGATTCCGGTAATGAAGAGCAGTCGCTGGTGACGCAAATCGACCAGGCGGTGCAGGCGGAAGAATCAGCCTTCGACAACACCCAAGCCTGGAGTTCCGGCGAACGGAAGCGTCGCGCCTATCTTTTCGTGGAAGAGAAAATCCTCCCCACGCGAACTCACGTAATGGCTCTGGCCAGCGCCATTTCGCGCCTCAATGACCAACGCTTGGCGGCAGAGAACGACGCGGTGGCCACCGAGTTTTTGGGCTTGCAGACCCGGCTCTCTCGCTTGGTGGTAACCACCCTTTTGGCGGGCTTGGTCCTCTCTCTGGCCGCGGGTTATTACATCCTGCGCTTGGAGCAAAACGGCCGCAGGCGCTTCCTGGCGCTGGAGCGGAGCCGCCAGGAACTCGAATCGCTCTCCCAGCGGTTGGTGGAAGTGCAGGAAGCGGAGCGCCTTTCGATCTCGCGCGAGCTGCATGACGAGGTTGGACAAACCTTGGGCGCGCTGTTGGTCGACCTGGGCCAGTTGTCGAATCTGGTTCCTGCAGGCGACACCCTAGTGAAGGATCAGATAGCCCGCATCAAAACCGCCGGGGAAAGCGCCGTAAGATCCATCCGCGATATGGCTCTGCTGTTGCGGCCCCCTATGCTGGATGATTTAGGATTGGTGCCTGCACTCGAATGGCAGGCGCGCGAAACTTCTCGCCGCAGCGACATGGAAGTAGACGTGCACGCCGACGAAATGCCCGCTAACCTCCCGGACCAGGTAAAAACCGGAATCTATCGCCTGGTTCAGGAAGCACTGCAAAATGCCGCGACGCATGCGCACGCGAAAACCGCAAAAGTTTCCGTCCAATACAATCCGCAAAGGGTCGAAGTGGAAATCTCCGATGATGGCATTGGTTTCCAGCCCGATCGCACCCGCGGTATGGGCATCCTGGGAATGGAAGAAAGGGTCCGCCAACTGGGAGGATCTTTCGATTTGCAGTCCGGTCCTGGCAAAGGCACCACCGTGCATGCGGTGTTGCCGCTGAGCACTGCTAAGGACGCCATCTGAGCCATGAGGAGAACCCGCATTCTTCTCGCTGACGATCATCAATTGATGCGCAGTGGTGTGCGTCTTATGCTCGAACGCGAACCCGACCTCACCGTCGTGGGCGAAGCGGCCGATGGACGCGAAGCCGTGGCCCTCGCAAAATCCCTTAAACCCGAAGTCGTGGTCATGGACATCGGCATGCCTAACCTGAACGGCATCGAAGCCGCTCTTCAAATGACCCAGGAGAGTCCCGAACTTGCCATCGTCATGGTTAGCATGCATTCCGATGAAAGCTATGTACTGCGCGCTTTGAAGGCCGGAGCACGTGGATATTTGCTGAAGGATTCCGCCGAGGCCGATTTGATCAAAGCGGTACACGCCGTTGCCGGCGGAAAATCGTTTTTCAGCCCTGCCGTGAGTAAACTTTTGCTCGACGATTATGTGCGCAAGTTGAAGCGATCCGGCACCGAAGATGCCTACGATTTACTGACCCCACGCGAGCGCGAGATTCTGCAGCTGATTGCGGAAGGCAAATCGAATAAAGATATCGCCAATCTTTTGAACCTAAGCGTCTACACGGTCGAAAGCCATCGTTCGAATTTGATGGAAAAACTCAACCTTCGTGGCCTTCCGGAATTGATTCTTTACGCCGTGCGTCGCGGCATCATCGCCTAGCCTGCTGCTTTCCCTCCGTGCGCCTCCTTTAAGCCGCCATTTTTCACTAACCTGGCATATCCCCAATCGCCGGTGCCGTTTCTCCCCAATCGACGGGAGAACCGCGGCCCTTTCTGGCCGCGTCTTACTGGCCATAAGGAATTTACCCGCAACCTCAGCGTGTTGGTGCCGTGAGGTGCGGACCTTTTTCAAGGATGGTCACATGACAGTCGAGAAATCCGTATTCTTCTCCAAGCCTGCCGTACTGATTGCGGGGCTGGTGTTAGGGGCCTCCACTCTTGCGATTGCGCACTCCACCCAGAAAGCCGCTTTGACCGCGAATCCGCCCGCGACTCTGAAAGTGGCGGACAGTAACGAAGGGCCCAGCAGAACCAGCTACGCTCCCGTGCTCAAAAACGTTCTGCCGTCGGTCGTCAACATTTCCAGTTCAAAGGTCGTCAAGGCCGCTCACGAAATGGATGGCCAGCAGATGGACCCCTTGTTCCGGCAATTCTTCGGCAACGGTGAAGGACCCTCCGAAGCTCCCAAGGATCGTCGTGAGAAAAGTCTGGGCTCGGGCGTCATCGTCAGTCCCGAAGGCTACATTCTGACCAACAACCACGTGGTTGATGGCGCGACCGAGGTGAAAGTGACGCTTTCGGACAAGCGCGAGTTTCAAGCGAAAATCGTGGGCACTGATCCGAAGACCGACGTCGCCGTGCTGAAGATCGATGCCTCGAACCTGAAGCCAGTGACCCTGGGTGACTCTTCCAAAGTGGAAGTTGGCGACACGGCATTGGCGATTGGCAATCCTTTCGGCGTGGGCCAAACGGTGACGCGCGGAATTATCAGCGCCACCGGCCGTGGCAACCTGGGTATCGAAGACTACGAGGATTTCATTCAAACGGACGCACCGATTAATCCGGGCAACTCCGGCGGAGCGCTGATCAATGATCGCGGCGAATTGGTTGGTATCAACACCGCGATTCTTACCCATGGCGAAGGCAGTGAGGGCATTGGATTCGCTGTTCCGGTCAACCTCGCTCGCCAAGTCATGGATCAGATCCTGCAGAACGGCAAAGTCGTGCGCGCCTACATGGGCATTTTGCCGCAGGACATGACCCCGGAAATGGCCAAAGCGTTTGGCGAAAAAGCCGCTCGCGGTGTGGTCGTTGGGGATGTCACGGCGAACAGCCCGGCGCAGCAAGCGGGCGTACATCGCGGCGACATTTTACTGGACGTGAATGGCAAGCCCATCGTCGACAGCAACGAACTACGCATGACCATTTCCCTGATGCAGCCGGGCACGGACATTAAGCTCAACGTGCTGCGCGACGGCAGCCAGAGAGAAATCACCGTGAAGCTTGCGGAGATGCCCACGGAGACCGCCATGGCTACTCCCGACAAAGAAGACTCCAGCAAAGCGCTTGAGGGCGTCGAAGTGACGAACCTGACTCCCAATCTGGCGGACCGGCTGGGACTGCCCTCGGCTTCCGTTGGTGTGGTGGTCACGGACGTGGACCCCTCCAGCAAGGTTGCCGATTCCGGCCTGCGCAAGGGGGACCTGATTCAGGAGGTCAATCACGAGCCGGTGAAGAATGTCTCTGAGTTCCAGAGCGCGCTGAAGAGCGGTGGTAGCGATCCACTGTTGCTGGTGAATCGCCAAGGTCGGACCTTCTTCATCGCGGCGTAAGGAACTGAGGGAGCAAAGAACGAGAGGAAGTCGGTCGGTGGGCTGACTTCCTCTTTTCTTGAATTTGACGGAGATGTGAAATGAAAAGAGAAAGAAAGAATAAATTGGCGGAGCAATTTACCGGGCCGCTCTGGGATGATCAACATCCCGATTTTAGCAGCGCGGCCATGGACGAACTGGCCAACGCCTCGCATGAAGAGACATTCCAGCAAGACTGGTTCTATCCGCTGCTGGCCGAAGGGGTGGAATTCGAGCAAATTGTCGATCTGCTCCTCTCCAGCAAGGTCCGCCCGAACTAAATCCCCGCACTACCAGCGTACTGAGTCTTCAATACTACGTTGAGCGGCGGTCGCGTGCTTTTTGGAACGTGGCCCGCCGCAAGGACGTTATAGTATGTAGGGGCGCGGAGCTTACCTTATGGTCTTCGGCGAGATCGCCTTGGCCACGCGGTCGCGGTTATTTTCTCGACGTGCTCTTATGCCCGCGCTCATCGCGGCCTTCTGCACAACGGCCTTTTCCACTGGTGCGCAACAAAATGCAGTGCCGCCGCTTTCCCTGCCCAACGAAACCAGCCTGAGCCCCGCCGAGTATTACGCCAACGCCCACCCTTACCTTAACGAACCCTTCGAGCAACTGCGCCAGCGCATTCCGGAATTGGATGACTTGAAACCGGCGACAGATCAGCAACTGCTTGAGAAGATATTGCAGCGCACCGCCCAGCAAGTGGACGAATCGTTCGGCGCGATCGTCGATCTGACCTCCCAAGAAAGCATCACCGAAGATAAATACGACAGCCAAGGGAAACTGACTGGGCGAGAACAGGTCCAGGTGAGCTATCTGATCCTGCAGCGAGGCGCACCGACATTGGCACGGTTGGAAGAATATCGCACCGACGCGAACGGCAACCGCGTCTTTGAGCCCGGCCTGAAACACGGCGTTTTTGTCAGCTCGAATTTCGCCCTGATGCGCGCGTATTTCAGCACGGCCTTTCAGCCCGAGCTGCAGTTTCGCTATCTCGGCGAGCAAACTGTGGGTTCACGTCAGACTTATGTTGTGGCCTTCGCGCAGAAACCCGACGAAGCGAGCGTGCCGGTCAGGTTGGAACTGGATGAAGGCCCGCAAGAACATTATCGCGTGAAGATGCTGGTACAAGGAATTGTCTGGATCGACCAGGAAAATGCCCAAATTCTGCGCATGAGAACGGACCTCTTGGCGCCCCGCCCGGAGATCGGACTGAACTGGATGACCACCACGGTAAACTCCAGCGAAGTCCAGCTCCCCGACCTCGCGACTCCGTTATGGTTGCCGGCCAAAGTAGGGGTGTCTGCCCAATTCAGTCACAAAGATACGCAAACGGGCGACACTCGCGTAGAGACGTTTCGCAATGAACACGTTTACTCGCATTACCAGCTCTATCGAGTCTCCGTGCGCATGGCTCCGGAAGCAGCTCCGCTGACCTTAGCCGATCGTCCGCGATCTGACAATGACCTGGTGATGACCCCTGAAAAGGCCGACCTTAGCTACTATGCCCACGCCCATCCTTACCTCGAAGACGATCTGAATCAATTGGTGGAGGTGATTCCCGAGCTAAAGAAAATGAAGCCGGCAAAGGACCAAGCGGAACTGGCGCAGATCCAGCAAAAAGTTGGCGGCAACGTCGACAGCTTTTTCGTGAACGTTGTGGACTTGATTGCCAGCGAAAAAATCAACATGCAACGGTCCACGCCCAGGGGCTTTTCTGCGCCGCAGCACGTTGAAGACAGCTATTTGATTTTGAGAAAGCCGCGGGGGAATGGCCACGAAATGGTGGAATTTCGCATGGACGCAAAGGGCCAGCGGCTGGAGAACGTGGGCCTCGCGCAAGGATTTCTTACCACTCGCGGGTTCGCCCTGATCGCAAATTTCTTGGCCTCCGGCTGGCAGCACGAATCGACGTTTCGCTATCTCGGCGAGGAAAAGATCGAAAAGCGTGACGCCTACGTGGTGGGATTCGCGCAAAGACCCGGATTGGCAACCATGCTCGTGAATATGCATGCCGCAAACGGCGGGCAATACCCCGTGCTGATCCAGGGCATCGCCTGGATCGACAAGCTGAGCTTTCAGATTCTTCGCATCCGTACCGATCTTCTGGCTGCTCATCCGGAACTGGCGCTCGAGCGGCAAACCACGGAAGTAACATTCCGCGCAGTGCGGCTCGTCGATGTAGCCACACCGCTGTGGTTACCCGCGGAAGTGACGGTGTACACCACCTTCAAGGAACACGACCCGGACAGCGGCGCAACATACCGGCTGAGTTACCGCAACGAGCATCGCTATTCGGACTATCGCCATTATGGCGTGTCCGTGAAAATGGTCGCCCCCCCATAAATCAGTTACCAATTGTCGTGGTACGGGCTCATCGACTCAGCGGCACTTACGTTTCTAGTACAGCCCAGAGCTCGGGTTGTGGCTGCAATGAGCGCCTGTTACACTGGCGGTCCCGCACGTTGTGATCGTCGAAACCAGGCGGGATGCTGGAAGGTGACGTGGCCGCCGAGATTCTAACGCGTAACGCCCCTCCCTCCGAAGAACGCGCCCACACCGAGGCGCGCGAAGCCGTTCCCAAAAGTACGAGCCTCAATTCCGCGGTCGAAGAAGTTTCCGACTCCTGGCGGCGCTGCCTGCTGGACTATCATGTGGACCCCAAGAGCCGGAGCGCGCCGAACGTCGTCACGCAAAGCGAGCTCAACGCCGAAAAGGAGCCGGTTGCGGACGTGATTGCGCAGGCGCGCGAGGAGATCGATCGCCTGTATGCCATTGTGCGCCAGCAAGGATACGTGGTCCTGTTGTGCAACAGCGAAGGCGTAGCGATTCATCATCGCGGCGATGAGTCTCGCTCCGATGATTTCAAGCAATGGGGGATTTGGCTCGGCGGCGTCTGGTCCGAGCGCGTCGAAGGCACAAACGGCATCGGCACTTGCATCACCGAACAGCGCCCGGTGCTGGTTCATTGCGGCCAACACTATCGCTCGCGTCATAGCCAACTGACCTGTGCGGGCGCTCCCATCTTCGACGCCTTAGGCGAACTCGCTGGAGTCCTGGACGTATCCGCAGTCGCTTCGCAAGGCCCCGACCGCCCGCAACAGTTGGCACTGGCCGCAACGATCGCGTCCGCGCGCGCCATAGAAGAGCGTCTTTTTCGAGAACATTTTCAGTATGCGTGGATCATTGCGGCGATGCCCAGCGACGAAAGTGTGCCGGGACTGCTACTGGCGGTGGACGACGACCAGCGCATTGTCGGCGCCGACCACGTGGCGCGTACGGCGTTCTCTCTTGACGACAACCGTCTGGCAACGGGCGCAGACTTGTCGGCACTGTTTGAATACAGCGCTTCGCTATTTCGCAAGCGCACCGGCGAAGATCTTCCGGTCCTGCTGACACAGCTCGGTGCCAACGACATGTGGCGCGCCTTGCTCACTCCGCCGCTGGTGCGCTCGAACCTTTCGCGCAGTTGGCCGGAAGCCATGGTCCATTCGCGGCCGCGCCTGAGTATGTTGAGCTACATGCCCATGCCGGAAACGCCAGATTTGAGCCGCGGCGGCCTGTCGCCAGTGCTGAAGAATCGCATCTGCGACTTCATTGAAGAACACATCGGGGAAAAAATCAGTTTGGGCGCTTTGTCTTCGCTGGCAGGACTTTCCCCAAATCACTTTGCCCGTGCATTCCAGCAATCGGTGGGAATGCCGCCGCACCGGTATTTGCTGCGGCGCAGGCTGGAGCACGTGGAACAAATGCTTCGTGACACGCAATTGCCGTTGTCGCAAATTGCTTTAGCGGTGGGTTTCTCGGACCAGAGCCACTTGGCACGGCATTTCCGGCGCTTGACGGGCATGCCACCGAGTGTCGCGCGTGAAATCCAGCGATAAGCCATAACCAAGCCTGGGCTGCGCCCCAGAGCTATTCGCAAGTACTTGATTGCAATAAACTTACTTAGACATTAGCGCTCGCTGTTCGCCCATTCCCCCTGCTTGGCGATCTGTCCAAATGGAAGCAAGAACGTACCGATGAGCGAGAATTCGTTCAAGACCGATCAGGTAGTCCGCAGGCAGTATCAGCCGCAGGGGGGAACGAACATGATTTGGGGCAATAAAGAGCTACCGCTCGCAGGCGTTCTTCGGAGGCAATTCCGTCGACGCCAGCTACGCAACGCCCACCGGGAATGGGCCCTGGTTCAAGAAGAGAGGCGCAAAGAGAGAATGCGCATCGCGCGAGAGCTGCACGACACCCTGTTGCAAGGCTTCCTGAGCGCCTCGATGCAACTCTGTTTAGCCGACCAGTGTGTTCCGGCCGACTCACCGGCCAAGCCGGTATTGCGACGCGTTCAAGACCTGATGCGCAAAGGAATCGACGAAGGACGGGCTGCGCTGCAGGGTCTTCGCTCCGTGAACTTACCGGAAGGAAGCCTGGAAAAGGCACTTTGCCGTTTCGTAGAGGAAGCGGTCTCCGGCGACCGGGCACGCTTGCGTATCACCATCAGTGGCCGCACAAAACAACTAGAGCCAACCGTTCTCGAGCAGATCTATCTGATTGCCCGAGAGGCCTTGGTGAACGCCTTGCGGCACTCGGCAGCAACTAAGGTCGAAGTCGAAATCGAGTATCAGCGCAGGAAGCTGCACGTGCTGGTGCGCGATAACGGGGAGGGCATCGATCCCGAGGCGTTACGGCTGGGCCAGAACTCCCATTGGGGACTGACGGGCATGCACGAACGGGCCGCAAGTATCGGCGCAAAAATGCGAGTGTGGAGCAAGCAAGGAAAAGGAACCGAGGTGGGAATTTCGGCCCCGATCAGCCGCCGCCCAAGCTGAACCCCGGGGGGTGAGTCTGTGGCTTGGAGGGTGGGTACGCGGCTACTCTCACCGCTTTGACTAGAGCCTGTCGTCTGACCAGAGCTGTCATCCTGAGTCCGCGTAGTTTGCGGGCGAAGGATCTCACCGTACTGTATTTGCTCGGTGTCCGCGGCGAGCGCTGTGCGGATCGGTTGAGATCCTTCGCCGCGCTCAGGATGACAGGTTCGATTTATTTATCCAGTATTATTTACTTCTTGATTAACATGGGGCGGGAATTTTAAAAATCTGCTCATTCTATTGGAGTTGCGGGCGGCGTAAGGGCTTTGTTTTGTTGCAGACCTGAATCTGTTGATTCTACAGGGGGTTAGATGTAGGCAGACTCGCCGCTATCGCGGTAGGCTGACATTATGGCGCGCCGGTGACACGGGTTCACCACGGTCTCATGGCGATGGATCCGAGAAACTGGGGCGAGCGCACTTCTTCCCATGGTCATCTTGGCATGATGGTTATTATATTGTCAAGTACCATTTATATTATCGGTTCTTAGGCCTCACGTTGGCCCTACACTCAATTACTTCCCACCGTACAGGAATCCCTTCATAGCCCCGCGCGGGCCAAATTCGAGAGCATAAAGTCCGCTGGGGTGAACGCACAAACAAATGATAGAGGATCAAATCCTTGACCTGGCCAACCCGCCGGACTTGGTCATTACTCCCCACTCGTATCACCTTGAAACCGTAAAGCACCTCGAAATCCGGGAGGGCCTTCCCCACCCTCGCGGCGCTACCTGGGATGGCCAGGGCGTAAACTTCGCCTTATTCTCGGCACATGCTACCAAGGTGGAACTTTGCCTTTTTGACCAGGCAGGTAAAGAGGAATTGCGGCGCATTGAGCTGCCGGAGTTCACCGACGAAATCTGGCACGGCTACGTTTCTGGCCTGCGTCCTGGCACGGTCTATGGATTTCGTGTGCACGGCCCGTATGAACCGGAGCACGGGCACCGCTTCAATCCAAACAAGCTCCTATTGGATCCGTATGCGCGTCAGCACGTGGGCCAGCTGCAATGGGACGACGCCTGCTATGGATATACAGTGGGCGCCGAAAATGCCGACCTTTCTTTCGACGAACGAGATAGCGCGCCTTTCGTTCCCAAGTGCGTGGTGGTCGATCCCGAATTTCGTTGGCGCCTAACCACTACGCGCCGCCGCGCTATTCCCTGGAGTCAAACGGTTATCTACGAGCTGCACGTTAAGGGTTACACCAAGTGCCACCCGGCGGTTCCCCGGCGGCGTCGCGGAACCTACGCAGGTTTGGGGGATAAGCATGTGGTGGAATACATCAAGTCGCTGGGGGTGACCGCGATTGAACTTCTGCCGGTATGTACGTTTGTGGTCGAGCGCCACTTGCAGGAAAAAGGACTGACGAATTATTGGGGCTATAACAGCATCGGTTTCTTCGCGCCCGATCCGCGGTACGCCTCCGATCCCCGCAATACCCTGAACGAATTCAAACAAATGATTGCCCGTTACCATGACGCGGGAATCGAGGTCATCCTCGACATGGTTTATAACCACACTGCGGAGGGGAATGAACTCGGTCCCACGCTTTCGTTCAAAGGGCTCGACAACGCCAGTTACTACCGCCTGAACGCCGAGAAGCCGCGGTATTACGTGAACGATACCGGCACCGGCAACACTCTGGACCTTTCACATCCCAGAGTGCTGCAGATGGTAACCGATAGCCTGCGCTACTGGCACCAGGAAACCCAGGTGGACGGCTTCCGTTTTGACCTGGGCACGATTCTGGCGCGCGAACCGAACGGGTTTGACCAACGCAGCGGCTTTCTGATGGTTTGCAGTCAGGATCCCGTGCTCCAGGATGTGAAGAAGATCGCCGAACCGTGGGACGTCGGTCCGGACGGATATAAGCTCGGCGCGTTTCCGCCGGGCTGGGCCGAATGGAACGACAAATTTCGCGATACGTCTCGCGATTTTTGGAAAGGCAATTCTTCGGTTGGCGACTTGGCCCAGCGCCTAGCGGCCTCTGGCCCTATTTTCAATCATCAAGGACGCAAACCGTGGACCTCGGTCAATTTCGTCACGGTTCACGACGGCTTCACCTTAAACGATCTGGTCAGCTACAACGAGAAACACAACGAAGCTAACGGTGAGAACAATCAGGATGGCACCTCCGACAACCGCTCGTGGAACTGTGGCACGGAAGGCCCAACGGACGATGCGGAGATCAACCGCTTGCGGGAAAAACAGATTCGGAATTTCCTGGCGACGTTGTTACTTGCGCAAGGCCTCCCAATGCTTCTGGCGGGCGACGAGTTTCACCGCACACAGCAAGGCAACAACAATGCCTATTCCCAGGACGACCCAATTAGCTGGGTGGACTGGTCCTTGGCAGAGAAGAACAGGCCAACCATCGACTTCGTTCAGACGCTCACCTCTCTCCGCAAACATTATCCGGTGTTGCGTCGCAACCGTTTTCTGACCGGCGCCTACAATCAGGACCTCGGCGTAAAGGACGTGGCCTGGATTCATCCTTCCGGTGCGGAGATGAATGAGGAAACCTGGAACGACAAAAGCCTGCGCTGCATTGGCATGTTGATCGATGGGCGCGCGCCCGCCACCGGAATTCGCGAACGTGGAAGTGACGCGACCCTGCTGCTCATTTTCAACAGCTTTCACGAGCCCGTGAAATTTGTGCTGCCGGAACCAGTAGACGGCAAGGGCTGGCGGTTACAACTGGACACCCACGACACCTCGAACGGGCATCGCTTGTGCATGCCACGCGAGGAAAGAGAGATTCCCGCGCGTTCGGTCAGCGTCTTCTTGATGTATTGATCGCCGCGTGTGTGCCCCGTCGAGGATAGAAACCAGCCTATGATTCCGCGGGCCACCTATCGCCTCCAGTTCGGAAAAGAATTTGGATTTAAGGATGGCGCGGCCATCGCTGCTTATCTTGCTGAGCTGGGCATCAGTCATGTTTACGCCTCGCCTTACCTGCTTGCACGACCCGGCAGCAAGCATGGGTACGACATAACCGATCACAACGCGCTGAATTGTGAGCTGGGCAGTGAAGAAGATTTCCACCGGATGAACCAGGCTTTTCACGAGCATAGCCTGGAACAGATTCTGGATTTTGTGCCCAATCATGTGGGCGTGGGGGGAGCCGACAATCCATTTTGGCTCGACGTGCTCGAGTGGGGGCGCGATTCGCGTTACGCGAGTTGGTTCGATATTGACTGGGATTCTCATTCCGAGTACCTGAGTGGAAAGTTGCTGGTGCCGTTTCTTGCCGATCAATATGGCATGGTTCTTGACTCGGGGAAAATCGAGCTCAAGTTCGACGCGCAGGAAGGCGCATTCGCGGTTTGGCTCTACGACACTCACAAACTTCCCATCGCCCCTCCGACTTATTCGGAAATCTTTCTCAAGGGCGCTCCCGCCCTCAAAGGGTTCGTGGAAGCCTTTGCGGCGCTCCGCGACGCTGGAGCAGACCGGCAGAGCCGTGCTGCGGAATTAAAGAAACAATTAGCGCAGAGTGTTCATGAGAACCAGGAAGTTCGGCGGGCGGTGGAGGCCGCACTCGAGCATTTTCGCGGCACGCCAGGCGATTCCGATTCGTGGGACAAGTTGGATTTTCTGATCCGCTTGCAACATTGGCGGCCCACTCATTTTCGCGTGGCCGCCGACGACATCAATTACCGGCGTTTCTTTAATATCAGCGAACTCGCCGGCATCCATATGGAACTTCCCGAAGTGTTTGAACACACGCATCAACTGGTTCTACATCTGGTGCAGCAAGGCCATTTACAAGGCTTGCGGATCGATCATATCGACGGGCTTTACGATCCCAAAGAGTATCTGGAGCGCCTCCGCGCGCGGGTCCCAGAGGCGTTTTACTTGGTGGTTGAAAAGATTCTGACGGGTCCGGAAAGCCTTCGCGAAGATTGGCCTGTCGAAGGCACGAGCGGATACGAATTCTGTGCACAAGCGACCGCATTGCTGGTCGATACCGCGGCGGAAGGCAAGTTCACCCGGTTCTATCAGGAGTTCACCGGGCAAAGCCAATCGTTCGCCGCGATTGTCCGGGAGTCCAAGATTAAAATCCTGGAAAATGAATTGGCCAGCGAGCTGGAATCCCTGGCTCGCGATGCGGTCAGGGTGGCGCGCCTGGATCGTTGCACCGCGGATTTCACGCGGCACATTCTTCGGCGAGCCCTAAAGGAAATCATTGCCGGCTTCCCGGTTTATCGCACGTATGTCGACGGGAGCACGCTCAGCGAAACAGACGAGCGCTACATTCATTGGGCCGTAGCGCAGGCCCCCAAATACGAACAGGAACTCGACAAGAGCGTGTTTGAGTTTTTGGAGCGCCTGTTGAAGGGACAACTCGCCAAACCTGCTTCGAGTGATTTTTTCAGGCATTCCGCGCTTCGCTGTGCCATGAAAGCGCAACAATTGAGCGGGCCGGTGATGGCCAAAGGGCTCGAGGACACCGCGCTCTATCGTTACAACCGTTTTGTCGCTTTGAATGACGTGGGCGCTTCCCCGGAACAATTTGGAGTGTCGGTGGCCAGCTTTCACAAAGAGAATCGCCATCGCGCCGAACAATGGCCACACACGATGTTAGCCACTTCCACGCACGACGTGAAGCACGGAGAAGACGCCCGTGCGCGGCTGGCGGCATTGTCGCTATACCCTGATGAGTGGGCCGCCAAGGTAACGGCCTGGAGCCGCATTTTGCGCGCCAGACGCGGAGACGTGCAAGGCACTGCCCCTCCGGAACGCAATGACGAATATCTCTTCTTCCAGAACTTGCTGGCGACTTGGCCGGCGTCCTTAATAGCGCCCTACCCGCTGGAAAAGTGCAAACTCGCGAAATACTGCGAACGATTGCAGGGAGCGATGATCAAGTCCTTGCGCGAAGCGCGCCTGCGGTCCAATTGGATCGCTCCCAACACTTCTTACGAAACTGCGGTCACAGAATTCGTGCGAGACGCCTTGAATCCTGAGATTTCACAGACTTTCTTGGACGCTTTTCTTCCCTTCCAGCAACAAATCGCCGAACTGGGCGTGCGCAATTCCCTGGTGCAAGTCTTTTTGAAAATCACTTCGCCCGGCGTGCCTGATTTTTATCAGGGCAGCGAGTTGTGGGACTTGAGTCTCCCTGACCCGGATAACCGCCGGCCCGTCGATTTTCGCGAGCGGCGCACTTTATTGTCCGAGCTAACCGGAAACAACCAGGACCGCCGCTCTTTGCTCGCCAACCTGCTACAGCATTGGCACGATGGCGGAATCAAACTCGCGATCACCCAGTTGTTGTTGAAATTCAGGAAGGAAAACCACGAACTATTCGAAGGCAGCAGCTACGAGCCTCTTCAAGACCCAGAAGGGGTGCCGCCAAATGTGTGCGCGTTCTTGCGCAGGAAAGATCAGCAAAGGTTGCTCGCCATCGCTTTGCTGGATGCGCACACGCCTTGCCAGGATCACCCGCACCAGTCGATCCGTGCGGATTCCTCGATTTCGCGCTGGCGCGACGTGCTGACCGATCGAATTGTGCCAGCCCCGGATGGTAGCGTTGATTTGGCGCAAATATTCAGTGTGGTGCCAATTGCGCTTTTGGTTCCTGCGCACGGTCCATTGACAACATGAAAAGACGCTTACGGTACACACTGTATTGTTTGCTTACGCAAAATCGCCTACAACCAAACTGCAGTGCAATTTTGCTCAGAGGGTTGAGATTATGGCAAGCCAAATGGGAACTTCACTATCAAGGGACACCTCCGTACAGGTCGGTGTCCGCAAGAATGATCGACAATTGTCCGACCGCGCCAACGATGCCGTTGCGCGCAGAGCTTATTCTTTATTCCTCGCGGATGGAGCGGCCGACGGAAAGGACTTGGAACATTGGTTGAAAGCAGAGTCCGAAATTCTTACGCGCATACCTGATATCCGCGAGTCCGGACCGTCTTACACGGTCATTGTTCCTCTTCCCGGATTCAGTCCTGAGGAAGTCGACGTCAATGTAGATGAAAACGCCGCAATCATCGTGGCCAACAAGCAGCAGTCTGAAGGAAAGGACGAGATCAGCCGGGAATCTCTGTTCCTGGTGGCTCAGTGGCCGACTGCGGTTGATCCCGCCACCGCTAACGCAAATATCCGCAATCAAAACCTGACGCTAACGGTAAAGCGGATCAACGCCAGATAGCGGCACACGAGACTTTTTCCTGGGCCGAATCGATCACGAGGCGAGCGACCACTTCGACAGATGGCTTCTGCCTTTCCATGGTGGTACCCCGTTGGTGCGCAACTCCATGAAGACGGAGCATCGTTTCGTGTGTGGGCGCAGGGGCACGAAAGCGTCGTTCTTCGCGTTCGAAACGACAACTTACCGCTAACGCGAGAGCAGCACGGGTACTTTTCGATCGATGTGCCCGGAGTCCGGGAGGGCGACACCTACTCGTATCGCATCGACGGCCATGGACCGTTTCCCGATCCTGCTTCGCGATTTCAGCCGGAGGGTCCGCACGGACAATCGCAGATTGTCGACGCGAACCGCTTTTCCTGGACCGATGATGGCTGGAAAGGCCTTTCGCTTTCTGGCCAAGTCATCTACGAAATGCACGTCGGCACCTTCACGCCTGAAGGAACCTGGCAATCGGCAATTTGCCAACTCGCGTACCTGAAGGAGTTGGGGATCACCGCAATCGAGGTGATGCCGGTGGCCGAGTTTAGCGGCGCGTTCGGCTGGGGATACGACGGCGTCGATCTTTTTGCTCCAACCCGCAATTATGGAGCACCCGACGATTTTCGCGCGTTCGTCGCCGCCGCGCATTCCCATGGGCTGGGCGTCCTTCTCGACGTGGTGTACAACCACGCGGGTCCAGATGGAAATTACCTGCCCACCTTTTCGCAAAGCTATTTCAACGAACAGCGGCCGACGGAATGGGGCGCGTCGGTAAATTTTGATGGCGAGGATAGCGCACCGGTACGACAGTTTTTTGTTTCGAATGCCGCCTATTGGATCAAGGAATTTCATTTGGATGGGCTACGACTGGATGCCACCCACTCGATCTACGATTCGTCGCGGCCTCATATTATTAGTGAGATTGCCCGCGCCGCTCGGCGCGCCGCACAGCCGCGGAGCATCGTGATCGTCTCCGAAAACGAAACGCAAGACACGGCACTGGTCAAACCGGAAACGCAAGGCGGCTACGGCCTCGATGCCACTTGGAACGAAGATTTCCATCACTCGGTAATGGTAGCTACTACGGGAAGCCGGGAGGCTTATTTCACGGATTATCTCGGCTCCTCGCAGGAATTGTTATCTGCGTTCAAATACGGCTTCCTGTATCAAGGGCAGTGGTATTCGTGGCAGAAAAAAAGAAGAGGCACCAGCACACTCGATGTGAACCCGGCCGCGTTGGTGTCGTTCATTCAGAATCATGACCAAGTGGCCAACTCCGCGCGCGGTCTACGCATTCACGAACTGACCACCTTCGGGCGCTACAAAGCCGTGACCGCGCTGTGCTTGCTGGCTCCTTCCACTCCGATGTTATTCCAGGGTCAAGAATTCGCGGCCTCCGCGCCATTTCTCTTTTTTGCCGATCATGAACCGAAACTCGCCGAACTGGTCCGCAAGGGCCGCACAGAATTCCTGAGCCAGTGGCGCAGTCTGGCCGTCCAGGAAATCGCTTACGATGATCCGGGCGCGCGCGAAACCTTCGAAAAGTGCAAGCTCGACCTCTCCGAGCGCGAAAAACATGCGCAAATCCTGGCCTTGCACCGCGACCTGCTCAAGCTGCGAAGAAGTGATTCGCTGTTTTCCAGGCAGTCTCGCCAATTGGACGGAGCGGTTTTAAACCACGAGTGCATGGTGGTCCGGCTGTTTTCCGACAATTTCCGCCAAGATCGGTTGCTGGTGGTCAATCTTGGGTCTCAACTCCACTTCAATCCATCACCCGAGCCTTTGTTAGGCCCACCGGCAGATTCGCAGTGGAGCATTTTGTGGTCCACGGAAGATCCTAACTACGGCGGCAACGGCACCCCTCCGCTTGATTCGGACTTGAACTGGATTATTCCCGCGCATGCCGCGGTTGTGTTGCGGCCTGTATACCAGAAAGAGAAGCCGCCCGCTCATGGCTGAAGCGCTCTGTCGCGTCGCTTATCGCAAATCGCCAGCGGAACCGCCGGGGACCTTAGTGGAAAAAGAGTGGCTGGTCACCAACGGTTTAGGTGGCTATGCGTCCGGCAGTCTGGCCGGAGTCATCACACGAGGCTTTCACGGATATTTGGTGGCCGCGCTGCCCACGCCGTTGGGCCGCATCCTGATGCTCAACGATCTGATCGAACGCGTCGATATTCCGAACGGCCCCTCGGTGCAGCTTAGCGGAGAAGAACGCGTGAACGCTCCGTTGAAGACGCAAGGCGCGGAGTACCTTGAGGAGTTTCGGTTAGAAGACGGCGTTCCTGTGTGGATCTTCCGCTTTGGCGAGTTGCTGCTCGAAAAACGCGTGATCATGGTGCATCGTCAAAACACCGTGCACGTCAACTACTCTTTGAAACAGGGCGCGGAACTCCAGCTAACCTTACGACCCTCGATCAATTTCCGGCCACATGAGGCTCCTGTAGACACGCCTCTGGCCGGCAGTTACGCATTCACCGTGATTGAAGATGCGTTCGAGATTGCCTCCAACACGAATATCCCACCGTTGCGATTGATGCTCTATGGCCGGAATAAGTCTCTGACCATGGACCGCACCCGCTTCGAAGAAGTGATTTACCGGATTGAAGAGAGCCGGGGCTATCCCGCGCGCGGCGATTTGTGGAGCCCCGGTTATTTCTCGGTCTGTTTGACGCCGGGCGATCCCGCCACGCTGGTGGCATCCACGGAATCGTGGGACGCGATCCGGGCGGTCACCCCGGAATACGCAAACGGGGCCGAGGCGCTCCGCCGCAAGAAATTATTGGCAAGAGCGAGCTGCGTGCCAAAGAACAGTGTGGCCGCCGAGCTGGTATTGGCCGCGGACCAATTCATCATCATTCCCGAAGGCCGAGGCGAAGACAGCTTGCGCGCGCGGGCCGCGGGTGACGACGTGCGGTCGATCATCGCCGGTTATCCGTGGTTCACGGATTGGGGCCGCGACACCATGATCGCTTTGGAAGGTTTGGCGTTGACCACCGGCCGCCATACGGAGGCGGCGTGGATCTTGCGAACGTTCGCACATTATGTTCGAAATGGGCTCATTCCCAACATGTTTCCGGAAGGGCACGCGCAGGGACTGTATCACACCGCAGATGCCACATTGTGGTTCTTCCATGCGATTGCCCGATATGTCGGCGCCACCGGCGATCAACTGTTTCTGTCGCAGCTTCTTCCGCAGCTACAACAAATTATTCAGTTCCACTTGCAAGGAACCGATTTTGGCATTGGCGTGGATCCGGCGGACGGCTTGCTGCGCCAGGGCGCGCCCGGTTATCAGCTCACTTGGATGGACGCGAAAGTGGGAGATTGGGTGGTGACGCCGCGCCGCGGCAAAGCCGTCGAGATTAACGCGCTGTGGTACAACGCGCTGTGTTACATGGCCAAATGGCTGCAATCCCAAGGTCCGTCTGGCAAAGCGGCCGAAATGGAAGCGCATGCACAACTGTGCCGCGAATCGTTTCAACGGCGCTTTTGGTATGAGGCGGGCGGCTACCTTTACGATGTGGTCGATGGGGAACAGGGAGATGATCCGTCTTTGCGGCCCAATCAGCTTCTGACCATTTCGCTGGACTTCCCGGTTCTGGCACAAGACAAATGGGCCGTCGTGTTGCATTGCGTTGAACACGAACTGCTGACTCCGGTAGGCTTGCGCACGCTTTCGCCGCGGGACAAGAATTTCAAGCCCAAATATTTCGGAAGCCTGCGCGATCGTGATGCTGCTTACCACCAGGGGACCGTCTGGCCATGGCTGCTTGGTCCTTATCTAGATGCATGGCTCAAAGTTCATCCCGACGAACTGGATCGCGCTGGCGCGTTGCTGGCGGCATTTGACCAGCGCTTGATGCACGGCGCGGTGGGCTCCATTGGAGAGATTTTCGATGCCGAGCCACCTTACATCCACCGCGGCTGTGTGGCGCAAGCCTGGAGCGTCGGGGAGGTTCTGCGTTGCCTGGTCACCATCGCCAGATTGCGAGACCGGTGCGAAGACCTTTCCGGCCGCTAGAACTTTGCACGTTGCTGCAAAGGTAGAGTCGCCGTAACGGTGGTGCCTTTGTCAGAGGAGTTTACTTCGAGGTTGCCACCCAATTGCCTCATACGCTCGTGAATGCCCATTATGCCGATGCCCGGAACAATTTTTCCATCGCGCATGCGGTCCGCAGGAATGCCGCGGCCCGCATCGATAACTTCCACGCGCACCTCTTCGGGAGTTTGCGTCAGGCGGATCTTCGCGCTGGAACTCCCGGAATGACGGTGAATATTCGTCAGGCACTCCTGCACAACGCGAAACACGGTGAGCTCAAGGTCCTCCGGTAAGCGCGTGAAGTCGGGACTGACCTCCAAATCGACGACGATTTTGCCGCGCTGCGTGAAGCCTTCGGCATACCAGGCCAGCGCCGAAGCCAAACCCAGTTCGTCCAAAAGCGGTGGATGCAGCAGATACGACATGGTGCGTAGGTGCCCGCACAACTCATCGTTGAGCGCGATGGTTTCTTTGACCAGCGACTCGGTGTCCCGACCGCTGGCTTGGTCGCTCAACTGGCACAGATTCATTTTCATGGCGGCAAGCATCTGCCCGGTGCTGTCATGCAATTCGCGAGCGAGGCGCCGGCGCTCTTCATCCTGCAATTTCAGCAAGCGGCCCGTGAGGTCGCGAATCTCACGATTGCGTTCGTCCAGCTCCCGCGTGCGCTCTCTCACTTTGAGTTCCAGTTCGTCATGAGCCTTCTCGAGGTCGCGTCTGGCCTGCTCCGCCTGTGTGGCCTGCATCTGCGCTTCCCGTTCTGCCTGCTTCAGACGCAACAAAGCCGCAACGGTGGCCAGTAGCTCCTCGCGGGAAATCGGCTCCGCGAGATAGCCATCCGCCACTTCCAGCCCACGTACGCGATATTCCGGTTCCACAAAGGTGGCGGAAATATGGAGTATGGGGATGTTCTTGGTGCGCGGATTGGCCTTCAACAAGCGGCCGACCTCGAAGCCATTGGTATCGGGTAGTTGCACATCCAGAGTGATCAAATCGGGGCAGTTCTCGGCGAGACGCAGGGCTTCGGCGCCGTTTCGCGCTTCCACCACGTTGTAACCGCCGCCTTGTAAGGTACGGGAGAGCGAGTAACGGAGTGCGTCGTTGTCGTCAACGGCGAGGATAGTGGCATTTCTGTTGTCTAACATGATTTCGTGTCCTAACGCTCCTAGGTAATGTGGTCCCGCGGACGCAGCGCGGTCAGGCTTGCCCCTTGGAACTTCTCAAATCTAAACCTGCTTTCGCCAGCACTTCGACAAAGCGCGCTCCGGCGTTCTCTCGTGAAGTGATTTCCTTAGGAATAATATCGAGCGCCCGATGCAAGCGCGCGCGGTCCGGGCTTTCCAGCACCTGCGAAGTGTAAATGACCACGGGGATATCCTTAGTGTCGGAATCATTCTTCAAAGTATCGAGGACTGAGAAACCGTCCAGGTCCGGCATACTCAGATCGAGCACGATGAGGTTCGGCCGGTTTTCGCGAGCCAAGCGCAATCCTTCGTTCCCCCCGTGCGCCTCCAGCAGGCGGTAACCGCGATTGGCCAACAGGCCTTTGACCAGGTAACGCGAAATCTCGTCATCGTCGACAATCAGAATCTTGCCAAGCTCCTGGGAGATAGAAGTCAGCAACTGGTTCAGCAACCATCCGCGATCGATCGGCTTGGAGTGAAAACCAGTAGCGCCGAGGGCCAGGGCTTTTTTCTCGTTTTCCACCACGGTGATTACAAACACGGGAATCTCTTTGGTCGCCGGACTCTGTTTCAGCTCCTGAAGGAACTGCCAGGAATGCTCGCCTTGCAGAAGGATGTCCAGAACGATAGCGACGGGCTTGAACGATTGCAGCGCTTTTCGCGCTTCCCGCAGGTCCTGCGCCGGGATGGCTTGAAACTCGGTTCCCTTCAGATATTTTTCATAGATGAAAAGGGCTTCGCGATTATCTTCGACCACCAGGACCGGCAGTTTCGTCGAGTCCAATTCCCGCTTGATGTCCGGAACGTACACTGCCTCTCGCTCGCCTCGATACTGAACGGGCACGGCAACAAAGAATGTCGAGCCCACGCCCGGTTCGCTTCTGACGTAAACGTCTCCACCGAGCAGCTGCGCGAGTTTCTTGGACAATGGCAGGCCGAGTCCCGTTCCTTTGGCGGTCTTTTGAATCTTGCCCTCGACCTGTTCCCACTCCTGAAAAATGCGCTCTTGATCCTGGATAGCGATCCCAATCCCCGTATCGGCGACAGAGAAGATGACTGTATCATCGTGTCCCGTGCGCACGGAAACTCGCACTTCACCTCGTTCCGTAAATTTCAGAGCATTGGAAATGAAGTTGCGCAAGATCTGAGAGATCTTGGCTTCGTCTGTATACAGTTCGGGAATATCCACCGGATCTTCAAACACCAAAGACACGGACGAATTCTGCAGGAGCAAGGGACGGAGCATGCCACGCAGAGCAGCGAAAAAGCTTTCCACGTTGAAGGACGCCGCCCGGATGGTGACTTTCCCGGCTTCTACCTTCGCGAGATCCAGCAAATCGTTCACTAAGTCGGTCAGGTCCTGGGCCGACCGTCGAATAAACGAAACTTGCTTTTCCTGTTCGGAGGAGAGTTCGCCGTCCATGCGATCCAGCAGAATTTGACTGAGTGCCAGGATGGAATTCAGCGGGGTGCGGAATTCGTGACTCATGTTCGAAAGAAAATGGCTTTTCAATTCCGAGGCGCGCTGCAGAAAATCGGCCTTGTCATTCAATTCCGCATACAGGGCGACCACGCCGCGATTGGTTTCGTCCAGTTCCCGATTCAACTGCGCCAAGTCCTGCTGGCGTTCGCGCAACTCTTCCAGAGTGCGCATCAACTCCTTATTTTGCTCTTGCAACTCGGCATAAGGATCTTGCGCGGCCTGGCGGTCTACGGTGGTCAGCAGAGCGTGAAGTTCGTTGTCGCTCAGTCGCGCAAGTCTACTCGAAATGGCTTTGCCCAGCGTTACCACCGTACCTTGTTCTTTTTTGGACTCGATATGGAAATGGTCCAGCAGCCGCTTTGCGCCGATTATCCCCAGGCCCATGCCTGTTTTCGAAACGTATTTGCCGGCGAGAATTTCGTCGAGGTTCGGGATTCCGCGCCCTCGATCGCGAACTGAAATGACTAACATTCGCGTTTCGCCGTTCTCGATCTCGAAGTCGACAAAACCGCCCCCCGCATACTGGAACGCATTGCGGGCAATTTCCGAAACCGCGGTGGCCAAACGCGTTTGCGCCTGCACGTCAAATTTCAACGCGGCCGCCACGGCGCGGGCTCGCTGGCGGGCCAGCACCACATCCCGTTCGTAACGTATTTCCATCCTTATCAGTTTCAAGTTCATGGCTGGCCAGCTCCCGCCGAGCTCTTGACCACCAACACGGTGACATCATCGCGATCGCGGGTGAAATCGCGATACAAAACGCCGGCGATCAGGGCAGGATGTTTTTGCCAGATCCCGGGATAATGCTCCAAATTCCAAGTGGTCTTCAGGCCGTCGGAGTGCACAATCAGGAGGCTCTCCGCGCTCCAAGGAAACTGGAATTCCTGAATTCTGTCGAGATAGTGGCCCACAGTTCCGTAGTGCGACACCATGCCTCGGCTGGTGCTCGGCGTGACAATCGACGCCCCGATGTTCCCAACGCCGGCAAAGGACAACTGTTCTCGCTCGGGTTCGATCGCCGCCATCGCTACTGCCGCGCCCCGCGTTTTTTTCAGCGCGTCGTGCGTGTCTCGCAGAATTCCACTCAGGCCGGCCGTTTTGGACTGGTTGAAAACGGACTCGGCGGTTCGCGCCGCTTCCGCCGCCATAATTCCATGGCCCAGCCCGTCGACAACCATCAGTAGCGTCGCGTCTCCCATTTTTTTGACCGACCACCCGTCACCGCACACGTCTTCGCCCTTGATCGGCGTGCTCACAACGCCGACTTGCAATGGCCAGACCTCTCGGTGCGGCTTTTGATCCTTGGGCCAAATCTCGGAAAGAATCGCCGTGCCGCTGTTGGGAACGCTGTAGATATCGAATTCGCTGGAGAGGCGTTTGATGGCCCCTAGGCCATTGCCCGCGGAGCCGCTGCTGGAGTATCCGTCCTGGAGGGCGGCGGCTACATCGCGGATGCCACGGCCCTGGTCGAGTCCGAGCAGGCGCACGCCACGATAACCGTTTTGCCCGATGCTATCAATCAGGACCACACCGCTTCCGGCGTGCTTCAAGACATTCGTAGTCATCTCCGTCGCTACAATGGCCAGCGCGCCCCGTTCGATTTCACCGAGCTGCGCTTCTTCGCCAAAAATTGCGACTTGCCGTCTGGCTTCCCCTGCATGCGAAGAATCGGTGACCCGGGTGAGCATTCACTTTCCTATTTCCAGCGTGTCAGAGCGACTTTCGTGCCGCGCCCAACGCTGGATTGGATTTCGAATTCGTTGACCAAGCGCTTGGCCCCGCCCAATCCGAGGCCCAGCCCGGTCCCTGTCGTGAAACCGTCGCGCATGGCCAATTCGATATCGGGGATTCCGGGGCCCTGATCGCTGAATATCAGCCGCACGCCAGTGCGCGGGCCATTCAAAGATTCGAGTTGCAAAGTGCCACCCCCGCCATAGACCACCGTGTTCCGCGCAAGCTCGCTGGCCGCGGTTACCAGTTTGGTCTGGTCGACCAGCGACAGCCCAACCTGATTGGCCAATTCACGCACACGCCGGCGCACAGCAACAATGTCGGCTTCCGAAGAGACCGCCATGGTGTCGCTATGCACTACGGCCATTCTTCCGTTGTCCTTTGACCATCCACAGATTGCCGAAGCACTTCCATTCCCGCATCCACGTTGAGCGCCGTGCGCACTCCCTGCAGCGACATGCCTAACTCCACCAGGGTGATGGCCACCGCCGGCTGCATTCCTACTACCACCGTTTGCGCATCCAGGATGCGAGACATCGCCGCAATGTTCCCCAGCATGCGGCCAATGAAGGAATCCACAATTTCCAGGCTGGAAATATCGATGAGCACGCCGCGAGCCCCGGTTTCGCTGATGCGGTTGGTCAGATCTTCTTGCAGAGTCATGGCCAGGCGGTCGTGCATGTCCACCTGGATGGTCACCAGCAGAAACTCACCCATGCGCAGAATTGGTATCTTTTCCAAAGGTT
>Ga0335072_10001379_pt1 | contig 39631 bp, 32 predicted proteins | sample Lox_Sample_21_FD_206725 | JGI IMG/M metagenome (GOLD analysis project Ga0335072, IMG submission 206725) | Soil microbial communities from Loxahatchee National Wildlife Refuge, Florida, United States - Lox_Sample_2.1 | ecosystem: Environmental > Terrestrial > Soil > Wetlands | place: USA... | reverse complement strand
GCACGCGCACGCCCTTCCTGGTGATCTCACCCTGGGCGAGGGCGAACTACGTGAGCCACACGTACATCTCGCAGGCGTCCATCGTGCGCTTCGTCGAAGACAACTGGCTGCACGGCGAGCGGCTGGGCGGCGGTGCGTTCGATGCGACGACGGGCAGCATCATGGACATGTTCGACTTCAAGCAGCATCGGATGAACCCGCCGCTGTTCCTGAACGAGCAGACCGGCGAGCCGATCTTCATCAGCCCGTGGTCCGCTTCCGCGCACGTCAACAAGGGGTCGAAGGCTGGCGCCTGAGACTTCCCGGCGAGTCGCCTCCATTGCCGGCGCGCTGCTGGGAGCTCTGCTCCTGGCGGCCGCCGGCTTTCTCGTGGCGTCGCCGGTTCCACTGAGCGCCTGGGCCAGCGGGCCGGGCGCCGCCCTCCGGCTCTCGCTCGGCGAGAATCCGCATCCGGTGAAGCTCGCCGTTCCCGCGGATCTGCCGCTCTCGGCCGTGGCGGAGCTCGGCGAGCAGCTCTTTCATGATCCCCGCCTGTCGGGCTCGGGACGGCTGTCCTGTGCGAGCTGCCACGATCCCGCGGACGCGTACGGACCGGCGCAGAGCTCCGCTGTGGTCATGGGAGGACGCGGGGTGAGGACGCCGGGCTTTCGCGCGGTGCCGTCTCTGCGCTATCTCTACCGCCAACCGGCGTTCACGATCGGTCCGGACGTCGAGAACGGCAACGACGTTCCCGTGCCGCTTACCCAGCAGGCACAGGCCGCCGCGGGTCAGGCGCGTGCGCTGAAGACGGCGCAGACGCCGCAGGCGGCGGCGACCAACCTCGTTCCGCAGGGCGGCCTCTTCTGGGACGGCCGCGCCGATACCCTGGAGCAGCAGATCAACGGACCGCTCTACAACCCCGCGGAGATGGACGGCGGCACGATGCAGGAGGTGGCGAAGAAGCTGGCCTCCGGACCTCATGCGGCGGGATTCGAGCAGCTCTTCGGCGCCGCCCTGTTTCAAAATCCGGGCATGACGGTCGATGAGGCGATGTTCGCCATCGGGCGCTACGAGATCGAGGATCCCGGCTTCCATCCGTTCACCAGCAAGTACGACGCATGGCTCGAGGGCAGGGCGCGCTTCACCCGCGCGGAGCTCGCGGGCTATCTCCTCTTCAACGACCCGGCCAAGGGCAACTGCGCCGCCTGCCATCTCGATCGGCCGACCCGCGAGGGCGAGCCGCCGCTCTTCACCGATCATCAGTTCGAGGCGCTCGGCGCGCCCCGCAATCCCGCCATCCCCGCAAACCGCGACCCGCGCTATTACGACCTCGGGGTCTGCGGCCCGTACCGTACCGACATGCGCGCCGCGACGCAGTACTGCGGCATGTTCCTGACGCCGACTCTGAGAAACGCCGCGCTGCGGCACGTGTTCTTCCATAACGGCGTGTTCCACAGCCTCACGCAGGTGCTCGACTTCTACGTCGACCGCGATATCGACCCGGGCCGCTTCTATCCCCGTGATGCCACCGGCCACGTGATCAAGTACGACGACATTCCTCCGCAGTATCGGGCCAACGTCGACACCGTGGACGCGCCCTTCAATCGCCACCCCGGCGATCCGCCCGCGCTCACGCCGGCCGAGATCCGGGACGTCATCGCCTTCCTTGATACACTCACGGACGGCTACAAGACTTCTGCGTATTGAGCATGAGAAATGTCCCTACCTTGGGCGCCGCCGCGGCGGCGCTCCTCGTCACGTTTTCGCAGGCCCGCGCGACGACCGCGATCACCGCGGGCGATGCACGATTCGAGTTCCTGACGCCGTCGCTCGTCCGCATGGAATACTCGCCGCAGGGACGGTTCGTCGATGCGCCGACCGCGGTCGTGGAGAAGAGGGACTGGACCGCGGTCGCGGTCACCGAGGTCCGTAGCGGCGGCTGGCTGATCCTCACCACGCCGGCGATGAGCCTGCGCTACCGGCTGGATTCGGGCGCCTTCGGTGCCGCCAACCTCTCCGTGAGCTGGCGCGATCCGGCCGGCGGCCGGCATGCGTGGCTTCCGGGGCAGGCCGATCCCGGCAATCTCGGCGGCCTCACGTATTCTCTCGACAACATCGAGAGTGCCAATCTGCCGCCGCCGGGCGATGACCTCGGCAGCCCGGTGCACGATGTGATTCCCGGCATCGACGTGCTGCTGCCGCCCGCGACGCCCGGTCTCCTGAGCCGCAGCGGCTACGCGCTGCTCGATGACAGCTCGAGTCCGGTGTGGGACGCCGGGCATATCTGGATCGCGCCGCGTCCGGACCCGAAGGGACAGGACTGGTATCTCTTCACGTACGGTCACGACTATGGCCGGCCGCTCGCGGAGTACGCCGAGCTCTGTGGGCCGGTGCCGATGATTCCGCGCCAGGCGCTGGGGCCGTGGATCACGGACCTCAACTTCGAATATTTTCCGGGCACCGCCGAGACCCGGCTGCCCGCGATGCAGCACTACGGCGAGCAGCATCTCGAGACCGAAGTTGCGCGCCTTCTCGAGAGTGGTATTCCGCTTGCGGGCCTCGTCCTCGATTTTGCGTGGCACAACTACGGTTGGCAGGGCGGATACGACTGGAGCCCGCTCGTCCCGCGGCCGCCGGCGCTCATCGACTGGCTGCATGCGCGCGGGCTCGAGCTCTCGCTCAACGACCATCCGGGTTATGCCAACACGCAGGAGAGCATTCTTTCCTACAGCGACAGCCATGCGCCGGCGGCGTTGCGGGCCCTGGGGCGGCCGCTGCCGCCGCGGCCGTCGTACGACCAGAGTCTCGCGGGAGCCTGGAAATTCGCCCCCGATCCCCGCGATGCCGGCCTGAGAGGGCGCTGGTATGCCGGCGGCTACGACGACCGACGCTGGCGGCCGGTCCGCACCGGTGACTCCTGGCAACAGCAGGGCTATCCCGGCTATCAGGGGATCGGCTGGTACCGGATCGCGTTCCGTGTGCCGGCCACGCTGCCGCGGGCCGTGTACCTGTACTTCGGCGAAGTCGCGCAGCAGTACCGCCTCTTCGTCAACGGCGAGGAAGTGCAACATACCCACGTGCAGTGGCCGCGCCGGCTGACCTACGCCGACGTCACGAGCGCGCTGCATCCCGGAGCGCGCAACGTCATTGCCTTGCGGGTCGAGCCGCCCCGGTCGCCGCCGCCCGCGAGGCCGGCCGGCATCCTGCGCGGGCCGGTGGCCCTGCGCGATGTCGCGCCCCCGCCGCGCATCTGGTTCAACCTCGCCGACCGCAGGCAGGCGCAGATCTCCATGGAGGATCTGCATGCGCCGCTCATCCGCCAGGGGATGGATTTCTGGTGGGTGGACGGCGGGGGCGGGGCGGCGCAGATGCGCGGACTCGACCCGCAGCTCTGGACCAATGAGGTCTTCTACGACGCCACCCAGCGGCAGACGGGCAAGCGCGCGTTCATCCTCAGCCGCTACGGCGGCTGGGGCAGTGAGCGTTACCCGGGGTTCTTCACCGGCGATGCCTATTCCGAGTGGCGCGTGCTCGCCTATGAGGTCGCCTACACCGCCCGCGGCGGCAACGTGCTGGTGCCGTACATCAGCAACGACATCGGCGGCTTCCATGGCGCGAAGATTCCCTTCGAACTGTACGCGCGCTGGATCGAGTTCGGCACCTTCAGCCCCATCCTGCGCATGCACAGCGCGCACGAGAATCCGCTCGAGGGCAACACGCGCATGCCCTGGGTGTACGGGCCGAAAGGTGTCGCGCTCATGCGCAGGTACTTCACCCTGCGGGAGCGGCTCATCCCGTATCTCTACAGCTATTCCTGGCAGGCCCACCGGCTCGCCCTGCCGCTGCTGCGCCCGCTGTATCTCGAGTGGCCGGACCTCGAGCAGGCCTACCGGCACTTCCACGAGTACCTGTTCGGCGCGCAGATGCTCGTGGCGCCGGTCCTGGAGGCCGACGGCAAGCGCAGCGTCTACCTGCCGCCTGGGAGTTGGATGGATTTCTTCACGGGCAAGCGCTATCGAGGCGACAGCACTTTGACCCGGCATTACGCGGTCGATGCGACCCCGGTCTTCGTGCGCGAGGGGTCGATCATTCCGGAGCAGACGCCGCCGCCTGCTCGTGCCGGTGCGCGGCCGGGCGACCTGACCGTCGATGTTTACGGTGACGGCAGCAGTCGTTTCGACCTTTATGAGGATGACGGAGTCTCCCTCGATTATGACCACGGCGATCACGCACTGACGCCGATGAGGTACCGCACCTCAGCCGGCGGACACCGGCTCATCATAGGACCCACCACCGGCTCCTTCGCCGGGCAGCGCCAGGCGAGGGCATACGCGCTGCGCATTCACGGCGCCCACCGGCCGGGATCCATCATGGTGGACGGCCGGCGCACGGCCGGCTGGCGCTGGGACGCGCACGGCTCGACCGCATACGTGACGCTGCCGCTCGAGAGCATCCGTCACCCGCTCACCGTCACATGGTAGGCTTCGGGGCGCACCGAGGAGGCGCCCGATGAAGAACAAACACTCGACTCCTGCCGCGGCGATGGTCGCCGGCGTCCTGACCGCGATTGCACTGCTGGCGCTCGGGAGTCCGTGCGTGCGCGCCGCGGGAGCCGACACCGACGCCAATCCCTATCTCTGGCTCGCGCAAACTCACCGGCGCAGGGCGCTGGCCTGGGCGCAGGCGCAAACCGGCCGCAGCGACCTCGCGCTCGAGGCCGATCCGACGTATGCCCGCGACCGCTCCCGGATACTCGACGTGCTCAATGCCAACACCCGCATTCCGGAGGGCACGCTCGACCACGGCTGGGTGCTCAACTTCTGGCAGAGCGCCGAGCACGCGCGCGGCATCTGGCGCCGCACGAGCATAGCCGACTACGCGCGCAAGGCGCCGCACTGGCAAACCCTTCTCGATATCGACCAGCTCGACCGGCAGATGCATCGGAACTGGGTGTGGCAGGGCGCCGATTGCACCGCCGCCTTCGACCGCTGCCTGGTGACGCTGTCCCCGGGCGGCGGAGATGCCGCCGAAGTGCGGGAGCTCGATCCGCGGAGCGGCCGGTTCATCGCCGGCGGATTCAAGCTCCCCGTGGCGAAGTCGGCAGCCGTGTACCTGCGGCCCGATGCCGTGTTGGTCGCTACCGATTTCGGGCCGGGCTCCATGACGCCATCGTCCTATGCGCGCATCGTGAAGCTGTGGCGCCGGGGTCAGCCGCTCTCGAGCGCGCGCACGGTGTTCGAAGGGCAGCCGGATGACATGTCGGTGCAGCCCATGGTGTTTCGCGGTCCGTACGGCACCGTGGCGCTCGTCGTCCGGCAACCGAGCTTCTTCCTTTCCGATTATTACGTCGTTCGCTCCGACGGCACCACGCTCAAGCTGCCATTGCCGCAGGACGCGCAGGTCGTGGGAGTGACCCGCGGGCAACTGATTGCCACGCTGCAGAATGCCTGGACCGTGGCGGGCCGGACGATCGGGCAGGGGGCGCTGATCGCCTATCCGGTGTTGAGCTACGCGCGCACGGGCCGCGAGCAGCCCGTGTCAGTGCTCTACACGCCCGGACCGCATGCGATGATCAACGAGGTCGCGGCGGGCCGGGATGCCGTGTTTGCTTCGATTTACGAGGATGTCACGGGCTCGATCCACGAGTTCCGCCCCGCACGCGGCACGGCGCACGACAAGTGGAGGGACACGCGGCTCGCGCTGCCGCGAGGCGGCTCGACCTCCATCGTCTCGACCAACGACTGGGGACCGCAGGCGTACTTTTCGTTCGAGAGCTTCGTCACGCCGCCGTCACTGTACGCATATGCGGGTGAGGGAGCGCCCCATCTCATCAAGGCGCAGCCCGCCAACTTCGACGCCCGTAAGGTCACCGTCCGCCAGTATTGGGCAACCTCGAACGATGGCACGAAGGTGCCGTACTTCCTGATCCGTCCGAAGAAGGCGACCGGTGCCATCCCTACGATCCTTTACGGCTACGGCGGCTTCCAGATTTCGCTCACGCCCTGGTACTGGAACGAGAGCGGCGAGCCGCTGGATACGGTGCAGACCTGGGTGATGCACGGCGGCGCGATAGCCGTCGCCAATATCCGCGGCGGCGGGGAGTTCGGACCCTCCTGGCACCAGGCGGCCCTGAAGTATCACCGCCAGCGAGCTTACGACGACTTCGAGTCGGTGGCGGCGGACATCGAGAAGCGCGGGCTCGCGGCGCCTAAGCAGCTCGGCATCGTCGGTGCTTCCAACGGCGGACTGCTCGTCTCGACGGCGATGGTGGAGAGGCCGGACCTGTTCGGCGCCGTGGTGTGCCAGCGTCCGCTGATCGACATGTTGATATATACGCACTACGGTGCGGGCGCCTCCTGGACCGGAGAATACGGCGACCCGGCGGACCCGAAGATGGCGGCCTACATCCGCAGCTACTCGCCGTTCGAGAACGTCAAGCGGGGGGTCGACTATCCGCCGATCCTTTTCGTCACGGAGACCACCGACGATCGGGTCACACCCGTGTTCGGGCGCATGATGGCCGCCAAGATGGAGGCCCAGGGGCACGATGTGCTCTACAACGAGGCCAACGAGGGCGGGCACGGCGCCGGAGCGACTCACGCGGAGGCAGCGGAGTACTGGGCGCTTGCGTATACCTTCTTCGCCAGGAAGCTCGGCCTCGGACATTGACACCAAGGCACATGGACGTGCCCCGCCGCCGCAGGTGGCGGAGCGGCGGGCAAAAACCACGCTTTTTGCTTGCCGCGCGCTGGGCGGGGCAGGATGCCCCGATCCAGCGCATCAACTGGGCGTGGCGCTTGCTGCACGCCCCGACCTACGGGCCACGTCTGACAGGAGGTGCCATGGCTGCTCGTCTTCTTCTGGGTGCCGCGGCGGCGGGCGCCCTTTCGATGTACCTTCTCGATCCCGACCACGGGCGGCGCCGACGCGCGGTGATGCGCGATCGGCTGGCGAGCGGCATGAGCCGGCTCGACGATGCGACCAGCGTTGCGTCGCGCGACCTGCGAAACCGCGCCCGTGGCGTCGTCCATGAGGTCCGTGCCCGCTTCACGCCGGAGGAAGTGCCGGATGAGGTCCTGAGCGAACGCGTGCGCTCGCGTCTCGGTGGGGCCGTCTCGCATCCCGGCGCGATCGAAGTCGCGGCGCTTTCCGGCAGGGTAACCCTGAGCGGCGCGGTGCTCGAGCGGGAGTACGTGCGTCTGTTGCGGACCGTCTGGGCGGTCCGGGGAGTCGCCGATGTCGAGGACCGGTTGGCCGTGTATGAGAGCCCGGCCGGGATCTCGGCCCTGCAGGGCGCCGGCCGGGGGCGCGAGCGGCGCTTCGGGCCGTGGCAGGAGAACTGGCCGCCGGGCATCCGGGTGATCATGGGCGCGATGGGCGGGGCGCTCCTCATCAACGCGCTCGCCGGGCGGCGCAGCGCCCTCGGATTCCTCGGCGGGCTCGGCGGCGCGGCGCTCATCGCGCGCAGCAGCACCAACATGCCGATCGATCGGCTGGTCGGCGTGCGTCGCCCCGCGATGGATTTGCAGAAGTGCATCGATATCGCTGCTCCGGTGGAGCTGGTGTTCGAGACCTTCTCGCAGCCCGAGCGTTTCCCCGAGTTCATGAAGCACGTGCGCGAAGTCCATGTCAGAGGTGACGGCACCTCGCAATGGGTGGTGGAGGGCCCCATGGGGACGGCGATCTCCTGGGAGGCCGTCACGACACGCCTCGAGCCCAACAGGCTGATCGCGTGGCGGACGCTTCCCGGGTCAGCCGTGGAGCACGCGGGGCTGCTGCGGTTCGAGCCGACCGAGGGCGGAACGCGCATCCTCGTGACGATGAGCTACACGCCGCCGGCGGGCGCGCTCGGTCATGCGGCGGCACGCCTCTTCGGCACCGACCCGAAGTCGGAGCTCAACGACGACCTGATGCGGATGAAGGTTTTCCTGGAGACCGGGCGCCGCGCCCACGATGCCGCGGCGGCCGCTGCCGCCCGCCACTGAATCAGTGGAGAATTTCCTCCACCGCGACGGGTTTGTTGCGGTGGAGGATGGCGCGCGCGCTCTCGATCTCGTAGTCGGTGCGCGGGTGCACGGTGACTGCGGAGTTGCCGTTACGCACGCGCTGCGCGAACACGTCGGCCTCGCCGTTGTGCTTCTCGTCCTGATCGAGCAGCGTATGGAAGTAATTGGCGACGCGTGCCACGAAGGCATCGCCGGGCTCGGAATCCGCCTGACCCGTCTCGAGCAGCGAGGTGAGCTCCACCCGGTCCGTGGGAAAGCCGTCGGCCACCAGCTCCGTGCGGACCCGGTCCGCGATGCCGTAATCGTCGAAGAGCGCCACGATGACCGGTGTCATACGCCCTCAAACGGACGACCCCGGGGTCTGGTTCCTCCGTTGTGACAAGCGTCACGGTCCGCCGCCGGGCATGCAGACTGCTCCGCCGTTACAATCGAGAGACGCAGGAACACCAGCCCAGAAGAACAAGGTCGTGCCCATTCTGTTCAATCGCAGCGAGTCCGTTGCCGCCGCCGGGGAGATATCCGAGCGGCGCCGCGGACCTGACAGGCGCACGCAGGTCGCGCGGGCAGTCGTGCAGGGCAGCTTCAAGCCGCGACGCCTCGGGCCGCGGCGGACGGGCGAGGAGCGGCTCGGCGCCATCGACTGGTACCACCCGTGGTGGCTCGCCATCGCCACTCTCATTCTCGCGCTCTGCGCCAGCGATGCGGTCCTGACGGTGGTGCTGATCAACCGCGGCGCCTATGAGCTGAACCCGGTGCTCGCGCCGCTCATCGGCGGCTCGGGCGGGCTCTTCGTGGCGGTGAAGGTCGGGTTGACGGGCGTCAGCGTCGTGATGCTCACCCTGCTTTCGCGCCTCAGGGCCTTCGGCCGCATGCGGGTGGCGATGCTCCTCTACGCGGTACTCGCCGGCTACGCGGCGCTGATCGCTTACGAGCTTTACATGCTCGCCAGGCTGTAAGAACCATTAATTCCTTTTAATTCAACGACTGGCACGCGCTTTCCAATTTTCCTCGCGCGTCCGTTTCCGCTAGACTAGCGGCTCGCTGTCTGCGCTCTCCCATGCTGGAACCTACACCTCTTTTTGGCGGCAATGCCGCCTTTCTCGATGCCCTCTACGAGCAATACCTTCGCGATCCCGCGAGCGTAGAGGAAAAGTGGCGACGCTACTTCGACGGCCTGCCGGGCCCGAAGGGCGCGGAACGACCCCAAGGACCCATCGAAGCAGAGCTCGCGGAACGCGCCACCCTACGCTCTGCGAGCTCCGGGCGGCAGGGCCGCCACGGCGCCGAGGATGGGGTCAATGCCAAGCAGGCCGCGGTCTCGCGGCTCATCCAGATCTGGACCAATCGCGGCCACCTGGTGGCGAAGCTCGACCCGCTCGGGCTCACGCAGCGGCCGCGGCCGCCGGTGCTCGACCTCGAGTACTTCGGGCTCGGGCCGGCCGATCTCGACGCGGAGTTCTTCACCGCCAGCCGCACCGAGGCGGTGCCGCAGCGGATGAAGCTGCGGGAGATCCTGCGGCAGCTCGAGACCATCTACGGCAGCTCGATCGGCGCCGAATTCGCGCACATGTCGGAGTCGCGGGAGCGCCTCTGGCTGCAGGATCAGTTCCAGGCGGGCAGGCTCCTGCACCGCTTCACGCCGGAAGAGAAGCGCAACATCCTCTGGCAGCTCACCGCAGCCGAAGGGCTGGAGCGCTACCTCCACACCCGCTACGTCGGCCAGAAGCGCTTCTCGCTCGAGGGCGGTGAGACGCTGGTACCGCTCCTCGATGACCTCATCCAGAGCGGCGGCGCCGCGAAGATCGAGGAGGTCGTGATCGGCATGGCCCATCGGGGGCGCCTCAATGTCCTGGTGAATCTCCTCGGCAAATCGCCGGCGACCCTGTTCTCGGAGTTCGAAGGCGCCTACGACCTGAGTCATCTCAAGGGCTCGGGTGACGTGAAGTATCACAAGGGCTTCTCCGCGGACCTGCGCACGCCCGCGGGTAACGTTCACACCGTCCTCGCTTTCAACCCTTCGCACCTCGAGGTCGTCAATCCCGTGGTGGAGGGCTCGGTGCGCGCCCGCCAGGAGCGGCGCAACGATGCCAGGGGCGATCGGGTGCTGCCGCTCCTCATCCACGGCGATGCCGCGTTTGCCGGCCAGGGCGTCGTGATGGAGACGCTGCAGCTTTCCCAGGCGCGCGGTTTCTATACCGGCGGCACCGTCCACGTCATCATCAACAACCAGGTGGGTTTCACCACCTCCGAGCCGAGCGACGCCCGCTCGACGCTCTATTGCAGCGATGTCGCCAAGATGTTGGAAGCGCCCATCTTCCACGTCAACGGCGATGACCCGGAGGCGGCCGTGTTCGTCACGCGGCTCGCCCTCGAGTACCGCATGCGCTTCCACAAGGATGTCGTGATCGACCTGGTCTGCTATCGCCGGCACGGACACAACGAGGCCGACGAGCCCGCGGCGACCCAGCCGGTCATGTACAAGGTCATCCGCCAGCACCCCACCACACGGCAAATCTACGCGGACCGCCTGGTGGCCGAAGGCAGTCTCACGCAGGCGGATGCCGACGGCATGCCGGAGCAGTATCGCGACGGGCTCGACGAGGGCCGGCCGCAGGCGCGCGCCGCGCTGGGCATGATCGGCAATACATTCACGGTCGACTGGACGCGTTACGCCCAGGCCGACTGGACGGAGAGGTTGCGCACCGGTGTGGAGCCGGCGCGTCTCGACTCGCTCGGCAAGCGGCTGATGGAATTGCCGCCGGACCTGACGCTGCATCCCCGCGTCGCCAATGTCATGAGCAACCGCAAGAAGATGCTCGCGGGCGAGACACCGCTCGACTGGGGATGCGCTGAAACGCTGGCCTACGCTTCGCTCGTGGAGGAGGGCTTCCCCGTCCGCATCTGCGGGCAGGATAGCGGACGCGGCACCTTCTTCCATCGGCATGCGGTGCTGCACGATCAGGGCTCCAATCGCGTCTACATTCCGCTGCAGCACCTCGCGAATCCGCAGCCGCGGGTCGAGATCATCGACTCGGTGCTCTCGGAGGAGGCGGTGTTGGGTTTCGAGTACGGCTACTCGACCACGGAGCCCAAGTGCCTGTCGATCTGGGAAGCCCAGTATGGCGACTTCGCCAACGGCGCCCAGGCCATCATCGACCAGTTCATCAGCTCGGGCGAGGCCAAGTGGGAGCGCTACTGCGGGCTCGCGCTCTTCCTGCCGCACGGCTACGAAGGGGCGGGACCGGAGCATTCCTCCGCGCGGCTCGAGCGCTACCTGCAGCTCTGCGCGGAATCCAACATGCAGGTGTGCGTGCCGTCGACGCCGGCGCAGATGTTCCACATGGTCCGCCGCCAGATGCTGCAGTCGTTCCGCAAGCCGCTCATCGTCATGACGCCGAAGAGCCTGCTGCGTCACGACCTGGCGGTGTCGAGCCTGGAGGAGCTGACCCGAGGCAGCTTCGCGCGGGTGATCCCGGAGAGCGATGATCTGCCGGCGCAGGGCGTGCGCCGGGTGGTCTTCTGCAGCGGCAAGGTCTACTTCGATCTGCTGAAGGCGCGGCGCAAGGACGGCCTGCGCGATGTGGCCCTGGTGCGCATCGAGCAGCTCTACCCGTTCCCGGCCGAAGAGTACGAGGCGGTGCTCGCACGCTACCCCAACGTGCGCGACGTGGTGTGGTGTCAGGAGGAGCCGCAGAATCAGGGCGCCTGGTACCAGATCCGGCACCGCCTGCAGGAAGCACTGGGACAGCGCCGGGTCGTGCTCTACGCCGGCCGTGCGCCGGCCGCCGCACCCGCCACCGGGATCGGCAAGATTCACGAGGCCGAGCAGCAGTCGCTGATCAACGCGGCGCTGCATGCCACGGCAACGGAGGATTCCGCGAGAGAGACGACACGGCTGACGCCGGACGCCGCTGCCGCGACCCCCCTCAGAAAGAAGACTTCATGATGACCGACATCAAAGTTCCCCAGCTGCCTGAATCCATCACCGACGCGACGCTGGTCGCCTGGCACAAGAAGCCGGGCGATGCCGTCAGGCGCGACGAGAACCTCGCCGACCTCGAGACCGACAAGGTGGTGCTCGAAGTGCCTGCTCCTGCCAACGGGGTGCTCCGCGAGGTGAAGGTGCAGAAGGGCACGGTGGTGACCGCGGGTCAGCTGCTGGCGCTCTTCGAGGAAGGCGCGCAGGCGGCCGCCGCCGCTGCCGCACCCGCCGCCGCCAAGGAGGCGCCGCAGGCCGAAGAGCTCAGGGCCACCGGAACCGACGCCGGCAAGGACAAGCTGAGCCCATCGGTGCGGCGGCTCATCGAGGAAAACCGGCTCGACGCCGCTGCCATTCCCGCAAGCGGCCGCGACGGACGGCTGACTAAATCCGACGTCGTGGATTTCCTCGGCCGGAAATCGACCGCGGCAGCCGGCGCGGCTCCGGCGAGTGCCGCAGTGCCTACCGCGACAGGCGCGTCCGGTCCTACGTCTGCTGCCGGCAGCGCTGGACCTGCGGCACGCGCACCGACTCCCACGACGCCGGTTCCGCCAGCGGGTTCTCGCGGCGAACAGCGCGTTCCGATGACGCGCCTGCGCCAACGCATTGCGCAACGCCTCATCGAGGCACAGTCGACGCAGGCCCTCCTGACTTCGTTCAACGAGGTCGATCTCACGGAAGTCCAGGCGCTGCGGGCGCGCTACAAAGATCGCTTCGAGAAGGAGCAGGGCGTGAAGCTCGGGTTCATGTCCTTCTTCGTCAAGGCGTCCATCGAGGCCCTGAAGAGATTCCCGGTCGTCAACGCTTCGGTCGACGGCAGCGACATCATCTATCACGAGTTCTACGACATCGGCGTCGCCGTCTCGACGGAGCGCGGACTCGTCGTACCCATCGTCAGGGATGCGGACGCCAAGAGCTTCGGCGCGCTCGAGAAGGAAATCGGCGAATACGCGAAGAAGGCCCGCTCCGGCGGCCTCGCGATCGAGGATCTGACGGGCGGCACGTTCACCATCACCAACGGTGGGGTGTTCGGCTCCCTGATGTCGACGCCGATCGTCAACGCGCCGCAGAGCGCCATCCTCGGGATGCACAAGATCCAGGAGCGGCCGATGGTGGTCGCCGGCCAGATCGCGATCCGTCCCATGATGTACATCGCCATCACCTACGATCACCGCATCATCGATGGCCGCGAGGCCGTGCAGTTCCTCGTGACGGTCAAGGAATGTCTCGAGGATCCCGGCCGCATGCTGTTGGGGATTTGAACATGGCAGATTCCTTCGACGTCGTCGTCATCGGCGGCGGCCCGGCCGGCTACCCGGCCGCGATCCGCGCCGGCCAGAACAAGCTCAGCGTCGCCTGCATCGACGAATGGAAGAACCGCGACGGCACGCTGGCCTTCGGCGGCACGTGCCTCAACGCCGGCTGCATTCCCTCCAAGGCGCTGCTGGAGTCGACCGAGTTGTATCACCGCCTGCAGGAGGAGTTCGCGGTGCACGGCATCCGCGCGAGCGGTGTCAGCTTCGATGTCGCCCAGATGCAGAAACGCAAGGGCGGCATCGTCAAGACGATGACGCAGGGCATCCTCGCGCTCTTCAAGGCGAGCGGCGTCACGCCGCTGCAGGGACACGGCCGGCTCCTTCCGGGGAAGAAGGTCGAATTCACCGCTGCCGACGGCACGCGCCGCGAGCTCACGGCGAAGCACGTGATCCTCGCCTCGGGCTCCGCGCCCATCGAGCTGAAATCCGCGCCGTTCCAGGCGCCCTACATCGTGGACTCCTGGGGCGCGCTCGATTTCGATGCCGTGCCCAAGCGGCTCGGCATCATCGGCGCCGGCATCATCGGCCTGGAGCTGGGGAGCGTCTGGCGCCGCCTCGGCAGCGAAGTGACGATGCTCGAGGCGCTGCCGGACTTCCTGCCGACCGCCGACCAGCAGCTCGCGAAGGAGGCCGCGAAACATTTCAAGAAGCTCGGGCTCGATATCCGCCTCGGCGCCAAGGTGACCGGCGCCCGCGTGACGGGCAGCGCGGTCGACGTCAGCTATACGGATTCCAAAGGCGAGCAGACGCTCACCGTTGACAGGCTCTTCGTCTGCATCGGACGCCGTCCTTATACGCGTGACCTCCTGGCGGCCGGCACGGGCGTCGATCTGGATGAGCGCGGGTTCATCAAGGTTGATCATCAATGCCGTACCGGCGCCGAAGGCGTCTGGGCAGTGGGAGATTGCGTGCGCGGCCCCATGCTGGCGCACAAAGGCAAGGAGGAGGGCGTGATGGTCGCCGACCTCATCGCCGGCCGCTTCGGCGAGGTCAATTACAAGACGGTTCCGTCCGTCATTTACACCGCGCCGGAGATCGCCTGGGTCGGCCAGACCGAGGAGCAGGTGAAGGCCGGCGGGCGGCCCTACAAGGTCGGGGTCTTCCCCTTCCTCGCGAGCGGCCGCGCCCGCGCGATGGAGCAGGCGCAGGGCTTCGCCAAGATCGTCGCGGCGCAGGACGACGACGAGATCCTCGGCGTGCACATCATCGGCCCGCTCGCAGGCGAGTTGATCGCCGAGGCGGTGTTGGCGATGGAGTACTCCGCCAGCACCGAGGACCTGCAGCGCACGATCCACGCGCATCCGACGCTGTCGGAAGCGGTGCACGAAGCCGCGCTGGCCGCCGACAAGCGGGCGATCGACTCCATCAATCGCTGACGCCTTGGGCCGACACGTCTGAAAGTCATCGCGGCCTGGTTGTGGACGCCGGGAATTCGCCGTGCTGATTCGTGAGCGAGGGTCTACGGTGAAAAGAAGCAGGCGCATAAACTCGGCGATCCGAGACTGGAACGACATCCAGTTTGCTCTGGTCGTGGCCGGAGCGGGGAGTTTCCATGTCGCAGCGTCCCGGCTGGGGGTACACGAAACCACCATTTCGCGACGCGTCCAGGCCCTCGAGCGTGAATTGGGAGCGAAGCTCTTCGTCCGTCACGCTCATGGCATGGCGCTGACGCCTGCCGGCGAATCGCTGGTAGCCAGGGCCCGTGCAATGGAGGACGCCGCCACGGTGCTGCGCCACGACATCGGCAGCTTCGATGCGAAGCTGAGCGGCGTAGTCAGGCTAACCGTGCCTGAGGGAATTGGTGCCTATTGGCTGACGCCGGCTTTGTTCGAATTCCACAAGCGGTGCCCCGACATCGCGTTGGAAGTGACCACGACCGTGCAGCGCATCGACCTCTTGGAGTCGAACGTGGACGTCTCGATTACCATCGATCGCCCGAAGGAACCCAGGCTCGTGGTACAACGCGTCGGCGTCGCGCACTACCACTTGGTCTGCTCGGCGAAATACGTGCAACAGCATGGCGAGCCACTGACGGTCAAGGATCTCGAAGACCACAAGCTCATTACCGTGGCGCTGTATGGGTCGGCCGACCACCTGAAGTGGTGGAACGAGCGCGTCGAGAAGAGCGGCCGGCCCGCCTTCCTGACGAATTCTCCGAACCTCTATCTGGCGGCGATTCGCGAGGGGTTCGGTATCGGCATGCTGCCCACGTTCTACTGGCTGTTCGCCCCGGATCTGATCGCCCTTTCGCTGCAACCGGACTGTCAGGCCGACATCTGGCTCGCGTTCCATGAGACCTCGAGGCAGAGCGCCAGAGTCCGGGCGGTCACCGACTTCCTGAAGAGCCGCTTCTCTCAGGATCGATTCAGGTGGTTCGTGTAGGTTTGCTACCCCGGTCTACCCTGGGGCGCGGCCGGCCGAGGCGACCCTTGTCGTCTATCCGGCAGGCGGTCCTGTCGGATTCGCCCCGTAACGCTGGAACCAGCTCATCATGTACAGCTGGGTGCGCATCCAGTCGGATGGTTTCATGACCGACGTTCCATGGTACTCGTCCGGAAACAGCAGCAGCGCCGCCGGCACGTTACGCAGCTTGAGCGCTGAGTAATATTCCTCGGTCTGCGGACTCGGGCACCGTCGGTCGAGTGCTCCGACCATCATCAGGGTGGGCGTGGTTACGTTGCCGACGTACATGAGAGAGGATTCCGCGAGCCAGTCCTTGGGATCCTGCCAGAACGGCTTCCTGAAGAAGCTGTCTATGTAATATGGGATGTCCGTCGTTCCCGCCTCGCTGATCCAGTCCGTGACCGGACAGCGTACCGCGGCCGCGGCGAACCGGTGGGTGTGTCCGATCACCCAACTCGAGAGCACTCCGCCGCCGCTGCAACCCGTGACGAACATGTGGTGCGCGTCGATATTGCCTCGCTTGATCGCCGCATCGACGCCGGCCATGAGATCGTCGTAGTCGGGGCCTGGATAATGGTAGTCGATGGCGTTTGTAAAGGCATCGCCGTAGCCGGTCGAGCCGCGTGGATTGATGTACAGGACGATGTAGCCGTTCGCTGCGAAATTCTGGAAGGATGGATTGAATCCAACGTCATACATGCCGAACGGACCGCCGTGGATCGAGAGCACGAGTGGATAGGAGCGTGACGGATCGAAGTCCGGCGGCCGAATGATCCAGCCCTGCACATGAGAGCCTCCGGTCGAGCCGAACCATATCTCGCTCACCTTGGAGAGGGCGAGGCCGCGCAGCAGCGCGTCGTTGAGGTGTGTCAGCCGATGCTGCTTCCCCCGTGCGCGAGGGTCGACCAGCTCGACATCGCCGGGCCGTTGGGGCTCGGATCGCACGGCGATGATGCCAGCCCGACTCGCGGAGATGTCCGTCACGACCTCCGCGCCCGTGGTCAGCTGTCGAACGCCTGTACGAGCCGACCATGAGTAGATGTGAACACTGCCGTGGCTCTCGGCCCTGAAGTAAAGGGTCCTGCCGTCCGGCGCCCAACTCAAATTCTGCGGCTCGCGATCGAATCCGGCGGATTGCAGCCTGGCGTTGCTCCCATCGGCGGACATCGTGTATAGCCGCGAGAGCGGGTAGCCCTCACCGCTGATCGGAAACCCGACGTAGGCGATGGTCCTGCCGTCGGGTGACACCGCCGGCTCGCGCCAACTGCCGGTCGTCTTCGTCAGTCGACTCGTTGCACCGGTGGCCAGATCCACTTTGTATATGTAACAGTAGCGGGCGTTGCGATCTGGATCGCCCTCCTTGAATCCCTCCACTATCGCCGAGGTTCCGTCGCTGCTGAACCCCCAATCGACGTTGGCAATGTATTCCCAGACGCTCTCGTTGACGTTCCAGTGGCCGTGGGTTATTTGCCGTGCTGCGCCGCCGCTCGCGGCGATCAGGAAGAGGTGACGAAAGCCTCTTTGAGTGAGGCCGTGCTTGTCGAGCTGGTAATGCAGGCGCTCGGTAAAGAATGGCGCGGCGGCCCACTTGGCTCCGGCGGGCGCTGCGGGCAGGGCAATCGGCCACTTCTCGGGGTCGGGAACCACCATGGTGAACCCGATGAAGCGTCCATCGGGCGACCAATGGAGATTCGCGGGTGTCTGCGCAAGCCGGCTGATCTGCCTGCCGGGCCCCATACCGGCGAGACGCCGCACGAAGATCTGCATGCCTTTCGGCTGTCCTTTGTGGACGTAGGCAATGCTCTTGCCGTCGGGCGACCAGACTGCGTCGCTGCCCTCGGTGAGGAATCGATCACCCGAGCCGTCCGTACCGACCGTCCAGATGGCGGTTTGGGTCTTGTCTTTCTGCTTGTCCACGACACTACGCGTGTAGACGACGCGGGTACCGTCGGGAGATACCTGGGGGTCGCTCGCCGACTGCAGGTCGAGATACCGCGCAACCGTGAATCGTCCGGTCGCTTCAGGCCGCGACGATTGAGCGTGAGCAGCGAAGGAGATGGCCACGGTCAAGCCAAAGGCGATGTGCCGAATAACTCGAAGGTTACGATTCATGGAATCCCCCGTTTGTCGTTGTGCGCCGCGGCCCTTGGGCAGTAGCCAGCAGCGCCATGAGACTCAAGCCGCAGCACGCGAGCACGTACCAGGTGGGCGAAAGCGGATTCCGGGTACGCGCGACGAGCGCGGTGGCGATGGTCGGCGCAAAGCCGCCGAACACCGTCACCGACAGGTTGTACGCCACGCCGACTCCCGAAGAGCGGACACCGACCGGAAAGAGCTCCGCAATGGCTGCCGGTGCCGGGCCGATGAAGAGTGCTGCGAGCACCGCAGACACCAGCTGGAAGAGCACCAGAGTCGTTGCCTGCGGATGAATCAGGAGTACGTGAGTGCCGGGCACCACCAGCAGCACCATGGCCAGCGCCGCGCTTCCCATGATGCGGTGTCGACCAAGGTGGTCGGAAAGAGCGCCCGCCATGGGCGCGACCACCAGCATGACAGCAAGTGCCAAGCTGTTGCTGAACAGCGTGGTGGCCATCGGTAGGCCGAGGAGGGTGTGCGCGTACAGCGGTACGTACACGAAGAAGAAGTAGGTGGCAACGGTCCAGATGATGGTGATGCCGAAGCCGCGCACGACCGCGCCGCTTTGTGTGCGCAGCAGCACCCTCAGGGGAGACGACGGGGCGCGTGCTTGCCGCACGAAAGCATCCGGCTCATCGAGGCGTCGGCGGATGTAGAGTCCAGCCGGCACGACCAGAATGCTCGCCCAGAATGGCACCCGCCAGCCCCATGCCTGCAGTTGTGCCGGAGATAAGGCGGCCGACACCGTGGCCGCGATCAGCGCCCCCAGCAGTAGCGCGCCTGCCTGGCTGGCTGCCTGCCAGCTTCCATAGAAGCCCTCTTGCCGCGGTGGCGCGTGTTCCGTAAGCAGCGCAGTCGCGCTGCCCACGACGCCGCCGGTCGCAATACCCTGGAGCAGGCGCGCCAGCACCACCAGCAATGGGGCTGCGAGTCCGATGGCTGCATAGGAAGGAATCAGGCCGATGAAGAGTGTCGCCCCGCCCATGAGGGCGAAGGTCACGAGGAGCGCAAGCTTTCGCCCCCGCCGGTCGGCCAGAACTCCGAAAACAACTGCGCCCACCGGCCTCGTCAGGAACCCCACTCCGAATGTACCGGCCGAGAGAAGCAGCGCGACCGTCGCATCGCCGACGGGGAACATCACCTGAGCGATTACTCCCATCAGAAACGCGTAGACCGCAAAGTCGTACCACTCGAGAACGTTGGCAACGGTTACCGACGCCACGGCACGTCGCGGGCGCGCGCGGCCCATTGTGGTGGACTGCTCGGGGTCCGTCATGCAGAGCTCGTCTGCGACATCCACGCGACCAGTTTCAGCAGAAAGCGGTCCGCTTCCTCGAGCGCAGCGCAGGCGATCCACTCGTCCGGCCTATGGGCCTGATCGATCGAGCCCGGGCCACAGACCACGGTGGCAAGCTGCTCACGTTGAAAGATGCCCGCTTCGCTGCCGAAAGGCACCGTGGTCAACGGCAATTTGGCGCCGAGCTCGCGCATCAGGGCAATCGACTCTTGTGGGAAACGGCTGGCGAACGCGGGCACGTCGAGCTCGACTTCATTCGCGACCTGCAGTGCGGCAAACGCTCCGCCCGCAAGGTAATCGGTCACCAGCTTGTCTATGGCCGACCTGGCCTCCTGGGTCGAGGTTCGGCACTCCCAGCGCACCCGGCAGCGCTCGGCGACGATGTTGGTCGCTGCGCCGCCGCAGATCTGCCCCACATTCAGGGTGCACCCTTGATCCGCCATCTGGGGAAGTCGCGCGATCTCGCCCAGGAAGCGTATGAAGGCGGCGGCGGCATCGATGGCATTGACGCCCCGGGACGGGTCGCTGGCGTGGGCGGCGACGCCGCGAAAGGTGGTATGGGAGCCGATGACACCGTTGTGCGCGACGCCAATCCGCATGTCGGTGGGCTCGCCGACGATGACAAATGCGGGCCGTGGAACGTGCGCGGCAACTCGTGTCACCAATGCGTGAGCGCCGACGCAACCGACTTCCTCGTCATACGAGAAAGCAAAATGGAGCGGCCGGCGCAGGCGTCGCAGGTCCGTGTTGCTGAGCAGCGCCAGGCTGCACGCTATGAATCCCTTCATGTCCGAGCTGCCGCGTCCATACAGGCGACCCTCACGCTCGGCGAGATCGAAAGGGTCGCTGGTCCATTCCTGCCCGTCTACCGGCACGACATCGGTGTGGCCGGAAAGCACCACGCCACCCTCGCACTCCGGGCCGACTGTGGCCAACAGGTTGGCCTTGTCCCTGGTGGAGTTGTGAAGAACGCTGACGCGCCCGCCGTGAGCCTGCAGATAGTCTGCCGCCCACTCGATCAGCAGCAAGTTTGAATTCCTGGACGTCGTGTCGAATGACACAAGCTTTCGTAGTACCGAGGTGCTCGTGGTCATGGTGGGGCTGATCCTTGGGTGGATGTCATGTTGACATTTGAATGCGCTGGGACCGATGAGTGAAGAAGAATAATGCCTGGCGCCAAGCGGGGAGGCATCATCTTTGCAGCTGAGAATTGCAAATACGCAAGGCAGGCTGCTCGCGCGCTCGTGGCGATGTGGTTTCGAGACGGGAATAATCCCTGTATTTGAAGCACTTTCCATCGCACATGGCTGTGTGCCCGAGCGCTCTGCGGGCCCATGGAGCTGCGCGTCGGTGCGAATTGACTCCCCCGGCGAGGCGCGCATACATTTCGATCAACGCACGAATCGCTTCTGGTCATCGTTGGAAGCACAAGCGGGGTCGATTATGAATTTACGTCTGCTTCACGCTGGTGCGGCAGCTCCCTTCAGCGCCATGTTGGTCATGCTGTCGTCACCGGCTTTCGCGGCGGCATCCGTGCCGGCGGACGACAATGCGGAAACGCCGAAGCTGACGGAGGTCGTGGTCACGGCGACGAGGCGTGTGGAGCGTGAAGTGACCGTGCCGATCTCCCTCTCCGTGCTGGGAGGGGCGCAGCTCGACCAATCGAGCCTGCAGAGTGCGACGGATGCCCTGAGCCTCGTGCCGGGCGTGGCGATAAACATGAATGGCCAAGGCGGCGAGCCGGTGCTCTCGATGCGCGGCGTGACTGCGAGCGGCGCACTGTTCTCCGGACCGAGCCCGATCGGCTACTACCTCGATTACATCCCGTTTGGCTTGGTCCGCTCCGCGGTCGAGCCGGACCCGGACATCTACGACCTCGACCGGATAGAGGCGCTGCGCGGTCCACAGGGTACCCTGTACGGTGCCAGTGCGTTGAACGGTGTGGTGCGCGTGCTGACGAACGACGCGGATCTCAATGAGTTCGAAGTGAAAGGGCGGGTGGGAACGTCGACCACCGAGCATGGCGGCGGCAACTGGCTCGGCGACGGCGCCGTCAATATACCGGTGGTGCCGGGGGTGATCGCCGCGCGGCTCGTCGTCAGCAGCGAGGACGACAGCGGCTGGATCAATACGCCGCTTCGCACGCACGTCAACGATGAGAGCTCGAAGAATATCCGCCTCAAGGTCACCGCCAAGCCGGGCAAGGATCTGACCATCAAGCTGGAGGCGATGCATCAGCAGACGGCCGAGGGCGCCCCGCCCCTGGCGACCGATGACTTTTCGGCCTCGACCCGCGACCAGTCGATTACGACGAGCTGGAATGGCTACGACGTGCATATCGACTATGAGCCGCCGACCGTGTTCTCGGTATCGAGCTCGACCAGTTACCTGACCTATGTGAATAATGGCTCGCTGGACATCGCACCGGGAGCGAGCAGCATTCCGCCGCTCACGACGCTGCTGAACTCCCGGGTGTTCAGCGAGGAGCTGAACCTGCTGTCCAATCTTGCCGGCCCGTGGCAATGGTCCGCCGGGGTATTCTATCGCGATGCGCGCGACAGCTTTTATCAGACGCTGGGCGATCTGATTCCCGCGCCCGTGTATGAAGCGGATACATCGCGATCCGAAGCCGCTTTCGGCCAGGTGAGCCGATTCTTCCTGCAGAAGCAGCTGGAATTGAGTGTGGGCGCGCGCTACTTCCACGATGAAGTGGGCCTCGATCAGCTGATCCTCTTCGGCGAGGCGCCGGGCACACCGTTGCTGCGCTCGGAGACGCCGTTCAACTCCACTACACCCCGGGTGGTGCTGTCCTGGTTCCCGGACTGGATCCCCAATCACAACGAGATGATGTACGCCTCGTACTCGCAGGGGTTCCGCAGCGGCTACCCGCAGAGCGAGCTGGTCCAGGTGGTGAGCACGGCCTTTCCGCCCGTGAAACCGGACAAACTCAGCAACTACGAGATCGGCAGCAAGGGCGAGCTGTTGGATGGGCTCCTGAGCTACAATGCGGCGCTCTACTACATGAAGTGGGAAGGAATCCAGGAAAGCCTGGGCATCATCCTGCCGCCGAGCACCGCGGCCATCGTGGTCAACGTCAACGGCAACTCCGCGAGCGGCGCCGGCGTGGACCTCGGCGTCACGGTGCGGCCGCTGGACCCGCTGGCGCTCGGTGTGAACTTCAGCTGGAACGGCCTGCACGAAGACGAGTCCGTGTATTCCGGAGGATCGCTACTCTTCCCGGTCGGCGCGCGCATCGATTCCTCGCCGGAATACACCGCCGGGGTGACCGCGCAGTACGATTTCCCGTTGGGCTCGCACGGCTGGACGGGCAGCTTCGGGCTGGTGGGGCGCTATACTTCCGAGCAGACGACGACGAATACGTCTACCACCTCGGCACTGCCCATCGTGCTCGAGAGTAGCGTCATCAGTACGGGAGACGTGAGCGTCTCGATCAACTCCCCGACACACTGGCGCTGGATGCTCTATTGCAATAATGTGGGAAACAACGGACGGATTCCGCTGGCTTCCCAGACACCCTATGAGAATCTGAGCATCCGGCCGCGCACGGTAGGATTGCAGCTGAATTACGACTTCAAAGAGCACGAGTGACGGCAGGATCTCCATGATCCGGCGTCTTATCCTGGCAGATTCCGATAGAGGGCGGAAACTTATGCGTCGAATGAGCCTCCTGCTGGCGGTCGTGGCGACCACTTCGTTCATGCCTGCGAGCGCGTATGCGTCCGCGCGCCTCCTGGAGCCGAAGGATCTCTTCCAGATGCACTGGGCATCGGATCCGCGGATCAGCAACAGCGGCGGCGAGATCGCTTACCTGCAGAATTCGAACGACATCATGACCGACGGGGTCACTCAATCGCTGTGGGTCATAGATGCGGCGACGGGCACCGAGATGCCGGTGACGCATGAGGCGGGCCGGTATGCCTCGCCGCGCTGGTCGCCGGATGGCTCGCAGCTCGCCTACGTGTCGACCGGAATGGACGGACGGTCGCAGATCGTCGTGCATTGGATGAAAAGCGGCGCCACGGCCAGTCTGACGAATCTTACCGAGGAGCCGACGGATATCACGTGGTCACCGGATGGGAAGCAGATCGCCTTCATCATGTTGCAGCCGACGCCGCCGCCGACCATTGGCACCCCACTCGCCAAGCCTCACGGTGCGCACTGGGGGCTGGGGCCCATCATCGTCGACCGCCTCAATTTTCACGCCGATGGCAAGGGATTCGATCCGTCCGGTTACCGGCACGTCTACGTGATTGCAGTCGACGGCGGCGGCACGCCCCGGCAGCTCACCTTTGGGCCGTTCAGCGAAGCCGGGCCGTTGGCATGGTCGCCGGACGGCAAGTCGATATATTTCGCCGATAACCGCAGCGCGGACTGGCAGCACCAGCCCGAGGACTGGGCGCGGCATACCGCGATGACCCTCAGCATCTATCGCGTCGACCTGGCGGCCGGTAACGCTCCGGTGCAGCTGTCGCACGAGGTGGGTCCCTACAACGAGCCTCGGGTATCGCCGAATGGCAAACTGATCGCATATCTGGGCTACAGCGACCGGCACGTCGGTAATCAGGATGTGCAGCTCAACGTGATGGATGCTGACGGCAGTGACCCGCATGTCGTCAGCGCGTCATTGGACCGCTCGATCACGGATTGCGAGTGGGCGGCGGATGGCCGCAGCCTCTACATCGAGTACGTCGATCGAGGCATCACCAAGGTCGCACGGTTGGGACTCGAAGGCCGCGTGGCACCCGTTGCCGATAGGCTGGGTGCCCTTGGCGGAGCGAGACAGCTGCCGTACTCAGGCGGCGAGTTCACGGTCTCACGCACGAACAGCGTCGCCTATACCGGAGGCAGCGCGGACGATCTGCCGGAAGTCTACCTTGCACGCGATGGCAAGACGCGCCGGCTCACAGATTTGAACTCCGCGCTGTTGCCGACGATGAGCCTCGGCAAGCTCTCGGTATTGCCGGTCAAGTCTTCCTTCGACGGCCGGGAGATCGGCGCCTGGGAAGTCGTGCCGCCGAACTTCGACCCGGCAAAAAAGTATCCGTTGATTCTGGAGATGCACGGCGGGCCGTACGCAAGCTACGGACCGACGTTCTCTTACGAATACCAGCTCTACGCGGCGGCGGGATTCATCGTGGTCTATGGAAATCCGCGTGGCTCGACTTCCTACGGCGAGCAGTTCGCCAATCTGATCTACAACAACTATCCGAGTCACGATTACGACGATCTGATGAGCATCGTGGATGCCGCGATCCAGCGCGGCGGCGTGGATGTCGACAACCTCTTCGTCACCGGGCTGTCGGGTGGTGGAGTGCTCACGGCATGGATCGTCGGCAAGACGCATCGCTTCCGCGCGGCCGTGACGCAGCGCCCGGTGATCAACTGGACGAGCTGGCTGCTGACGGCCGACATGGGAGCGTTCGGTGCCCGGTACTGGTTCAAGCAGTTTCCCTGGGACGATCAGCAGACTTATTGGAAGCTATCGCCCATTTCGATGGCGGGCAATGTGACGACGCCGACGATGGTGGTCGTGGGAGTCCTCGATCTTCGCACGCCCTACACGGAGGGAGAGCAGTTCTACCAAGCGCTGCAGTTACGCGGTATACCGACGGAGCTCTACGAGGAGCCGGGCGCTTACCACGGGTTCATCCGGCCATCGCAGTTCGCACAGGAGCAAACGGCGATAATCGCATGGTTCAACCGGTATCGGCAGGCTGCGGGGAATTAGCCAGGCGCGCCGCATGAGCCCTCGCCGACTGCGCCTCGTCCCGGGGAGTGTTCAGGCGCAGGGTGCGCCCCGAGCGTCGCGACGGAGGGCCATGACGAGATCTCCTGCCGACAGGCGGGCGAATGGTTCCCTCGATCGCCGGGTCAGAGGCGGGTTACATCCCGCCCGAGCCCAGGATATCGGCGACCTTGGAGGCGGCATCGTGTGCGGCCGACAGGTCTTTCGTCGCGACGCCGTGCCGCGCCGCCATCAGCGCTTTCAGCGTCTTCGAGTGCAGATCCTTGTCTGCCGAGGAATCGCGCACCGCTCCGTTGCCCATGCCCTTGCAGGGATTTCCGGCCTTGGCATCGAATCCGCGGCCATGCGGCCCGACCAGGCAATTGATGACGTGATGCAGATGCATGTCCGTGACCGCGATGCTCTGCGAAGCGGCAGCGAGCTGCGCGTGAGTGACGGCAGTAGCCGCTTCCTTGCCTGCATCTCCGTCCGCGGCCAACGCAGTCGCTGCAAGCGAGATCGCGCCGAGCAGAGCCACCGAGGAAAGTAACAGACGTTTCATGGAGCCTCTCTTTCGCCTATCGAGCCGCGTTGCCAGCGGAACCCTATCACATCCCCGAGGCTAACGCTCCCGCCGCGCCTGGATGACGTTGGATACGATGCTTAGGCGGTGCAGGACGCGCGCCAGCTGATCCAGATTGGTCACCGGCACCGTGAGCCGGACGTGAGCGGTGCCGGCGCCGCGGTCCGTCACGGTCGACATGGCTTCGATGCTCAATCGCTCCACCGCCAGTACGTCAGTCAGATCGCGCACGAGGCCACGACGATCGTAAGCAGTGACGGCGATCTCGACCGTCAATCCCGCCGCGTCCGCCGAGCTCCACTCCACCAGCAGTACGCGCTCGGGCCGGACTTCCCGCATTCGGATGAGGCTCGGGCAGTTGCTGCGATGGATCGTCACGCCCCGCCCCACGGTGACGTAACCCGTGATCGGCTGCGGCGGCAGGGGCGCACAACAGTGCGCGAAGGTGATCGGGAGGTCGCCGACGCCCTCGATCTCGACCGGCGAGCTGCCGCGTCCGGTCCGTGGCCGCGCCGGCCGGGGAGCCGGCGGCGGCGGCTCCGGAGCGCGGCTGATCTCGTCCTCGCCGGGCGATGGGCCGCCGTTGGCCGCGGTCCCGTCCTGCCTGCGGAAGAAGGCGCGCACCTTGGAGCGGTTGCGGGGTGAGACCAGGTAGCCCTGCTCGGGCAGCAGCCAATCCCGGCTCGGCGCGTCCTGCTTGCCGGTGATGATCTCGACGATCTCGCCGTTCGAGAGCGCGTAGGTGAGAGGCACGATGCGGCCGTTGACCTTGGCTCCCCGGCAACGGTGGCCGAGCGAGGTATGGACGCTGTAGGCAAAGTCGAGCGGCGTGGCGCCGCGGGGAAGATCGACCACCTCGCCCTTCGGCGTCAGCGCATAGACGCGGTCCTCGAAGAGCTCCGAGCTCACCTGCTCGAGGAACTCCCGGTCGGCCTCCGCACCGCCGTCGGCGGAAGCCTCCGCGGGCGCAGAAGGCTCGAGCAGGCGGCGCACCCACTCTATCTTTCTCTGATACTCGGCATCCGTCGGCGCACCCTCCTTGTAGGTCCAGTGCGCCGCCACGCCGAGCTCGGCGTGCTCGTGCATCTCGCCGGTCCGGATCTGCACCTCGACGCTCCGGCCCTGCGGGCCGATCACCGCCGTGTGGATGGAGCGATAGAAGTTGCCTTTGGGGGTGGCGATGTAGTCGTCGAACTCGCCCGGGATGTAGGTCCAGAGGCCGTGCACCACGCCGAGGGCGGCATAACAGTCGCGGATCGTGGCGACGATGATGCGCACGGCCCTGACATCGAACAGCTGCTCGAAAGCCAGCTGCTTGCGCTGCATCTTGCGATGGATGCTGTACATGTGCTTGGGCCGGCCGTAGACCTCGGCCTGGACGCCGGCGGACTGAAGGTGGGACCGCAACCGCTCGCAGAGCTCCTCGATGTAGCGCTCGCGATCGGCGCGCCGCTCGTTGAGCGCGTTGGCGATCCGGCGGTACTCCTCCGGTTCGAGGTAGCGGAATGCCAGGTCCTCGAGCTCCCATTTGAGCTGCCATACCCCGAGACGGCTGGCGAGCGGCGCGAACACCGCCCGCGCCTCGACCGCCCGGCGCTCCCGCTCGGCGAGGCCGGGGGCATCGGCCGGGAGGTCCCGGGCATGGCGCAGGGCGACCAGCTGCTCGGCGAGCCGCGCGAGGATGAGCCGCGGATCGGCCACGACGGCGAGCAGCATCTTGCGCAGCGTCTCGGCCTGGCGGGCATCGAGCCCCTGGGCGGGGGACCAGTTGCGCGGCAGTCCGAGATCGCCGAGCCTGAGGAGGGCGACGGCCGTGTCGGCGGCGGACCGCCCGGCGACGGAGGCAAGGGCCTCGGCGGCACGGCGGGGATCCGACCCCCGCCCGGACTGCTCGACGGCGGCCTTCACCAGCAGGGCATTCGCCAGGTCGGCGTCGGCGGTCAGGGCGCCGAGCAGCTCCGCCGCCTCGGCGGCCGTAGCCAGCGAGCCGGGCTCGAGCGCGCTCAGCTCCTCGATCCCGCCCCGGGCGGCGGCGATCGACTCGATGAGCTCGGGCGGGCAGAGTTGCCGGGTCTCCATTGCTGCCTGAAGGGCCCTTTGCGGCTATGATTGGCCGATACTTTATGGCCAGTCACACCAAGTGGGCGAACATTCAGCATGTCACCGGGCGCCCGCCCGGCCGGATCAATGGCGTGGCTCAAGCCAACGGCTCGCCGCCGATCCGTTTCGAGGGCTATGGCCCGGGCGGCGCGGCCGTCCTGATCGAGTGCGTCACCGATGACCACAACCGCACGCGGGCGGACCTGCGCCAGGCCTTCAGCGAGCACGGCGGCCATCTCGGCGCCGAAGGCTCGGTGAGCTACCTGTTCAACCACGTCGGCCTCATGACCTACCCCCCGGGTACCGACGAAGAGCGCCTCATGCACGCGGCGCTCGAGGCCGGCGCCGAGGACGTCGTTGCCAACTCCGACCGCTCGATCGAAGTGCTGGCCGATCCGATGGAGTTCGAGACGGTGCGCGCGATCCTCACGGACCGCGGCTTCGTCCCGGCCGCCGCGGAGGTGACCGAGCGGGCCTCTCTGACGACACCGCTTTCCGGAGAGCCGGCGGAGCGGATGGTGCACCTGCTCGAGTCGCTGGAAGAGCGGGATGATGTGAGGAACGTGTACTCGAATGTCGAGATATCGGACGAGGTCCTGGCGCGCATTTGACCCGGGCGCCGCGCGCCTGCCGCGCGGCCACGCCGGGCCGCTTCGAATCCTCGGCCTCGATCCGGGATCGCGGCGGACGGGATACGGCGTCATCGAGCGCCGCGGCGCCGACTGGGTGCACGTCGCGCACGGGTGCGTCACGGTGCCCGGACCGGAGGAGTCTCTGGCGGAGCGTCTGCGGGTGATCTTCGAGGGCCTGCGCGAGCTCATCGCCTCGTTGTCCCCGGGAGAGGTCGCCATCGAGCGGGTATTCGTCAACCGCAACGTCGACAGCGCGCTGAAGCTCGGTCAGGCCCGCGGGGCGGCGCTCTGCGCGGTGCCGAAGGGCCTGCCGGTGTTCGAGTATGCGCCGCGGGCCATCAAGCTCGCGCTGGTGGGCTCGGGCGCGGCGGAGAAGGAGCAGGTGGCCCACATGATCCGCACCCTCCTCGGCCTGCAGGGGCGCATCGGCGCGGATGCCGCGGATGCGCTGGCCGTCGCCGTCTGTCATGCGCACTCGCTGCGTCTCTACGAGCTGGCGGCGCAGTCGGAGCGGAGCGCGACGGCCGCCGCGGCGCAGCCCACACGATGATCGGATCGGTCCGGGGGCGCATCCTCTCGAAGACTCCGCCGCAGCTGTTGGTGGAGGCCGGAGGCCTTGGCTACGAGCTCGAGGCGCCGATGTCGACTTTCTTCCACCTGCCGGCCGTCGGCGAGGAGGTGCGGCTGCTCACACACCTCGTGGTGCGTGAGGATGCGCACGTGCTCTACGCCTTCGGCACCGAGGATGAGCGGCGCCTCTTTCGCAGCCTGATCAAGGTGTCGGGCGTCGGCCCGAAGATCGCCCTGGCGCTGCTCTCCGGGATCAGTGTCGAAGCGTTTGCGCTCTGCGTGCAGAGCCACGATGTGGCCGCGCTGATCAAGGTGCCCGGCATCGGGCGCAAGACCGCGGAGCGTCTGGTGGTGGAGATGCGCGACCGCCTGCAGGCCGATGGGGCCGCCGCGGCGAGCGCCGTGCCCGCGGGGGCGAGCCCGGAGGCCGAGGCGTTCGGCGCCCTGGTCGCACTCGGTTACAAGCCGGCGGAGGCGACGCGCTTGCTCAAGGCGGCAGGTCCGGGTCAACATTCGACCGAAGAGCTGATCCGCCGGGCCCTCAAGGGCGCGGCGCCGGAGTAAACCCAAGTTGCAAGCGGAGAGAACGATCGGCGCCGAGGCCACCCGCGAGGACGAGGCGGTGGAGAAAGCCATCCGGCCGCGGCGCCTCATCGAGTACGTCGGGCAGCCGCAAGTAAAGGCGCAGCTCGACATCTTCATCAGCGCCGCGCGCCAGCGCGCCGAGGCGCTCGATCACGTGCTCATCTTCGGGCCGCCCGGCCTCGGCAAGACGACACTCGCCAACATCATCGCCGCCGAGCTCGGCGTCAACCTGCGCCAGACCTCGGGGCCGGTGCTCGAGCGCCCCGGCGACCTCGCCGCGATTCTCACCAACCTGCAGCCGCGCGACGTGCTCTTCGTCGATGAGATCCACCGGCTCTCGCCCATCGTCGAGGAGGTGCTGTATCCGGCGATGGAGGACTGTCAGCTCGACATCATGATCGGCGAGGGGCCGGCGGCACGCTCGATCAAGCTCAACCTGCCGCCCTTCACCCTGGTCGGCGCGACCACCCGCGCCGGGCTTCTGACCTCGCCGCTGCGCGACCGCTTCGGCATCGTGCAGCGCCTGGAGTTCTACGGCGTGGAGGATCTCGAGCGCATCGTGCGCCGCTCCGCCGGCATCCTCGGCGTGCCCGTGGAGGGAGAGGGCGCGCGCCGGATCGCACAGCGCTCCCGTGGAACGCCACGCATCGCCAACCGGCTGTTGCGCCGGGTGCGCGACTACGCGCAGGTGAAGGCCGACGGCCGCATCTCGGAAGCGGTGGCGGAGGCCGCCCTCGACCTGCTGGAGGTGGATCCCCAGGGTTTCGACACCCTGGACCGCAAGCTCCTCCTGACCATCATCGAGAAGTTCGACGGCGGACCGGTGGGCATCGACAGCATCGCGGCGGCGATCGGCGAGGAGCGCGGCACGCTCGAGGACGTGATCGAGCCCTTCCTCATCCAACAGGGGTTTCTGGTCCGCACCGCCCGGGGGCGCACGGTGACACGCGCCTCGTACCTGCACTTCGGTTTGAAGGCGCCGGAGCGCGCCGCTCCGCTGTCGCTCTTCGAGGACGAGCGGTGAGCGTCTTCTCCTGGCCGGCCCGTGTATACTGGGAGGATACCGATGGGGGCGGGATCGTTTATTATGCGAATTACCTGCGCTTCCTGGAGCGGGCACGCACCGAGTGGCTGAGGTCGCTCGGCTACTCGCAGCAGGCCCTCGCCCGGGAGCCCGGCCTGGTGTTCACGGTGGCCCGTCTCACCGTCGAGTACCGCCGCCCGGCGCGGCTCGATGACGAGCTCACCATCACCTGCGAGGCGCACGCCGATCGGGCGGCGACCATCCGGTTCGAGCAGGCGGTTTTCCGGGGGCGGGGTCCCGGCGCGGAGCCGCCGATCCTCACCGCCGGCGTGCTCGTCGCGTGCGTCGATGCGCACACGCTGAAGCCGCGAAGGCTGCCCGAGTCCCTGAGTAACGTGTTGATCTCACCGTCGAAGAAAGCATGAACGGACAACTCTCCATCATTCGCCTGGTGGTCGATGCCAGCATCCCCGTGCAGATCGTCGTGGGGTTGCTTCTTCTCGCCTCACTCACCTCGTGGGCGATCATCTTCAGGAAGCGTCTGCTCATCGGGCGCGCCCGGCGAGAGGCGGACCAGTTCGAGAACAACTTCTGGTCGGGCGGCGATCTGGCGCAGCTCTATCGCGCGATCGAGTCGCATGGCGGTGCGACCGGCATGGCGAGCATCTTCGAATTCGGCTTCCGCGAGTTCGCCCGCCAACGCCAACAGGGCTCCATTCCCCCCGAGCAGCTCCTCGAGGGCGCGCGGCGCGCGATGCGGGTGGCGCAGCTGAAGGAGATCGACCGGTTGGAGTACAGCCTTGCGACGCTTGCGACGGTGGGCTCCACCAGCCCCTATGTCGGTCTCTTCGGCACGGTGTGGGGCATCATGACGGCGTTCAACGGCCTCGGCGACGTCCAGCAGGCGACGCTGGCCGCGGTCGCGCCGGGCATCTCCGAGGCGCTGGTGACCACGGCGATCGGCCTTTTTGCCGCCATTCCGGCCGTCGTGGCCTACAACCGCTTTGCCGACCAGGTGGGCCGCCTGGAAGTGCGTTTCGACGCCTTCATGGAGGAGTTCTCCACCATACTGCAGCGGCACGCGACCCGCGGTCCGGCAACTGCGCCGGTCAGCGCGGCCGGCAGCGCCGCCGGGGTGCATTCGGCCTCCATGCCGGGCACCGCCGGAGTCCGTTAGGAGGTTTGCATGGCTCAAGTCTCCCGCGGCCGGCGGCTGATGGGCGAGATCAACGTCGTTCCCTACATCGACGTGATGCTCGTGCTGCTCATCATCTTCATGATCACGGCACCGCTCCTCACGCAGGGGGTCAAGGTCAATCTGCCGAAGGCCCATGCGCAACCTTTGCCCTCGAATCAGGCCAAAGATCCCGTGGTGTTATCGGTCGATGCACAAGGCCAGCTGTATCTGAACATTGCCTCGGACCCGCGCGCGGCTCTCGATCCCGACGCCGTCCAGGCGCAGGTGAGTGCGGCCCTGCAGGGGGCACCGGACCGGGCCGTGATCGTCAAAGCCGACAGGTCGGTCTCCTACGGCATCGTCATGCAGGCCATGGTCCTGCTGCAGCGCGCCGGCGCGGACAAGGTCGGAATGGCCACCGACCCGCTGCCGCCGCAGCAGTCACGCGCGGGCGGCTGATCGATTGCCCTTCCGATGTCCGAGTCCGTACGCGACCGCTGGCTGTCGATTGGGATGTCCGTGCTGCTGCACGGCAGCCTCGTGGCGCTGCTGGCTTTCGGTTTATGGCATTTCCGCCATCCGGCGCCGGCACCGAGCCTGCCCATCAACGCGACCGTAGTGGATGCCCGCACGCTGAAGGGCGTCGGCACCGCCCCGACGCCGTCACTCAAGCCCAAGGCACCGCCGCAGGCTCAGCCGCCCGCCGCCGAAGGGCCGCCGCCTCCGACTCCGGACGAGATCGCGATGCGTGAGCAGGCCGCCAAGGAAGAGGCTCAGCACGAGCTGCAGGCTCAGCAGGAGCTGCAGGCGCGCGAGCAGGCCCGGGCGGAGCGTGAGGCCCAGCGCAAGGCGGCAGAAGCCGCTGCCGAGGAGCAGGCCGCCGAGGCCAAGGAGGCTGCGGAAGCCCAGGCGGCCGCGCAGGCGAAGAAGCTCGCCCAGGCCAGGAAGCTGGCCGACGCCAGGAAGAAGGCGGCCGCGAAGCTCGCGGCACAAAAGAAGCTGGCGGAGGAGCGCAAGCTCGCCGAGGAAAAGAAGCTTGCCGAGCAACAGGCGGCGGCGGAGCGTGCCGCCCGCGTGGCGGACCTGCAGCAGAGCCTGCAGGAGGACCAGCGCGCCGCGGCCGCAAGCGGCGCCATGGCGAGCTGGCAGAGCGAGATTACTTCGAGGATCCAGAATGCGTGGAACCGGCCGCCGACGGCTCAGCCAGGGATCAAGTGCGTCCTCAACGTGGGCCTGGTCCCGGGCGGCTCGGTGACTGCCGTGAGCATTGGTGATTGCAACGGCGATGACGCCGTGCGCCAGTCCATTCAGACTGCGGTATACAACGCCTCACCCCTGCCGCCGCCGCCCAACGGCATTCCGTTCCCGCACGAGCTCGTCATCACCTTCCAGCCGACAAACTGACCGCGAGACCCATGAAACCGACACCGAGAATGGCATCCCTGCCGCGGATTTTCCTGGCGGTACTGACCGCCGCGTGGCTTGCGGCCCCGGCCGCGCGCGCGCAGCTGCAGATCCAGATCACCTCCGGGGTGAACAACCCCGTGCCCATCGCCATCGTGCCGTTTGCGCAGGCGTCCACTGCCGGTACCGACGTTGCCGACGTCGTCCAGCATGACCTTGTCGGCAGCGGCCGCTTCACGGAGTTGCCGCGCAACAAGATGCCGGCGACGCCCACCAATGCCGCGGACGTGAAGTTCGGGGACTGGAAGGCGGCGGGCAGCGACTATGTCGTCGTGGGTCAGGTGGTGCCGGCCGCGGGCGGCCAGCTGGCGGTGGATTTCAACCTGCTCAATGACCTGACCGGGCAGAGCATCGCCCGCCAGCGGTTCGTCGGCACTCCCTCGGCGCTGCGCAACGCCGCCCACCGCGTGAGTGATGTCATCTACCAGGCCATCACGGGCATCCGCGGCGCCTTCGCGACCCGCATCGCCTACATTGCGATCGCCGGGCAGGGTGCCGATGAGCGCTTCCAATTGGTGGTCGCCGACGCCGACGGCTACAATCAGCATTTGATCCTCGAGTCGCGCTTTCCCTTGATGTCGCCGGCCTGGTCGCCGGATGGTCAGTGGCTCGCCTATGTCTCGTTCGAGAACCACCTTTCCGCCGTGTACGTGCAGCGCGTGTTGACGGGCCAGCGCAGTCGTGTCTCCATGCGCGCCGGCATCAACGGCGCGCCGGCCTGGTCGCCCGACGGCAAGAAGCTCGCGCTCACGCTGAGCGGCGACAGCGGCCACCCGCAGGTCTACGTCCTCGATCTGAGCAATCAGCACCTGACGAAGATCACCGATTCGCCGTCCATCAACACCGAAGCCTGCTGGTCACCCGACGGGCGGTCCATCTACTTCACCTCGGATCGGGCGGGTGAGCCGCAGATCTACCGCAGCGAGGCGACCCCGGGCAGCATCCCGCAGCGCATCACGTTCACCGACGAGTACAACGCCGGCCCGCATGTGTCCGCTGACGGTAAGCTTCTGGCGATGGTCACTCGCGACGACAGCGGCAGCTACCGCATCGCCGTGCAGAATCTCACGAACGGCGACTTCCGGATGCTGACGCCCGGCCGGCTCGACCAGTCGCCGAGCTTCGCGCCGAACGGCGCCGCCATCATGTACGCCGCGCGGCCGGGCCAGGGGGAGGCCGGTATCCTGGCGACCATTTCCGTCGACGGGCTCACGGGCCTGTCGCTCAAGCCGACTCAGGGCGAGGTCCGTGACCCGGCCTGGGGTCCGTTCATTCAGTAGAATGGGATGGCGCAGCCAGCAAAAGTCGCGCCTTTTGCCGGCGGAAACGGAGCTGATGTCCGAAAAACGGCCGTAGGCCGGTTTTTCCAATTAACAAGAGCCGCCTCGCGAGGCGGCGAACCTGGAGAAGGGTCTATGTATCGTCGAATTGCCATTTTGATGTTGCTGGCCGGGTGTCTCGGACTCGCCGCCTGTGCGAGCCACAAGCCGAAGCCGTCGGCCGAGCAGCAGCAGTCGTCGTCCGAGAATGGCGCCGGCGCCAATTCCGAGGGCGCCGCGGGGGCGAATGCCAACGGCGGCGGCCCGTTCGGCAACCAGAACTCGATCACCGGCCCGCAGCAGGGCATGCTCGCCAAGCGCACGATTTATTTCGACTTCGACAGCGCCGTGATCACGGGCGACGGCACGGACATCGTCGCGGCCCATGCGAAGTATCTCTCCGATCACAGCGACGCCCGCGTGCGGCTGGAAGGCAATACCGACGAGCGCGGCTCACCGGAATACAACATCGGCCTCGGGATGCGGCGCGCACAGGCGGTCCGTCAGGCGCTGCTGCTGCAGGGTGCCTCCGCCGCGCAGATCACGGTGGTGAGCTACGGCGCCGAGCACCCGGTGGATCCGGCGCACAACGATGATGCCTGGTCCAAGAACCGGCGCGTCGACATCGTGTATCTGGCGCCGAACGGGCAGCCGACTGCGCCGCCGCAGTAAGCTGACGCCCGGCACCCAGTCTCAAAGGAGCCCGCCATGCGCCCGATCATCCCCCTCGCGCTCGTCACGGTGCTCGCCGCCGGCTGCGCGTCTGTTCCGCCCGACCAGGATCCGGTGCAGATCCGGATGAACGACCTCGACGCCCGGATCTCCAAGGTCGAGCGGGTGGTGTCCAACCAGAGCCTGGTGCAGCTCGCGACTCAGGTCGATACCCTGCAGGGCGAGGTGCGGGACCTTCGCGGCCAGGTCGATGAGCTGCAGAATGCCAACAAGGCGCTGACCAAGCAGCAGCACGACCTCTATGCGGATCTCGACAAGCGGGTCGGGGCGCTCGAGCATGGAGGCTCCGCGGGCGGTTCGGGGGCGGCCGGCGGCGGATCCGGCGCGACGGACACCGGCGGCGAGGCGGGGGTCTCCTCCACGGAGCAGTCGGTCTACGGGCAGGCGTTCGATGCCCTGAAGGCCGGCAGCTACTCGGTGGCGATCAGCGGCTTCCAGGGCTTCCTCAAGCAATATCCCACGAGCCAGTTGGCGCCCAATGCGCAGTATTGGCTGGGTGAGGCGCACTACGTGAATCAGGACTATGCGGCCGCGGAAGCCGACTTCCAGGCGGTGCTCGACAACTGGCCGAGCTCGGGCAAAGCGCCGGACGCCATGCTCGACCTCGGTAACACTCAGCTCGCGCAGGGCAAGACATCGAAGGGCCGCGCGACGCTTCGCCAGGTCACCACGCAGTACGCCGGCACGGACGCCGCCACGCGGGCGCAAGCGCGGCTGAAGCAGCTGCCGTCGCATTGATGAATGCAGGTGGCGCGGCTCAAGATCACCGAGATCTTCTATTCCCTGCAAGGCGAGGCTGACACGGCGGGGATCCCCACCGTGTTCGTCCGTCTCACCGGCTGTCCGCTGCGGTGTCAGTACTGCGATACGGCTTATGCCTTCCACGGCGGGGAGTGGTGGGAGGTCGAGTCAGTCGTGGAGCGGGTGAGGGAGCTCGGCGGCCGCTATGTCTGTGTGACGGGCGGCGAGCCGCTGGCACAGAAGAGCTGTCAGAGCCTTCTGACTCAACTCTGCGACGCCGGCTGCCGCGTCTCTCTGGAGACGAGCGGCGCGATGTCGCTCGAGGGAGTGGACGAGAGGGTGGTGCGGGTCGTGGACGTCAAGACTCCGGGCTCCGGCGAGGAATCGCGCAACCGTTACGAGGAGCTGGCGCGTCTGGGCGCCAAGGACCTGGTGAAATTCGTGATCTGCGACCGCGGCGACTACGAGTGGAGCTGCGCCAAATTGCGCGAGCTCGGCCTGGAAGGCCGCTGCACGGTGCTCTTCTCCCCGAGCCACGAGCAGCTGCCCGCACGGGAGCTGGCCGACTGGATCATCGCGGACAGGCTACCGGTGCGCTTCCAGATCCAGCTGCACAAGGTTCTCTGGGGTAACGTGCCGGGGAGGTAGCACCGGCCAGCTGGCGGACGCATCGCCATCCAGAGTCGCATCCTCGCACGCAAGAGAGCATGTCCATGGCATCCCACCGCGCTGTCGTCCTCGTCTCCGGCGGCCTCGATTCGGCCACGACGCTGGCCATCGCCCGCGATCGGGGCTTCGAGTGTCATGCGCTCTCCGTCGACTACGGCCAGCGGCACGCCGCGGAGCTCGATGCGGCGATGCGCGTCGCGGAGGCTTTGGGGGCGCGCGAGCATCGGATCATGCGCCTCGATCTCGCCGGCATCGGCGGCTCGGCGCTGACGGACACGTCGATTGCGGTTCCGGAGCAGCCCACGACGGGCATTCCCGTTACGTACGTGCCCGCTCGCAACACCATTCTGCTTTCGCTCGCCCTCGGCTGGGCGGAGGTGCTCGGCGCGGAGGACATCTTCATCGGCGTAAATGCTTTGGATTACTCGGGCTATCCCGATTGCCGCCCGGCGTTCGTTGAAGCCTTCAGCCATCTCGCCGCGCTCGCGACGAAGGCCGGCGTCGAGGGCCATCCCTGCCGGGTCCAGGCGCCGCTCATCTCCTGGTCCAAGCAACGCATCATCCGCGAGGGCACGCGCCTGAACGTCGATTATTCCCTCACCGTCTCCTGCTACCAGGCCGACGATCTGGGCGCCGCCTGCGGCCGCTGCGACTCCTGCCGCCTGCGCCGCGCCGGCTTCGAGGGCGCCGGGCTGCCCGATCCCACGGTCTACCAGCGCCTGTAGTATCATGCGCCCCCCGGTTTTTATGGCTTTCACGGCGAAAGCAAATGAGTGAGCGGCCCAGGGCCGCTCCCTGGGCCGCGGGATCAAGTGCGGCCACGCTGCTGGCCGCGCGAATCGCCGGGAGCGATTCGCGCCAATAGACACGGGGCGTTAGCTCAGTCGGTAGAGCATCGGACTTTTAATCCGCTGGTCGACGGTTCGATTCCGTCACGCCCCAATTAAAACGCTTAAAATCACGCTATTGCGCGCGGTTGGCGTGCGCAAGCTTCACTGTCGTAGTCGTTCACGTGTTCCCGCAGCCGTCGGGACTGCCGGGCCCGTATGAGCACTTCTGATGCGCATTGGTACGCAGCACTCCAGGCAGTGGGCATCACCGACTTTCATTTCCACGACCTTCGCCATACCACGGCGTCGATGCTTGCGGCGCAGGGCGCCTCGCTGCTTGAAATTGCGGATGTGATGATGCATAGGGCGGGTTGGAGCCCGTTCTCAATTATGGTACGATCGTTCTCAATATGAGAACCACACACGTTCAGCCTGTCGAGCTGCTGTTCGGCGCATATCGCCGGCGGGTGCTGTCGCTCCTGCTGCTCAGGCCTGATGAGAGCTTTTATGTGCGCGAGATCGGGCGATTGACCGGAGTACCTGCCGGGCCGCTTCATCGCGAGCTCAAGGCGCTCACGGGAGCTGGGCTCCTGCTTCGCCGGGCCTCGGGAAACCAAGTCCTTTATCAAGCCTCACGCGATTCACCGATATTCGAAGAGCTTGCAGGGATTTTTCGGAAGACCGCGGGCCTAGCGGACGTGCTGCGCGAGTCTTTGCGCCGTGTTGCGAGCGAAATCGATATCGCATTCGTATTCGGATCGGTTGCGCAGGGTAGGGAAAAGCCGACCAGCGACATCGATTTGCTGGTCGTGGGTTCGGTGCCCTTCGCGAACGTAGTGGAGGCGAGTCATGCTGCGCGCGAGCGGCTCGGCCGCGAGGTCAATCCGGTCGTCATGTCCAAAGACGCCTTCCGGTCAAAGCGGCGGGCACGTGACCGCTTCGTTTCGCGCGTGATGAAGGAGCCCAAGATCTTCGTCATTGGAGACGCCGGTGAGCTTGGAAAACCTACTGAAGATCGGGCAGCTTAAGCCTCACCCGCCGGAGGCCGCGGAAATCGAGCGGCTGTTTATTGCAGCGCGCCGAAATCTGCGTGATGCGGGCGTTACGAGCATCAGCCCGGAAACGCGTTTCGACGCGGCCTACAAGGCCGTCATGCAGAGTGCGCTGGCCGCACTGATGATGCATGGCTACCGGCCCGATACAAACCGGCCGGGCCACCATATGACCGTCATCCAGTCGCTGCCGCTCACGATTGGCCTCGATTCCAAGCGACTTATCGTGCTGGATACGTTACGGCGGCAAAGGAACGTGGCGGACTACACGGGCGATGACGTCGATGTGACGACCGCGGAGCACTGCATTGCGGAGGCTGAGCAGCTGATCGAGGACGTGGCTGTTTGGCGGAAAGCGAAGCGGCCAGATCTCTTCCCGCAAAAGAAGAAATGAGCGCTGCGGGGCCGCTCGCTCGGAATACGGGGCGGACGTTCCCGCCCGCTGCTGGCACATAAATTGCCTCGGTCCAGAATGCCTGGTTCGCCTTCTGATCCGCCGACCGAAGGTTCGATTCCGTCACGTCCCAACGCAACCTTCCGCGCCAGCGTCGTAGCGCGGGCCGGCCCCGGCGCGGGTGTCGTTTCCCGATCTGTGGACTGCTTCCCGGTGTTTCAGGGTTAGGGGAGCTTATGGTATGTCATGGAGACAAATGCGTTGTGCGAGAAGCACATGGTCCCGCGTTTGTTGTGTCCTCGCGGGACCCATATGGCCAGGCGCGTCACTTGCGCGCTTCTTCCCCTGCTGTTGTTCCTTGGAGCCGCCCCAACGGCCTCGGCCCAGTCGTGTACGGTCTCCGGCTCCACGGTGACCTGCGCGAGCGGCACCAATAACAACTCTCTGGCCTATTCCATCAATGGCGTGGTATTCAACGTCCAGTCCGGCGCGGTCATCAGCGTCCCGCCCATCGTCGGCGGGGCGGCGCTTACCCTGAACGGCAACGGGATCACGCTCAACAACCAGGGAACCATCGACCCGACCGTCAATGGCGGGCTCAGCCTGGCGGCATCGGGGGCAATGCTGGGCAACAGCAGCGGTAACGCGCTCACCGTCAATAACGAGGCCGGCGGCGTGCTCAACGGGGTCACGAACATCGCCTCGTTGCTGGGCTTCGGCGGCCAGGCGCTGGTGATCCAGAACGGCAGCGGCGGTGTGGCCACCGTGACCAACTCCGGCAGCGTCGGGATGTCGACATTCGGCGTCGGCACCTTCACGCCCTCCGACGCGCCGGCAATCGTCAGCTATGGCGGCGGCAAGATCCAGTTTACCAATTTCGGCACCATCACCGGACGC
>Ga0335072_10001378_pt1 | contig 39664 bp, 37 predicted proteins | sample Lox_Sample_21_FD_206725 | JGI IMG/M metagenome (GOLD analysis project Ga0335072, IMG submission 206725) | Soil microbial communities from Loxahatchee National Wildlife Refuge, Florida, United States - Lox_Sample_2.1 | ecosystem: Environmental > Terrestrial > Soil > Wetlands | place: USA... | reverse complement strand
GCTAGAGAAGAATAGTGACATCCTTTTCTTCTCCGGCCCCTTTCTCCGGCCCCTTTCCTCCTGTCTCTGGCGCCTACCTTTCTCTGGCGCCTACCTTCCTCTGGCGACTACTTTTCTCTAGAGACTACTTTCCTCTGGCGCCTAGGAAAGCATCCAGATAGAACGATATGCGCTTTCTAGGAGCTCTATTTTATAATTTTTGAACGCTGAAACAGAACAGGACAATTGTTTATCTACTTCCAGTACAAAATAACGCCCTTAGATTTCAAGGCCATGTCAAGCTCCTAAGCTTTAGGAAACTAAATTCTATGTCATGGGATACAATTCTCTACCATAAAGAGGAACGAGAAATGGATTGAGCAGAGAGCAGGTGTATCTGTTGCCTCATCCCGAGTAGAGGACGCGGGCACGCTCCTCGGAAGAGTCTCCTAGGGGGTGCCCATTTAGGTCCTCTGAGGTGCCCATTCAGGGTCCCTTAGTCCCTAGGGGTGGCCATTCAGGTCCTAGAGGGGTGCCCATTTAGGTCCTAGAGGGTTGCCCATTTAGGTCCTAGGGATGCCGATTTAGGTCGGAAGCGGAAGTGTGCTGCGCTGGAGGCCAGAGCTAAAGGCCAAGGTGCCGCGGATGAGTGAAGTGTCAGAGCCAGCGAGTGCCCCAGTGGTATGGATGAGCAAAGCGCAAGAGCCATTCAGGGCCCCAGTAGCGCGGATGAGTGAAGCACAGGTTATGGAGGATGAGATTGCAGCACCGGGGATGGTGGATCAGTTTCAGTTTGGATCAATTTCTTGAGGCAAGCTCGCACGGGCTTCGCGACATGTTACTGTACAGTAGAGAGTTTGCCTTGGTCTCACATTTGGCGCAATCGAACAGGAATTGCAATGACTTCTTGGTGTGGACACGTGTAGTCGAGCAGCTCTCCCGCAACGAAGCTTCTGAGCGTCTTGGCTGACATTGCAGTCATTCTTGCGAACATCTCCGGATCTCTCTGCCTCTCTCCGCTGCCAAGTCATTTGTTCGCCCGCGATCCTACGTGCCTTTCTTAAGCTGGCAACGCCTCGGCACCGCGAGTACTTTCTTCCCTGTGTATTCTCTCAGGTCCATCCGAAACGGAAGGACTACTTCTTTCAGCACTGCGCGCTCACTCTAACGGTCTTCTTCCTTCCATTGCCCATGCTAAAGATTCATCTCGCGGCCGGAGCGCCATCAGCCTTCCCAAGCCCTCCCCGTACGGCATCTGGTGTCTAAGGCTCGCAAGCTTCAGCTCCTCTGGCTGCGGAAAAATCCTGATCGGATGCTAAGATACGTTCGGAAGGAGCTTCTGTATGGAATCCAGCGGCCCTTGTATTTGAATTCTCAGTTGCTTCTCAAGAGACGAAGGATGAAGACGATGAGGCGGGTTGTGGATGCAGGAATGAAAAGCTCGAGAGCCATGAAGTACTGCCGGTCGCTTCTCAATTGAGAGCTCAAGCAAGTCGTGACGAGGCCGGAATAAAGATGTGGTGAGAGCGACGGAATCGAGCAGAGCCGTAAACTCTGTCCTGGGGCGCTCCTGTTTTGGTTTAGCGGCACTCTTCCCGCTGTTTTCAGGGGCTGGCGCTTCTCCTAATTCTTTAATACCATGAAGGGCCTACCTCTGCAGCACCTCCAGCAAACAGAGCTCACCCTCCAGGGCCTTCAGAGGAGAGGTACACACCCTCCAGCATCTCAAGCACATAGAGCATAACTCCAGCACCTTCAGCACAGGCCTCAGAACCCTCAACACAGCCTCTAGAACGTCAAGCTCTCCGGCACCTCCAGCACCTCGAGCACCTATGGCAGTTTTCTTGTTACAGTCCGCCACCGCATATTCTTGAAGGCAACAGCGTGAAGCCGGTTTTGTAAGCTGCTATAAATCGTCTTCTCATTCTACCTGCGCAGAAAATGTGGCTCCTCGACACTAGAGAAAAAGCACTCTCGTGGTTTCATGTACCGGCCCAGTCTTATGCCATCCTTTCACACACTTGGGGCTCAGAGGAGGTTACACATCAGGAAATCCAGACACTGAATGCGCATCGAGATCGATCGCGTTCTCATCCAATCACATCCAAAGCAGGGTATCGTAAAATCGAAGCTTGCTGCGACCAGGCTGTACGCGATGGCTTCAATTGGGTTTGGATTGACACCTGCTGTATTGACAAGACGAGCAGTTCTGAGCTCTCTGAGGCCATAAACTCCATGTTTCGATGGTACAGGGAATCCAAAGTGTGCTATGTTTACCTAGAAGACATGGACGCGACACAGGAGTTACAGGACCACCTAGACACACACGACACAGAATCCATGCACAGATTTCGCTCAAGCAGGTGGTTCACTCGGGGCTGGACGCTACAGGAATTGCTAGCCCCAAATGATTTGCGCTTCTTCAGCAAGTCGTGGTCTTTAATCGGTGATCGGTCGAGCCTTCGATATTCTGTCAGCAAAATTACTGGTATTCCACCTGACTTCCTAAATCAGCGTCATCTATCCGAAGCCAGCATCGCGCAGCGAATGGCTTGGGCCGCAAATAGGGAAACCGCCCGGGAAGAAGATGTGGCATATTGTCTTCTAGGAATTTTCGACATCAACATGCCTTTGCTATACGGTGAGAGCGGCGAGAAGGCATTCCGCAGGCTGCAGGAAGAGATCATCAGAGAGACCAACGATCAATCCATATTTGCATGGGGCTTCGGGCTACCAGATAGGGATTACGGGACCTCATGCCTCGCCAAATCACCGTCCGATTTCGCTGGATGCGAAGATGTTATCCCATGCGAGGCATGGAAACCTGTGCAACTTACGCACTTCGAGATCACCAAAATTGGAGTTCACATCGAGCTTCCGATCAAACTTGTTCGTAGGAATCAGAAATTACTCCCTGTTGGAGTACTGAACTGCCGATTGACGCATGACTACTCTAATCTCATCGCGATTCCACTCGATTCCTATTCCTCTCGGGAGGGAGCCAACCTTGTCCTCGAAAGACTTCCTGATCGAGCACCAATTCTCTGCGATGAAAGCTCTCTACTTCATGCACATATTCGAACGGTCCACATTAAGATAGTCAAGCCAGCGACTACTACTCTCACGTCGAACTCCTTGTTTTGCAGCTCGGCCCTGATACGAACCCCACAAGACCTAGCTTTTAGGGATTTGTACGTCGACGCTTCCTTGAAAAGTGTCACCAGAGGAGACCATATTCACGTGGGCCAATTGGACGAATCCGAAACATTTCATGGTTCTCCAACACTACGAAAGGCTTACTTTCATTACTGGACTGAAAGATCACCCCCCACATCTTCTCACCAGGACGACTTCCTGGTGAAGCTCGAGTTTACCCCGAAAGACGCTGTGACACGTTTCTTTTTGACGGCAATAAGCAAGAAATTTACCGTCTGGAAGGTCCGATGTTTTATAGCCAAAGCGCGCGTTTTGCCCCCAGATTACCGGCAAACCCCTGAATTGCTCGAAACTCTAGAATGGAGACAGGGCATAATCAGAGGCTGCCTAAGGATCACCATACACGTCCACGAGCGAACTGTGCTCGGTTCCCCCATGAGTATCGTCTCATTGAAGAGAACTCCCTTGAAGCAAACGGGTCTCATGCCCATCTTATCCTATGATTATCTTCTTCTTTTCCTAAAGAATTTGGTCGCCGTACTAAAATTGCTTATATCCCGTTCTATGGTTATTGAGGTGAACTCCCAATTCGAGTATTTTAGAATCTTAACTCCCTGGTTAATGACACTTTTTACAGGGATGCTTTTTCTAACAGTTTCAACATGCGCTCCTATTCATCTTTGGTATCTCGCTCCCTTGCACCAAGCGATATTTATCGTGATGGTTAAAACTTACTTTCTGGCCTTCGGAATTGTCTCCCTCTCGGCTTGCTTTTTCCAGTCTCGCTCGAGTAATGACGGGACCTTCTGTTTATGGCGAAATTGGCTTACTGGAAACTTGTGTTTTGTATTTGCGTGGATCATTTTGAATGAAATCTTTTTTTCACGTTGATAGGTTGGACTCGTGGACCGCCTCGCTGCATTGGACATGGTGCTGAGATTTGGCTTAGTTCAACCTTCTTATATCTAGGCAATTAATGGCTTTCGCGATTCACGCCCGTGACACAACTAAGCATCTTTTGTAACAAGACCTTAGGGGATCTTGGAGACTCGATCGAATCGGCGTCAATGGGAGGGTTTAGAACTGCTGGCGCCCAGCCCTGCGCAGACGTGAGGCACGAATCCGAGCGGATTTTAAAAAGCAAGTAACTTAGAGCGGTAGTGGTCGATGACTAGTGGCTGCTATTGTGCATGCTATTGTTTGGAATCCATGTTATAATCGAAGCGATAGAGATGCAATTTTTTACGTAGCTTACTATTAAATCCATGAAAGGCTTAAACTTGAGTGACTGCTCTATCTATGTGTCTAGCTTGAAGGAGAGGGGTGGGTGGAGGGGGGTGGGTGGAGGGGGGGATGGCAGGGAAAATGAGGCAGCCAGGGAGCGAGGCAGGGAGGCAGATAGGACGGGGAAAGAGGAAGCATGGCTTAGAATCAGTAGATTCTGTTTGCCTGCAGGACGGTTCTCTGTCATTTCTCCTAATGCTTTTACTAGTCATTCAGGACAAAACCAGCAGATTTGTACATTCTGCACCATGGGCAGCGTATAGCAGGGGCCTCGGTTCATTTTTGCGCTTCAGAACCCTTCCCCCATGCGCAATCAAGCAGAGTCTCTAAAGAGCGTTTATCTCCTCCGCAGGTAGCGGTGACTCCTTGCTTAGCATTGTTTGAACTGGAGTTGTGCGGCATGAAGAACGACACCAAACTACGGCAGTTTAAGCTTAAATTTTCCTTTTAGCAGGGGTCTTCGGAGATGGCGCGCCTCGCGTTGCCATCTGCATAGGGGTCCCTTTCGCCATAGGGAAAATAAGCTGCTTACTTCCCCCATTTGTGACATCCGGCCAGTCGCTTGCAAAACATCACGGTCGCCATGTATAACGAAATTGAGGACATGAATCATTAATGCTGCATCCAACATGGACCTGGAACCCTGCAGCTTTCAAGAAGCCCATTCCTCTGCACCCAATGCAACTTCCGATCCGGCCGACACTCTACCCAAGCCTGCGGACGACCCGGCAAATAAAAGTCAAGACCTCACCACAGCAGTTGCCTCGGAAAAGCTTCGGGACATTACAGATGCAGTCTTGAACTTCCTGTCAAACGCTAGCAATGAGACACTCGGGGCCTGCGCGGTCGGATTATGTGCTGCGACATACCTGGTATTGGGACGAGTTGGCCTGGTCTTGATCGGCGCGGCTGGAGGAATAGTACTACACGCTACATGGGAGGCGTCAAATAACACCACTGCGGGACTCCAGAGCAATGCTGTTGACGGTAACCGAAGGAGAAGAGAGGCCGGAATTGAAGTCGTTCGGCGCGCTTTAGACTGGAGGGCTACAAGGAAAGATGCCGGAGAAGGTGAAGCTCTCACGACGGGTACTGTCGAGAGTTTGCCTGATGATAAGATATTGGGATACTCTGATTTCAGACCCGCAACGCGTGCTGCCCTCACCGCCTTAACGGATGCCGTGATTCGGGACTACGTGCGGCAAGTTTACAATGACTTCGGCCTACATTCACGCTGACATTTGGCTAGATGGTGGTACACACCGGTCCTAGCATTGGAAGACAAGTTCCCAGAGTCTTGTCGTCAGACTTTCATCGCCTTCATCCGTCGTTTCTCAGCCCATCTCGGTCGCAAGAGAGCGGCCGACCCATTCCTCGATTTCCTGGCCAATGGCGCTTCGATCATTATTGTCTTCCTTAACGAGCTTGGGTCAGCTTTGCAAGCTTCTCAGCGGCAGAGCCCTGAGGAAGCAGTGCAGACATACCTAGATGACCAACCAGAGAGCAATCTCGCAAACGTTTTGAGCGGACAGCAACAGGAAAGGAAATTGAGTCTAGTAGCGGATGATATTCTTCAAAACTTTCTGGATCCCAAAGCATACAGTTACCCGCCTGTGAAGATTTTCCTACAAGAGATATTGTCTGGACTTGTCTTTGAAATGACAATCAAAGCTTGTTCGAAGCCGGAATGGATTAACGGCTGGATCGTTTACCTGCTTGAGGGAGAAGAGCCAGAACTGATGAACGTGATAGATGCCGGAGTGGAAGGCACAATAAACGCCTCGAACGAGGCCTCGACAAGGGATACTGGGGACGTCAAGGATCACAGGCGCAGAGTAAGCAGAGCCGAAATAGCAATGCAGGAAGCCATGCTTGAGGCGAAGAGACTGAGTGAGATGATTGCCGAAGATGACGCTCGAAAGCAACGAGATTTGGTGATAATGGAGAATGAGGATGCGCTCTCCTCAACCACGACAGAGCCGGGCATGGCAACACCCACTTCCTCGGACAGCGACTGGACAAGGCACGGAGACATGTCGGCAGAGTCTGCCAAAAGTCTTGACCAGTATGAAAACGCAAACCCCAGGCGCTCTGCGGCTTCAATTAATCCTGCCACATCAAATGAAACTGCGCGAACTTTGTCCGCTCAAGCGCCCCTCGCCCAACGACCTTCATACACATCCACATCGTCAGTGGACGCCCCCGCAGCGTTATTACTTACGTTACATAACGCATCTATCACTCTGCTAGACGATAGCGATCCTAGAGATAAATCAGTACTCCGCCAGAAGCCAAATGGGCAGTATCTACTTCAGATCGAGCCAGCCTCTTCTCGCTTTCCGGGATGGATGATTCCGCGAAAATATGCTGAATTCGAGGCATTGCACGAATCTATCGGGCGCATTGCAGTCATCTCTGGTGTAAAGGAATTTGCTCAGAAGTATGCTATGCTACCAGGCTGGAAGGGTCAGTCACCCACCCACCTCCGGCAAGATCTCGAGCAATACTTGCAGCTCGCCGTGCGTTATGAACCATTGGCGGAGAGTGAGGCAATGAAAAAGTTCTTGGAAAAGGAGACTGGCCTTCAAAAGGTGCCCGCGAACAAAAACGTACTTGGGTTCCAGAATCCTGCAGCTCTGGAAGCTGTCGGGAAGGGCTTCATCAATGTGCTTGGTACGGGTTCGAAAGGCATTGCTGGCGGTGGAAAGGCAGTGCTTGGTGGTGTGCAGGGTGTCTTTGGTGCCGTGGCTACTGGTGTTGGCGGACCGAAGAAATCTACTCCAGGACCGGTAAGGTCAAACAAGTCGTCGACATCGGTAACTAGCCTGCCGCGCGCTGATAACCATGGTCCGCGGCCCAGCCAAGACGTCTCGAGGGCAGGCTCTCTGAATGTTGAGGGGCCACCACCTCTACCAGCTCGACCAACAAGGCCTAGTACCGAGCTTCAAGGATCGCCAGCGGCATCAACGAGTCGACTCGTCCAATCAGAGGAGAGCCTGGATCTCCCTCCCCCACCCAGCGACATGCCCGATGATTATGACGAAGCAAGACAATCACCACCACGGCCGGATCTGCCACCTCGGCCATCGACATCCACGCCGACTACTCCAACGAAAGGGTCGACACGGGCGTCATCAATTCAGCTCACCGATCAAGATGCAGAGCCTACAATTACTTCGGAAACGAAGGGCCCTCCCTTGACCGAAGAAGAAACACGCGTCTCCGTCGAACTTATGTTTGCCATCATAACGGAGCTATATTCACTGTCGTCAGCGTGGACAATTCGCCTCTCGCTCCTTGCCGCAGCAAAGACATTTCTTCTCAGACCGAACAACCCGCAACTCGAATCAATCAGATCTTTGCTCCAGGGTAGTGTCATCAATGCAAACTTTTCGGATCAAGGCTTGGCGACACACATTGACAAGGTGCGCGAGAATGCTCTTCCGACAGAGGAGGAGCTGAAAAAGTGGCCAGCGGAGCTGACGCCGACTGAAAAGGAGACGCTAAGAGTCAAGGCGAGGAAGTTGTTGGTGGAGAAGGGAATGCCCCAAGCGCTGATGAGTGTAATGGGAGCTCAAGCGAGCGGCGAGGCATTGGGACGGGTGTTTGATTGTTTGCAGATTGAGCAGGTTGCAAGAGGACTGGTGTTTGCTCTCATGCTACAGGCTATCCGCGCGGCGACGCAATGAAATTCCACAAGACAAGTACTTGGGTTGGGATCGGGGATGATCTGATGCAGAATACAAATGTATATTATTCGAGCTCATGGGATAAGATGAAATGAACGAACGCTCTGCTGTGTTTGAAACACACGTTTCGCAAGAGCGGCCCGACTGGAAGCCACAAAACTGGGTGAACCCCCCAGGTACTCTGTACTACCCCCCCGTATACATTTCATGGCGGAATTCTGATCACGTTGTGTGTCCTGTCCTATAATCCAGGACATGAGACAGGTAATGCCAGCTGGAAATAGTACTAATCGAGAACCAGCAGCTGTTGCACGATCTTGATTGTCAGGCTTTTTGCACTGCAAATGTCTGTCCAGCGGATGAAGCATCTAGGTTCCCCAAACCAGAACGTGTTTGTAAGCTTACGGTTGTCTCTACAGAAAATAACACCATATGAGTATGTCCCAATCTTACAGAAGAGACTCTGACGACTGCTCAGGGAAATGTGCGGTGCGGCTCTGATCGTAAAATGTTCTGGGCCTCGACTCTCATCCCCGCTGCCTCAATCTTCATCACCCTTTGGCCCACCGCTGATCTCCGCCATTTCGCCCAACAGACAAGGGCATGGAGGTTTTACTTGCCAATGGGATCTGAAATTCCCAGCTCGAGCTGGGTAGAAAATGCAGAGGATATAAGGTGGGTATGTGAGCTTTGCCCTCTCTTTTGCATCTTTTCCTCTCTCTCCATCTTGTCTCAAGTCTAGCCAGTTTGGTCAGTGCAAACGAGCGAACATTTCGCAAAGAAGTATATTCTCAATACCATTTCTTGCGCCATGTCTTTCCAGGTCCCTATCCTGACTTTCCTTACTCTCGCCTCCCTCGTCTCTCCCACTCCTAGTACCTCCTCCGATCTAAACGTGGGCCCCAACTACGCTTATCCAATCGAGAACCTGGACCATGACCTGCCCTTTTCCTCCCCCGCAACCTTTGCTCACCTTCCCTGGCAACGCTGCTTATCGCATGCACACACTACTCCCCTCGATATTGCTGTGCTCGGCTTCCCGTACGATACGTCTACCTCGTATCGACCCGGGGCGCGCTTCGGACCACGCGGTATTCGTGCCGCGTCCGCACGTGAAAAGCCCGGCCGCAGCTATAACACGCTCTATGGTCTCGATCCGTTCGCAAACCTGGTCCACAAAGCTGGTGGGAGTCCTGATGATGACTCCAACCAGGCCTCTGGCGGAGCAACCGGCTTGAGCATAGTCGACTGTGGTGACATACCAATCACGCCCTTCGATGCCGCGCATGCTTTCAAGCAGATGGAACAGGCCTATCGACAGATTCTATTCCACAACACGTCTTCCTCGCCAGGCTCGACGTCTCGTTGGACGCACCCACGCATCCTATCCCTGGGCGGTGACCACTCAATCGTCCTTCCGATCCTGCGCTCGCTGAAGCAAGTTTACGGCCCCATTAGCGTCATTCACCTCGACTCTCACCTTGACACCTGGGACCCCTACGGGGGCTACACTGGTATCGCGTCCAAACAATCAGCTATCACACACGGGACGTTCTTCTGGCATGCGGGTCGAGAAGGCTGTATCAGTAAGGGCAGTAGCGTGCACGCTGGGCTGCGGACGAAGCTTTTCGGGCCTCAGGATTACGAAATTGATAGAGGCGTCGTCGGCTTTGAGATGATTGAGGCAAAAGACGTTGATGAAGAGGGTGGCATGGCGGCGATTGTGGAGAGGGTGAAGAAGGTGGTTGGAATAGATAGGTCAGTCTATTTGAGCATTGACATTGATGGTGAATATCCCCTTTACGGAAACTTCTTGGTTGGTTGATAAGCGATTTGCTAATATATTGTCATTTAGTGCTTGACCCGAGTATTGCGCCCGCGACTGGAACGCCAGAGTCAGGCGGGTGGACGACCAGGGAACTGAAACGCTTCATTAGAGGCTTGGAGGGTATCAATCTGGTCGGCGCTGACGTTGTGGAAGTTAGCCCGCCATACGATACTGTTGCCGAGATCACTTGCATCGCCGCTACTGATCTTCTGATTGACATCATGGCGTTGATGGTAAAAGACACGGGAGACACAAGGAGTGCTAGGGTCCGAGACGAGTTGTGAAGTGTGCAACTTCAGGTAAGGGTCTCTGCAACTATGGTTGGATAGAAACGACACCTGTGACGAGAGGCGGTCTATCAATTGCCTTTTTGTTGGGGGCCTTGTGTATGTCACAGCGGGATAAGAACATTCTTGGTTTGCTGGAGATGAAATGTACTCATGTCACTTGAGAAGAAAGTGGTCGCGAATCCTTGTCTGGGCAAAACCTAGCCAACTGAAAAATTGAGGTGCTGGCGCCTTTCGCCTGCTGTCGCGAATTTTGGTTGTTCCAGACCGCCCAGTATCCAATCAATGATCCGAGCCGGCTTCCCAAGAGTGGCGAAAAGTGAAGTCTTACCGAAAAAGGATACAGTACAACAGGTCACAAACCCTGGCTATCTGCATCTCCCGAGCTGAATGATGCAAACGTGGTGCGCCTAATATCAAAGCGGAATGCGAAGTGCCTGAAGAGGAAGACACGAAACTTCTCCATCGACCAGCGAAATTGAGCTATTTCCTAAAGGAGAGGATCGTCGTGCATCGCTTGCAAAACTCGAACTTGTGGCGAGATTAAAGGCCTTTACGTGGTGGAATTGCTGAAAAGAGCAAAGATGCTTGACCTCGAAATTGACCCAGAGCATAATCGAACATCCTTGGCTTGATGCTCTAAGCTGAATGCCCTAAAAGGGTAGTTGCTGGACCACGGTTGAGTGATTAAGCGGCTTCCCCGGTTTCCGGTCAGGGAGATTGCTCGACTTGGGACCCCTTTGCGTGGGGCGAAATCTTTGCCAGGCGCGACGCTCCAAAACTTACAGTTGTCCTAACCAGATAGTACACAAGTAATCGACTTGACCTGTCTAACTATGCATTCCGCTTTATTCTGCTTTTGGCAACAAGCCCCTGTAGGTAACTAGCCATTAGGCCCAAGCCTCAGGAGTCGGCCCCGGTATTCATTGGACTTTTGTTCGGACACTGCACAACCCTGGTTATGGAGCTATTGCCGACACTTTGTGCATTTGGCACCTGTCCTAGCATGGCATGGAAGATCTTTTAGATCTCTTAGATCTCTTCAAAGACATAGACTATTTACTGCATCTCCCAGGATATCCCAATCTCCAGGTGGATCCCGGGTCATAATTCGTAGTCTTTCCTTTACCTCACGGCTGGCCATTTTTCTCACTCCCCCGAGCCCTTGATCTACCTACACATTACTACTTTGCGTCTTGTGCCTATCTTAATTCGAGCAACTAATCCTTCAAATGCCCCTACATAGGTGGCGCAACCAAAGACAAAACTCAACATCCACGCCCCTGGAGGTGTCGCTGCTAGACCAAACATGGGACCAGCAGCCCACCTCTACCTGTCTTTTTATCCTAAACCCCATCAAGCCAACCTACTCTAATAACTGACCAAAAGACTGCAAAAAGTTATTGACAGCGTTCGCCAAGTTGCCCAAACCCAATCCTGGACCTCTCCCTCATGAAGTACAACCTCCCTCCTAATTGGACGAATCGACCCGTTGCCAACAACACATCTCACAGAAAAGAAAAAGAGCAAACCTTCCTTACCTAGCTACCTAGCTACCTAGCGCCCAGCCCCCCTATCCCCAAACACTTGCACTTGGCCCCGCTTCAACCCGCGCCTTCCGACTCCCCGTTTCACTTCCAAAACATGGATCCCCTCCACTACGTCGCGTGAACTCTGTTGAAACGAAGGCCCCCCCAAAGCCACATCAGAAAAAGAGGCGAGCCCAACCCGCTCGGCCGTCCGCAAACTCTACTCTGTCGGCCGAATGCAAGCGATGTTCGTAGTCTGCTTAGGCGGGCCCTTATGTGGATGACTGATGGTGGGAGAGAGATTACGGCGCTATGCGGAAAATGCTTCATGCTGGAAACCGTGAAACACGGGATTTGCTGTGTAGAGGCAGCAAAAAGTGGATTGAACATGTTGGATTCGGTGGGCTTGATGAAGCTCAGCGGACTTTGCAATCAATTGTAGAGACAGTATTTGCTGCATCTCAGCTCAGCGTGTCCTTAGCCTGGCCGAGTCCTTTGTCCAGCCGCTACGTCGAAAACAAAACAATATCCGGAAAAAAATATCCGTCCATGTCAACAGGTGCAGTACGTCGCGCAAAAATGTGCTAGTATCCTCCCTAACGAGGGACGACCGCTGCCCTGCGTCGCCCCGTTCGGTCCCAATGCCGGGTATCATCAACCCAATCCGTGACAAAAGCCTGTTTTCCGTTTCGACATGAACCATGAACGCCGCCCATATATGATAACAATTTTGGGGGGAGGGAACAGATCTCCCACTCCAACGCCTCCTCCAGATGCTTTACCCAAAAATGTATGCTATGAATTATGCACGAACGGCCAGACAGTCTTCCAAAAGCGAACCCAGTGCTTCCCTGTCGGCACCTCCAGCACCATCCCAGCCGTATTCGTCATCGTCCATCTCCATCGCATCGTCGCCAGCGTCGTCGGCGCCATTCGCATAGTGTTCATACCACTCTTGCTCAGCTTCTCGGTCTCGTTTCCACTCCTCAACCTCGCCCTCCAACGCCGCTTCCACGATACGGCTTCCAATCAAGGGCATGCCGTTCCACAAGCCCCGTCCGACGTTCGCGGCGAGTTTCATGTCAGCCATGCTGATTGATCTTCTAGCAGCGGCTTCTCGAGCTTCCACAGGCAAAAGTCCATTTTCCCGGCTCCTCTGTATTTTACCGTTCTTGAAATCTTCTTCTTCGCGTACTAATTGCCGTTTGTATGCTCCTGTAAAGACGCCCCCACCTGCGCCGTTGTCGTATTTCGGGCCGTTGGATCGAGTTCGGTCGAATATCTGGGCCAAAAAGTCCTTGACGTAGGACTCTGTAGCAATAGCGACGAGCTCTGCACAGGTCTGATTCGCTCCCGCCGCAACAGATTCTTCGTAACATATGGGCACCATGCGTGCAAATATGGTAGCGGCGTCTGGGAACTCGAGTGTCTCGGAGAAAAGGGGCTGTGCATATCGTTTCCGGATCTCGAGGTCCCAGTTCGTCTTGTTTAGGCCGCCAGCGCTTGCTGGAACGGAATCTGGCACTTTGATCTTGCTTGCTCTATAGTACTCCTCGTAGATATTCCGCCTCGCCGCTGCAGCCTCATCTTCCGCTTTGTCCGCTCCTATTGCTTTGATCCTCCTGCGATCTCTAGGCAAAAGCGCCATGACCTCCGCCTTGAGCCTCTGTTCGGCTGCATCACTTGCGACGCCGGGCTTCGATGCCAGCCCGTTGGGAACTTTGTCGGTGGTGGCGCTGACCCAGGGAGCAGGGCCTTGGTCAGGTACTTCGCGTGTAGTGTTGTGAAAGATGGCGCAGATCAGGGAATTATGTGCGTGTTCCACAGCCGGGGTAGCCAGGAGGAAGCTGTCTGTAAGGTCCCCGAACTCGGAGGCGGAGAGCTCGCCTGCGACAAAAAGGTGATATTAGAAATAGGCGAAAAGTTGATGACGGAACTGTAAACACCAGAGACATAGTACATACCTCGTATAAATCTCGTGAGCGCATCGTGATAACACGCCCAGTTGTGCCCAATGAGCGCCTTTAGATCTGTGTAGAGAGGCTCAAAGTCCACGCGCTGAGCGCTACTCGCGATCTTTGTGGGTTTCCCACTCGTCAGTCCGGATTTCCCAACCGTCACAATAGATGAGAGTGTGTCAGTGCGATTCAAATGTGCTGGGTTGAACGTCTCTATTGTTTCAGACATTTCGACGAAGTTGCGCTCGAGGCCGGGCGCAGGCCTCGTTACGGATGATTGCGAGACTTCATCAAGTTCTCCCGATGTCTCTGCTCTCCGGAGAAGGTGCAGAACCGAGAGAGGAGTGATAAGTCTTCAAAGGGGCCTCGTCACATTGATGTAATATGTCTGTCGTTGAGCGAGCCAAGGTCGTACGACTTCGGGGAAAGGGGACTAAGCCAGATTAAGGTACACAGTGCAATCCATCTCACGCTCACGGCAACTGGAATCAAGAGTGGTTCTAATTGGGAGATAGGGAATTGGCCTAATCTACCTACAAGGCATAGTCAACGAACTCGCACTATTCCATACCTAAATTCAAATTTATGGGTGTCATCGTTGATCTTTGATTCCTTGACTGCCTAATCTTGGCTTCTATCGAGAGAAGTAACGTAAGCGCACGGGAAACTTGCTCTCCGTCCATCAAGACAACTACTGCGAAGTTAAGAGACCCTTAGCGAGACCCTGAGTGCATACATGCCACAAAATGTCAATCAAAAATGCAGCTATATATGCTGCGCAACCGTCAACAACTAGAGGCCAGCCAACCCAGCTGTCAGCAGATACAAAGACTCAAAGGCTAGCCTACGCGTCGAATAAATCTATCTTTCTACGTTCAATCGACCATCCAGAAGAAGCCACCCAATACAACCAACATACTACTCCCACAACAGTAGCCCGATTCTCACCTTCAGGGTTCTATTGTGCTTCTGGCGACTCAGCCGGCGTAGTCCGAGTGTGGGATTGCTCTCCCAATGGCAGCGGCATCACTAAAGGAGAGTACTCTATCATCTCCGGTCGCATAAACGACATCGCATGGGATGGCGACAGCCAGCGCATCATCGCTGTCGGAGACGGAAAACAGCGATATGGCCACTGCATTACCGCAGATTCTGGAAACAGCGTCGGCGAGATCAGTGGGCATTCAGCGCAGGTCAACGCTGTGAGCATACGGGAGCAACGACCCCTGAGGGCAGCTACGGCCGGCGACGACAAAAATCTAGTCTTCTATCATGGCGCGCCGTTTAAGTTTAACGGGATCCCAGGCCGAGGAAATCACACAAATTTTGTGTATGGTGTTGCTTTCTCACCTGATGGAAACCATCTTGTCAGTGTTGGCGGTGATCGGAAGATCTGGCTTTACGACGGAAAGACTGGAGAGGTCAAGGGGCAGATAGGAGAAGCTGGGGATGGACACAAGGGCAGCATCTTTGGTGTCTCATGGGCGAGCGATTCCAAACGACTCACAACTGCGTCGGCTGATAGGACGGTCAAGATCTTCGATGTAGAAGCAGGAAAAGCTACACAGACTTTCAGCTTCGGTGAAGAGGGTACGATCAGCGTACCGCACCAGCAAGTCGGCGTCGTGTGGCCGGCTGGACGCTCCGACGGACTTATCATCTCACTTTCCTTGAATGGTGACATCAATTACATGCACGAAGGCACCTCGAAACCATCTCGCGTGATATCTGGGCACCAGAAGAACATCACAGCGCTCGCTCTGAGCAGCACCGGAACAGAGGCCCCAACACTGTGGACCGGAAGTTACGAAGGCAGAATGTGCGCGTGGGACACAGCTAACGGTTCTGCCGAGACAGTTGACGGAGACGGTCACACCAACATCATCTCTGGTCTAGCAGCCTCTTCGTCATCTAAGGGTCATCCGCAACTATATTCGGTAGGCTGGGATGACACTCTCCGCTCTGTGGACGTCAGTGCCAAGACGTTCGCTGGTGCCTCCACCCACCTCTCCTCGCAACCGAAGGCCCTGGCCTGTACAGCTGACTCTATGGTCATTGTTGCTCAGGTGGAAAGTGTCATTGTCTACTCGGACGGAGAGGAAGTTGGCGAGTTACCCCTGAAATCGTCACCCACATCTCTCGCCGCAGCAGGCACGTCTGTCGCGATCGGCGCCGCAGATTCCTCCCTGAGATTCTACACCGTGACTCCAAACAAAGCGCCGAAGCAAATGGCATCGGTTGACAAAGTCTCCGCGTCTCCACTCACGGCTGTCGCATTCTCGAAGGACGGCAAGCTCGTCGCGGCAGGCGACACGAGCGGGAAAATCTTCGTGTACAAACTTGAGAGCGGATCGAGCACGCCAGAGCTGGTGACAAATCGCTGGTCTAGCGCCCACACGGCGAAGATCACATCAATCGCGTGGAATGAGGCTGGGACGCATGCTGTGAGCGGGAGTCTGGACACGAATATCTTTGTGTGGAGTCTGAAGGATCCGGGGGCGAGGGTCAAGGCAACGAATGCGCACAAAGAGGGTGTGAACGGCGTTGTGTGGTTGGGGGAGAAGATCATCAGTTGCGGGTTCGATGCTTCTGTTAAGGTATGGGAGGTCAGTGGTTTGAAATGATGCATGCTATCATGAAATAGTAGACGAGATATGGGTGAGTCCGAGCGCAGGATGCAGCACTCAGTTCCAAAATGCACTGCAAGACAAAAATTGGATATTCTCTACGCCACCACGCTATGCTGGCCTTATAAATTCATGCAACGAACCCGTTATATGTAGGCAGCCCGACCGAATTTCCGCATCTCTTCAATCAGTATTTGTGGATGCTTGTGTATACTAGGCATTAGCCCAAGACCAATTGCCCTCCGTATCGCCTTTGCAATTTTGCGCTGGTTCACCGGCCGTAGGCCTGTTGATTTTGAGTGTCGTATTCGTCCCATTTCAGTCATATATTCTGACATGACAGAAAAGTTCTGTATTCTTGCATCAGCTTAACTCTCATCATCCATTTTGGGGAGTGAAATGGTTGTACCTTGTAAAAGTCCAGAGGGTTTAGTGACAGCGCATCAAACGCGTCGATCGTCGGTGTGTACTTCTTCCTCCACTTGCGTGCTTCGGCTGCACTGAGGTCATGGGGCGCATAGATATCGCCTTTCTTCCATTCGCGCGTGAAGTTCTTGTCCATTGCTTTCGCTAGGGCGTCGGCTTGCTCTTTGCGCCGCTGCTCAGCACGTTCGGCGGGTGAGAGGTAGGTGCTGAACTGGTTGGTGGGCCGCGAGGTTCGATAACTTCTTGATTGGGATATTGAGGAGACTGTCAAAGGTTCAGTGCATGGGGTGGAAGAAGTACAGACTTAGGCTTACGAGTCGGGAGGCATGCCTGGCGGAGAGATTTCCAATTGTGAATAGCTGTACTTCGTGCGAGAGAGGAACTGGACATTACTTGGCCTGACATTGTACTGGGTCGGATGAAGCTCGCACTGCCAGTGTAGTGGGCAGCAGGGTGACCTACAAGGTTTTGACTTGGTAGCTAGTTGTACGAATTTCCAAAACTAGATTCGATCAAGCGCCGGCCCCGGTCTACTCGCCGCCTTTATTTCAGATTTGCCGCCATCTATTCTATTCGGCTCTTCCACCCCGTCGCCCCAGCGGTGAGAATATACCTGCCGTCGCAGGCGCCCATTGATCTCTACCACACTGCTTTGTCCTTCTCCTGCTCCTGCTCCTCCGACCTCCCTTAGACCCTCGCCTGGGAGGTCAGCTCTCGGGAGTCTGTAGACTTTCACCGGTTTCACTTCGATCTCAATTGGCTCACCTTCTTCTCGTTGATCCTCTTTTCCCTCTCTAAACCGTTGCACTTATCTATGCCTTTCCATGTCTCTAACACAGGTCTCGGACATGGCTGCGAGGTTGTTTATCGCCATGAAAGTTTGGAATACTCTTCTCCAAGAACCTCCTTTCTTAGCTCAATCACCCTTGTCATTAGATTTCTTGCTTCAATCAACCGACCTTGACTTCCCTACATTATTGCAAGACTGTTCGTGCTTGCCAGTGAGGAGCGATCTTCCGTACGTTACCCCTTACTATGTGCCGGAAAGTTCAGTTACTTGATGGGTTGGGTTGATTCGCCACCACCTGCCGCTACTTTCTGTCTCCAGTCCAGCATGTCTCTCCTCGTCATTTCCATTTCTTCGGGCACCCACTCGGCCCAAGAAATTGATCCCCCTATAGTGCACCAGCACTCTTGACAGAAACAGGTGCTATAATGCGCAAAGTCTTGTCAGCCACCAAGTTTGAGGGAAACAGATATGTCAGTTTGTGCACTTCTTTCGTGTGGGCACGGGGCCACATATTGCTGCAAAATGCTGCAAGGTTCTTACGCCATCAGCCAAGCCGACCCAATCGTGTGGGTGGAATAGATCTGACGAAATCGATGGGCTGTGAGCCTATATAAGAGGACCCTGTTTGCTTTCTAGCATATGGCAAGAGACTCTTGCAACTAGCGAAGATTGTCACTGTCTCCAATATGTCTTCAGCCAAAGCTCCCTCTATTCCGCGGACTCAGACAGTTGCCTTAGTCCGCGAACTAGGTGGCAAGGTAGAGTTCAAACCAGACTACCATGTTCCAAAGCCTAGGATCACTGAAGTCCTCGTCAAGGTCCTTTATACCGGCTCCTGTCAGAGTGACCTCCACTCCAAAAACGGTACAGCAGTCTCTGCAACCGGAGACCCCATAACCACGATCAAATTCCCTCACGTCGGCGGCCGTGAGAGAGTCAGTCGGGTCATTGCGCTTGGCCCTGAGGCCAAGGGTCCCATTAAGACCGGTCTTCTCGTCAGAATCCGTTTCCTGAATGCCAATATCAAGAAACGGCAGTACATGGTTGTCCTAGGTGCCGGAGGCGGGCTTGGACACTTTACCCTCCAGTACGGTCTGGTGCTTGGAGCAAAGGTAATTGCCATTGACAGCGGCGATTAAGGGAAAGCCTTGGTCGAACCTTATAGTGTGGATGCAAAGACGAAAGACATCGTTAGTGATGTGCTCGCTCTTACCGGCATATGTGCCGATACAAAGGCATATGCACAAGCAGCGGATATGCTATGGCCGGGTGCTAGCTTGACCGGTACAGTATCTCGCCTGGCAAGATGTTACTTCAAATACCAGTTGCCGGAATTGTGATTAAGGATCTTTACATCACAGGCAGCCTTGTTGGCTCGCTAAATGAGGGCATGGAGGCGATGTAATACGCGCGGAAAGGAATGATCAAGCCACAGGTTGAGATTAGGAAGTTCAGAGGACTTCCACAGGTCTACGAGCAGCTCGAGAAAGGCGACGTGAGTGGGCAAATTGTACTGCGGATAGCAGGTGAATGGACAGTAAATTAGTGTACACAAATAACGTAGTGCTCACGTTTGCACAATAACATGTGTATCTGCACCTTCTCTGGTCATCATGTCGGACTTGTCTCCTTCCGTTCGCTTCAAGGTTACTCGAAAAGCTGGCATCTCCACTTCAACAATTTTCCCGTTATTATCACTCCAGAAGACCATCTCATTGATTGGGACTTCAGCGTACGTGGCCTGATCCATATCCGTAATGCAGAAATCATCCCACACATCATCCCCCTCTTCGCTCAATCGATCAATGACGATGAGACTTCGCCAAAGCTCGCCTTTCAGCGCGGTCTGATTTCGGTAGAGCAATGTCGGGACAACCTGGGCATGCCAGGGCCGGAATTCCGTCTCAGGGCTGCCGAATGACGGCAGGGACGAAGCAAGGACGTCCGTGTCGTTGGAGATGAATTGGGTCATTTTCAGCCCTGATCTTTGATCGGCAACAAGGGTGAGTGAGGAATTGAGTGCGGAATTAGTGGAGACTGGGAGCGGCTGTCAGTGTTGTGTGGGAAGGCCTCACCGCAAATCAGAATCTAGCGAAAGGACAGTAGATCATTCGGGATAAATAACGCGCAGGAATATGCTCGATAGTTAATTGAGCAATGAGACATACCATATGTCCCGCCGTACGCTACACCCATCTGCTCAAAGGCCATACGCTCAATCGCTTCTATAAGGGGAATAGTCACAAGCTTTCGCAACTTTGAAAGAAGCTGGCCTTGACCCCCAACGAGGATTGTCACACCCAGATCATATTCCGGAACAATCATAATGATTGAAACGTAGCCCGGAAGGCCTCCAGACTTGGTGACGAACGTTACCGGTCTATCAGTATGTGGGAGTATATTTGATGTCCGGTAGATCTCCCAGGGCATCCCGAAGAACGAGTTCATACTAGCAGCGTATGAGGCCGGATGTAACCAGTTCAAGGCTGGAGTCAGGGCGTTGTAATGAGTCAGGATGTAACGCAAGTAGCGCGACAAGTCTTTCGAGGAGCTGTAAATGCCACCAGTGGGCCTCTGGACGCCCTCCTCAATATCCCAGTAATTGTCGCCCTTTGGTAGAACAGCGACTGAGTCGCCCGGCTTCTCAAGTGAGGTGCTTGTCATGTTTAAGGGCTCTAAGATGGATCCTTCGATATACCGGCTATAAGGAAGCCCAGTGACGTTCTCCAGAGCCAGACCAAGCAAATTGAATGCCACGTTGGAATAGGTGGATTTCTGATTTGGCGCATAGACAGGTTCTTTGGCTTTGATGCTGTCCAGGAATTCTTCAGAGCTAGTATTAGCAACGGACGTGAGAGAGAAAAATAGCTAAAGCAGTCACCGCACCTTTGCGGCCGCATGGCACGTAATGATTGTATTCATCACATTGAATTAGACCTTTCTTCGATACTGGTGGCAAACCGACGATGGTCGGGTCGTCAAGCTCGTTTCTAAGATCAGACTGGGCAACTGCACAGACGTAAATCAGCTGTTGGATTCAAGGAGCTGGGTAAAGTTCTGTTGCTAACACTCCCGAGGAATGCCACTCAACTGGCTTGCTAATGTGCGAAGAGTAATATCCTTCCATGGTATATTGCCACTTTCAGGTCCTTGTAGCTCAGCGATGTACTTTTGGATAGGGTCATCAAGACTAAGATTTCCCGCAGCGTGTTGCTGAAGTATACCCAGAGTCGTGAACGTCTTGGTAATGGACGCAATACGGTAGACACTGTTGGAGGTTACAACCTTTGTACCTATTCGGGACTCATTTCGGTCTCTCGCAGTATGGTGCGAGGACCAAAGCGTTTCCTTCGAAGAGGTAATCTCTATGGAATATGAAGATGCCGCATAGATTTCGTCTGATACCGTCTGCTTCAGTGATTTCTCAATATGAGCCAAGGTCCATTTAAGGCCTTCAGAGTCTCGAGAGAAGTCCGGTGGGGGAAATGCTGGCGAAGGATCGTAGCATCGCGCATATGCACTTCGAGCTAATAGAGAACCAACTAATGCGAACAAATACATATACATCGCGAATGTGAGTATGTTGGCAAAAAGTGACCTACGTTTGGAGCTTGTGAGCTTTCCCCACAGATTGGATCTGATCTGATCTAATCTAATCTAATCTATACTACAATTATTGGAGTCGTTCGCTGCTTTGTGCGTAGTCGCCTATTTGTAAAGAAACAGTCCTGGAATTCTACCCCTACCAGAACCTCCAATTTCTTGATCGACCGGAACAGACGCCTTGGAATACGTTGTCGTCCTGAAGGACGCTGTCGTACCGAATCTCTAGACCAAAAAGATGGCTTGCAAGCATATCGACAGTCCTGACCTCCATCCTCCTAGACCGAACCAGTCTGTTCACCGTGAAGACTGCACACAGTGCTTCGATTCGATCGATGACCCTTCCGGCCTTAATGTCTGTCTATATTGCTTCAACGGCGGTTGTGCTGGCGAGCGGGATCATGCATTGCTCCATAACCAGAGAACTGGGCACCCTCTTGTACTGAATATCAAGCGAACCAAGAAGATAATACACCGAGAAGAGCCTCCACAAAAGATGTCCAAGGTTGCCATAGAAGCGGAGACTGAAGAGGATCGGTATGACACCAAGACGCAGGTCAGCTGCTATGCTTGCCAGATCGAAAAAATCGACAAGGCTTCTGGCAAGCTTCCGGCTGTGGTCGATGGAATTATGAAGGCCATGACCTTTGCTAGGCAAGAGGAGGTGAAAGCCTGGGAACAAGATTTCACGCCCTGCGAACACACCCTGTGCTTGGAACAGCAGCCAAGCAAGCGGATTGAATCTCAAGATCTTGGGAAATGTTCGATGTGCGACCTAAAAGAGAACCTCTGGCTTTGCCTGGAGTGTGGCAACTTAGGTTGTGGCAGAGCCCAAGTTGCCGGTTTTCGTGGAAACTCACATGGCCTAGCCCACGCAAACAGTACCTCGCACGCTGTGGTGGTTAAGCTCGGTTCCATTACTCCAGACGGCTCTGCGGATATCTACTGCTACAGGTGCAATGATGAACGAATAGATCCCGAGCTAGCAACCCACCTCTCGCATTGGGGAATCAACATAGCGGAGCGTGAGAAGACGGAGAAGAGCTTGATGGAGATGCAGGTGGAGCAGAACCTGAAATGGGATTTCTCAATGACTTCAGAGGATGGCCAGGAGCTCAAACCTTTGTTTGGGAAAGGCTTTACAGGTCTGAAAAACATCGGCAACAGTTGTTATCTCGCCAGTATCATTCAGTGCCTCTTCTCTCTGCCAAATTTTCAAGATCGATACTTCCACCCTCACGAACCGCCTCCACCCACGGCCACGCCGGCCGAAGACCTCGAAACCCAACTCCGGAAGCTAGCAGATGGTTTGATATCTGGTCGCTATTCACACCCCGACGCAAACGTCTACGCCTCACCAGATCACCCTGAAGTATCACACCAGAAAGGTCTCGCGCCCGCCATGTTTAAGCATTTAATAGGACGAGGGCACGTGGAATTCTCTACAATGCAACAACAAGACGCCTTTGAGCTACTCTTGCACTTATTCAAGCTCATAAACCTCTCACAGCCTGATCCCTCGCAAGACCCTATCAAATCATTCAGATTTGTGATGGAACAACGCCTGCAATGTCTGAATTGCAAGAAAGTCCGGTACAGAAGCGACGAGCAAGATAATATCTCCATACCAGTTCCAGTGCGACAAGTTGCCGGAGAGGCGGGCAGTAACTCGAAGCCGTCGTTCGAAACGATCACACTAAAGGAATGTTTCGATATCTTTACTGCCGCAGACGTGGTCGAGCTTACATGCCCAGCATGCTCTTCGAAGGCCGGTTTCTCCAAACAGTCGAAATTCAAGACCTTTCCACAGAACCTGGCGGTTAACGCCCGGCGATTCAAGTTGGTAAACTGGGTGCCCACCAAACTTGATATTCCTGTTCAGGTTAACGACGGAATATTTGATTTGAGCCCGTATTACTCCAGTGGCCTCCAACCCGGCGAAGAGGAACTCCCGGAGGACGCTGCAGTACCAACAGGGGTGGGATCCGTTGCAAGCTTTACGCCCAATGCTGCCGCATTGGCTCAACTCGAGAGCATGGGATTCGGCCGTAATAAGTGCGAAAGGGCCCTCCATGCGACCGGAAATGATGACCCGGAAGCCGCCATGAACTGGCTATTCGGGCATATTGAGGATCCAGACATCGACGAGCCTCTCAATCTCGGTGGCGCCGGGGAGGCTACCAGTAGTCTAGCAGACCCGTCCAAAATAGCGCAACTCGGCGATATGGGCATTCCGGCGGCTCAAGCGCGAAAAGCGCTCCGAGAGTGCGCTGGCGATGTGAACCGAGCACTTGATTGGGTTTTCAGCCACCCAGATGATGCGGGAGATGTAGAAGGATCCGGAAGTGGGGAGGGCATCGGTACGACAGGGCCGCCCCAATTAGCTGGATCTGCCGACCTGCCAGCCAAGTTTGAGGTGCAGTCGATTGTGTGTCATAAAGGGACAAGTATCCATGCTGGGCACTACGTGGCATTCATTCGGAAGCAGGTTGAAGGTGAGGGACGCCAGTGGGTGCTATTCAACGACGAAAAGGTAGTCAAGGCGGCCGACATAGAGGAGATGAAGAAGTTTGCGTATGTGTATTTCTTCCGGCGGGCATAGACAGAATTATTGGCCTAGAGCGGCCATCATGGCATTATCGAGTACGACTAGCGAATGAGCAGAGCGAGCAAGACACATAGATATCTCAATGGCAGCATGATTCGGGCATTCAAGGTGTTGACGTCTCTCGGTGCACAATATGTACAGGGTGCACTTTGATCATGAACCCGCCAATTACAGTATGATGAGCCCTTCGACAACACGTGCGGTTTCGAATAGTTACTGTTTCAGGACGGATACTGATACGTTCATATAGAGCCGGTCGTGAGGATAAGTGTGCAGAGTGTGTAGAGGAGTATAGACCTGGTCGGAGCTCGAAGGCATGTTACAGTGGAGAGGCCGAAGAAGTCAAATATAGGGTAAGTAGCGGATATGAAGGACGCCGGGTCATCACACCTATTATACACTGAAGTCGGGAGAGAAAGAGGAAAGCATCGGCTGGGTGTCGGGCGCTGGTACATTAGGATAGGTATATTGCGAGCGGAAGTTCTCCAGGTCACGCTTTCGGCATCGAAATGCACGGAAAAAATTGTTGATTTTTGGGATGAATGACATCTATGGGTTTCAACGCTTTGTCCCGGTCTTATACCCGAGGCCTGTCTAGGTGTCTTGCCCAAACTCCTCGCTCTTTCCAAGGAAATGCATATGCCGCGATCTGTGGTATCCGCAATGAACAAAACACTACCCACAACGTCACACCAGTCTCCATTGGTAGACGTAGTCGAAATGCAATTCCATCGCCTTAATTGACTTTCTTGACTTCACTGGCCATGGACATCGATTCAGGGTCTTTGGCGAAGTCTTCCAACACCTCTAGCATCTTCTCTCTCGTTTCTCGTGTGAGGTTGTCCACATCTGCGGCTGTTAATCCCTTTGTTGGGATCGGTTTTAACACTGTTACCCACCATCAGTGTGGGTGCTCAGATAACGATTCAGAGAGGTAGGGAGTACGTACCTTTGACTCTTATATTCCCCGAGTTGAACCTTCTCGCCTTGACGTTCAGCACCCTACTGTAATTCTCCGCCACAACCGGTAGGATATCCACACCAGCCTGAACCGCGAGATGGAAGGCCCCCTTCTTAAACGGTAATAGCACCGGTTTTTCCGCATACGACCTGGTCCCTTCTGGGAAAATAAAGACATTCTGCCTATGCTCCCTCATTTCTCTCGCGGCACCCTCAAATGCCTTCATCGCCTGACTCCGATCGACACGGTCAATAAATACCGTCCCGCTCAATATCATGAACCAGCCTAGAAAGGGGACATTCCTCAGACTCTTCTTCGCCGTGACTGATGTATATTTTGGGAACATGTGGCCGAGCATCAGGACATCGAGCTCAGACTGATGGTTGCCGACGATTACCACGGGGCGTTCGGAGTCAAGGAGTAAGCGGTCTGCAAGGGAAATTGAGAAGGTGACGCCAGTGGCATAGCGCATGGTGTGGGCGAAGGCGCGAGCGGTGGTCCATTGTGCGAGACGGTGGAGGGAGAAGGCGCGGAGGATTATGGACGCTAGGACACCGTAGATGGCGCAGACAAGGAGGGCGGCGTATGAGGAGAGGCAGCGGGCAGCGAAGGGAATAAGGGTTGGCGGGCGAGGAAGGTAGTACGTGAGGGCGAAGAGAACAATGGTGAGGGTGAGGTAGATGGCTGTTATGAGAAGAGGATAGTATATGAGGGCATGCATCTTGGCTGTAAGAGATTGCGGGTTTTGAAGCGCTAGAAGAGACTGTGCCTTTACATCTGAGGTTGAGTATGCATGTGGGTGGAAAAAGAAACGATCCAGCAGTAGAGGCAAGGCTTCCGCCGGCGCGTGACACGTGTTCTATGGTTGCAGGTGACCTCGCTTGTTGTCTTTAGATTCTTCCAGAAGTAGAGTGAAATCTCCTGACGGCTTCAGCAGCCTCCTCCTTGTGCCTGGGTTCCGTGATCGAAGTGTTTCAACCAGAATTTTGTTGTATCGTGGGATAAGTGCTGGGGAAATGACGGGTGCCAAGCCGCTCAAAAATTCCCCCATCCAACCTTTCAACAATCTAAACCCATGCGATTAGGGCCTCCAGGAAGGCGCTGTAGGGGTTTTGACAACAAAGAATGACTACTCCGTTATGACTATAATGTCGACCTTCTTTGGCTCGTCGGACCGGGGGACAACAAGAGGTCAAGTTGGGCTGGAAGACGCAGCTCCAGAATACATCCAGGGAATTCGGTACAAATAAAAGGCCACAACCTTTGGTCCTGATCTGGAATCTTCCACAGCTAGAGGTTCTTAAGATAGAATTTAAGGCAGAGGTTAAGAGGAAGGATTAATTGGTCGCTGTGGTCGATAGAGTAAAGGGATGGAAGTTTCCACGAAAAGACGGATCACATCTCCCCAGCTGACGGAAACACCAGCTGACAGACATACTCGAGCCGACAAACCTACTCCGGCTGACAGACATACTCCGGCTGACAGAAACATCGCAGGTGACGTATGTAGTAGCTGTAGTAACGTTCAGGCGGTAAAGTGTTCAACGGCCTTCTCGTGAATCGATAATTCTGTTCGGTAAGATTTTACAGTTCAGGAGAAACCTAGGTGCAAATCTACAGGTTAGAGATTCCTTCACAATAGGGCAGAGAAATTGGGAATCCAAAATGTCCATGCGCCACCTGACGGTGCTGTATTCTATCAAAAAGTGAGTAATTGCTGTACAGGCCGGGCCAAAGTCTATTGATAGCGCAACAAGAACCTGCCACGCTGCAAATGCTACTCTTGAAGACAAACCATCCAAAATATCAAAAGTCCCGCCCAATGCTATTTTCGTAAACGTCCTTGCAACGCTGTGATCTCATTTGCATTCATGTACACTTGCCGAGTGATAGCAAGGCCCGTCATATGCTCAGTAAACGCCGTCGCACATACAAAATGCTTTTCATGAACCGACAAAGCCACATTTACCACGTTTCCGCAATATACTGCCCGTCATGCTTCTTCTCTTCCCAGAAAGCCTTTGCCTCCTCAAGATTAAGGTTTCCCTTCGCAACAGCAACGTCGACGAGAGCGGCCTCGACGCCTTTGCCCATGCCCTTGCTACTGCCGCAAACGAAGATTCTCCCATCCAGAGCATTGATAATGAACCATACGAGGTCCGCCTGTGCTCGGACCTCATCTTGCACGTATTTCGCTTCGCCCTTCCTGCTCTGGACGACCTTTTTCACCTTATCTTCATGCACTCCCCAGTCTCCGGAATAAAGCTCATCCAGTAGTGAATCTCGGACACCTTGTAAAACCCATACTTTGTTCGCACAGTTTGCCGACTTGAGCCTTCTGTGCACAAAGCCGCGGAAAGGCGCCACACCGACGCCGGCACCAATCAGAAGCATAGGACCGTCGGAGACGAACTCCCGAGCAAGCGGATTCGCCATCAAGCCACGGAACATGGGCACTCGTAGATCTAGGTCACGAGGATCTTTACCAGCTTTCTCCGCAGCGATTACCTGCCGTGCCAGTCGTTCGAGAAAACCCGATCCGACACCAGTGCGAGAACCACCAGAAAAATTGCGAGATTCGTGGACCGTGACTGCAATCTCGATCAACCGGCGGCAATGCGAGCCATCTTGCAAGCACGAGATCTGAGGGTCTTGCGATAAGGAGTAGAACCGTGGCATCAGAGTGTTTAAAACAGAGAGTAGATGGTCGAGGGGAGGCCGCGACGATGGAAAGGCCGAAAGCAGTTGCAAAAGCGTAATATAAGATCCGGTCCGAAGATCGCAAAATGAAGCCTGTCCTTGTGCAGATGACATGTACATCAGGATCTTCCGCTCATTCTCCGACTCCGCATATTCTGCCAGCATACGTAACAGCTGCTTTGTCGGTGGGTAGCTTTGAACATCCGAGCACCACGTCAGCAGCTCTCTTCGTGTCGTAACTAGTTCTCTCGGTTGCTCATCTCCCCAAATTGTAGGCCATCGACCGTTGCTGGTTTTCATTAGAACTTTCTTGTCGCGAACGAACGTTGGCACAGCTAGCAAATCGAATATTTGATTAACCACTTCTGGAGCGTTTGGTGCGCATACTCCGATTGCACCGCCCACGACGAAATCGACGTCTCCGCTTTCGATTGGGTAGTCTGTCACGTCCAGATCAAAGTGGTATGTCCTCTTTTCCGCTCCAGGCTTTGTAAGTTCGCGGGCATGGAACAGTGGCGCAGAAAACACCTCATACGGTGGATGGGGCGTCACGAACTTTGGTGGATGCCTTCTCGTATCATCAAACGATATCGAAGCGGTCCTGTCCAGGGGGCTGAAGGTCACAGTCTTCTGCGGCAGGTCGACGATCCCAGTCAACTCTGTGTGCATGCCCAATGCACCCAGCTTCAGTCCTAAACTTCGAAATGCATCATTCTCTGGCATTGAAACCGGGTCTTCCAATATTTGGGGCTGAATCTCTTGTAGCATACAGCATCCACCACCGCAGCAGTTCTTGATCATGGAAGTGGTAGATTCTTCTCCTAGTATCCGTCTGATGTCATCAGAGTTCTCAGACACAAGCATTGTTGAAGCGCGTCGCTTTCGCGTGTTTGATCCATCGCTCTTCTGCTCATCTAGAGCCGGAAGTAGGTCGTCATTTTGTGGCTCTGTACCTGGGGTCGATGGGACGGAATCCACACTTGAAGCATCTGAGTATCCGTTCGATGTGGCGGTTGTGGAGGAGGGCGATTGACCGAAGACACCCGGAGCAGTAACAGATGTTCGCCGAGTACAGGTAGGCTCTTCGGGAACCGGATCATGAGGATGTGAGTGGGCGGTTTCTGGAATGTTTTTGCTCTGCATTGTTATGGAAGAGAAAGCCATCGTGGCTGGGTGGGGTGAAGTATTCGTCAATTTCGCATTGCCTATGATTATCGAAATGTCAGATATGGTATGTACTGCTTGTGGAAGAGTTTGATGTGATTGTAGACGCGTGTACGAACTGTTTAGCGAGGCATACTCATGAGGCGAGAGCGAGTGGCGGTGTAAGGTGTGCGGAGAGCGAGCCTTTTAAGCACGCGTAAAATGAAGAGCGACACCGTGACAAAATGCCCGTTAGAAGGCTATAGATTGAGCAAGTCTGCGAACGTTGCAATTATGTAGAAAGCTGGACACCGAAGAAGTCCCACAGTCGCTTCTTAAAAATCGGGAGGATTATGAAATTGAGGGACCCGGCCCGATGATCTTCGGCATTACCACATCATGCGAAATCAGTCGCATGTGCACACTCTCTATTACCACCACTGCTTCGCTACTTCTAGAAGGCAGCAGGACGGCTAACTCGAGTTGTTTATTGCCAAATACAAGAATATTGCGTCAGTAATGCTAATTCTGTTGCAATCATTCCATCTCCAGAATCCTAAAGACTACCACAAAAAATTTCTGCCGAATGCTCGGCCGGGTGAGGTCGTGACTCGCGAGCGCTAGAATGACCGGGGGGAAGCCCCCTTCCGCCCCAGCCTTGCGGGGATTCTCATGGGGCAAGCGACTTTACAGTTTACCCTAGCCATCGTTCTGTTCCGGGTTCCCCCACCTACCCTGTTCCTAGACCCTGTTCCTAGACCCTGTTTGACACGGCTTTTCTCCGCGCTCGACAAAAACAAACTTGACAAGAACGGCTGGTCGGCACTCTCCGTGTGATCTCTAGGCCGAGCCTTTGCTATGTATGTATTGCAAGATGGCTATTTCATGCGATAGCGTGCTGTCCATTGCCCCCTCCTTTAAGAGGATTTTGGGTCGGCAGATTTGATGGATAAAAGTTGTGGGGGATCTGCAATTCACTCACAACTACGATTGTATTTTGTTCTACCGCGTTTAAGATCCCGGAATTGAATATTGTGGAACGCCACTTCCTCTGCGGAGTGGATGCGCCTCAGTATTCCTGGCGGTAACATATTAGCTCTGTTCCCACGCTTGATGCGAGCTCGCCACTTCGAGTGCCTAGGGCTGGACATAGAAAGGCTTCGATCAAAGGGGGGAAAGGAGACTTACAGAACCCATTCGTCCAAATTGATCACGTTCCACTCACTATAGATCAGGTACAAGTATTTCAGGGTTTCCGCAAGCCAGAAACTCTCCATTCGGTCGGTTTTCTTGAGTGGGGAGTTGCGGACGTCGACAATAGCAGCATGAGCAATATCTGTTCTCGTAGCTTTGTCGATGTTCTGGAACATCCTCCAAGCAAGATTCCGCAACTCTACCTCGCCTGTGATGCGGTATAGAATAAAGATCGACTCGATTGCCTCGGGTCTGTATTGTAGCTTAGTATGACCCTGAATTGGAGTTTGGGGTTTGGGAGTCTCACCGGAGAATATATCGCGCATCTTGAATATCAGTAAACCCGGGAGGCAGCTTCTTCTTCTCGATCCAGTATTCCGCTTTCTCATCGGTCGTCATCTTTGCTGTCTCCTCATTGTCCTCTTGTCTGTCAACAATGCCCTTGTACCACTTCTCCTTGCTCCATTGGCAGGCATCACCAGTAGCTTTCCCTACTCCCTTCTGACAGGAGACGGTATGAAAGACCTCTGGCATGAGTCCAGATGGCATGGTATTGTACGCCCACACGCATCCCTCGACCAGCCTTCGCGCAACGTCGAGATCGCCCGGCCTCTCAAAGATCATTGCGCCTATAGCTAGCATGCCGCCGGTGTAACAAGCAAGATGTTGGCCCTCGGGCTCCAGTTGAGGTTCCTCGTCCTCATGGGGAAATGCATTGCCGCTAAGGAGCACATCCTCGTTGTGCTCGGTCAGTGGTCTGTAGAACAGATATCTCTGCGCGACCTCCATGGCTTTCTCGTACATCCTGCCATACATCTCTGTCCTGCCGCCTAGCAAAAGGTGCTGCTTAGGCAAGTACTCAAAAGTCGAGTCTGCCATTCCCGAGAGTGTGAAGTGATTGGAGGGCATTTCCATCGTGCGCGCATTGATGACGTAGGGCCACATGCCAGGCAATGAAGAATTGTGCTGTACCCTCTGCAATTGGATATTGATCCTTTGGACAGCATCATAGTATTTCACGTCGCCGGTTAACTGCGTGAGCCTCGTGAATTCCAAGACCAAGCTACCCAACTCCGCAATCAAAGTCTCCTCTCCTGCTTCTACCCTGCCCCCCTCGGCACTTTTCCGCCAAGTCCATCTTGTCATCGGCATTCGATTTGGTGTGTCGAAGGCGGTATAAAGAATGTCCGCAAGTTCCTTGGCCTTTTTTAACAAGACCTTGTACTTCCTATCAGAGAGCTCGTACGCAGAGATAAGACCTCCAAGGTATCGTATAGTGGTCTCGAAGACATTGATTATCTCATCTTCACAGGTCGTAAAATCGATCTTCTTCACCTCTTCCACACACAGCTCAAAATCCTCCTTCAGACCCATGATCCATAATGTATCCATGGTATCAACAAGTGTCGCGCCCCAGCCGCCAAAGCTGGTCCTCCACCCGCCTGATATAGGAGCAACTTCGTCCTTGGACCAGGCATGCTCCTTGTAACCGTTCCACGCGTGCAGGAAGGCCTCCTTGATCGTATCTCTCCTCACTTCTCTACGTCTCTTAATATCTGTACTTTCTTCTTCATGCTCGAAGGAGTGTTGTATTCTTGGGATTCGATGGGCTGAGCCTTTGGGAGGTAGTAGATATTTCGCGACAGGGTACCGCTCCTTTTGCTTGGTCCAATGGAGCTTCCCATCATCGGTGGTAGAAGGGTATCGAATACTAGTGGTGTCGGAAGAGCTGAAGAACAAATAATAGCAGATGATGGACAAAACGACGGCAGGTAGTAGCCAAAGGCGGCGGATCAGGAGCATGTTGACGACGGTGGATAATGGTATCGAAAGAGCACTGCGAGATATGTATTTCGATGTGGACGGGTCAACTCCTCTAATGCGAATGGGCCGTTATGTGAACTGTTCTTCAAGAGCGAGAGCGCGATAGGGGACGCTTTGTACCCAGCAGCTGATCGCGCTCCGATCGAACACGATAAAAAGAAACGAAAGGCCTCGCGAGAACATGCTCCACACCGAACGATTGATGGGCATGAACTGGCAGGAATTGGCGCTCCCGCAGCAGCTAAGAACAACTCTAAATTCAAAAGGGTGGGCTTGAGGATGCCTGACAGCGGATAAGGCGATAGCGATACAGCCTGCGTAAAATCGTTTTAGTCATTCTCATGTGCCACAAACAAAAACCCGGACTTGCGCTTTTTGACACTTGGTTTCTCACCAACACCGTTCCACAGGAAGCATTACCGCTATGCGTTCCTCTAGCGCATACTGGGGGCTATCTGTATTCGTAAACCTGAAGTTGGCATGCCTGGAAATACACCAGAGAACAAGTCTGATGATTATGGCTTTCTCGACAACATGACCAGTGCGCCACAGACAAAGAGATTCCGCTTCAAGGAAAGATCTAGGTTGTCACGCGACCGACGTACTCGCTCTCCTTCTACCCATCATTCTTCGTCTATCCACGACGGCCATCGACGAGACCCATCGCGCCCTCGCCGCAAACGGCGGAAAACACGCCCAACCGAAGTCGACGACCCTGCTGCCTACGATGATTCGATACATAACTTGCCACCGGAGGCAGCTTTTCGCGAATCCCTCTTCGACGCCATGGCTGACGATGAAGGTGCAACGTTTTGGGAAGGCGTCTATGGCCAGCCCATTCACAATTATCCGAAAAGCTATGTAGATCAAGAGACAGGTGAACTTGAGCAGATGGATGATGAAGAGTATGCTCAGTATGTGCGCAGAAAGATGTGGGAGAAGAGCTGGGAGGGCATTGAAGCAGCGCGAGAGGAGAGGGCGAAAGCGCAGAGAGCAAAGGAGAGGTCACGCAAGGAGGAAGCTGGAAGGGGCCCTGGCAAGGCAGGCTTTCACAACGGGCGAACGTTCGATTTTGAAGTTGAGGAAAGCCTAAGGAGGGGCGAGGAAAGACGACAGAGAAAACGTTGGAAGACGTTGTGGGATGACTATCTGCAGAGGTGGATAAGTCTACAACGGCTGATCGATGAGAAGTCGACAGATTCGGCGGACACACAACAAACTTTACTTCGGAATAAGGTTGCCTGGCCTGTGGAGTCTGGGAAGCGAGACGATGTTTCGCCAGCTCAGATCGAAAATTTCGTCTTGAACGGCGCGAAAAACGCGAACCCGGACCTTGATCACGAGACAGCTCTGCTAAGTGCACTAAAAGTCGAGCGAGTACGGTGGCACCCCGATAAGATTCAGCAAAGATTTGGAAGTCTGGGCATCGATGAGGAGACGATGAAAGGAGTCACCGCCGTCTTCCAGGTTATTGACCGGATGTGGAGCGAAAGGAAAGAACAGAGATGAGATTCTACGTGACTGCGCAATTCCTCGTGCCGGAGGCGGATATGAAGGCGGGCTTGCTTAACATGATACCCCATTAGACCGAAAATTTGACTTTTTGGACTTCGACTGAGTCCAGTATCGATACAGCATGCAGCATTGCATTCTCTATGCCTATTACATTTCGTTTCTGGTCTATTGGAAAAGAGCTCATGATACCCCTCGAGTTCTTCTATACCTTGCCTTGCACCATCTCCTCCCCGCCAGTCCATTCCGCAATGATGTCCTGCGGAATGTCTCTCACCAGCACATGCAGGTGCTCTAGTCCTGGAACGCTTTGCAGCGCAATCCAATTCTTGAACCATTGTACCTTATCTTCGTATCCAGGTATGTCCCGGACCTTGTCAACGAATGTTTTCTGCACGAACTGCTGTACCTGCGTCCGCGACTTGGGTGTCATGTCGCCTCTACTTGGTTCAACCTCCAATCGATGCTTCAGCCAAACAATGATATGTGTTATCCCAGGCGCCAATCCATACGGCCAGTCGTTCGGGAGGATCTTGTAGTCATTTGGATCCGCGAATGGTGTTGGATTCCTCAGGTCAAAGATTGGTCCTGTCTTAGGTGTCGAGGACGGTAGCGGCTGCCAGTGAAGGCGTTCTTGCATGACATAGCTTGGGATGGTGCCATAGATAGCTTTCGTTTCGGCACCCCATTGAGCGTATCGTCGTAGGTCCGAGGGCCAGCGCTTCAGCACTTCGAGTCTGTTCTCAGCTGTCGTTGAGATCAGATGTTCCGTGCGTGAAGGCAGATTGAGGTGGCCACACCTATGATTTGCTTTAGTTCATCCCACGTATGAGGCTGAAACTTGGTATCATCCAGCACAAGTAGCTCTCTATCGGTTGCCGTCAAAGGGAAGGGTGCGGCGTTCTCTCCGTCATTAGACACGATCATCTTGGGGGTAATTCGGCGAGCACTTCTTGAAAAAGACGATGCTAAATTCTCGGGAGCTTCCCTGCCCAGCCCGCAGAACCCTGCCGTTACGGGGGTGTCAATCCTGAACCCCCCAAAAAAACATCGTTGGAAATAAAAAATGGCTGGGGACTTTTTGGCCGGAAACTGCAGCCAAGAACACACCGGTACACAAAACCTACAGGACCTTCTGTTGACACACACTTGACCTGGAACTTTTCCAGAATACCAGTGCCGTATCTACAAGGTTACTACTTTATACTGGGTTGTCTAGAAAGCAAAGGCATACTGGAGTTCAATATGGCGTGAGTATTCCCCCAACCGACATTGGACCATGGCTGACGGTGAGGACTTCAAGTTCCGGGACGCTCTCTTCGCAGAACATCAATGGTGTCTACATTCCTTCGGCACTAATAATTGTCGGCGTTGCAATTGTTAAAAGGGAATGGCTACCTTATGCCTTGGTTGTTGTGTCGTTGCTTGGAGGATATAAAGTCTTCAAGAATCGTATGAGAAACGTCCAGGCTGAAGCGTATGAAAAAGCCATGAACTGACTTCGTCATCGCAGAGCCTCGAAAGATCCTCAAGCCCGATATGTTCCAAGAATTCAAGCTCGCAGAAAAGACGGTCACCTCACACAATGTCGCTATTTACCGCTTCAGCCTCCCACGAAAGACGGATATCCTTGGTCTCCCAATTGGACAACACATGTCTCTTGCAGCGACTCCGAAAGGTGCTGATAAAGAAGTCGTTCGATCCTATACACCAATTTCATCGGACGAGGATCATGGCTACTTTGATCTCATGATAAAGACATATCCACAGGGCAACATCTCAGCACACATGGCAACCCTACAGATAGGGGACACTATGAAAGTCAAGGGCCCGAAGGGCGCCATGGTGTACACACCGAACATGTGCCGTCATCTCGGTATGATTGCTGGCGGTACTGGAATCACGCCTATGCTACAAGTGATCCGAGCTATTATCAGGGGTAGGCCAAGGAATGGTGGCAATGACAGGACCAAGGTCGACTTGATATTCGCGAACGTGAACCCAGACGACATTTTGCTCAAGGAAGATCTTGACAAGCTAGCAGAGGAAGACGAAGGCTTCCGTATATACTACGTGCTGAATAACCCACCCGAGAAGTGGGACGGAGGAGTTGGTTTCGTCACTGGAGATATGATAAAGGCTAAGCTGCCTGCTCCGGCTTCGGATATGAAGATCTTGATCTGTGGTCCGCCGCCGATGGTCAGCGCGATGAAAAAGGCTACCGAGGCGCTCGGGTATGAGAAAGCACGACCGGTGAGCAAGCTTCAGGATCAAGTTTTCTGCTTCTAAGAGGGTAGACAATGTTGGGCGCATTACAGGCAACGTTGGCGACGTATTACTTTGCGTGACGAGAAAGTATAGAATGGGAAAGTAAGCGGTGTCTTACATGCAAAACATTGGACGTGACCTGCATCTTTCCATTCGTGCGGAATGTCGTTGATGGGCCTTCCTGACTGTCACAGCGCTAGGAATGACTCCTGAGGCGGTTCGCAAGCATATCAAGCACCAAAAAAGTCGACCCACCTGCCTCAAAATTGATCGCTTACTGAAGAGCGACACCTGTCATAAGATCGAAGGCCAACTTCTCCATGGCTCATGCGTTTCGCATGCTAGGCGCGTGCTTTGATGGCTTCTGCTTTCCAACATGCAGAGGACTGAAATGCTGAAAGGAATGAACCTTTCTCTGCCCATCCTTACAATCACTAGTATATATGCTTTTTTTTCCTCTATATCTATGGATTGGATCTAGACTGCATGCGTAATGCCTCTCTTCATTCACAACTGATGATTTGGCCAGAGGGGCTAAAGGTTGACTTCTTGAAGGGAACTAGCCCACCGCCTACCGCACCGACCATCTCATATCTTTGGGCTCCACACGGTGGTACCTGCTATCATGCTCTTCCCATGAACCGCTTGACAGGCACATCCTGCACGTTGGGCAATAACCTCTTTTCTCTGCTTTATGCCTTTCCATCTCTTTCACAGAAGGAAAAACCTGCTTGCACCCACCACAGGTTGTGGTACTCTGATCCAATTTGGGCAGGTTCGCAGGTCTCCTCAGAGAACCATCCGGGCCATGGGTCCGACTGAACGCGTTTGCCTAGGATCCGGGGCGCTGGAGAGTTTCTCGAGGGCTGCCAGAGGAACCGAAAACTGGTGTGATGCCTCATCGGTCTCAGCCTTTGCGAACAGACTTGATATATCTGCAGCTTTGAAAGACTGAATGCCTCGGGAAATGCGGAATCCAGATGAAGCTGATGATCGAAGAGGTTGGAGAACCATGTCTATCACATTTCGCTGCACATCGAAGATCGGCCGAGCATCAGGTCCCTCCACCTCGCGGTGCACGACGAGGTTCAGGCACTCGGATATAGTTTCATGGTATCCTGCACCCATTCTTGGAATCACCTCTTTGCTTCGCTCGCGTAGAGAGTTCATGTAGGTCTTCATCTCAGTGACCGCCTGAACTTTCATCATCTCCACCTGATGTTGACTGTATAGACTCTTCTGAAACGCCACTTCGAGGAGAAGAACCGCCAGATCATCGAATTGTTTGCTTCGCAAAGCTAAAGGAGTTTTGGAAGCTCCGTCGCATTGGTGGGCAACCGTCTTTGACGTTGTGGCATCTTTCTTCGGGGCCTTGCCAACACGATATTTCTGCCTGAAATGCCAGAAATTGTTGGCCCACCCGTCCACCAAAGTAGAGCGAATGAAGCAATCGCATAGGAGAATCACCAATCTAAGCTGCTGCTCCCAGATGTCAGCACGTTGTAGAAATAACCAGCCCTGCCATAGGTTTGGCGGTCGGTTTGGCGCATTCAGACGTAACGCATATTCCATTTCAACCCTTGTCTTACGCTGTGCAGTATTAGCTCTAATATGGTACGGCCACGTGCTCGCAGCGTAGTCCAGTAGTGGATTCTCTTTCTGTAGGGAGAGTAGGTATGTCATATTAGGATCTTTGACTTCTGAGCTGAGTTTTGCTTCTCGAGCTGATGGCTGGGGTAGTGCTAGATAGCCTAGGCACCTTTGAGCGATATAAATGTCGGCAGCAATGCTTGTATCGTCGGGAACGCCCGTGATTCCCAAAAACTTCCCGAGTTGTAGTGGACGTGTCGTGCTCGTGGGGATTCGAGAAAGTCTTTCACCGATTTATGTGACAAGGTCAAGATCTGATTCTGTACACTGACGAGACTGCCAACGAAAGGCAGGACCGCAATAGGATCGTCGAAACGGTCTTCCTCTTGGATCTTGTCTGCCGAGTTCTCGATGATAGCAAACTCAGCGGCTTCTGCAACGGCGACGGGCCGTCCGCTGAACGCCACAAACACTAGAATCCGAAACACGAGTCTCTCGTTGGAGATGGCTATCCCAGGATCGAAAAAGGACAGCTGCAGGAGTATTCTCTCGTACGAAGTATATAGATCTTCCGGCATTTGGCTCAAGACTGTTTCGACTGTCTTCAGGCAGTCCTTAAGTTGTTGAATTATGAAGTAAGCATCTTTTTTTCCAACCAAGCAGATATCATGAGTAGGGTAACTTACATTCCTCGTGCTTTAGTCTGTATTTCTGACCTTATGATCCTCTTAGCCTTTGGAGCGAAGGAACGTAGCTTCAGTTCGTTCTCTAGGGTCGCGTGCAGGTATTTTGCCATATCGTGGTCCACAGCAGATGTTTCAATTCGAATACTCTCAATACCTGCTACACTCAAATCCAAAGCCACTTCTTCCGAAGCTTGTCGAGTGAACAGCCATCTAGTTGTGTTTTCGGAACGATTAACAAGACTTTTGATGGTATCGTGTAAGAGCTCTTCTTCGAGACACTCATCAAGTGCGTCGATCACTATATGAAAGCATTGTCTGAAGCGAAGAAGTGCCAGAAGGAGGGAGGTCCACTCTTTGATCGTGGGCTGCGTAGGAGAGCCTCGGTCCTTGTGGTGCTGGGCGTACAGCTTCTCGAGCTCTTCGGGGACCGCTTCTGCAGACACTGCCAGTTGGAAGATGAGACAGCGAAGGAGACCTTCCACAGTCTGTTTAGCTGGATCATTGAAGTCGAAGAAGTAGTAAGCAATGTACAGATTCCGAGCAGTGCTGAAGGTTTGCATGATTTCGTCAATGACTGTCGAGGACAAAACCGTCTTGCCGGCTCCAGCTACTAATCATTAGCTTCTGTGCAAATGAAACTTCTTGAGACCCAACGGATGCCCTGTAGTAGTATTGCACGTCCATGGGAGGACCCCTTCGAGTATTCCGTCATTCTCCAATGTTGGAAATCAATCCCATCGATGAACCACCGCCCCGTACCAGGAATTCCAACAGTATGCTTGCGAGCAGCGTAAAAGTTGGACCTATAGTCGAGCGAAGATGTCCAGATGAGAATCTTCTCCTGGCTCTTGATGTTCGCGCTGTCTTCCTTCAAAGATTTCATCTCGACGATATGTGCTTCGATCCTCGCGGACCTCTCTTGGAGCCGTTGGAACGATTCATTAGTTTCTGTACGTATTTCCTGTAGGTCTTCTGCAACAAACCGAACGTATGTTTCAATGGAATTCAGAAGGGTCCTCTTCCGCTTTGGTTAGATACCATATATGAACAAGCTGACATGGACGCTGGGGAGTCCGCCATGGTGTCCAGGCAAGATTGCTTACTTCTGGTCGACTACAAGCGCTAGCTCCAGGATCGGTTTTGTTTCGTCAAGAATCTTCAAGGCCGAAACACACTCTTTGTCCAATATCTTCCCAAAGCTGACGCTTCCCACTGAAATGATGCGATCGATACGATTTTCGATAGCCCTTGCTGCTGATTCACAAGCGTAAAGAGGCCCGTCAATATGCGCAAGGGCACTCAGACGAGGCGTATTGGGGTCCTCGAACTCAGCCTCTAGCTTGAGCGCTTGTAAAGGTCCCGAGAAGGCGGTGACTTTCGCTAGTAAGGGAACGAGCTCTATTCGAACTGAGGAATTCGTATGCACATGTTTCCTGACGAAGGCATTGGCCTTGTTGATGGTTTCGATGATGTTGACGATACTGCCAATCAGCCCGATAACTTCCGCCATGCTTTTAAGCCAGCCGATTGCGCAGCTTTCTCAACGAGGTGCGTTGTAGATAAGGTACTGAGCCGATTTTCGATGGTGACGACTCAGCCCTGATTCCTTGGCGACGATAGTCAAAAGTCGTGGTTGACTAGCATCACCTAGGGAGCCATCTGGAAACAATGCAGCTCCCTAGAGTAACGCTGATACAAGGGTGATATGCAGGACGGTTGATGACGGTGACCTTCAGTTAGAAACATCCGCCCTCCACATGTGAATACCCAACAAAACCTATACGACAATGCGTTGTACAGAGCTCCCATTAGTGTAGGGACTTTATCATAAGGGACCTTGACAATCGATCGTTTCAATGCGTAATCCTCTTTGAGAGCTAAACAATAGCTCGATTTGCAAGGTTGAGCAGGGTCGACAAAGAGACTACCAGTCTTCACAATATCATTACACGTACGTCAAGAAAGTTTCAAACAGAGCCGCATCTTATGCCAGTTTTGTGGAAGGGTGGCAGAAAAGGCGAT
>Ga0335072_10001377_pt1 | contig 39666 bp, 39 predicted proteins | sample Lox_Sample_21_FD_206725 | JGI IMG/M metagenome (GOLD analysis project Ga0335072, IMG submission 206725) | Soil microbial communities from Loxahatchee National Wildlife Refuge, Florida, United States - Lox_Sample_2.1 | ecosystem: Environmental > Terrestrial > Soil > Wetlands | place: USA... | reverse complement strand
AAGAGTGTAGTGAGAAGCTTTCTAATCGGTCCCGTGCACCCGGGGAAAAAATCTGGGACTATTGCCTAGCTCGATCGGGGGAACCAAACAAATGACATTTTAGCGGGCCTTCCTACTGCCAGTAGTGTTGCTTCGGCCTAACCTTGTCACTAGCTTGAATAAGCGGGTGACCTCGCAGGCAGCTTATCTCGTGATTTTCAAAGAGGGCGACAAGGGAGTCGAAGAGGTATTTCCGCGCGTGGCCAGAAAATTCGAAGGAAAGCCTGAGGGGATGAATTAGACGAGCGATCTGCAGAACTTCAAAAGTTTTGGCTCAACGTCATCTCGACACATTTTTAAGACCAACCTCCCACCCCCGGCATGTGGACACTCCCTGCCGATCAGCTCCCTCAGACGGCAGCTTGTCAATCCTCTGCACTGACTTTTTTGGTTCCCGCCTTGGGGGATCGGCAGAGCCTCAAGCCACCCATCTCCAGCGCTTGACAAATTCCGCCCGTTAAGGGTCGGGGGGTACAGGGAGAAATTCAGTCCTTAAAATGCCCAGAATGCACAAATGTAGATTTTTCCATGGGCAGATCTTTTACTCGGTTCTGCTCAGGTCTTACGGAATTAGAATACCCCCAAAAGCTTTGACAGAGTGATGAATTACCACTTCGATTGGGTTCGAGCAGGGGTCCCCTTTTTCCGCGGTGGGCCTCGGCAGACGGCGATTTCTCGGGTTTTCATTCCGTGCCTCCACGTAAGTATTGGCCGCTCCCCCTTTTTCTCGGGTAAGTCGACGATTTGTCATTCTATGCTGTACTCCGATCCAGAATGTTTCCGTTCGGGCTCAAACGTACGCTATGGCTGACACTGGCGTGGTGTAGCTTCTCCTCCTGCACATGAGCGGAAGAGTTCAAGGGCAGTCGATAAAAAATCTGACTGACTTGTGGAAGCTGGATTGAGTTGAACAGTCGGATTGGGTTGATAACAGATTGATTGTTGAGAACCCTGATTTACTATCGAGAAGCTGGATCGCAAGAATATAATCTCATGAGATTCAGCTTTCAGAAGCGAGCGAATTCCTTTCCTTCCTGATCCGCCGTCAGAGAATTCCCGACCGAACAAGCAAAGAGCTATGGATCCTATCTCAATAAAGAAGAGGGGAAAAATTGGGGGAAAAAAAGAAACGATTTCGCCCGCTGCAGATCATCGCCATCACACGTTGATCACCTGCCCGTTATGCCAGCCCGCTCCATCGCGCCAGAAATGCTGCAGCTGGCCGCTATTCAACTCCGCAATCACCTCCAGGTCATAGCCGTAGCTGCTCTCGATCAGTGCCCACACATGCTTGATATTGGTGCCGAACGTGGCGCTCTGAATTCACAGGGACGTGGCCGGCGGCGTGACGTGACCAACGACAGGTGGCTGAGTGTCGAGGTTGCCGTTTTTGCGCCACCAGTGCTGGATCTGGCCGTTGTGGGCGACGCAGAGCTCGAAGTTGCCAGGCTGCAGCTCGTTGGCCGTGCCGTAGTTACCCTGGATCATGCAGGGCGGGGAGGAGGCGATGCCGGAGCCGAAGATCTCACCCGCGGTCCAGGACTTGTTGCCGGGGATGTCGTTGTTGCGCCAGAACAGCTGCATCTCGCCTGTGTTCAGCACAGCCACGACATAGAAGTGCCCCGGCGTGCCGACTAGGCCCTGCACCAGCGCCAGCCTGCTCTGCTGGATGTTGCCCGCAAACGGGGGGTTGCGCGTCCAGTCAATGTTTGCACCCACGCTGCCCGTCCAATGCTGAAGTGTGCCGTTGGGCCCGCGGAAGACGACCTCCAGGTCGCCCGGCTCGGGCGAGTCAAAGCTGCTTTGGATGAAAGCCGGGTAGCCGGCGACAATAGCGGTGGCGTCGCCGATATAGCCCACGTCGACCCACTTCTGCGCCGTCTGGTCAAAGTACCAGTCCCGGAGCCGGTTCGGGTTTTCCCAGTACACGGTCTCGAAGTTGCGGTTGTACGTAGTGGATGTCAATGCCGGCATGCCGATGCAGCCCGCGCCTGCGCTCGCGTCGTTGGGATCTGTCAGCGTCTCTGCCAGGTGCCAGGCAAACACCCCCCCCCACCGTCGCGCCACAGGTGTTGCACACGCGGCACACCTGCGCGGAGTAGCTCGAAGTTGCGGTGCTCGGGTCCGTCGCTGCTCTAGATCAGGCAGCCGTTGTGCAGTCGGCGGCGCGACCAGGGGTCGGGGCTCACGTCCGTCAGGTCCTGCTTGGAGTAGTAGTCGATATTGCATTCGCCGTAGGCAATGAGGAAGTAGCCGTCGTTGCCGTACGCGGTACCCCACGAGTTGCGGGCGATCCAGCATTGGAGGTTGTCGTCGAACCCCACCAGCAGCATGACGTGGCCGCCATCGTACGTGGCGTTGGGCGACTTCTTGTAGGGTGTGCTGCCATGCCAGGCGAAGAAATCGTAGTAGACATCAAAACCACAGGTGATGGGGCCGATGGAGTCGAGCCAGACCTTCTGATCCGTCACGTTGCCCAGGTTGGTGTAGCTAGCGACGCGCGTGGTGCGGCCGACGCGGTCCACGGTGGGATCGTAGGGGTGCGCCCACGTACCTATAGCAGTCCGGATCGGCCACGCCGTTCTTGACGATCCAGTCAAGGGCACCAGTCACGCTGTTGAACTTATGGCAGGGCGTGATGTGGTCGGTGACGGCCCAGTTCTCGCCCGCCTCCCCGCCCCAGCCGTCGCGGATGTCGCCCTCGAACCGCTTGGACCACATGCCGTGCTCGATGCAAACCATCGTCTCGACCAGCGCGGCCGCGCCGGACAATGCCCTGCTGGCCCCGCCCAAGCTAGGCGGTGATCTCAGCCGGGTCCCACTCGCCACGACTGTCTCGCGAGTCGACTTCAAGAACCTGCTCGCGCTAGATGTGAGCATCAAGAATTTCTTGAGCGGTCGTTGGTCGGCAGTCCTGGCCCACCTGGCCCAGTTCGGCTGTTACGACGGCGCCTACGGCTGCTTCTCCGGTCGCGGCTACTACCACGCTGTATGAGGCTCAGGTGGATTGGCGCAATCGCTTCGGCCGGTCGTTCCTGACGACTATTCAGGACCAAGGGGGATGCGAATGCTGCTGATCCTTTGGCAAGCTCGTGAGGATGGTCCATCGGTCCGCCTCTGGCAGCAGGGCCACACTGGCACGAATCTCGCCGATGGTTGGAGGGTTCGTCCCGGACGCCGTCGGTAGCTTCTGCTGCTGCGGCTGCTGCGGTGGCTCGCTGTCCGCCATGCTCGCGGTTGTTGCTGGACGGTGCTTGTGTAAGGGGATGTAGGCAACGTGGTGGTGCTAACGCAGCAATGACAGCTCTACTGCAATGGTCAAGAATCTAGAAGATGCTCCCCTGCTAGAGCACCCCTGTAGATTATTATACCGGGTTGCCTTGGGCTTTCAGATGGGCTGAGCATCAATGCACAGCCTACTCAGCTGAGAGTGCTGGGGCCACGCTTGCGACACCGCATGCTTTCCTGGCTCGGACATTGGCCCATCAGAAGGGGGAAAGGTTCCTTCGCGGGGCGTAGGCTAGCGATGGTCTGCACCTCCATTTCCAGCTCCGATTGCAAGCGTGGACTTTCAAAATATCCATTTTTTGGCTGCTTTGGATATTGCAGTGGATAAAAGTTGGTAATTTCCGGAGTTGCTGTTGGCTGTAGCAACATTGCTAATGCACGCTTGCAATCGGAAGTTGACAAACGGGTGTAGTCGCGCTGAAACTTTTAGACCTTGAGGGACTCCGTAAGACTGAACTTCATCAGCTGGTGCGAGGTAACATACTTCTGAAGTCGCTCGACATTGTGTGGATGGAGATTAGGCAACTGTTTACATGTTCGAACCTGTTGAGTGCTGTGCTAGGACCCCCTGCCGCCGTGGCCCGCCTACATTGGGGTTGCGTCGACGCAGACTGTGTTAGCTGCACCTGGAAGCGAATATCTGCAATTCGATAGAACATCCACGCACTAGATTTTAGTCGAGATTCGGTGTGATCTTTTTCGCTTCCTCCATTCCATGCAGGCAAGTCCACCGGTGTTGGCATCGCCCCACCTCCCACATGGTTGCAAAGCTCCTGGGTAACAGTTAGGGAGAACGCTGGGCCATAATTATCGGGCTTCGCTATTCATCCTGCCATCGCTCGTCAGCCAAGCACATGCGAGATTGCTGCTTGCTACTCGTGGTTCATGTGGCCGCGCCGCGTTCCGTTTTCAGGACTGTTCTTTGGCCTTCCACCGCTCATGCCTCTTGCAATTGCTCTACGTCTCGTTCTTCTTCCGTCTCCGCTGCTGCTTGCTTTTTCCACCACCGATCGCCGTCTGACCTGTCTCTTCGATCATCTTCTGGCCGTCTTTAAGAGCTCTCCTGATCTTATCATTCAGTGTAGCGATAAGCTGGCTGTCTGGCTTCGTCACTGTGGAACCCCACGGCAACTTCGACTTCATGAAGGTCTCCTTCTCCATTTTCAGTGACCCAGCATCCCGCATACTGTCCGTACGCATTGCCTAGTGCTCATCGTCCTTTCCCTAGGCTGCGAGGACTTGTCAACAGAGAGCTGCATTGTGAAGCGAGGAACTAGAAATTCGCGGCTTTGGGATCATCTCGCACAAACGTTTACTCACCACACTGACGTGATTGAAAGGTACCGTCCCACACGTACCACAAACCCCCCATATGGCTCGCGTACGCCGTCAGTGATAGACACCACTTGGCGTCTACAACCTCCATTCCAGCAGCAGTCGCGCTTACATACATAACTGTTCATGTAGCCTCACCCCAGTAGCACCTACCTCTATGCCTTATTCCCCACCTCCAACTCAGCGTGAGAAACCTCCGGCTCTTCCGCACCAGTAAATTGAACACCCTTTACATCGTAGATCATTAAACTCGTCGACCCAAACCTCGGGGCGCCAATTGTCCGGCAGTCTTCATAATGGCATACCAAGGTGAAGTCGACCTTCCCGACCACTTTCCACTCGATCGCGCAGCAATAGTGACAGCCCTAGGTTGCTATGAGAAGGCTGCTCAAGGCGTTATACAGTGTAGGAAATACGAGGCAAAAAGAGGTGGAAAAATTGGAAAGAACTAATTGGACAGTAGAACAAGATCGACTTAAGGGTAAGGTCGCCGAATAATTATGTCATTTGTCTTGGCCAGTGATGATTCTACCGTATTTTGACGTAGCGTCATCATGATCGCCTTGTTAGAAAGAGCTGACTATGATGGCGAGGTTCGTCGAGGTTCGTCGGGGGGACGTCCGAGGATTTCACGTCTTCCCGCAGCCAAGATTTAATGGACTGACATGGTCGGAAACTCCCGTGCACTACAGCGTAGCGATTTGCTATCGTCTAGATGGAGAACTTTAATGACCTAGTTGCCACTGAATTAGGGCTATAAACAGCAAGGACAGCAGCCAAAGCAACAAGGTAATGAAATTCGTGAGTCGGAGCGCGCTATCTAGGGCTCTACAGCTCGAATAATGATAGTTTCTCATTTTGACCACACCAAGGAAACGCCAGTGTCGCTCTGATTGCGCGCGTGCAAAACTCTATCCCCCATCTGTTCTCTTGAAGACCTGATCCATGCTTGCTGAAACACACCAAAGATTCCACTCCACTCACTCCCAATTTCCTTCCACAAACAGTGCAAAACGAAGGGTATAGTAACCGGCTGGCGGTAAGCTTCCTGAACTCCAAAATAACTCCTGCTAACACTTCCAGAGATTGTGGTACACCAGTATTTGGCGTGAAGCCGGGGATCTTCGTTGTCGTCGTATGTCTTACAGCCAAATATCGCCGCCGTCCCCACGTTCCCATTTCGTCCAAGCCTCCCAATACGCCTTTTCCAGGTCTCTAACCCACCTCTTTGTATCAAACAGCCTGCTTGTCCACCTCCCCTCCCACAACATTCTCCTGATATCCATAAGTCGTCCTCTACCTCGTCCAGGCGTGCTGACAGACGAGTAGATCAGACCCCTCGCCAGCTCTATCGCTTGGTTTTCATATTGCTCTTCCGACGTGACAATTAAATCTTTGCGAGCTCTGTCGCCATCAGGTCCTAGTGGCAGGGCGCTCGCCAAAATGCTGCCTGCCATCCTGGAGCACATCTTGTACTCCCATCGTCCCCATGTCACAATCGGCGTTCCTGACCATACCACATCCGCAGCTGTCGTGTGCGCATTGCATTCGGGTGTGTCCAGGAAGAGATCCACGATCGAGGCTCGCATGATATGCTCTCCCTTCGGCGCCACGTCTGTGAACACAATTCGCGAGGCTATGCTGTCACTGGCCCAGTTGCGAGCGAAATTCAATAAGTTCTGTTCGCCGAGATCAGGGAAGCGGAGAAGCCAGAGGATGGCATTGGGAATGGCCGATAGAATGCGCAGGTACATTCGAAACGTCGCGGGATCAATCTTGTAGAGCTGGTTAAAATTACCGAGGATAACAGCATCGTCTGAAAGATTAGGAAATTTCTCTTTTCGGAGTTTCCATCGTCTTGCTTGCTCATCCTCCCACGCTATTTCACGGTAGCGGCGATCATGAAGCGGAGGCGGACCATCTTTTGCATCGGGAGCGCTCTGCTTGTGGTCACAGCAGAAGAAGGAGGCTTTGGCGAAAATGATGTTCTCCGAGTATACCCAGTCTTCGTCATCTTCAACGAGTGAGCCTGGATGAAGTCGATCTTCGATGTCAACATTACGACGCCAGGGCGACAGTGTCGTTGGAGGAACGGAGATGGTGTCTGCAAAGACATAATCACACCATTCAGCCCCTAAGGTTCCTGCGAAGCCCATGAACGACATGTGAATTGGTGCAGGCCGTGCTGCAAAAACTTCGTTTCGAGCACCACGGGTGTAGCCATTGAGGTTGACCAGAATATGAATATTGTCCTCCACAACCTGGTTCACCAGCTTTTCGATGGACCACGATGACGCGTCATAGAAGACAGGGGCCTCACGCTCGATCTGCTTGCGATGAGGGGAGCTGTCAGAGCTAGTTGTTGCGTAGCAGAAGGCCCGAACTCGATTAGGAGCGTGTAGTCCGAAAACCGACTGCATCAAGTGCGCTAGGGGATGGTTGTTGAAGTCCGAAGACACGTAGCCAACATTAAGATGCGGAGATGGGGGCGGTGGAGGAGGATAGACAGTCGCAGGCAGCCAAGACGAACGGAGCGTCGACACAGATATCCGAAGTCCGTTGCGCTGAGAGATCTGGCGAATCTGCTTGGCTGACAGAGGTGCAGTGAACGTGTGGAATGGAAGTACGGTTGGAGCATGTGGACTGCTCAGAGCGGCTGGCAGGTCCGGACGTTTGTAACGGGAATCATCGCATAACCTGTTGTATTTGTAGCGGTCTTGATACCATTGCCATCCAATGTGTCGTATTGCCCGTTCAACAAGCCTAACAATGCGAGATCCTTCCCATCGATTGCCGGCCCAAGAGCGAAGGGCTTGCCTTAGTGATCTCTGCTTCTCGGTATCCTGGGCTCCATTGTTGAATGTGTTGATGGCTGTGAGTTCCTGGCAAAGGGCTTCGATTGTGGTAGGCGTGAGAGTCCCTCGTCCCCAGCTCTCGCCATCTTTGAGTTGCTTCTCCACAATTTCAACAACGCGAGAAAGCCACCCAAACCCTTTTTGAGCTTGGAGGAGCATACCGTTCTCGTCAACATGAAATCGGTCCCGATTTCCTCGATCAGCAAAGATTCCGCCTCTTCCCTGCCAGCCACAGACCGAATTCAGTGCAGTAGCAAGACCACATACAGCTTCAGCAAAGTCCGGGTTGGCTTGTACAGCTCGGCGGTAGTATCCAATAGCTTCCGCGATTCGTCCTTGATCCTTTACGGCATTTGCGAGGTTTGCCAGCGCTATGTCGAAGTTACCATCACATTCCACAGCTTTCTCATACATCTTGATCGCAGCATTGAGCTGACCGATATCCTTCAAAAGGCTTCCCAAATTAGTATAGAGATGAGCATGTCTCTTGTCAATGTTAAGTCCAAAATTGTAATACTCCAAGGCAAGATGAATGCCACTCCCCGGAACCACGCCAGGTATGTTCAACACCTGCTTTGCGGATGTAGATGACTCCAGCGCTAGGTGTTGAGGAACGGTTTGTTGTACAGTCGCTAGAAGGATCCCCACGTTATTCGCCGTGGAAGGACTTGGGAGGAGGCTGAGTGACAAGTAGTATAGAGCGAGGATGTCTCGAGGTCCTGTACTGGATTTTGTGCCACCAGAAGTTCCGACATTGGTCAAATGATCTTGATAGATCTTGGCCAGCGACAGGAGAGAGTTGCTCGTGGTCTGGATTGCAGCATTGAGCGGTTGACCCACCTCTACGGCCTCTAGTCCGGGTAAGTTTCCGCTTCTTGGAAATAGCATGAACCTGGTTCTCAACGCGCTATTCGGGAACAATAAAACAGGTTCCTTTGAAACTGTCCTTGGGTCGCCGGCATATCCGCGATTATGGCTGTCGGCGAAACCAGCAAGGATGTCTCTAATGAGTCCTTTGATACCGTTCTGGCGTCGACAAGTAGCGATCATAATCGCCTCCTCGAAGGCGGCGGCAGCGCCCTGATGATCGCCCAGCCCGAAGAGCATGTTTCCCTTTGCATGGATGAGGCCCAGGAGCCGATGATTCTCAGAAGCGGGTATATTGTATCCACTCAAGGCGAACCCAATGCACCGGCCCTCAGTGCGAGTCATGTCGAGACTTGGAGGTCGTGCTTGATCTTCGTACTCGAACTTTGGTTTCTCCAGAGACTCTATGGTAGCAATGCTTGATGTTCGGCTTCTTGTATCACTATCAGACTCGCTGAAAGTCTCGGTGCCTCGGAGATATTCGCCCTCTCTCTTTACCCGCAAAGCCTGCTCGATATATTCAATAATGTTGACGGCTTCCTTTCCCCGGTGGGTGTTGGAGAGAAGTCCTACAAGGTGCTCAACAGCTTCGAAGTAGCTGGGTCGAAGCTTGACTGCCGCAAACCAGTAGTTGAGCGCCTCTTCCCGGCGGTTTACTGCTAGAAGCGTAGCCGCCAGATTTGACATTGCCTCGATATGCGAAGAATCTCGCACCAAAGTTGTCTGGTACCAATGCATTGCCTTATGAAAATCACCCAAGGCGTACGCTAGACAGCCGGCAAGTAACATGCCTTCAATCCAGTCTTCATGGCTTTCCTCACACAGTCGTTCCACCAACTCAAGAGCAGCAACAGCATTCGTTTGAGGAGTCGAATGGCTCATTACAGCGTTGTATGTCTGCACAGCCCCGGGCCCAGATACCCTCCGAACGGTACGATATTTGTCGGTGTAGTGATCTGAAAAGGACTGAACCCGCTCATTAATAGGACCTGAGGCTGTCCTAAAGTCCCCTTGATGTGACGGCCTCCGATTCGGCGCATATATTGCAGTTGTGGGGCGGACCTCAGGGTCGTCAACCACCGGTTGCTGTTGATACTGATCTTCCGAGTAGCGACATGGCTGTACATGATGGGCATCTTTGTGGTCGTGGCCCGCTGTGGGAAATCTCGAGCCTGGTTGTCGTGGTGGTTTTGGGTAAAATTTTGGCTTGGATGGCTGTGAAACCGAGTCTTTTGAACTATATGGATTGCTCTTCGGATTCTGCTGGAGAGTGGCAAGTAGATCAACATAGTTGCTGTGAGCCCATCTAAAGATCTTCTCCTTGAAAACAGTGTTACTGACGCCTTGCCGAATATCTTGTGCGAAGTCGGAGGGCGGGCGAATAGGCTCAGTTGGGTCCTGCCAGAAGGGCCCAGAGTCCCGACTAGCTACTTCTCGCGGATCTGAATGATGATGTTGGCTCTCCTGCTGTCCACGAAATGGTCCCGGGAGGTTGTCGTGGCTCACCCCATAGAGGTTGTGGCCTGACGACCCAAGAGCGTTGATATTGTGCAAGTCATTGGGTACGTTTCTAGCGGATGCATATGGATGAGAAGATTGATTTAATTCATGCGGTTGGTCGTTTTGGTAGTAGTCGCGTGATGCAGCTGCAAGGTCATTGCGGGAAAGACTGGGATAGTATCGATCATCTCTGATCGGAGCCGGCCGGTAGGGGACATAAGCACCATCAGGCCGATACGGTCCGTACGGTCCTGTTCCAACGGATAAAGTCGGACCCGCATATGCATGTGTCGTTGCAGGGAGCACGGTTGGAATATTGGACCCATACTGAAAATAGTACCTTTGGCTTGGGTGAAATGGAAGATTTTGGTTCAGAACTGAATCGATACCTCCAGGAAATTGCCACGCTGGGGGATATTCGGCATTGAAGTCAACGGCGTGAGCAACGTTGGATGTTCGAGAGCTAATGCTTGGGTTGCCGTGCAGTGTGGAGGGATACTGGCTTAGTGGGACGTCCTGGCTGGAATGATGTAGCTGCCACGGGTCCGAAGGAAAGCCTGAATGTGGTGGAGGGGCATGGCCGGGTGAAGGCAACGGTGAGACCAAGATGTGCTTGGCGGCAGGCAATGGTAAGGCTTTGTCGACTGGAGTAGCGTCGTATCCTGCGGAAACCGTGCCATGAGGTGTCTTCCTGCGTAATAGATGTTCTGCGAAACTGAGTCCACCATCTGCTTGCGTCGCCGTTCTTTGTGTGATTGCATGTTGTGTTGGGTAGGCAAACTGCCGGGGGGCATTGCTCAGCCGCTGCTGAGGGACAATGTAGTATGACGAAGAGGCCTGTGAATGTTGGGTTGCCGCTTCATGTCGAGAAGTCCTGTGATGATGCAACATCCCGGGATGCCTTTGCGAGTATTGAGTCATTGTCTGATGTTCTTTCAAGCCGCCGTCAAGGCCGCCGTCGAGCCGCCAGACAGCGGGAACCGTGGTACATCCGAGGGCGGTCCCTCTACTGCACCCCGTGTATTGATTCTCTTACGCACCGTGATCTGGCGCTCTACCGGGCTTGATAACAAGCTTGCGGGACAGCATCATAGGGTTCCCATAGCTTCCAGGGCCGCCGCCTGATCATCGCCCGATCCAGTTGCTTCCAATCTTTCTTGATTGAGCTGAACAACTGGTCGATAAATAGGTACTGTGTATCTCGCAGCCTGGGTATGCAGCGATGTTGCCGAAAGGCTCGACGGGAAATGCAAGGGCGAAGGGAATCGGAGGCCGGTCAACGAAGAAATGTGGAAGGGCGATCGAGACTCAGTACGGTGAAGGTTGAACAGGATCACGAAGTTCCAGACGCGCGTGTACTATTAAGGCAGATGTCAAAGACCTGTGAGGAATCGGGGCGGGAATACGAAGTAAGCCACAGGGCTACATGGGATCAGTGCTTTTCGCGGGAAGCGACAGCACGATGATCAAGGATCGGAAATTCAGGAATCGTGGGCGAATCAGAGCTACCTGCGCAATCCTGCCCTCTGGGGGCCGGCAACGCACTCTAGGGATGATGACACGGCCTTTGGAAGAGAGATCTGCTGGCACGAATGCAGGGCATGGCGGTGGCCCTCTTCTTCATCTGGTTGTCGGCCACACTACGTATGCGAGGGTCTCGAAGAAAGTTCGACCACCTGGCACGGGTACGCTACAGCTTGCCAGGAGTCGATCCAACCCAAGGCGATGTGGGCACCCGCGCCTGTGCCACCACCGCTAATAGGACGCCATCGATCCAGGATGCAGCTGGGATGTTCCAGTCACACCCTTCAAACGATGTCTCGTCCAACGCATGCAACCGCATCTGTGAACGGCGATCAACCCTACTAAAAAGGGCGCTGGTGAGAAGTTACCCTGTTTTGGCTCCATCCACTCAGCTTCTCATAAATTACATCTCCACTCCGATGGAAGAAGATCTCATGATTATTGTTACGGGTGGAGGCATCTGCGTAGGGGGTTACTTCTAGTACTTCAATGGTCGAGTAAGAATAGATACAACGGCCACCGGCAGCAACCCTTTTCGTCGCTGGGATCCAAGGCCTGCCGGCTACCGGTCATTCGTTCGTCCAAGCTACCACACGATTCAAAACTCACCGTCAACCCTTCCGCTTGCCTGCATGCATCGACCGGGGGTCCCCGGTGGGGCCACAAATGTGCATCTGAAGAGATCGTTCAATTGCACATATGTCAAAAATATCCTTGGGTGAAGAAGTATTGAAGTTTGAAACGCTATGCATATCTAGTTCATCGAGCTTTATCTCGTCAGACGATTGATAGGATGGGTTCAAGTGTTGGAAAAGTTCCAGGTCACTCGCAAAACGTGCAGGAGCCGGGTTTAAGGCCCACGCCTCGGTGGCTGACTGGAGAAGAGCCTACTGGCCTGCTAATGCAAGCCATATAGGGCCCCAAGCCCGCACCACCCTGAAGCTTGAGCACTTATCGATATTTTTGAGTGTCACGAGTCACGCACAGCATATTTCGTTCTTTGGAGCTAATCACAGCCATGTGTATTCTACATGAAATGAATGGGTGTTTGTCAAAGAAACGCCCGCTCAGCTTCTTTGATTGATTTTAGCGGGAAGGTCTTCAGAGGGCCAGCGGATGACGTGCTAGCTGCCAATGGAGGCACACGCTAAGACGCCTCACTGCAGATATTCTTTCTTATTAGTTCCGGTGGCGTGGCCCTCGAACAAAAATTTGGGCGACTGCTTTAGATAGCCCGCCAGAACCGAGGTTAACCCTATCGTGTTTACGAATATGTAGACACAGAAAATGGATCACTGCATCCATTGTCCTTGAGGGACGCGGACGCCGTGATGAGTAGGGTGTCAATAAAACATTCAATCTTCTTTGCACCAAAATAGGCCTATACCATATAAGGTCCGATCCATTTAGGAAAGGGGATAAGGGCCAGAGTGTTGGCAAAGGTCAACGAAGAAACAGAAGAGAGAAGACGGATGTTCAGGGCCGGAGTTATCATAGCAAAGCAGAGGAACGGGTACGGGGCTTTGGAATCACTTTGAAGCTTGAGCGGTCGATCATGGTCGACTGAAGCTCCGCATACCTAGCGAACTCAATTTGCCAGATATCTGAGCATTACGCTGAAATGAGGCCTCATGAGCTTGATTTGAGTTGTTGATCTAATGGTGCCTCGTTGAGCACCCTTGCGTGCAAATGCTTCGACATTATTCACTCGTCTGGGACTGTCGACCGTCGTCAGTAGGCGCGTCAACAAAAGGAGAAGCACTATTGCAACTTACTATCAATCTCACCACTTTTGATCTCGTCGCTGATAACTTTCGGACTTCTTCCGTCAACTTGACAGCCAACGCTGAAAGCCGTACCTAAAATCTCGAGAACCGTTCCCTTCAACTCCTTTGCCAGACTCTTGAATCGCATTGTTCTCGCTATCTCAATGATCTCGTCCAGAGGAATTGACTTGCTGTGCTTAATGTTCTTTTCCTTCTTTCGATCTCGAGGAGGTTCTTTCAGAGCTCGGATGACTAGAGAGGATGCCGAAGGCACAACGGAGACGGCAGCTTGTCGATTTTGGATCGTGAGCTTAACAGTTACACGAAGACCCTTCTATTGAGGAATCAGTAATGGGCATGATGCCAAAGCAAAGATTGTCAACGTACCCAGTCCCCAGTGGCCTTTGCGATATCTTCTCCGACCTTCTTCGGCGACAAACCGAGGGGACCAATCTTGGGAGCTAACGTTGCTGAGGCGCCGACCTCGCCGCCGGTGGCTCTCAAGTGGCTTAAGGACAGGTTAGTAAAGGCAGGATGCAGTACTCCGCGTAGATTGTGCACGAAATACTTACATGACCTTCACCTCATTGGGATCGAATTTTGGAGCTACATTGTGCACATATATTAGCCGCCAAGCCGATGACGCTCAAGAAGACGATACTTACGCATGGCGAGTGCGAAAGGTAGTCTGTCTTTCTTGAGGTGATGTGGTGATGGTGTCGAAGAGGGATTTCAAAAGCTCAAAATTCAACCGAAACTTTTTGGAAGTCTTGGCATTGCTAGCCCTAACTTTCTCTCATCTAGATTCGTTACAAGGCTCGATCTGAGTTGAGTGTGGTCATTGCAAGATGAATATCAATATACCCATGATCAACAGGATAACTTCTCGTCTTTGTCCTGGATTCACTACTTCCGCTAATAGACCTAAAGGGTTATGTAAACTAACGCGAACAGTGATTGCGCTAAATGGCCAATGATGGCCCCCTACCGCCGGTGCTCTACAAGTGTCTCATCCATCAGTCTTCAATCCTCACATCTCCTTTCGGCACCTTCCCCAGATTCTTGAGGAGGTAGCTTCTCTTGAAGTAGGTGTTCGGATGTACAATCGTGTCTAACTCCGCACTGCCCCAAGATCCGTCATCCTTTACCTTTTTGATTTCATTCTTATGTGCCCATTCGAATACTCTGTTGCAAGCAATATGATATCTGTTCTTCTCCACATCCTCCTTCACTCCTCTTAGCACCTCACGATCATGTACTCCAGTTGCCTGCAGCATACTGGTAAGGTTATCAACACTGAAGTGGCGATATGGACATCCGTGCGCCTCGCCCGTCCCTGGCGGGTGTTCTGTCAAGATCTTCTGACACGAGTAGGGTGAATAGCCTCTTCCTCGACGGTTGGTGTCTCCTCCAACGTCTCCATAGGCGTGGCGCACGTTGTAGCGATATTCCTTGTTGAAGGTGTCATCTGTGATCAGCTTGAAAGACTGGCGCCAGAAAATCAAACAGTCTTCTAATGACAAGCCAATGCCTTTCAAAAAAAGTGTGTACTGGAGACGACCGTAATGCTTGAGATGGCTGTTCTTGCGAAGAGTGTTGTGAAGGTGTTTCATACAGAGTGGAAAGTGCTGGGAAAGGTTGTCGATATTTGCGGCGTTGATAGGGGCGCCATGTAGCGAGGCGTCGGAGTCAGAGAAAGCGGCATCTGGAGTTGTGAAGCTCTTGGACAGATGGTTGAGTATGGGAGTTAGGCGGTCGTCTTCATCCAGTCGAGGTAGAGCGCGAGAAGTGAGCTCGAGGCCCTTCTCCAGCCGAGCTGTGAACTCGGTCATAATCATGCTGGTCTGCTCTCGCATAGGTACATATGCTTTTCCTTTTCGCAGTAATACTGTCCTGTGCTCCACAAGCTCAGGCACTCGGGTCCAATCTACTTTGAACCAGTTCTCGTCCTCCAATTTTTTAAGCCCCGGCGTCGATGCAAGTAGGTGATCACGTAGCAGTCGCTTCTCGTCTTCCGACACAACCTCCCAGTTCAACATCAGACTGTCAATGAAGGCGCGACGTTCCTTTCCATCATCTGCTTGGAAGCGAAGCTTGAACAGCATTGTTTCGACTCTAGCGAAACGGCGTCGGAGATCCTCGGTCCCAGAAAAAGCTAGGCGAAGTATGAAGTGAGAGTAGTGGTCTTTTCGTCTTTCATCTCTGAGGTGTTGATCAATGACACCACCAGCTACAGCTGAATTCGCGGACAGTGGAAGGTGTTTTTTGAGAAGTGGTTCGAGGTGCGCTGCGGTTTCGGCAGGGGATCTATTGCGGAACGAGCACGCTTCGATCTCAGCGAGGACTGGTGGCAGTTAGCACGTGAAATTTGAAGGTGCAAGTTTACAAGCACTCACTTCTTAATCTGTCAATTGCCCACTTTTCGAAGTCCTCAAGACTGATTTCGGCTGTGGGCGGGGTTTCATAAAAATTCAGGCGGAAAAGGTAGTCTGGGTCTTTGTATGCAGCGTTAGCAAACTGCTTCTTCTTGTGGTCGAGACGTGGTCTTTTGATGTCATTTCTCTGAGCGTCTGAGCGGATCATTGTGGCCGGTTGCAATGCTCGCAAACTTGGTGAATTGTCACTGAGGCACAACAGCAATTGAGACTTCCAAACTTCTGGTGTAAGACGCGTCGAGCGCGTATCCCTGCAAAAGAGCTTTGGTCATTCTTGGCAATATTTGTCTCGGTCCCAGGCTCACGAGCGGCCCAAGCACTTCCGCACGAGCGAAAACCATGCCTACATTGCCGAAACATGCTGATATCTCAGACACGGCAGCATTAAGCCTACCTTCAATCTTACGTGCTGTATGATGGGCCGTTATCCACCTCCTGGGTCCCGTAGGATAAAGTTCCAAACGATGTTAAAGTGATCCGAGAGCCGGGGAGGCCCCCACGGAGCATCGGAGCCCGAATTTTGGGAACCCCTGCACACCGGGAAAACTTGGGTTTGCTTTCAGGCTGCTGGTTTCCCCCAACTCATTCCACCATCACCTATGAGTGACAAATTCGCCGCCCATGCCTTTTCAGCCCGGCTGCGCTCACACGAGCCAAATATGATTCATGATGGGGACCTGACACTTTCACCATAATTTGCCCTTCTCGGTAGTCCTGCGTCCGGACGCCCTTCCCCCGCATCTTTCTCCGCTCGCAACTATCTCGCCCGACACGAGGGCTAGAATGACTTTCAGTACAACGACGAAGAAGCTCAAAAAGGCGGCAAGGATCATATTGGTTGGCGCGCCCGGTGTGGGCAAGGGGACCCAGAGCGAGAGACTTATGAAAAGATTTCCTCAACTTTCCTCAATCGCAACAGGAGATCTATTGCGAGACAATGTCAAGAACAAGACATCGCTCGGTGAGTGCATACGGAAGAGAGCCAGATGAGCGCCTCATAGACAGGACGATGGAGTACCATGACTGTCCCCCAGACAAGTTGACGCGCACACTTAAAAGGAGGATACTTAGCTAGAGTCGATCTTTCACCACTTCATCCCCAGACCCCCATTTCGCTACCTGTATATCAGAACATGATAAGATGCGGCTGCTGATACACCGTACTTAGGTATAAAGGCCGACTCATATATGCGCGAAGGTGGCCTTGTCCCGGATCCGCTGATCCTCAATCTCATTCTCTCCGAACTCAAGTCGCGAAAATGGGTGTCAACGTCCAAGTCAAATGACGAAATTGTTGCAGCCCTTGGTCGTGGCAATGGATCTGCCTCTGCCGCAGTTGAACCTTCGACCGACCCGAGTACTTCTTTCATCCTCGATGGCTTTCCTCGAACTGCCTCACAAGCGGAGTACTTGTCGCATCTCCTCCCAATGAATCTCGTCCTGCATCTCGTCACTCCGGTCGACATAATTCTTTCGCGCATTGCAAGTCGATGGGTGCATGCCCCTTCCGGCAGAGTTTACAACATCGGTTTCAATGACCCGAAGACCCCTGGCAAGGACGATGTCACGGGAGAGGAGCTGGTCCAGCGGGAAGATGATAGTGAGGGGACATGGCGCAAACGATTGGCGAAGTTTGAGGACACCAGCAACGGCCTGCTGAACTTTTACAAGCACACAGATTCAAGTCTTGTGGTGAAGGTAGAAGGGAACAGTAGCGATGAGATTAGCCCTAAGCTCTTTGCAGAGGTCGAGCAGAGATTTGGATGAGATTTGACAATAATTTGTTTTCACGGGGGTTGCTCCTTGTGCACATAAGCTCCAGTCGCTCACATATCGGCCGAGCTCTGGGATATTTCTTCCTTCAAGCCCCATGCTAATGAATGGGCAGCTTCTCTCCTACTGTTTAAGAAGGGGAAAGTTCTGTAACCTCTGCTGATTCCCAAATCCTCGTCAGAATCGAAATGACCCCTCAGATCCAGGCGCCCAGCCATGGGTAATCCATCCCTCTGCGCTCGACACGAAAACAATCTCAGCATTGGATTGCTTGAGTTGGCATCAGTAATGCAACAAGTCGGCGCTCACTAATGTAGATGAGGGAGAGGAAAGAAAAAATTAATGCGGCAGACAAAATATATCCTTGGCCGCGCTAATTAGCGGGAAGCTGACTGTCGAGGTAGCCACCAGTAAATCTGGGCTGCATCAAACAAAAGAAGCCACCATTTCAAGACAGCACCGCAAAACCGCTGGGAGCATTCAAGTCCGATAGACCTCCCGATTCACCAATCTCTCGCTATTATGGTACTCACTGAGATGTACTGAGAACACCTCCAGCCACTTTGCCATCATCTTTTTCGCCCTTACCGACCGGCATGGACTACGAGGCACTTAAAGACCAGTGGAGTGAGGTGGAGGACCGTGATGGGGTCAGGCTCAGCTGGAACACTTTTCCTAGCACACGCATGGTAAGAAGCAATTCTGGGACAACCCGACTACTATTCTAACGGCTTTTCAGGAAGCTTCCAGGCTGGTCGTCCCGATCGGAGCCCTTTACACCCCTTTGAAAGAGAAGCCGGATACACCATACCTGCAGTACGAACCAGTTACTTGCAAACAGCCTTGCCGAGCAGTGCTGAATCCTTTCGCGTACGTTCTCTTCCTTATCCCCAATGCCCCTTTTGGCCTGACCTCGACAGCACTGTTGATACCCGAGCACGAATATGGATCTGCCCATTTTGCCTCCAGCGAAACCCGCTCCCTCCTCATTACAAAGACATCTCCGAGCAACAAATCCCGCCAGAGCTTCATCCTTCGAGTACCACGATTGAGTACCGACTAGCAAGGCCGGCTCCTGCTCCGCCGATATTTTGTTTCGTGGTAGACACCTGCCAAGAAGAAGACAGCTTACAAGCGTTGAAAGCGTCGCTTGTCATGAGCTTGTCTCTATTGCCAGCCAATGCATTAGTGGGCTTGGTGACCTTTGGTACCATGGTAGGTTATAACAATGGCTACAAAAAGGCTGCCACTGGAAAGTAGCTGACCTAAATCAGGCCCAAGTGCACGAGCTTGGCTACAGCGAATGTGCCAAGTCCTATGTCTTCAGAGGCAGTAAAGACTACCCAGCAAAGCAGGTCCAGGAGATGCTTGGTCTATCTGCGCCGGGATTGAGGCCAAATATGCCACCTCAAGCTGGAAGACCACCACCGCCCATGGGCCCCGCTGCTCGATTCCTCCTTCCGGTGCAACAGGCGGAATTTCAGATCACTAGTGCCCTAGAACAAATGCAACGAGATCCGTGGCCAGTCGCTAATGATAGAAGAGCACTGAGATGTACTGGCGTGGCCTTGAGTGTGGCAATTGGGTTGCTCGAGACGTCGTTCCAAAATACTGGAGCAAGAATAATGCTTTTCGCTGGCGGACCTGCAACAGAAGGCCCGGGGATGGTGGTTGGACCAGAACTAAGGGAACCGATCCGTTCTCATCACGACATCGACCGTGACAATATCAAGCACTACAAAAAGGCCATCAAGTTTTACGAGAACCTTGCAAAGCGGACGGCACACAACGGTCATATCATCGATATCTACGCCGGTTGTCTGGATCAAGTTGGATTGCTGGAGATGAAAAGCCTGGCGAACTCGACTGGTGGACACATGGTATTGACGGATAGTTTCACCTCTTCACAGTTCAAGCAGTCCTTTGTGCGGGTTTTTGATAAGGACGCGGAAGACAATCTTTTGATGGGCTTTAATGCCTCCCTGGAGGTGCTTACCACGAAGGAGCTCAAGGTGACCGGTTTGATCGGACATGCTGTGTCTCTGAACAAAAAGTCAAGCTCTGTTGGTGAGACCGAATGCGGCATTGGCAACACATCCTCTTGGAAGATGTGTGGAATTGATCCTACAGCTAGCTACGGCATCTATTTTGAGATCGCCAACCAAGGAGGTCCAACACCAGTACCGCAAGGACCTCAGCGCGCCATGATGCAGTTTTTGACATATTACCAGCACTCCTCCGGCGTGTTTCATCTGCGTGTGACCACCGTCGCTCGCAATTTGAGCGGTCCCGCAGGAGATCCAGCCCTAGCTCAATCTTTCGATCAAGAAGCGGCTGCTGTCTTGATGTCAAGAATCGCAGTCTTCAAAGCCGAGGTCGACGACGGACCAGATGTTTTGAGATGGGTCGACAGAATGCTAATCAGGCTGTGCTCTCGCTTTGCCGACTACCGAAAAGACGATGCCTCGTCCTTTCGACTTGACAAGAACTTCACACTGTATCCACAATTCATGTTCCACCTTCGGCGTTCACAATTTCTGCAAGTCTTCAACAATTCTCCAGACGAGACGGCCTTCTACCGACACGTGCTCAACCATGAATACGTCGGTGATTCACTCATCATGATCCAACCGACCTTGGACTCTTACAGCCTGGAGCAAGAAGGCAGCCAACCAGTACTCCTGGACTCGACTTCAATCCAACCTACTCACATCCTCTTGCTCGACACATTTTTCCAAATCTTGATTTTCCACGGCGAAACCATGGCGGAGTGGCGCAAAGCAGGATATCAAGATCAAGAAGGCTACGAGAACTTCAAAGCAATTCTTGACCAGCCCAAGGAAGATGCGAGGGAGCTGGTGCAAGACCGCTTTCCACTTCCCCGCTTCATCATTTGCGATGCTGGTGGCTCGCAGGCGCGGTTCCTGCTTTCGAAACTGAATCCTTCCACTACTCATGCTACCGGTGGTTACGGCGGAGTGTCGCAAAGTGCGCAAACTATTTTCACAGACGATGTGTCGTTGCAGACTTTCATGGATCATCTCATGAAGTACGTCGAATCCCCTAACTAGGTTCCACAGTGTTGACTGACATTACTCTTACTAGGCTTGCGGTCTCGGGCACGAACTAAAGACAACTTCGAGGCAGTATCAATCATGAATCAATGACGGAGGAACATCGTCATAAATCACCCTTCTCAGAAGAGGGCTAGAAGCATGGCGCCAGGCAAGCGGAGAAGCGTTTACGGTTGATCGTGGAAGCCTACCAGAACACGTCCGTTGTGAGGACTGTGCGGCCTATAATCTACAATGTTCTGAGCATCCGATAGCAGCAGAAGTCTGGACGAGGAAGTAATTTGATGGAGTCCAACTTCACTGCTATCTGAGAGATAAGAAACGCTGAATCCTTCCTCATTCCCGCAACAAACTCTGTCGCTACTCGGAGGGCTGTGAATGCAAAGCATTCCACTCCAGGCCAACACATCAATATGACCGTGCAATCTCATTCCCATTGCATTCTAGACCCTGTCAGCCCCAGAAGTTCCAACTTATGTCATTTCGAAATTTTAAATCGTTGTGGATTGTTGATTGATGTAGCTATTGATTTCCTCAACTCAAAGTAGAGGATCAGTTACACCTCCTAAAATGGTGATGCTATCTTTCCTTCCGCTTGATATGGTGAAATACTCCATCTTTGAAAATCGAGCGATGACTAGTAGTATAGTGAACAATAAAACGTGGTACGGAAAACGTTGCTGATACATCAAGATTCGTCTTATCTAAGGTCAGCCACTTAGACAATTTCAGGGCCAATTCGCCATAGGATCACGCCTGTTACGTTAACAATCCGGTCGAAGGAAGTTTTAGAACGTCTGCCATGAAATAACTTCACTGATTATGATCACTACTCCAAAGTTTTTGCACTCGGGGGTCCTCAAACCAATCCGCTATATCCCGAACTCTCAAGCATTGGCTGAAACCTCCGCATACCATCCAGCCAAGCTGATAATCTGTTCCTCGAAGCTCTTGAACTTGAATCCGAGCACCTTTTCCGTCTCGCTGGCGTCGAATTGCAATGGGATTGACTTCTGTGACCCCCCCAGTGGGAAGATGGCACTTTCGACAGCCTTGGGGAAGTGCCTCTTGACAGTCTCGATGGCACTGTCCCATTCGATACCTTCAATGCCATTGCAATTAGCGCCAAAGTTCCTATTACCTTCAATCTTTGGGTCGAGAGCTGCGATGTGGATCTTGGCAACATCGTCGACGTGGACTGTGACGCCCACCATGCCAGCAGGGTTCTGAACACCAACCAGGACGTTCATGGCAATGGAGTTGGATCCTGCGTTGACGGCCTGAGGGGTTGTGGCGAGCTCGTTCTTGCCAATCACGAATGTTGGCATGACGTTGATGACGGTAAACTTGGGCTTTTCTTTCTCGATGAATTCGAGGGTGTGGTTGTAAGCGAGGATTTTCGAGACTGCATAGGCGGCGAAGTAGTTTGGGTATTCTTTTGGTAAAGAGTCGGAGGGGACCTTGGACTCTGGAGTGAAAACGCCCAGGTCCTGACCGTCGTATGCGGTGAGAGGTGCCACAGCCGCTTGAGAAGCGGTGATGACTACACGCTTCACCGATGGCTGCTTTAGAGCAGAGTTGAGGATGCTGAGAGTGCCACGAATTGCGGGCTGGATGATGGTCTTTTCTGGGTCTTCCGATGGCTTTGCGAGTGGTGACGCGATGTGCACAATATAGGAGACGTCCTTAACGGCCTCATCGAAGGCGCCGTCTTTGGTGATATCCTCAACGATGGCAAAAGAGAGCGAGGAGAGGTAGGGCTGTATGGATTTGGAGGCCTTGATTTCGCCGATGGATGACTCGCGCCTGACGGCTGCTCGCACTTGAAAGCCAGCGCGGAGAGCTTCGACGAGAGTGCGATAGCCGATATGCCCTGTGCCGCCCGTGAGCAAGATGAGCTCTCCAGTAGTTCCCGAGCTTCCCATGGTCGCGGTATTGGATGGTTAGTTTTGTTTGATTTGGCGGCGGGTATTATTTGGGACGTTCTTGTTTAGAAGGCGAAACTTCACTTGAGCCTTTATGCATTTTCAACGCATTCGGAACGCGCAGCACCTGGTTCATATACTCATTGAATTCATGAACGATTACCACGGCAGATTGCAAAGTCATCACATAGAAAAGCAACCAGCTAATCTCATCCAGAGAGTCATGCAACCTTACATAATTTTGTTAAGTATAGTATCACGACTTGCTAATCGGATTAGTCGTAGACAGCCGACCTGCGGCCACCAGGTTGTTTCCCTTACTTCGGTATCACCTTTTTATCACCACACGGGGGTTGGCACGCATAGTGACTCAGCTGCTCAGTAATCGCAAAAGGTTTGGCTAGCTAGCTGGGGATCTGGCGGAACAACCTTCCCCCGCGGGAACCTAGGTTATGTCAAAAGCTCGGCATGCTTGGAGCTTTGAAGCGCTGGCACGTGTCATGCTCCTTCAGGCATCTTCAACGTGGCATAGTGGTAAGAAGAGACTACTCTTCTGCGGATCTAGCTAGTCAGTGTCCTCTCTAGATACCCTACACTTCCCCCGCGTCAGCATTTCTTACCGAGTCCGCATGAATTCGGAGCTTTCCAGCTACGCAACGAAGCAATGAATGCCACGTCGGAGGCATGATCCTAAAAGCTCTCCTCTCACTCGACGAAGCTGACATTATGCTTAGATCAAACAGACCCAGTTACAAGACTTCCACAGAACACATTTTCCTGGCCAAAAGACCCCACCGCTTCGAGAATCAAGTACCGTTTTGCCCGATTCCGCAACACCAGAAGCGTATGAGGATGACGATGACAAGCTTGGCTGGTACCATGATGGGGTTAAGAGGACACTCACCGATGAGCAGGTCGCAATGTTTCGACACTCGGAAATACAGCGGCTTTTGCAGCAGAGAAGATTAAATGCAAATCGGGCAATGAGCCATTCCGACATCCAAGCCAACGAAGAATCAGGACTAAGTAAGCAGAGTAAGAGAGCCAAGAGGAACAAACGTACAAACGAAAACGTTACTCTGCAGTCGGAAGATGTCAAGCTCGACTATGGACAAGAAAAAGAGGAGCCAGCATCAGCTCCTGGTCAGGTCGATCGCCAGCAGCATCATCACCATCGTCATCATCGAAAAGTCATTAAATACTCGGACGAGCTGGGCGAGCCGGACCAGTGGGGTGCTACCAAAGAGATTGGCCGGCCTTCTGACAAGATCAGTGTTTCGCAAACTTTCCACTGGCCAAAGCTCGGCCCCTAAAGTTTGGAATGGGAAATCTTCGATGCAGAAGGGCTATTAAGTAAGCAGAAATTTTATTCTCGTCGCACACAGTCGTATGAAGAATAAACAATATGTATCATCCTTAGCCTGAAGTCGAGCTTTGAGACTCAGCCTCGAGCATTGCTTTGGTGGCCGGGCTTGAACAGTACGCTTGACATGATGAAATAATCTTCTCTCGGAACGCATCAATATTTTTGTCGTGGATTGACGTTGGGGGTTATATGGCAGTTGACTAATCTGGACTGTAGATCCATCTCGAGTCCACCAAACCATTTCGACCTTCCTGAGGGACGGTAGCGCCGCTGCCATCAGCATGGTGCAAAAGCCCGCAAGCATAGCTATTGTGACGTCTGAAGGCTGAAGGCTGATGCTCAGCAAGGTCAAGGCTCTGGCCTTGCCAGCAAGTTATGGACGGCCAGCTAGGCCCAAGGCGACTACCTAGGGGAGCTGCTCTCCGACTTTGGTCGCTGCAGTGACCCATTTTCGGGCTCTTTAAGTCCTCCCGTCTCGTGGGGATCCAACTGACTGGGCTGTTGAGGTATTGATGGTTCCGCTATTCTGCTCGCGGGACTGTTTCTCGCCCATTCCCTTCCCTTCGGCGCGGAGAACACAGCTCCAACTTCACTAAGATCAATTTCTTCTTTTGCAGCCTCAGCAGCGGTCTCGTTTTGAGGCTCAGGAGGGTTTTTCTCGTCATCAGCATCATCATGCTGAAGCGACGTGTGATGCTCAGCAGCTGGAATTTGTAAGCGTGGGAGGTGAGTTCTCTGAGGTTGCTGTTCTTACCGCTTGACCAGTAGTCGGACCTCGAACTGCCGCCTTGAATAGTCTCTCCAGCGTTTGTGGCATCCCTGCCAAACTGACTGCTCTCCTTTTTGGTCCTCAGTTGACGATTTGTCCCTGTGTTGTCTGCTGAGACCCCTCTGACCTCTTCTTGGGGTCCTCGATCCGTGTGTTGTTCGTTGGATAGTTCTGAAGACATAGTGTACCGGAGTCGATCTGGCGGTGTGGTGCAAGCTAGTAAAAATTGAAAGCGACTGGCCTCCTTCGCTTTGAGTGAGATGTTCTTATAGGTGAAGGGAAGGTTGGATTGATCTCAACGGATGACCTCGAGCCATACGCGACATCATTTTGCAGCTCAAACTCTCGACTGCCTCCCCCGCTATTGTATGCTTGGGCTGCAGGCATTCTGTATCGTTCTCTTTTGTGCCCCAGTCCGACCAATCGAAAATGATCACTATTGTGGCTATGGCTTCGCGGAAGTGGAACGGCAAGCCGACGAGCCTGGCTTTGTTTTGAGGTGCAGGAAAGGCCAGCATGCCAGCCACGTCAACTCCGGTTGAGGATCCACTTGGTGGCTTTTCAGGAGGTTTGTCAAGGAGTACGGTATGAGAGACGCTAGTCAGAGGCATTATAAGGTCAGCGTGAGGAATTAGACGTGACGCGACATCAAAAGAAGACACTGCGAATTCATCTCCCCTGAATGATACGGCCGGCCGTCTGGGATCTTCAGATACGATTAAATTAGCCCCTACGCTATGTCGGTGGCTGCGCCTGAACTCACTGTCTTCTTTGCAAGCACTTGGCGATGAACCCTAGCAACCTGATGAGCGGTCAAGCTCAGCTCGTTTGTCAGCGCTTCAGGGCTTTTGCGGCGCGGCGACAGGGCGCATGACCAGCACAGCTCCGAGGCCTTGCGTCGGACTTGCGCCGGCGGTGCTCAAGCGCTAGATGACATAGCTGAAAAGAATGACGCTATGCTTTCTCTCGCTCAAGAACCATGATTTGCTGATGACGTTGAGCGAAGGAGAAGAATCTATGTCGGAAGGGGAATGGAGTGCCTCGCTAGTAACTAGAACTCGAGTACTCCGCGGTGCTAGCCATTCATGATATGGAGGCAGTGTGTAGGTAGGTGATCACTTTTTGCTACTGAGGTTGAGGCTCTCTGGTTCATTTTCGAGATCGTCATAGGCTACTCGACCGAATATGCTGTTACAAGAAAGAGAATGATTTATGAGGAGAGGAAACCTCTATCTCAAGATTTGCTTTTCGGCAAATGGAGTCAACGGAAGGCCTTTGTCGCCCTTAATATCTTTGCAGAATCCATACATCTGCAGGCTCAAAAAGTGCCAACGTTAGTGCAGCATTTCCAGCCTCCCCAAAACTCTTAGCAGATTTCTTGCTCGGACGAAAGGCTGCACTTTTGGCAGAGACGCCTCCTAACACTGTTCTGATATTGGCTGAGCGCAACTTGGTTTAGCAGCGTCAACTGGATGCAGATGCAGTATGCCACATGCCGAGGCAGCGAGGCTCTGCAACGTCCAATACACTAGTTACAAATATATGACCAAAAAGTGGATGAAACCAAATATTTCCCATTTCCTACTAACCCGTTCTTGATGTCTGCCACGCTTTCTTCTGGATATCTCTCGAATATGGGAGAATGCGTTCGGAGCAACCTTTTTACTCTAGTAGGATGGGTACGAGTAAGGGGCGTTCTCAATACCTGCTTGGCTAGGCGCTTGTACGCATGATCTAAGAGTGACCTGTCGCTTCTAGTGCCGGGCCTGATTTGGAACAGGGATCAAGGGGACAGAGAAGTTGCCCCGAATGTTAGTGATGACTACTTCTTGCATCGTTTGCCTTTTGCCTTTGCAGTAGCTCGGTTGCCTTTCAACACTCGAAATTCGTACCGTTTCGCACCCATGCAGAGTTTCGCGCAAGCATTCGGCAACGGATCATAAACACGAATCAAGCAACAGCATCGACTGAACGTCTTACACCGCATGATGGGAAGCAATGCCCGGCTTCAACTCTCGCCTACTGTTGACAGGTATTGCTTTCACCATTCTCGGGATCTCCAAAGTCTTCACAAATGACCCACTACTAGCGTTCAATTTGCTGATGTTGTTCAGGCAAGAACCCAAGTCTTCTCCCACATCTCTGGTAGCTTGACTTCCGCTGCATAGCTCTCTGTCACGGCTGTTGTCTCCGCAATCGTATCTAGTCTGCTAGGTAGTGCGTAACCGCCTGGTTCAGTCACTCAACACAAGAATGATACTTTCAAGCCCTTCAAACCTCTTCCGATCGCTCATCCGCATCGACCTGGAACCACGATTAATCCAACTATGGTCAAAAGCAACGATCAAGGCCTTTGCCTGCACTCGGCCTTCTCAACTTACCGACCATCGCCAGATTTTGAGCTCCCAACAAGCTGCTTGGACAATCTAAACGGGTAGAGTGCTGCAAAGGCTTCCAAAACTAAGCACAAGAACTCAAGCATGAGAAAGAGAGGGTCCAATCCAAACCAATAGCGCACTCAAAAGCTACGCATTGATCTTTGAGCTCATACCCGTCCAGACGGTAATATGTGAGGACAGGCTGCTTCGTCACTACATCAGCAGAGAGGTGATGCGGGCGGCGAAGCTATCGTATAAACGAGACCTATGTGTCCAGTGACACGAAGCTGAAAGGTGGACAGTAACAGTCTTCTCAACGCTCTATCAAGTCTGCAGCTGAACCACTTACATTCTCTGCAAAGCCTTCCTCGCCTGCACCATGTGTTGAACTTCGTAAATCGTGAATCCTATCTCTCGCTCCACATGTTTCCCAGACAATGCGCAGTTAACGCGCCATCCGGCAGTGGTATGTCGTGGATTGTATTACCGATCTTGATTTTCACAAGGCCACAAGAGATGTTGAGACGCTTCACTGGCTCTAGGGCATCCGCGCTTTCTATGCTCGCCTTGCTAGGCTCTTCCAACTGCCATGCCAGACTGAAATGAAAATTTTCTGTGCGATCTGCCGGTACTGTGGCACCCTGTCTCCTTTGTTTCCTGTCTTTAAGCCCTCTTTTATCCGCAGGTAATCTATCAACACACTCCTTCTCCAGAGCTCCATCTCCCTTGGCATCTTGATCGGTGTACAGCATCTCCAATCCCAAGTGTCTCACAACGCTATTCGTCACCGCCAACAACAAGTTCAGTCCATCGTTCTCCGGCCTTTTCAGCTTCAGCACGAGAAACCACCTCGTTTTCTCGGAATTGCGCACCCAATCCAGCCCAGCTACATGCAATTGAAACGGTGTCACATTTGAACCTCCAACAGCATTCTCTAACTTCTCTAGAAACGACGCGCGCTGTTCTGTCCGTAACGCGAGCGGCATAGATAGGCTGATGTGCAGAGGTAAGTGGACACCGAGGTCCGACTGTAACAAGCTGTGAATCTTCGTTTTCGGCGAAGTACAGGCTTCGACAGTGGTATTGGCTTCGACAGTGTATATTATGTGCTCCAGAAGTTCTGATTCTGCTCGCGACGGATACCCTCCAATATATCAGCTTCCAGTGCCGCACCTTCTTTTCTAGGCCAGACGTAGATAAATTCGGGGAAGGGTGACTTACACTCGAGATATACATGCGTAGGCCAGTTGCCTTCGACGTGTGGTACCTGGCGCCTTCGACCTCCGTGGAGAGAAGGGTCATCAGATGTGCTTGTACGTACATTTGTTGCATAGAGCGAATAGAAGGTTGAGGGTAAGGGTGGTGGCGAAGGTTTCTGCATGTGAGATGTCTCTTTGAAGGCGCCATATTTTCTTTTACGGGGCGAGGTAGGTTGATCGTTCTCTGGCATTGATTGAGAGTCGAGGTTAGAGACCTCGGTGTCCGAGTCCGAATAGTCAACAAGTACCATCGTTCACAGCCAAGGAGGAGATACTTCTCTGCAAGGGTATTGCGGCTAAAGGAAGATCGTAGAGAGATTTATCCCGATGTTGGTGGCTGAAATTTGGTCGAGGGGCTCATCTTGGCAGGCTTGGCATAGCATAACATGCAAGTAATCATTCGGTCCTTTTGTTGCTATCTGTCAACGCAGTAAAGCGTGCTTCCGAGGCACTAGGCAGCTCTTCTAGCTTTTTACAGTGGACTACACGGTGTGACATACCGAGCTTCCGATTTACGATGGCGCTTTGTTTGGCTTGCCAGAACATTCATACCAATTTTTTTTCGGCACGACGAGAGGCTGGTGTCAGGTTTGAATTGTATTCTGAACAGGAGCCTGCCTATTAACCATCTTCCAGTCACAGTGCCGAAAGCATCCACGAATCACAGTCTCAGCGCTAGCACTGATGCAAACTGGCCTCCCTTGCATCACTGGATCTGACCTCTACCCTCTGAGTCCCTCAAATTTTCAAGCAATGGAGAGACGATCGACTCGAAGACGTCGCGCTGAGTTCTCTCATCATCGAGCCCTCCCTCTTCGACGCTTGCCCAAGACAAACAAGTTTTAACAACCTCGTGGTACCGAGTGCCACTCCAGTCGTTGACTTCACCAGCGTCGAGCAGACGAGTTGCTGTCGTGAGATTTGCTACAGCCTCGTCCGGGTGTTCGTCAATTGGCATCCGTAGATCAGCCAGTCTATGACCCAATGAGATTTCGACGAGCGCAAGACCGAGTGGCAACATGATTTTGCCCTTAATCAAGGGATGGTCTGTACGACTCGACACTGACATGTTTTCCAACTGTTTGTTCTTGCCTGGCACTCTCCATGAAACATACGGATAATCTAACAGCAGCTTGAGATCTTCTACATCTTCCGGAAATAGGATGTCGCGAGTCCGCCATTGAGCCTTGAGCCAGTTGCCATGGAGTTGAAGAACACTCGATGCCAGGGTAGCTGCAATGTAGAGTCGTTTCCTAGGGCTGAGCGCTAGGTTGACACCCGACCGAGGAGTGGTTACTGCAGTCCGGGAAGTAAGGATATCTTCAAGCGATTTTGTCTGCAACTCTCTGACTTGTGTTCTGATGAAGTAAATCCTATGTTGGCGCTGCGTGTCAAATTGGTCTAGCAGGAAGCCGATGAACTCTTGTCTTGGGCAGGTCATGCAAGAGGAGGCTAGAGTGGAACAGATATCCAAGATGGGCTGACCAGTCTGTACTGGATCTGATTTTTCTTCACTCGATTCGAAATCCGCCCATCGGAGCTTTCTAGACGCTGAAATGGGTCCAGACATGGCTTTGGCTTGCTTGTGTTTGCCGTGCAAGGAACCTTTCTCGGCCATCTCGACCGGTTCGATTTCCACCTCTTGCCACCTCCAAGGCGCGCCCATCGATGTTTCGGTTGAGCTCGAGAAAAGTGCTAGCCGGAACCTTGGTCTCACAATATTTGAACTGTCTTCGTTTTCGCCTCCAAATGAGCCTGGCTCGAGACGCAGATTCACGAAATGTTGGTGCCCGCCATCACAACCCCAGCACTGACCACTAATAACAGCATTATGCAGACTTCTTGCATGCTTCCTGATCTTCTGGTACATCGGAAATCTCTTTTGGGATGTCACTTTCTTTCCTTTAACTTTTTGGAGGTCCAGTGCTTGTTGTGTCAGTGTCTGAAGGATGCTATTAACGTCTTTGATTTTGCCGAGCAACTTTTCATACACAGATTTCAGGGTAATGTCTTTCAACTTCTCGAATTCTCGTTTGAAGACACTGCTATCTTCCCAGCAGACCTGAGGTTTGCAGTTAGTGTTGAACAGAAAGTGCAGAACGGTGAGGATCTAGTGAACGACGCAAGGCTTAGGGGCCATGTGCAGCGGATCACAACTCACTTTTTGGACTAGCTCATCGTTGAGCCCGAACTTTTCACACAATTGATCCAAGAGATCTCTTAGTTCCTCCATGTTCGCCATATAAACATCGTAATTGCCCAATAGGCGAGTGCGAAGGTGCTTATCAAGCGAGGTACTCGTCCATTGTTGTCGGCTTTTGGAGCTCTTCAGAAATTCTGCAACATCGTCCTCAAGCTCATCAACATCTGAAAGCAGTATCAAGAAATTGTTCTCGAAAATTGCTTGCTGAGATGAGAGGTTAGTGTGCCAGCTTTTCAATTCGCGGCGGTATCGCCGTGTCCGCAACGATTTGATCGTCTCGATTCCCTGGATGTATCCATCTAGCTGATTAACGAGCAGTGGAAGGACCGCAAGGACGAAACCTGCAACCTCTGCCATCGCAACGCAAATAACATTTTCACGCAATCCTCAGTCGTTCGTCAAGAAGATGGCTTTCAAATCATTCGGCCGCCAAATCGACAACAAGCCCGCACGAAAGCCAAAGTTGCCCCCACTTCAACCAGACATTGGACGGGCTGCATGACCTACGTAACCGGGCCGTATTCCCAGGCTGCTTGTTACCAATCGGTGATGCCGTGCCAAGGGTGCATGCATCTTTCGACTTTACCCCTCAATCAGAAGCTGGCGCCTACAGCCAACCGCTGTTCGCCTATTGTGAGGCCGTCATCCAGAAGACGAATTTAGTGAAGTTACTTGAGAAGGGTATCGGATCGAAACTCACTGATCTTCGGTCTCACTCAAGGTAGTAGTATGACCTTCGAAGGTGGTTAAGAACGACAACGGCCTCTAGTGTCGGCCTGATTCCTGGGAAGGGGATAGCGGAGCGGAAATCTTGCTTCAAGGGATCTTCGATCGATGTGTCTCGGCGAACATGGCAGTCATGATCTCTTCGAGCGTGAATCACTGCTTAAAGCTGTTCAACAAATGGATCTCCAATAACGACTTGAGGAGATTCCATGATGAGATTCCGGAAAACCTCTGGCAGGAGGAATTGGGTCGCTTCCGCATATGGGCAGCGAATATCGGTGCCCATCAAGTTGGCCAATCTTCTCTGGATTATCGCCTTCGAGATGCGTCGCACATCAAAGATCAGATTTCAACGCTCCTGTTGGCCTTGCAGGACACGTTTCAAGATCTTGAAGAGGTCTTAATGGAAAGTTCCAATGACCACGAACAGATGTCAGACAGTGAGGAGACGAGTGAAATACAACAGATATACAATGGCCTTGTCGAGACCATTAACTATCTTTTCCGGATGGCCATGCTCCTGCGTAAACCAGCAAAGCACGATCGGTTTCTCAAGTTCAAGAAGGAGGACGTTGTTATCTACGAGCGATTTGACCAGCAATATGTTCGCGAAAAATTTCCTCACGCCGATAGGACTGTGTCAGATCGCCTTGGAACTTCAATTTCAATGCGCAGAGCCGACCTAAAGTACCGCGAGAGGCACCATAAAAAGCTCGGGAAAGGCATTGATCACTTTCATGATGACACAAGTCGAGGCGCACCCTCAACGCATATGTCTGACACCGTTGCGAGCGACTTTAAAGGCGAATCCAATATCCGCTTCGATGAGGCTGGATCAAATGACGGTCTATCTCAAACCTCTTACGCACCATCCATGCTCGAAGGTAGGAAGGCAATGACTATACCACCTCCGCCGAAAGACTTCGCAAAAAGGCCGTTTGAATGTCCCTATTGTTTTGTGATTATCACAATTCAAGACAAGCGTTCATGGGCGCGTCATATCTTTCGGGATATAATGCCTTACGTCTGTGTATATTCAGAATGTCCAACTCCAAAAAAGCTATACGACACTCGGCGAGCGTGGTGCCAACATCTGGCAGATCAGCATATCCCTTCTGGTCCGAAAGCAAGTCGCATCTGTTCTTTATGTCACGAAGAATGTTTCTCTGCTCATTCACTCGAGACACATATCGGCCGGCATCTGGAAGAGCTTGCCTTGTTTGCAATACGTCCAGCGGATCTCTATGACGAGCCTAATGGGGAGGAATTAGAGAACACTTCAGAAAACATCCAGAATCCGTCTACAAAGAGTTCTAGTGATGACGAAGTATCTTTAACCGATAGACCAAGCCTCGAAAAGCGAGACCAAAGCCGAGTCTCTCAGAATTCTCCGTCAAGCGGGAGGTCCTCGGTGGAGCGAACATCACAACTTGGGGAAGGCGGAGTAAATCTCGTGGGTACCAAAGAATCTGACACGAGCCCGATAGAGAATATAGGAAACTCGTCTTCTACCAACGCGTTGAGCCCCGCTCATAAAGCTCAACTTGCAGATGAGACTGCAGTCAAGGCTCGTTTCGAGGTGCTTCCAGTAGGTGAAAAGCCAACAGCGGGAACTGCCGTCAAAACGGACCTCAGTCAGTCGGATACTGTAAATGCATTTACACGCGACGAGGTCTTGGATCGCTTTTTCCAGGAATCTCATGACTATATTGAAGACCAGACTGAAGGCACCCCTTTTCTGTATTCAGCCTACGATCCAGATGACGATTCGGTCGATGAAGCCGCCAGCATGCAACCCCATCGTCGCCGTTATAGCGCCGGTGCTGTTCCGCAACCGCGATTAGCTGTTAATACTGATCAGGATCGGCAACGAGGACCCAGCGATAATGTCAGCCCCCGCCGGAGGTCCGATTCTGTGTCAAGTGAAGAAATCAGTTATCGAGATGACCATCTACGGTCGAGGGGGAGTGGAATAGACGAGGAGGAAATATCAAAACTAGACGAGTTGAAGTTCCCCCATGAGCGGGAGAGAGAGCGCGAGCACGAGGGATTGCTGAAGGAGGGGCTGGAGCAGGAGAAGCCGCAGGAACTGTATAAGAAGGGGCAGAAGGCGAAGAATATTGATTTCGATCTGGGCTCTAACACCATCTGCCGCCCGGCTCGCGACGATGAGCGCGTCGTCATGCAGGACTTCGCCGAGCACGCCTCGCACTGCCCACACTGCGCAGATCCATTACTCGTCTACATGGAAGGCGGCACCCTATGTGATCGTGGCCATGTCTATGCCAGAGACGTGGCGCAATACATTTACTCCAAAGGCGGCAAAGCCTACTCAGTTGTTGACCGCCAGGCAATGGATTGTAGAGTGCAGATCGAGATCCCGCCACGGTGTGACGCCGTCCGCGGGTTACTGAAGGCAGTGGACAAAGGTCTGAAGATTAAGAGGCAGAAGCCGAGCCCGGGAGCCGCCCATGATCGGACGTACTCCGTCGCTGAGCGTAGACGGTTACCAGAGAGGCGGGGTGGGTACGATGTGATTGAGGTTGCGCAACAGAGGCGCGGGGAGAGGAAGAGGCCCCAGGGGAGTGAGCAGAAGCCTGGAAGAGGGAGCCTATACAAGAAGGATGAGGAAGAGTTAATGCGGAGGAGAGGAGAGCAGGGTGAGCCGGTGATTGTCTATGCTGAGCCAAGACAGGGCAAGAAGAGTCATCGCTAAAGGGATTTTTCTTTCGTTGGGTATGGAACAATAACAACAACATTACAACAGAGTTCCGTTGACATTAATATGTCTGACCTTGAGCCAAAAATTTCATGACACTGGGTGGGTAGATAGATTCAGAGATGCTGAGTTCAACAATACAACTTGCATTCTCATAGTTATAGTGTGCGTAGAGATGCAGTGGCTAGAAAATGGTGACTTAGTTCGCCGCAGCCTCAATCACCGTCTTGGTGTTGGACGGTGAAAGGGTCGTCAACATGGCCAAATGGGGCCTGTCGAGCGAGATTGGCTTACATAGTTGCCCAATATGTGTCATCCAGGATGAGTTCAGGATCACCCACGGCGCTTTGCCTGCTCACCCACGCTCAGCCTAGAACGGGAGCAGTGAGCACGGGGCAGATTTTTATTGCTCTTGGCACAGTTTAAGTCCCTGCACCCAATTTACGCGTTTGATAATCAACCGCGTCATGCACATTTGGTCAATGCGAATGTTAGGTCCTGCCATCTTTGTATAATCTGCACCTGCAACTATAATATGGCGCGAGGCAATGCTCCACCAGAAATATCCGACTTCGAGAAACAACGCCTTGCCAATATTGCAGAGCGCGATGCGTTGCTCAAGAAGCTCACCAACGAAGCCCAGCAAGCCGGTCTCTATCAGAAACCTCCCTCGAAAGCTGCCACAAACGGATCAGGCCCACAATACAAGAAAAAGACACTGGTGAAACGCGTGAAAAAGGAAGAAGATTTTGGACCTCGCCGGACATCATCTCGTCTCGCAGGCATTCAAGCAGACAGCGAGGTCGCCAAACGAAAAGCAGACCAAGAGTATGAAGATGCCAAAGAACAGGCGAGAGTGAAGAGACAAAGGGTATCCGGAGATTTGGTCCTGGGAGATATAGTGGTGAATGGTAAGCTCGATGGGACAAGCTTATTGGGCACCGATGCGATTCTTAAGGGCGTTGCGAAGCCATATGAGCGGACATTTGGCGAAGATGAAATTAGGGAGACGACAGACAAGGAGCTGAAGTCCCTACGAGAGCAGATGAGCGGATTAGAATTATGGGATGCCTGGGATCCAACTCGAATCAAGATTACCCCGGAACGAATTTATAGCATGTCATTCCACCCTACCACTACGAAACCTCTCGTTTTCGCAGGCGACAAACTGGGCAATTTAGGCATTGTAGATGGTGCTCAGAAAGGCCCTAGGCAAGTCAAAGAGGAGAAGGAGGAGGAGGAGGAGGAGGAGGAAGAGAAGCCGAAGAAAGAACAAAAGTCCAACCCTATTGTTTTGGATCTTGAAGAGTCAGACGGCGAAGTGGACGACCCTGACCCCATCATCACTACATTCAAACCGCATACACGCACTATCTCATCAATGCACACCCATCCCGCGAAGCCCGAGTCACTCTACACAGCCTCTTACGACTCTTCAATCCGTGCAATAGACCTGGAGAAGCAAGTTGCTACTGAAATTTACGGCCCCGGCGCCGAAGACGATGAACCTATCTCCGGCATCGATATGTCGGCCACGGATCCCCAGGTGATCTACTTCACTACGCTTAATGGCTCATTTGGCCGGCACGACACACGCGAAGACTCCACCTCGACCGAGGTTTTCCAGCTCTCAGAGAAGAAGATCGGCGGTTTTTCGCTGCATCCACACGCACCGCACTATGTTGCTACGGCGTCTTTGGACAGATTCATGCGGCTATGGGATCTAAGGAAAGTGACAAAGAAGCTGCCGACATTGGTTGGCGAGCATGAAAGCAGGCTGAGCGTCAGCCATGCGGCATTCAACTCGGCTGGGCAAGTGGCAACGACGAGCTACGACGATAGCATCAAGATTTACTCATTTGGAGTGAGCCCGAGTACAAAAGGACGGACGGAAGCGCTTGAAAGTATGGGACACTGGAAAGCTGGCTTTCAGCTTGAAGACAAGGCCATGAAGCCCGAGGTTGTGGTAAGACATAATTGCCAGGTAAGTAGTCCTGCTGCTGCTGCTTCAAAGTTGAAGCTGATTGGATATCCTACAGACCGGCAGGTGGGTCACGATGTAAGTAATTCTGAGACCAGTTCCGCACATTGACACCCAAGAGTACTGAATTGTGATGTCTAGATTACGACCGCAATGGCAGCGACACCCACAAGACCGCGTGCAGAAGCTCTGTATTGGAAATATGAACCGATTTGTCGATATATACAGCGCAGATGGCACCCAGCTCGCTCAATTGGGAGGAGAGGGCATCACCGCTGTACCAGCAGTTGCAGTGTTTCACCAAGCCAACAATTGGGTAGCTGGAGGGACTGCCTCCGGAAAACTGTGTTTGTGGATGTGAAAATAACATACATATAGTTGGACGACCGTCGCATTGTCCCAAAGATTTGATGGGCTGGGACCTGAGTCTTGGGACCAACCAGCTGAAAGGGTAGGCAGCAAAAAGTGAAGAGCTACAGGAAGACCAGCAAACGCAAATCGTATGAGTACTAGTCCTACACGCAGACTGCTAGAAATGGGGCATCCTATCTTAATCCTTTGTTCACAGCGTGTATGTCCTTCAATATGTCATCTCAGGCACCGTTGACAACCTCCTTTCCAGATGGCAAGGCTCCGTCATAGTGCACCTTCATCGTGCACGGGAACACGAAATAGCTCCCGTGATCCTCCCTCATGTAGACGTAGAAACCACCCGGCCGTGGGATCTTTTTCAATTCTCCCTGAGGGCCCGGGGCTCGCCTCAATCCATCTAACTTGCCCACGGTCCTCAACATTGCCGTTAGCGCAACCATACTTGCTTCCTTTCCTAAGCAAGAGTGGTCGCCCAAGCCATAGTGGATATAGCTCTCGATTGGCCGGTCTACTACAACCTCGTCCGGATTGGGGAAGACGCTCGGGTCGCGCGCAGCGCCAACAAAGGATACGAACACGCTATCGCCGGGCTTGATAGGGACCTCTGTATCACCGTCCATCACTGTCGTGCTGATGGTCGAGCGCCGGTAGCTGCCAAAGGTGCCATTAAGCCGGATTCCTTCCATGGCGTAGTGGAGGAGCTTTTCGTCGGTTTCGGCGCTGTCAATCTTGGCGAGACGGTTGATTTCGGGTAAATGCTTGCAGCCAACGCCGAGATAATAGTCCATGATTTGCGTGAACTGCATCACATTGTTAAAGTGGGCCTGGAAGGAAGCAGTAGTGCACGACTTACCACTTGGGACTGGTTTGGCACCATCGCGATGGCTGTCGGCATGACTTGCGAAAACGCGATTTCATAAGGCCCGAGGCCGGTTTCCACAAGACGTCGAATCATGTGTATGCCATAATCAGCCAGTGCATTGTGATTCTCGCGGAAGCCGTCAATCAAGGTTGACGCGAGGCTCGTCGCCGCGACCAGCTTGACGTTTGCTTCGATGAGCTTGCCGAGCATCGTACTCAGTTTGGTGGCAACCTTTCGCAATGGGGGGGATTTGGCGGGTTCAAAGTCGAAGAAAATGGCAGTGAAAATCACGGACATCAACATCCAGAGCTCCTGCTCGGAGAAGATGCCCCGAGGATTTTCTTCGGTCTTTAGCGGAAGTGAGAAGACGTTGGCTGCAAAGTGGACATGGGCGAGATTGCCAACACTGAAAGAGGTCAGCATGAACTCTGTTAGGTTTGGCTCAACAACTTACTCTCTGGTGAGATCGACCTGGTTGATACCAGCTATCTTGCAGGATTTTTGTTGGAGCAGTTGCAACGTAATCTGCTGATAGAAGTCCTTCACACTCTTGTGCCATTGGTCGCGGTATAGGTTCTTGTGCATGATGTCACGTTGTTTGGCATGGAATTGTGTATCTCCGGCAAGCATGAAATCCAGTCCGCCCTTACCCATCATGTGTCCAAACCCTTCGGTCCACATGACATTGAATTCCAGTTTGTTCTTGAGGATGCGCTGAGCGGCAGCGTAGGAGGTGAGATTGATGCGATCAGGGATCCGAGCAGGAGGTTCCCAACTGTAGTCGTCATACCTACCAAGGTTCTTCATGATGCTAGCGTTCTTGGTTGGAGTGGTCATCGGATACTTGTCCTTTGTTAGCGATGGGGCGGAAAGAAAAAGGTCAAGAAGTCTTACATGAGCGTAGATGCTGTCGGGCTTGTAATGGTTCGGGAATGCTCGAAGGCACAACTTGTAAAAGACACATCCCTGATTGATGCTCAGATCGTATTGGACTTCGCTGTAGCCCCAGTTCGTCAGGTTCTTGGGATTGTAGTCGATCTAAAACTGTTAGCATTCGGTCGGCGACAACGCAATAGCTACACAGTAGGCTCTGATCATGGCTGATTTCTGGGAGGAAGGACGAGGTCAAGGCACCTCAATTTATTTGGTGGACTTACCGTGTAGAAGCGATCACCACGGACAAGTGCCACGGCATCACTCAAGACTGTGCGTGAGATGGTGTACGTCGGTGCAATGCCAACACCGGGGATCATGGGCTCTTTGGCGGCCTCGGTTGCAATGCCAGGGTACAGCTCGACGAAATCGGGGTGTTCTAGACGCGCTCAGACAAGTTTCCTATTTGCACGGAACGCTACCTACCGTAGAGGTGTTTAAGTTGCTCTGCCACATATGGATCTGGATTGATCTCCTCAAATGTGTCGTATGTCTTCAGACCGAAGAACTTTCGGAATTCGTTCAAAGAACCGCAATTCCAGGCACGCGCTTGCCTCATACCAAGAATGGAGATAGCTCGCAAGCATTTTGGGACGTTCCGAGCACCGAAAGCACCTGGCGTACTTGTGGTCAGTCGTTGACTTGGGGGTAAAAAAGAATACTGAGGGCAGAATGCTTGGTATCTCCAACATACCTGCTATTTCCTCTACTCCTGTCTGCATAATCTTTACGAGATCGTCGTCCGCAAATTTACCATCTTCCCCTCTTTTGAGATGAGCAAATGGCCGCTCCATAGGATCCTTGGGCATATGCTCGTCATATTTCTTGAGTCCACACATCAACTCCCTCATTGATACATCCGCAGCTTCTTTACCGAATAGTTCATGATAGACATTCTCTGTCCACTTCTCGTCAAGTTCGCCGATGCATGAATGCCACCGATAAGCCAAGTTGAACTCCGCCGAAACCTGATTTCCAACACCTCGAGGTGTCGCGGCTTTGAATGGAAGGTGGTCCTTTTCGAGACGCGGATCCTAGCAAGGTCAGCCTGGAAGTGACATTTGGAGGCCAATCTGGGTGGGTTCGAGAATGAACAGCAGACCAAAGGCACACTCTGGTCTGTCTTTCTCCACAATCCCCGGGGGGAGCTTTTGACCTACCAAAGTCCACGTTGTGTTGGTACTATTCAGGTTGACAATAGTGCGGAGGTAGTCGTGGAGTGTGATGTTGATGTACAAACCACACACGATGCTATCTTGATCAGCAAAAGCCTTCAACGCTCTAGTCCTCCAACTTACAGTCGCCCAGTTTGGAAGAGATCATTATCATATTTCTTCCAGGCTTTCTCAGCCGCTTCTCCTTCCAGCTCCTCGCATGGTTTGGTAAAGCGTCCGTTTTCATTCACCATAGCTAGCTGTTCGACCACGTAGTTATGAAAGCTACCGGAAAGTCAGCGTTGATCTAGGCATAAGTCTGACTGGGGCCCTACCGATTCAGCATGATCAACATCGTGCCACAGGCCGGAGGGAATGCCAGAAGTCGAGATTCTGAAAAGCAGTCGGGCTTGATTTTTCCATCCTTGAATGTACGCATTCCATCTTGGTCTTCCTGCACGTCTCCATACAGCGTAGACAGGTCAAGGTAACTCGAGGTTTTGCTAATGTTGTAATCCTGGTGATCGGTCTGGAAGAGATCTTGTGGAGGTCCGTCAGTATAT
>Ga0335072_10001376_pt1 | contig 39679 bp, 33 predicted proteins | sample Lox_Sample_21_FD_206725 | JGI IMG/M metagenome (GOLD analysis project Ga0335072, IMG submission 206725) | Soil microbial communities from Loxahatchee National Wildlife Refuge, Florida, United States - Lox_Sample_2.1 | ecosystem: Environmental > Terrestrial > Soil > Wetlands | place: USA... | reverse complement strand
GGGTGAGAGCAAGGACGTGGAAACGGCGCGCGTGGCGGGTGTGCTGACCGATGACAAGGGGGTGGACCACTCGGGACAGCCGAAATCAAATTTCGAGCCGGGATACGAGCTGCGGGCGAAGATCACGATTCTGGCGGAGGGAACGCGCGGAAATTGCGCGAAGGAGGTCATCGGGAGGCTGGGCCTCGAGGATCCGGATCACGCGCAGACCTACGGCGTGGGAATCAAGGAGCTGTGGGAGATTTCCGCGGGGCGGGTGGCGAAGGGCGAGGTGATCTACACGCTGGGGTATCCCCTGACGAGCCGGGAATACGGCGGGGCGTGGGTGTATGGGATCACGGAGACGCAGGTAAGCGTGGGGTATGTGACGGGGCTCGACTACGAGGACCCGCGGATCGATCCGCATCACGTCTTCCAGAGTTTTAAAGAGCATCGGCTAGCGCGGCGGATTCTGGAGGGAGGGAAGATGATCCGCTACGGGGCGAAGAGCCTGCCCTATGGCGGATGGCTGACGATGCCGAGGATTTATGGGAACGGATGGATGCTGCTGGGGGATTCGGCGAGCTTTTTGAATTCACAGCGGCTGAAGGGGATTCATCTGGCCATCAAGAGCGGGATGCTGGCCGCGGAGACCGCCTTCGATGCGCTGATGAGCGGCGACAGCTCCGCCGATACGCTGAGCGAATACAAGGCCGCGGTCGACGGGAGCTGGATTCGCGAGGAATTGTGGCGGGTACGGAATTTCCACCAGGGATTTGATCACGGGATGCTCGAAGGACTGGTAAAAGCGGCCATCCAGCAGGTGACGCGGGGCGCCAACCTGGGGCCGGACGGCAAGAATCACGCGGGCTATATGCGAATGCGGCGGCTTGACGGATTGGGACCGGCGAAGGCGGATCGGGTGCAGGAGATTGGGAACGCGAAGGGCGATGGGAAGCTGACCTTCGATCGGCTGACGGATGTGTTCCACTCGGGCACGCGCCATGACGAGGATCAGCCGGTGCACCTGGTGGTGCAGGATCTGAATGTCTGCAGCGAGCGGTGCACAAAGGAGTATGGGAACCCGTGCCAGTACTTTTGCCCTGCTGCGGTGTACGAGATGGTGGATGTGTCTGACACAGGAGGGGGTGCGTCCGACAACGCCGGCCCGACGTCTGACATGGCGTCGGACAATGTCCGACGCGGGATGAAGAAAGAACTGAGGATCAATTTCACCAACTGTGTGCACTGCAAGACGTGCGACATCATGGACCCGTACCAGATCATCCACTGGGTTCCGCCGGAGGGGGGCGGAGGGCCGAACTACGACGGGATGTAAAGGCTGCATGGTGCCTGCCGGAGGGGAGGCAGGGAGTGAATGACGCATGACAAGCAAATCAATGCGGTGTCCGCGCTGTCATGACGAGGACGGCGTACGGCGATCCCGCTCACGCTGGTATGACCTTCCCTGGCGTCTCGTGGGGGTGAGGGCCTACCGTTGTCTGCTGTGCGACAAGCGCTTCTACGGGCGCAAGCGCACGGCGGCTGCAACGGATGTTCCCCCCGATGCCTGAGGCTGGCCGGCTCCTGAAGCTGACGAGCGTGCGACGCATCGAATAGAGTAGAAGCTCATGGCGAGCGTGCTCGATTCCATCCAGGATACGGCCGCCGGCAAGGCCGAGCGCCTGATCGACAAGCACGGCCGGGCGATTACCGATCTGCGCATTTCGGTGACGGATCGCTGCAACTACAAGTGTGTGTATTGCCGAACGGGTAACGAGGGCGCCGTGTATGCGGATCTGCCGATTGCAGATTATCTGCGTATGGCGCGGGTCTTCGCCGGTCTGGGAATCGAAAAGATCCGGTTGACCGGCGGTGAACCGCTGCTGCGCCGGGGCCTGATCGGGCTGGTCCACGAGCTGAGCCGGTTGCGGACGCTCGATGGCAAGCCGCTGGACCTCGCCCTGACGACGAATGGCCATCTGCTGGAAGAAATGGCAGAGCCTTTGCGCGATGCGGGACTGAGCCGGATCACGGTCAGCATGGACGCCGTCGATGCGGAGAAGTTTGCGCGCATCACGCGTGTGCCGGGCAGTTACGAGCGCGTACTGGCTGGGATTCGCGCAGCCAGGCGGGTTGGGCTCGCGCCGGTGAAGGTGAACTGCGTGCTGCTGCGCGGCTTCAACGAGGACCAGATCGTGCGCTTCGCTCAGTTTTCTCGCGAGGAAAGCGTCATTGTGCGCTTCATCGAGTTCATGCCACTGGAAGAGGACCGGCTGTGGAGCCCGGAGTCGGTGGTTTCGCTGCAAGAGATCGTCGCGGCGCTGGGTACGTTTCGGCCAGTGGTGCGGATGGCGCCGAACGCGGCGAGCGAGACGGCGGTGCGCTACACGTTCGACGACGGGGCGGGCGAGATCGGAATCATCGCGCCCGTGACGCAGGCCTTCTGCGGGCACTGCAGCCGCGTGCGCCTGACGTCGGATGGAAAGATCCGGACATGCCTGTTTTCGCAGAGCGATCACGATCTGTATGGCGTGATGCAGCGCGGCGGCAGCGATGACGACATGGTGGCGTTCATCCGGAGAACCATTGAGAAGAAGGAAGCGCGGCACTACATTGGGGAGCCCGAATTTCTGAAGCCGTCGCGGAGCATGGTGCATATTGGTGGATGATCCGACGCGACGCAACGGCCAACCGGGAATAGCCACCAGGGAATAGCCAATAGAGAACAGAAGCGCCGTTGAGGCGCTCGGCGTTCGCAAAACTCCTGGTGCGAGCCGTGTTCGCCGGTCCCTATAATGAAGGGCGAAAATGCCCTCGAAAAAAACTCCTCTTACCTCGGGTCGAAGAGCCCGGCTTGCTTTTCTGAGTTTTGCCGTGCCCGGGATTGTCCTGATGGGCGCGCTAACAACGCTGACGGCGCGGCCTGCGGCGGAGGATGCGCATCCCCGGGAAGCCGCCCGGCTGAACAGCATTGGCGTTGCGCTGATGAACCAGCAACTCACGGAGAAGGCAGCGGCGGAACTGGAGCAGGCGCACGCAGCCGATCCGCAGTCCCCGATTCCGATCGTGAATCGCGGGATCGCGCTGCTCTACATGCAGAGCCTGCCGGAAGCGGAGGCAGAGCTGCGCAAGGCGGCGGCGATGGCGCCGGAGAATCCGCGGGCCTGGTACAACCTGGGGCTGACGGAGATGGACGAGGCGAACCAGAAAGATGCGATCGAGGACATGCGCAGGGTGCTGGGCATCGATCCCAACGATGCCGATGCGCACTACTTTGTCGGATCGCTGGACATGAGCCTTGGTGATGCCAACGCTGCGATCGGGGAGTTTGAGACGGCCCTGAAGTTGAATCCGCTGCACTGCTCGGCGCAGTTTGGCCTGGCACGAGCGCTGCAGCGTGCGGGGCGCGTCGAGGAAGCGCATGAGCATCTGAAGATCTTCCAGCACTACACCCAGGCGAAGATCTCCGCGCCGCTGAGCGTGGGATATGGCGAGCGCGGACACTACTCGACGATGGAGGAGATGCGGCTCCCGGTGGAGCCGGCGGGGGCGATGATCCCGGTGAAGTTTGAACAGCACATCGTCCCGGGGATGACGCTCTCATCGAGCGGGCCGAAGACGGCGAAGGATTGGGCGATGCAGGCCGCGACTCCGCAGGGAGCGGGCGCGTGTGTGCTGGATCTGACCGGTCCCGGATCGCAGGATCTGGTGGTGATGAACAGCGGCATGACCCATCCCGGGATGTTCGCGATTTCGGCGTATCGCAACCAGAAGAACGGAACCTTCGCGGAGATTTCCCCGGCTGAAACCGGGCTCGACGCCAGCGGAGCGGGCGTGGCGTGCGCGGTGGGGGATTTTGACAACGATGGGTTGCCCGATCTGGCGGTGGCGGTTGCGTCCGACGCAAAACAGCTGCACGCTGCAGGCGCGAATCGAGTCGTTCTCTATCGCAATCTGGGCAAAGGGAAGTTCGAGGATGTGACGGCAAAAGTAGGGATCACGCAGCTGAATCGGCCCGCGGGACTGACGTTTGTGGATTTCGATCACGATGGCGATCTGGACCTGTTTGTAACGGGCGCACCGAAGGACGGAAGCAAGGCCGGTTCCAACGTGATGTGGAGAAACAACGGGAACTCGACATTCACGGAGTGGACGGGGCCGACGGGCCTGGCCGGAAGCGGCAGTACGGCCCAGGCGATTCTGTCGGACATAAATAATGATCGCGCAGTGGACCTGGTGACGACGGGCGCGGATACGGGAACCGGGGGGGCGCCGACGATCTACCTCAACCAGCGCGAGGGAGCATTCAAAGCGGTGCCTCTGTACGACGATACGAGCCTGCCCGCGACGCGCGGGGTTGCGGTGTTCGACTTCAACAAAGATAGCTGGATGGATGTTGCGGTAACGCACGCGGGCGCGCCGGGGCTGACTCTGTGGCGGAATGTCGATGGGCAGAAGTTTGAGCGGGTGGAATTGCCGCTGCCCGCGGGTGTGACCGGCGGATGGGGCCTGACGCCGATCGATATCGATAACGATGGGTGGATCGATCTGGCTGCGGTGCTCGATACGACCCACGGGCCGGAGGTCCACCTGTTCCGCAATCTCGGGCCGAAGGGGTTCGAAGATGTGAGCGCTGCGGTTGGGCTGGACAAAGCGCAGCTCAGCCAGCCCCGTTCCGTGATCGCGGAAGATGTCGACGGCGATGGGGCCGCGGATCTGGTGGTGACGCAGTGGGCCGGGCCTCCGGTGGTGCTGAAGAATGTGGGTGGGAACAGGAATCACTCCCTGCGCATTGCGCTGACCGGGCTCGCCGACAACAAGACCGCGATCGAGACCAAGGTTGAGGTGCTGGCCGACGGGATGTGGCAGAAGTTTGAGGTCGCGAGCGGCTCGGGGTATCTGAGCCAGGGGGCTACGGAAATCACCGCGGGGCTGGGGCAGGCGACCAAAGCCGATGTGGTGCGCCTGCTGTGGCCAACCGGGGTTCCGCAGGACGAGATCGACATTGACACCGCGAAGCTGCCAGGCGGCGAACTGGCGCTGAAGGAGCTGGACCGGCGCGGCAGTTCGTGTCCGACGCTGTTTGCCTGGGACGGCAAGCAGTACCGGTTCGTGTCGGACGTGATTGGCGCGGCGGTGGTAGGGCACTGGGTTTCACCGGCGGCGACGAACCGGAACGATCCCGATGAATGGATCAAGGTGGATGGCAACCGCTTGCGGGCGCGCAATGGACTGCTGAGCCTGCGGTTCGGCGAGCCGATGGAAGAGGTCAACTATATCGACCAGTTGCGGCTGGTAGCGGTGGATCATCCGGCGGGGACCGAGGTTTACCCGGATGAGCGATTCCTGAGCGAGCCGCCCTTTGCGTCAGGCAAGACGGTGGCGGTGTCGGAGCCGCGGCCAGTAGCCGGAGCGTGGGATGATGCGGGCCGCGATGTGCGGGGACGACTCGCGGAGCGGGATCACCAGTATGTGCGCGACTTCACGAATCTGAGCTACGCAGGCTTTGCGAACCTGCATGCGCTGACGCTGGACGTAGGGGCGTGGTCGCCGGCGAGGCCGCTGCGGCTGCTGATGGACGGTTATATCGAGTACTTCAGCGCCAGCTCGATGTATGCGGCATGGCAGGCAGGGATGCAGCCGATTCCGCCACGGGTCGATGTGCAGATGCCCGACGGCAGCTGGAAACGGATCATGGCCGACATGGGATTTCCTGCGGGCCTGCCGCGGACGATTGTCGTGGATCTGACGGGCAAGCTCCCTCCTGGCGCGCGGAAGATTCGGATCACGACGAACCTGCAGATCTACTGGGACCGGATCCGCGTGGACAACGGGCCGGACGCGTTGCGCCAGGTGCGGCGGACGGAAGTGCCGCTGGCGATGGCGCACCTGGCGTTCCGCGGCTATCCGAAGCAGATCGAGGGCGCCACGCCGGGGGATCTGACCTACGACTACAGCCAGATCAGCGCGACGGGGCCTTTCCTGTGGGCACGGGGTGTGTATACGCGCTATGGCGATGTGACTCCGCTGCTGCAGCGGATCGATAATCGGTACGTGATTTTCGGGACCGGCGAGGAGATCGATGCGGAGTTCCGCGCCGCGGGGTTACCTGCACTTCCTGCCGGCTGGACGCGGGACTACTTCTTCTACGCGAATGGTTTTGTGAAGGACATGGACTGGTGGGAGGCGTCGCCGTTCACTGTGGCACAGATGCCGTTCCACCAGATGAGCCGCTATCCGTATCCGGCGGGCGAGCATTATCCGGAGACGTCGGGCGCCGACCACTACTGGCTCGACTGGAATACCCGGTACGAATCCGGAAACCGGCGGCAGCGGTGGGATTTCCACTATCGTTCGGCCCAGGAATTGCCGAATGACAGGCAATAAGAACGTAGGGTCCTCGAGCCTGGGACGGGAGGGACGCGACACAACCGACTGTCTTGGCCTAGCGAACTTTGATCGCGACGAGGATCACCAGCGCGAGGACGTTCTGGGCGAGCAGCGCCATGGTGAGCCGGATGCGATCGAGAAACGGGTAGCCAGGCGCGCCTTCGGCAATCTTTATGCTGAGGCGCCGGTACAGAGCGAACCAGGCATACGCCAAAATAATGCCGAGTAAGTCGATGATGGCAAGCCATCCCGGAGCGATGGGCAGATCGGTGGAGTAAATGTGTCCAGGGTGATGCAGACTGGCGATCCAGCCAATTAACCAGGGAGAGATCACCAAAGCAGCAGATTCAACAAGGGCAAGCACCATGTAAACCCGGGCGTGGCCTTCGAACTGACCGTGCCAGGGGCCCGTGGCGGGCGCGGCGGTCGTTATCGTGGTAGTGGTCACGGGAAATTGGATGCGAATTTCGTGTGAAAAGTCGAGGCTTGGGTGACGATTAGAAGACAGTTCTGAAGGGTTAGATGTCCCGGTAGCTGCGCTGGTACGTACGGGTAATGCGATCGTGCCACCCGAGCGAATTTTCATCGAAGATCGCCCAGAGAAAACCCAGGCCCAGAGGCAGGGCGGAGAGCAGGAGAGCGGCGATGCGTCCGCGGAGCCTGGGGCGGCTGGGATTTTCGTCGGCGAAGGTGCAGAGCGCGATTTTGGCATAGCGCATGCCCGGAGTCGCGTCAGTGACAGTGAAAAAAAGCAGCTGGTAGAGCAGCCCCATGGCGAAAAGTGTGGACGCGGCGCCGATGAGGGCGATGCGGCCGTGCGGCAGAGACGTGCTGGAGAGGGCAAAGACGCCGGCGAAGAGGAGAAAGGCGCAGAGGGTCAGAGCACAGTCCACCAGGGCGGCTGCGGCTCGGTCTTCGAGGGGCGCCACGTCCAGGGTGGACTCGTCGGTCAGCGGGGATTGCCGGCGCTCTCGAATAGGGGCCTCCGTGTCGAGTTGGATCGAATGCCAGAGAGGGGAAGGCTGCGGAGGGCCAGGGGCGGATTCAGGTTCGGGAGCGCGGGCGGCCAGGCTTTCTGGCAGAGAGTTTGGCATGAACGGCTGTCCATGGACAAACGTCACGGCCGCACGTTTCGGATTCGGCTCGAACGAGGAAGGCTCGTCGCAGAGAGGACCTTCGGCGAGACGAGGCCGGGCTTTGCGCGGAGCCACCAGTTCGCGGGGAGTGGTGATCAGCGTGGCGGGCAGGGGATGGGACGGCTCGACCACAGCATCTTCCAGAGGATTCACCGGGTAAGGGGCAGCTTCCACCGGGGGGGCGACCCTGGGATGTGCCTGTGATGGGGTGAACCGGCGTTCGGGCAGAGAATCGAGGCTGACGGAATAGCGCAGCATGTCGGGCTGGGCAGCCGGTTCCGCGGGCTCCGGGGGAGGAGGTTCGGGATGGATCAGGAATTGCTGCGTTTCGGGCTTCCTGACCGGGGGCCTGGCGGCTGCTGCCCGCGAATCGACCGTCGATGGGGCGGAGGCCTGGGCGTTGAGCATCTCGCGCCACGAGGGAAGCCGGGAGTACCGTGCAGCCACTCGGGCAGCGACTGAATCCGGCGACTGCGCCGCCTCTTCCATGCCGGGCAGGGTGGGCTGATTGGCAGGGGTGCGGCTGTTGCGCCGGGCGCGGACCCGGGCAGCGATTTCGTCCTTCCACGCGGACTGTGCCGGACCGGGATGATCGCGTGTCGGGGGCGCAGAGGGTACCGGGCGCGAGTCCGGATTGGGGGGTGAACCGGTCACGAGTGCCTCATTCCTATTCTGCACGCATTCCGGAAGGAAACTCTGTTGACAAAAGAGCGTCTGTGAAGTCATTGAGGCTGAACCCAGGACGGAAGAGGAAGTTTGCGCCTCCGTTCGATCAGAGAATGCAATCCGGTGACCCCTGGCGGAGAGCGATACGCGCCCCGACGCCGGCATTTTGCTTTGTTATGCTGGAGTTGCCCGCGCGATGAGAACCCGCCTGTTTTGGTGTATCACGCTGTATTGGCTCTTGCAGCCGCGGGTTGGGGCGCAGGCGGTTACCACACAGCTTCCCCCTCCGATCCCGCCGCAAAGCGCGGTCCCCACCGCTGCCACCAGCGTGGCCGATCTTCCCGACGACCCCAGCCTGCTAAGCCGGCTGCCCGAGGCGCATGTCGTGCCCCAGCCCGAGCCGGGCGTCCCGGTGAAGATCGTTGCCGACAATCAGAAGCGCGAGGGTCTGAAGGACGGCAACCTCTACACGCTGGACGGCAATGTAGTGATCTACTACCGCAACTACATCGTGCACGCGGATCGGGCGACGTACAACGACGGGACCGGCGAGATCGTCGCGCAGGGACACCTGATGATTGACGGTGGTCCCGACGATGAGCATTTCGAGGCGGACCACGGCACGATCAACGTCAATGCGGACACGGGGGATTTCTTCGATGTGGTGGGCACGCTGGGGGTGGAGCGCACGCCGCGCGGGCGGATGGTATTCACGGCGCCGAATCCTTTCGCCCTGACCGGGCGGGAGGTGCTGCAGATGGGGCAGGGGCATTACCGGGTGATCCACGGAACGATGACGTCGTGCCGGCTGCCGCGGCCGGACTGGCAAATCCTGTCGCACACGATCGAGCTGAACAACGGCATTGCGAAAACCAGAAACGGGATGTTCGAGATGTTTCACGTCCCCCTGATGTATCTGCCGTACGCGACACACCCGGTGAACGAGCAGCGGGTGTCAGGAATCCTGTTGCCCTACGTTGGCAACAACACGACGAAGGGATTGATCCTGGGGGAGGGATTCTATCTGACGCTGGGGCGCAGTGCTGATCTGACGCTGGCTTCGCAGTACTACTCCAAGCGTGGCTGGGCGCCGAACGGGCTGTTTCGCTACCGCGGCATGGGACAGGATTTTGGGACGGTCCACTTCCACAGTCTGCTCGACAGGGGGTTGACGGATGGCAATGGACAACGCCTGAATCAGGGAGGGGTCGATCTCAGCGGAGACGGACGCTACGACTTTTCGCCGCACACGACCGGGGTCATCGATGCAGAGTATCTGAGTTCGTACGTCTATCGGCTGGTCTTCGAAGAGGACTACGCGATCGCGATCAACTCCGAGGTGAAATCACAAATCTTCGCGACGCATGAAAGCCACGATTCCTGGACGAGCGTGCGCTTCAACCGGTATCAGGACTTCCAGAGCGCGAGCATCCCCGGCGATGAGGTGAGAATCCTGCATCTGCCGACCGTGGACGTGGAATCGGCGGACCGGCGGCTGGGGGGAGCGGACAGCGTCTCGCCGGTGTGGTGGGGAGTCAGCGGGTCGGCGGGAGCGATTTCGCGCTTCGATTATCCGAATTTTCGAACGACCGCGGGAGTACCGCGCGTTGACGTTTATCCGCGAATTTCCATGCCGCTGCACTTCGATGGCTGGACGTTTACGCCGGAGGGGGCGGTTCGGGAAACCTGGTATGGCAAGAGCCAGTTTCCCGCGGATCTGGAGCAGATTCCGGTAGTGCGGCGCGCCGGTGCGCCGCGGACCGACGTGGAGGGCGGATTTGATCTCCGTCCGCCGGTGCTGGAACGCGATTTTTCTCCTTCCTGGGCGACGCACCTGCTGGGCGGCGATGTACGGCACACGATCGAGCCGGATGTCGGCTATCGGTACGTGACGGGGATCAACAATTTTCAGCAGATCCTGCGCTTCGACGACACCGATGTGGTGAGCAACACGAACGAACTGCAATACGGCGTGACGCAACGGCTGTTCCTCCGGCATCTGCAACCGCATCCCTGCAAACGCGAGGAGGCGCTGGGGCCGGATTCGATGTGCGGGGGCGGGACGCGGGACTGGATCAGCTGGCGGGTGGCGCAGAAGTATTACTTCGAGCCGGATTTCGACCATGCGATCACGCGGGGCACACCGAATCCGCTGCGCACGACACTGGATTTTACCGGCATCGATTTCTTAACCGAGGCGCGGCACAACACGCCGGTAATCTCACGGTTGCGCATGCGGACGACGAGCGCGACCGACCTCGAATGGGATCTGGACTACGACGCAAAAGAGGGGAAGATCACGTCCAGTAATATTTTTGCCGGCTACCAGCATGGGCTCTACCGCTTCACGTTCGGCGATTCCTACGTCAACGTGCCGCTGGGCACGACACCGCTGACCTCGGCGAAGATGCCGCCCGGAAATCCGAACGCGCCGAACCCTTATAACCAGATTCATGTGTCCGCGATCTATGGCGCAGCGAGCAAGCTGGGGCCGAGCCTGGGGCTGAGCGCGGCCTATGATCTGGTCCATCAGCAGCTGCAGTACGGCGCACTGCAGACGCAGTACAACTGGAACTGCTGCGGCCTGGACTTTCAGTACCGGCGCTTCTCGCTGGGGTCGATCCGCGATGACACCGAGTACTTTTACAGCGTGAACTTTGCCGGGTTCGCGAGCGTCGGCGATCTGACGCACCGCATCAGCGTGTTCTGAGACGGGCGGGGACCCGGCCACAGGGCCGTTCCGCCGGCCTGAACTGCGATAATGAAGAAAGCATGCTCAGTAACGGTCATTGTGGCCGAAGAAGGCGGTTTTCTTGTTGAGAAGGTTCTTTTGTGCAGGCTGCGCGCTGATCGTGACGGCGGCTGCCTGTCTTGCCCAGACTCCCACGACCCCAGCAGCAGCACCGGCGCAGCCGTCATCCGCGGCCTCCGCCCCCGACGCAACTCCGGCCACTGTGGCGGCGCTCGACCGCAAGATCGAGATCATGATCCGCGAGGAACTCAGCGTTCCGCCGCAGTATCAAATCGCAATCGGACCCCGGCAAAAGAGCGATCTGAACGGGTTTGACACCATTGCTGTGACCTTCTCTCTGCCCAGTGAGCCGCAGAGGAAGCAGACGGTGGACTTCCTGCTGTCGAAGGACTCCAACACGCTGGCGCGGCTGTCGAAGTGGGATATCGGAGCCGATCCTGTATCGCAGCTGCCCACCGAGGGGCGTCCGGTGCGGGGAAATCCGGATGCGAAAGTGACGATCGTCAACTTCGACGATCTGGAGTGCCCCTATTGCGCGGCGATGAATGCCGAGTTCTTTCCCGCCACCCTGGATCATTACAAGGGACTGGTGAAGTTCATCTATCTCGACTACCCGCTGGTGGAGATTCATCCCTGGGCGATGCACGCCGCGGTGAACGCCAACTGCCTGGCCGCCCAGAACGCCGGTGCGTACTGGAATTACGTGGACTACCTGCACACGCATGGGCAGGACGTGACCGGTCCGGACCGCGATCTGGCCAAGTCGACGGCGATGCTGGACAAGCTGGCTAGCCAGGAAGGCACGCGCGAGAGCCTGGACGCCGCGAAGCTGGGGGCGTGCATGGCGAAGCAGGACGACACGAAGATCATGGCGGAGATGCGCTCCGCGGATAAGGTGGGAGTCAACGCGACGCCGACGTTTTTTGTCAGCGGTGAGCGCTGGGCCGGCCAGCTGGAAGAGCATCAGTTGTGGACGATGATCGATCGGGCGTTGAGCGAGCAGGGGGTCACGCCGCCGGGCTCCGAACTGCCTGCCACCCGGGCGCAGACGCCACCGGCTTCCTCGAAATGAACTATGCAGGGTGAGGGGACCGCATTTATTCTGAAACGTACGCGCCGCCCTCCGATTTGCGGCGTCGCAGCAGGGAGAACTGTTTGATCTCGTCGGATCGATCCAGCGCGTGGGGCGCTGATTTCCACAATCCCCAGTTCAGGCTTGCCGGGCTCGCCCTCCTGCTGCTGTTTTGTGCCGGCTGTCAGAAATCGCATGACAACAACAGCGTCGCGATGGTGAACGGCAAGCCGATCCTGCGTTCGGAAGTGGAGACCCTCTACCAGAACAATCTGGGGGAGTCGCACCAGACCCCGTCGAAGGTCCAGGAAGAGATCATGCGGCTGAATATTGTGCGCCAGCTGATCGACGAAGAGATCGTGATGCAGCGCGCCGCAAAACAGAATCTGGTGGCGACCGACGAGGAAGTCACCGACCGGCTGAACGAGATCAAGGCACCGTTCACCCAGGAGGAATTCCAGAAACGGCTCGATTCGCAGCATATGACCCTGGACGATCTGAAGCGGGAGATCCGGCGCAGCCGCACCGAGGAGAAGCTGTTCAACAAGGAGATCACTTCACGGATCAACATCACCGACGCGGACATTACGAACTATTACAACGACCACAAGGCCGACTTCAATCTGATCGAGCCGAATTATCACCTGGCGCAGATCATCGTGACCTCGGCGCCGTTGCCGCCGCAGCAGGTGGGCAATCTGCAGAACAGCAAGGCGATGAACGATGCCGAGGCAAAGCGGAAGATTGAGATGCTGCACAACCGCCTCGCCAGCGGCGAAGATTTTGCCGCGCTGGCGATGAATTTCTCGGAGAATCCCAACACCGCGGGCAACGGCGGGGATATGGGATTCGTCTCCGAATCGCAGCTGCGCGGCGATGCCGAAGTTTACGCGGCCATCTCCAAGCTGAAGCCCGGACAGATCACCGATGTGCTGCCGGTGTACGGAAGCCAGGGTGCGAAGCAGACGATGGGTTACGCGATCTACAAGCTGATCGATCGCGAGGTCGCCGGGCAGCGCCAGCTGAACGATCCGCGGGTGCAGCAGGCGATTCGTCAACAGCTGCGCGACAGTCGGGAGCAGTTGCTGAAGAATGCTTTCCTGGAGATGCTGCGCGACCAGGCACGGGTCGAAAATTACTACGCAGAAGAAGTGTTCAGGAACGGCTCGCAGTAGGGACTGTAGGGAGCAGGGTCCTGCGGGTCCCGAATGGCTGCCGGCTTTCCTGAGTCCGGTACGGTGGAGCCCGCTGGTCTCGCCAGCGAAGTGCAGACACCGCACGTGGGGACAGATCGGGTGATGAAGGTCGCCGGGAAGCCTGTGCTGGTGTGCACCGGCGGTGAATATTTCGGTGGTCGGTTGCAACTTTTGGCGCAGCGTCGATCGCCCGGCCACAATCTGAAGCCTCGCGCGCAACTGCTAATCTAAAGACAGTCCCACGCAGCAATTTCATTCCCCTGGCCGTCAAGGCGATCATCCGCTTTCCATGAAGATTTCGGGGATATCAGGGACCTCCGCGAGGCGCGGGGAGAAGACTGCAAACTGAGGACTGACGTTTGGCGGAACTGCACTACGATGAGGCGAACTGGACGCCGAGCCACAATCCCTGGCTGGTGGCGCTCACCGTTACGCTCGCGACATTCATGGAGGTGCTGGACACTTCCATTGCCAACGTAGCCCTGCCGCACATGGCGGGCACGCTGGGCGCCAGTCAGGAAGAAGCCACGTGGGTGCTGACCAGTTATCTGGTTTCGAGTGCGGTGATCCTGCCCATCTCCGGCTGGCTGATGGCGCGCATGGGTCGCAAGCGCTTCTACATGACCTGCGTGACGCTGTTTACGATTTGTTCCATGCTGTGCGGACTGGCGAGTTCGCTGCCGCTGCTGGTCCTTTTCCGCGTGTTGCAGGGGGTGGGCGGAGGCGGGCTGGCGCCCAGCGAACAGGCGATTCTCGCGGATACCTTCCCGGTCAGCAAGCGCGGCCAGGCCTTCGCCGTCTACGGCATGGCGGTCGTCGTCGCGCCGGCGATCGGGCCAACCCTCGGCGGCTGGATTACCGACAATTTCAACTGGCACTGGATCTTCTTCATCAACCTGCCGGTGGGTCTGCTGTCGCTTTTCCTCACGCAGCGGATGGTCGAGGACCCGCCGTATCTGAAAGAAGAGCAGAAGAAAACCGGGCGGGTGGACTTCATGGGGCTGGGGCTGATCTCGATCGGGGTCGGCTGCCTGGAGTTTGTGCTCGACAAGGGCCAGGAAAAGGACTGGTTCGGCGATGCAACGATCACGACGTTCTTTATTATCGCGGCCTGTACCCTGGTTTTCTTCGTGTGGTGGGAGTGGCAGCACGAGGATCCAATCGTCGATCTCCGATTGCTGAAGAATCGCAACTTCGGCACTGCTGTTTTTTTGCAATTTGTGCTGGGCATGGTGCTGTTTGGGACGACCGTGCTGATTCCGCAGTTTCTCCAGGTGTTGCTGGGCTACACCGCGGAGCGCGCGGGCATGGTGCTCTCACCGGGGGCGCTGGTGCTGATGCTGACGATGCCGATCGCCGGCCGCCTCGTTGGGTCGGGGAAGCTCGATCCACGAGCGCTGGTGGCCTTCGGCTACGCCGTTACGGCGGCGGGATTGTTCAACCTGACCCGGCTGGACCTGGGGGTGTCGTTTGGACAGATCACCCTGTGGCGCGCCTACCAGGTGATGGGGTTGTCGTTCGTCTTCATCCCGATCAGCACGCTGAACTACCTGGGTGTGCCGCGGAACAAGAACAACCAGATTTCCAGCTTCTCCAACTTTGCCCGGAACATCGGCGGTTCTGTGGGGACTGCTCTGCTCACGACCTTCCTGCAGCGAACGCAGCAGACGCACATCGCCAGCCTGAGCGCGCATGCAGTGCCCGGCAGTCTGCAGTACTCGCGGTTTGTGGAGATGACGCGGGATGCTCTGGTGCGATTGGGCCTGAGCGCTGACGCGGCCATGCAGTTTGCCATGGGCAGCGCCTGGCAGAGCCTGAACCGGCAGGCACAGATGCTGAGCTATGAGAATGCGTTCTGGGGGCTGAGCCTGATCATCGCCTGCCTCATTCCGCTGCCGTTCATCATGCGGCGGCCGCCGCGCCGGCGGGCGGCGCCAGAGGAGATGGCCGGACATTAACAGCGTGCAATGAACTTGTGGGGAACGCGTCTCCCGCATATCTTTAGTGAATCGACGATGGACTTTGATAATCTTCGGACGTTTCTGGAAGTGAGCCGCCTGAAGAGCTTTTCGCGCGCGGCCCAGAAGCTGCTCCGCACACAACCGGCGATATCGGCGCAGATCCGCACCCTGGAGCAGGAGGTGGGCGCTCGCCTCTTCGATCGCGATGGCGGCAAGGTGACCTTCACCGCGGCGGGCCGGTTGTTCGAACCCTTTGCCGAGTATTGCGTCGAGCGGCAGAAGCATATCCTGCTGGCGATCGCAGAGCAGGAGCGCTCGCCGCGTGGGGAGCTTTCGATCAGCGCCAACGAGGCGACCCACCTCTACGTGTTGCCGCAGGTCTTTGCCCAATTCCGGCGACAGTATCCACGGGTGATGCTGAATGTGGTTCGCGCCGAGCGGCTGCGCACCCTCGAGAACGTGGTGAATCGCGAGGTGGATTTCGGCGTGGTTTCAATGCCGGTGCGCGACGCGAGACTGGCCGTGGAGCCGATCCACCGGGACGAGCTGGCCCTGGTAGCGCCGCAGGGGCATCCTTTGGCAGAACGAACCTCGGTTCGTCTGCAGGAAGCAGCGCGATACCCCATGCTGCTGCCCGCGCACGGCCGACGGAGAGAGCAACTGGACGAGCTGTTCCGCGTGAATGAATTTGTGCCGCGCGTGGCGATGGAGGTGGAATCGAGCGAGATGCTGAAGCGCTACATCGGGGTGGGGCTCGGAGTGGGATTTTTGCCCCACACCAACGTTCTGGAAGAAGAGCGGAGCGGCGCTCTGCACGCACTTTCGCTGGAAGGGGTCCGTCTGGCCCGGGATCTGGCGCTGGTTTACCGCAAAGATCGCCAGCTGTCGCGTGCGGCGCAGGAATTTCTGGAAATCGCGACCCAGCCGTTCCGAAAACGTGATCAGGAGCCCGGACCCGGGCGAGCGCGCGGTACCGTATGATTGAAAACGGCGTTAATTCATTTCCTCTCGCATGTGCGGCAGCATCTTCAGTGTGTTAAGTTTCACCGGGAACGGAGTTTTCGGCCAACACTGTATATGCCGGGACAGCGAACGATCAGGAGGGGTTGAGAATTGGGAAAAAGCATGGTCCCACGGCGGCTGTTTTTCACCAAAGGTGTGGGCAAGCATAAGGAACGGCTGACCTCTTTTGAGCTGGCATTACGCGATGCCGGCATCGCTGCGCAGAACCTGGTGCGTGTTTCCTCGATCTTTCCTCCGCAGGCCAAGCTGGTCCCGCGGAAAGAGGGACTGAAGTATCTGAGTCCCGGCGAAGTGGTGTTTGCCGTGGTGGCGGAAAACTCGACGCGTGAGCCGCATCGGCTGGTGGCGTCCAGTATCGGCGTCGCGATTCCGAGTGATCGTAACACCTACGGTTACTTAAGCGAGCATCACAGCTTCGGCGAGACCGAAGATCAGGCCGGAGAGTACGCGGAAGAGCTGGCCGCGGAGATGCTGGCGACCACGCTGGACGTGGATTTCGATCCCGACAAGAGCTGGGATGAGAAGAAAGAGACTTACCGGATTTCAAACAAGATTGTCAGAACCGCCAACGTTACGCAGTCGGCGATTGGCGACAAGCGGGGCCTCTGGACGACGACTATCGCGGCGGCGATCTTGATTTTCGAATAGATTTCCGCGGGAATCGGGCGGGCGTGGGCCAGAAGGCCTGCGCCTTTTGCTTGTTTTGGCATGATTTGTAACCGAAGAAGACACAAATATGGCAGAAAACAGACTCTTTCGCGTGGGGCTGGTCCAGATGAGCTGCGGGCCCGACCCGGACGCCAATCTGGACAAAGCGGCGGAGCGCGTCCGCGACGCGGCGCGGCTGGGAGCGGACGTCATCTGTCTGCCCGAGTTGTTTCGCGCGCAGTATTTTTGCCAGCGCGAAGACATTGCGCTGTTCGATCTTGCTGAGCCGATCCCGGGGCCGAGCACAGAGAAGCTGGGTGCGGTCGCGCGCGAGGAAAAGGTTGTGGTGGTCGCGTCGCTCTTCGAGCGGCGAGCGCCCGGGCTCTATCACAACACGGCTGCCATCCTTGAAAACGATGGGCATCTCGCGGGACTGTACCGGAAAATGCACATCCCCGATGATCCGCTGTACTACGAGAAGTTCTACTTCACGCCGGGAGACCTGGGATTTCGTGCGTTCGATACTTCGGCGGGCAACATCGGAACGCTGGTGTGCTGGGATCAGTGGTACCCGGAGGGTGCGCGGATTACGGCGCTGCGGGGCGCCAATGTTCTGTTCTGTCCCACGGCCATCGGCTGGCATCCGCACGAGAAGGCAGAGTTCGGGACCGCGCAGTACGAGGCCTGGCAAACCATCCAGCGGGCCCACGCGATTGCGAATGGCGTCTACGTCGCCGCAGTGAATCGCGTTGGGATGGAACATGGCGACGTCCGCGGCAATCGCGTGGAAGGTCCGGGGCTGGAGTTCTGGGGTGGCTCGTTCGTGGCCGATCCCTTTGGTCGAGTGATCGCGAAGGCGGCGCACGACCGTGAGGAGATTCTGATCGGCGAAATCGATCTGGCGAAGATGGAAGACACGCGGCGCAACTGGCCCTTTCTGCGGGATCGGCGCATCGACGCGTATGCGCCCATCGTGCGCAGGTTTCTGGATGGCGATGAAGAATGAGCGAAGCGGCGATGACGGAGATGGAAACGGGAGCAGAGCCGCAGCCGGCGAGAACGCCGCGGCAGCTGGGCTATCGGATGCCGGCAGAGTGGGAGCCGCACGAGGCGACGTGGCTGGCCTGGCCGCACAATCCTGAGGACTGGCCGGGAAAGTTCCAGCCTGTTCCCTGGGTGTACGCCGAGATCGTCGGACATCTCGCGCGGGTGGAGGACGTACATATTCTGGTGGACGATGCGGCGGCGGAGAAGCGCGCGCGGGGCGTCCTGAAGAAGACGGGCGCAAACCTGAAGCGGGTGCACTTTCACCTGTGGCCGACTGATCGGGTGTGGACGCGCGATTCGGGGCCAATTTTTGTGAGTAAGGACCTGCGCGTGGAACCGGAGAGCGGCGACACCGGTCTGGCGTTCGAACGTATCGCATCTGCGCCTGTCGCTGTTACCAATTGGAAGTTTAATGCGTGGGCAAAGTATCCGGACTGGCATTTGGACGACAAAATCCCGCACCTGGCAGCAAAACTGCTGGAGGTGCCGCAGTGGATGCCGACGGTCGAAACACCCTCGGGCCCGCATCGCGTGGTTCTGGAAGGAGGATCGATCGATGTCAACGGGGCCGGGACGCTGATCACGACCGAGGAGTGCCTGCTGAGCGAAGTGCAGCAGAGAAATCCAGGCGTCAGCCGCGAGCAGCTGGAAAAAGTGTTCCACGACTATCTTGGAATCGATCAGGTTCTGTGGATGAATCGTGGTATCGCCGGCGACGATACCCACGGGCACGTCGACGACATCACGCGATTTGTGGCGCCCAATAAAATTGTCACTGTCATTGAGACAAATCGCGAGGAAGAGAATCATTTGCCCCTCCAGGAGAACCTGGAGCGGTTGCAATCGGCGCGGAATCGGGAGGGCAAGCCGTTTGAGATCCTCTCACTGCCCATGCCACCGCCGATGATTTTTCAGGGACAGCGGCTTCCGGCGAGCTATGCAAATTTCTACATCGCCAACGATCTGGTTCTCGTGCCCGTCTTCAACCGCGCGACCGATCGGCTCGCGCTGAATATCCTCGCGGAGGCCTTCCCAGCGCGCGAAGTCATCGGAATCTACAGCGGCGATCTGGTGTGGGGGCTGGGCACGCTTCATTGCATGACGCAGCAACAACCGAAAGCCGATGCGCCGTGACGGACGACGAAGCTCTGATGGCTGCCGCCCTGGAAGAAGCCCGCGCCGCGGGCGAGGCAGGCGAGGTCCCCATCGGCGCGGTCGCGGTGATCGGGGGTGAGATTGTTGCACGCGGTCAAAATCGTGTTCTGCGGGACGTCGATCCGACCGCGCATGCGGAGATCGTCGCCCTGCGAGCGGCAGCGAAGGCGATCGGCAACTATCGCCTCGTCGAATGTGAATTGTTCGTTACGCTCGAACCCTGCGCTATGTGCGCGGGAGCGATGATCCACGCGCGGCTGGGACGATTGGTGTACGGTGCCGCGGATGCTAAGGCTGGCGCTGCGGGGTCGGTGCTGGAGGTGCTGAATCATCCCCGGCTGAACCATCAGATGAAAGTGACTTCGGGCGTTCTGGCCGATGCATGCGGCGAACGTCTGCGAGAATTCTTCCGGGAGCGGCGCTGAGTCGCGGCGCCAGACTGAGAATCACATGGCATCGCCGATCAGGATGATCGTCGTCGATATCGACGGCACATTACTTTCTTCTCCGGGCTCGGTGGTAAGCCGGCGCAACGGCCGCGCCCTGCGGGAGGCCGAATCGTCGGGCATCGAAATCGTCGTTGCCACCGGGCGACGTCAGGCCTATGCGGTGCCGCTGCTTTTACCGGTGGGGTTGAAAGCGGAGACGGTGTTCATCACTTCGAATGGAACCGTGACGCGGACCATGGCCGGAATTCCGATCGACCGTTTTCTGCTGCCGTTAGAGACAGCGCGCGCGCTGTGTCCGGCGCTGCGGCCGTTTGGGACGACGGTGTTTACCTTCGATCACGATGGGCCGGGCGAGCTGATTCTTGAATCGGTGGAGAAACTCGAAGGGCGGGTTTCGATGTGGGTGGAAGCCAACCGGGCGGCAATTCGCGAAGTGCGCCCCCTGGAACGCGCTTTCGACAGCGGCGAGGCGCCGGTCCAGGGAATGGTTTGCGGGGCGGTCGAGGAGATGCGGCGTGCCGAGGAATGGCTGGTGGAGAGCGATCTGGCGGCATCGATCGAAATCCATCGCACCGAGTATGCCTCCCGCGATCTGACCATCCTCGACATTTTGCCGCCGGGTTGTTCCAAGGGAGCGGCATTGCGGCGTCTGGCAGCGCAGCGGGGTCTTGCACCGGAAGAAGTGATGGCCATCGGGGACAACTGGAACGATCTGGAGATGCTGGAATTCGCGGGCCGCCCGGTCGTTGTGGTGAACGGCGCTCCGGATCTGGTGGAACTGGCGCGGCGGCGGAAGTGGGAGATCGCGCCCGCGAGCGATGAAGACGGGGTGGCCCAGGTGATCGAGGATCTGCCCCTGAGACGGGGGCCGGCGGCCCGGCAGGATGCATCCGTAAATACCACGTTTGGGGCCGGTTACCAGCGATCCGGGGAATAAGCTCACGACACAAACCCCGCATCTGAGGATGGTAGAGTAAAGGGGATGTTCTGTTTCCGCAGATCGTTGGGCGCCTTGTTGGCCGTTGCCTCGGCGGCCACGGCGGCCCAGGCCGCTGAACACGTGACGCTGAAGAACGGATTCGATCTGATCTGCGACCATCGCGCGGCAGAGGGTGCGAAGGTTCGGCTGTATATGGATGCGGCTGGATCGAGCTATATCGAGGTTGCCGCGACCGACATCGTTGCCGACGAGCACGTTGACCTGCCGAAGCCGGTGATCGAGACGGCAAAGCCTGCCGTGGTTGCTCCGGTGCCGGAGAAGCTGACCGATGCTGATCTGAAGCCGATGCTGACGAAAGCCGGCACCACCTACAATCTCGATGTCGATTTGCTGGCGAGCGTGGTGCGCGCAGAGAGTGCGGGCCATACACGTGCAGTGAGCCGCGCCGGCGCGCAGGGCCTCATGCAGCTAATGCCGGGGACGGCCACCGATCTCGGAGTGGCGGATAGCTTCGCTGCGAGCGAGAACATTCAGGGCGGCACCGCTTATCTGGATTGGCTGCTGAAGCGCTACAAGGACAATCTGCAGCTGGCCTTGGCCGCCTACAACGCGGGGCCGGCGGCCGTGGACCGCTGGCACGGCATTCCGCCCTATCGCGAAACACGGCTCTATGTAGCGCGCGTCATCCGCGAATACAACCGCCGTTACTCGCTGCGGCATCGGGCGGAGCTCCAGGCGACCGAAGCGCGGTGACCGCGTTGTGTGGTTCTCACCTCCCGGAGTCCTGATTTGAAATCGAGCAGAACCCGGATTATCGCGATTCTCCTCGTGCTGGCGGTAGCCGTTGCCGTGTGGCACGAGCGTCACCGCATCCATTTCGACTGGCATGTCTTCGGCCAGCAGTTGCGCCTGGTGGACTGGCGCAGGATCGCGCTGGCGCTGGCCTGCATTTACGCCGGCTATCTGGTGCGCTCCGTGCGCTGGGTCTGGCTGATCCGGCACAAGAAGAAGATGCGGCCGCTGTCGCTGCTCGGGACTCAGGTGATGGGCTTCACTGCGGTGGCGCTGATCGGTCGCGTCGCTGATCTGGTGCGGCCGTATCTGGTCGCGAAAAAAACGGGACTGCCGCTGAGCGAACAGATTGCGGTCTATGTCGTCGAACGGCTCTTCGATGCTGGATCGATGGCGCTGATCACGTCGTCGGTGATTCTGCTGGCCGTCCCGGGCGCTTTACCACACCGGGAGATGGTGCAACGAGCAGCCTTCTGGGGTTTGTTGCTGACCATCGCCGGCACTTTTTTTCTCTTTGCGGTTCGCCTGTGGGGCGATGCGGTGGCAAAATCCCTCGGCCGAATCCTGGGCGTCGTCTCCAGAGGCTTCGGGCAGGCGGTCGAAGACAAGATTCGGGCATTCCACTCGGGACTCGACACGATCCGGTCGCCGGGAGACTTCGCCGTGGTCGGCTTGCTGTCTCTGGGGATGTGGATGCTGATCGCACTGACGTATCTGGAGACGATCCTCGCGTTTGTGGCCAGCCCCGAGCTGGCGGCGATGACGCCCGCCAAGGGTGTGCTGATGATGATTATCAGCGGCGGCGCGAGCCTGATTCAGCTTCCGGTGCTCGGCTGGTTCACGCAGATTGCCTTTGTGGCGGGCGCCCTGTCGAAGTTCTTTGGTGCGGCTCCTGAGGCGGCGACCGCCTGCGCGGCCATGTTGCTGCTGATCACCTTCCTGGGCATCGTGCCGATCGGCTTGATCTGGTCGCGCTTCGAACACATCTCGCTGAAGCAGGTTACCCAGGAGAGCGAGCATGCCGGCGAGGAGCTAACGCATCCCCACGGACCGATCCGCGAGAAAGCCACCAGCTGAACCCGCGTTACCGGGTACGGGTTATCGGTTGCTGGAGAAGAGACGGCGTCATGCGGCCTTCTTCCTGCGGCCAGGCTTTTGCTTCTTCGCCGGATGTTCCGCGAGGCTCTTGCGGAGCGCGTCCATAATATTGACGACTTTTCCTTTGGGCGCGGCCGGTGCCGGCTCAGGCAGCGGCTTGCCTTTGCGCTTCGCGTTGACCAGCTTCACGACAGCCGCCTCGTAGTCATCTTTGTACGCAGAGAATTCGAACTTCGATGAGCTTCCCTGAATGAGCTGTTTCGCGAGCGACAGCTCCTGGGAGGTGACCGCCGGCTCTTTGATGTCTCCGAGGACGGACTTCGAGTTGCGCAGTTCGCCTTCGTAATGGAGCTGGTAGAGCATGAGTCCCTTCTGCCCGGGGTCGGACGGGGCACCGAGGGCGACCAGATGCTCGCGGCCGCTGAAGGCGATTTCGCCGATGCCGTAGGTGCCGGTTTCGTCCAGTGCTTTACGCATGATGGCGACGGCTTTCGACTGGGCGTCGTCTTTGGGGGCGACAAACCAGGGCCGGTCGTAGAGCAGCGGCGCAATCTCTTCTGTTTTGACGAACTGCCGGATCTCCAGGGTGTTCATCGTGGGAAGGCGAAGAGACTTCAGTTCCTCGGGGTCGATCTCGATGTACTTGTTGCGGGCATACTCGTACCCCTTCACGATGTCGTCTGCCCCGACTTCGCCGCGATCGTCGACGTTGCGGTGGTGGACGCGCTGATGGCTGCGGCGATCGATGAGATGAAATTCGATGGAGCGGCCAGGATTGGTGGCGGGGAAGATGCGGACAGCGATGGAGACGAGAGAAATCTGGATAGAACCGGACCAGGTGGGGCGGGCAGGCATCGTAGCTCCTTACGAACAGCTATGAACTACGATGCGCCAAAATCGAGAGTAAGGGCCAACCCTGTTATTGGTCGCCCCGCTGGGAGCGTTTGCGCCGGAATACGCGGACGCGAGGCCAGGCGAGGCCGGCGGCGCCGACGATCAGACCCAGAACGAGGGTGGGGTTTTCCGGCGAGTCCGTGCAGCCGCCGAAGCCGTCCTGGGCGTGCAGCCGCAAAGTCGCGCAGAGGAGGAGCAGAGCGAGGGGAAGAAGGGTCCGAACACTTTTCAATCGATCCTCCAAAGGTGCTGCTGGAATCGTCGATCACGTTGTCGCGCTCCGCGTGCCTCGGAAAGAACGAACCGGCAGTCGCGGAGGTTCCGGGGAGACGTCGCCTATGGCGTCGTTCCCAGTTGATTGTTCGCTACGGCCGCGGCGAGGGGCGTGACGACCGGCCGGGCCGCTCCCACCAACTCGATCAGTTTGTTATCCCCGGCGTCCACGACCCACACATTGCCCGAGCCGTCGATGGCGAGGCCTTCCGGTTCCTGTATCTGCGGTTGCGGCGAGCCGTTCAGGAAGCCGTTCGCAGGGGAGATCGCGGTTCCGTCGTTGGCGAACTCGCTGATGCTGCCGCCCGTGCCACTGGCACTGAAGGGGCCGTTGTTCACGGTCCAGATGTTGTCGCCGCCGTCGACAGCGATGTTGAAGGCGCCGCCGTAGGCCCCGCTCACGCCGCCGCCATTGAAGGTGTTGTTCGTGGGCAGGGTACCGTCAGAGTTGAAGACGGTGATGTTCGAGTTGCTGAAGTCCGTTGATGATGAATCGCCGTAATTGGCGGTCCAGACTTTGCCCGCAGCATCAATGGCGCAGTTGATCGGCCCATTCGACGTACCGGGCAGCGTGTAGGGGGATGCAGGCGGACCGGTCACGTTGACGCCCGAGCTGCTGTACTGGGCGAGGGTTGTGCCGTTCGTGCCGTCGGGACCCGAGTTCGCAATCCAGATCGAGTTGCTGCCGGTCGTTCCCTGGAGGCAGATGCCGGCCGGGAAATTCAGCGTGCCACTGTCTGCGGAAATCGAGCCGGTATTGAGCAACTGCTCCGTCTGGTTATCGGTGCTGGAGAATCCGTATTCACTGATGCTGTTGTCGGCGTTGTTGGTCATCCAGGCGTTGCCGGAAGCATCGATGGCGACGTTATAGCTGGGGCCGGCGGCGGTAAAGGGCGAATCGGGCGCGCTGTTGCCGTTGGAGGCGAACTCGCTGAGTTGATAGACGCAGTTGACAGGATCGGGGCACTGGAAGTTCGTGACCCACACATTGCCGCTGGTATCGATCGCTATGCCCTGCGGGTCGGCGAGCCCGTTGCCGGTGAAGGGGGAATGGGCCGCCGTTGTGCCAGATGGGGTGAAGATGGACACCTGGCTGTCACCATCGCCCGCCTCAACTACGAAAGCATTGCCGCCGCTGTCAATGGCGACGCTCAGGGGGCCGTGGAGCGTGTCGGACCAGATAATCGGAAGGGTCCAGTCGGTGGGTTCAGCGTTGAGAGCATTGCTGAACTGCTGATACGCCGAGGCTGCGCCCCAGATCGAGTCGATGTTGGACTGGCTCCCGCCGCCTGTCTGTGCGATGTTGATGGCCGCCTGGGCGGTATCCGACGCGTTGCCGGCGTAGGGGAGAATCTGCGTGCAGCCGGAGGCCGACGGGCCCACTGCGTTAATGCAGGCCGCAAGGATATTGCCGAGGGTATTGATCGTTTGCTGGACGGTCGTGCCGTTCACGGCTCCAGGTGGCGCCGAGGCTGTTCCTTGTCCAATATCGGCGAGAAGACCCGCCAGGGCAACCGCGTTCGCGAGGCCGGTCAGGCCCTGCGTTGTCCCGTTCTTCACCCCGGAGATCGCCGTGGGGCCGCTGGCAAATCCGGCCAGCGCATAGGCTGCGGCCACCGTCGTGACCTCGTTCATGGTGACGAACGTCGGAACCGGCGTGATGACCTTGGTCGTGCACGAACCCAGAACCGCCAGCAGTCCTGCTGCGGGGTTGCTTTGGCCGGTGCCGGGATCGCCGCCGGTCGAATAGAGGTAGACCTGCTCGGGGCCGCTCGGCCCGCAATTGTAGTCGCCGGCTCCAACGGTGAATTGTCCTCCGGCAACGGTGGTGACGTAGTAGTTTCCGGAACCGTCATTGGTGGTGTCGGGCCCGGCGATCAGTCTCGAGATGGAGGGCTGGCCCACCGTTGTGTTGGTGGGAATCGCAAACAAATAGACGTGAGCCCCGACGAGCCCCTGCTGCCCGCCGTGAACCCGACCCGAAATGGACTTGGTTGTCGCTGGCGTGGGCGTGACCGGTGTGACCGGCGTGGCGGTGGAAGATTGGGAGGGAACCGGAGCGATGGAGCATCCGCTGACGAAAATGGTGGTGCAGGCGACGAAGCTCCAGACGAGCCGCATGGCGTTGTCCTCCAGTGATGCAAATACAGGGGTTGCGCGGTTGACGAACCGGACTGGGACCCGCTAATTGTCTGGAGGGTAACACCAGGTCGGAAGGGGGGCAATGACCCGGACTGGTTACTGAAGTGGTACGTCTCAAAAAGGTATCGGCCTGGTCAACTTTCGTCACGTCAAGCCGGGTTTTCAGGAGGCGCGTTGCCAGGGGGATGGCCTGATCTGAGGGGACGGAAGCCAGCGGGGAACGAGGGCCAACTAACGATCTCCGTCCCGGCGGTTCCGGCTGCGGAGAAAGCCGCGAACGCGGGGGTAGGCGAGGCTGGCGGCGCCGACAATGAGGCCGAGGACGAGCGTGGGGTTTTCCGGCGAGTCGTCGCAACCGCCGAAGCCGTCCTGGGCGTGGAGACGCATGGCCGCGGAAAGGAAGAGCAGAGCGAGGGGAAGCAGAGTCGGGATTCTCTTCAAAACGTTCCTCCAAATACTTCTGGTGGAATCTTCTCGATTCAGGTTGACCGCCTGCCTTGCCTCGGGCGTGAAGGAGCCGGCAAGGGAGGGCTGCTGCGGGACGATCAGGGTGTTTGGCCCAATTTACTGTTCTTCACGGCTATCGCCAGGGGCGTAACGACCGGCGTGGCTGCGCCGACCAGTTCCGTCAGGGTGCCATCACCGTTGTCTACGACCCAGACATTGCCGGAGCCGTCAATGGCGATGGAATCCGGATTTTGCAGGCCGTATTGGAAGCCATTGGCGGGCGACAGGGCATTGCCATTCTTGTCGAACTCGCTGATGCTGCCGCCGATATAGTTTCCATCCGCGGGTTGGTCCACACCAAGATTGGCTGTCCAGACGTTGCCGGCTCCATCGATGGCGATACCGTAGGCCCCGCCATAGGCTCCATTGACCCCTCCTCCCGTAAAGGAGGTGCTGGTACCGCCGTTGGAGGCGATCCTGGTGATGCTCGAGCCGCTCACATCGCTGAAGGAACCACCGTAGTTCGAAGCCCATACCTGGCCCTGGGCGTCGATGGCGTCGCTGATCGGACCATCGAGGCCAGCGGCAGAAAGTCCGGACACATAATAGGTCGACGTTGAGGCGCCGGCATCCGCAAATCGGCTCACAGTGGTTCCAGTGACACCGTCGGCATTCGTCACCCAGATGTCGCCCAGAGTGCCAGCCTCGATCGCGATACCATCGGGACCGTTCAGTCCACCGTAGTTAGAAGCACGGGTCGTGGAGTTGAACAGGAGGATTCCGGAGGTATTGAACTCCGTGATGTTGCTGTTGCTGAAGTTGGTCGACCAGATGTTTCCGGTGCCGTCAATGGCGAGATTGAAGGAGTTGTTCAGCGCGGCGTTGGTAAACGGCGAGTGCGATGCTGGTGAGCCATTGGAGGTGAATCCGCTGATTTCGTCATTGCCCCAATTCGCAATCCAGACATTGTCCGACCCGTCCACGGCTACTCCGTCGGGCTGGTCGAGGCCGTTGTCGGTGAAAGGCGAATTGGCGGCAGTCCCTCCGGATGGAGTGAATTTGTCGACCTGATTCGCATCGTATTCAGTCACATAGACATTTCCGCCGGAGTCGATGGCGACATCCTGAGCACCATTCAGGTTGCCGGAATAAGTGATGGCAAGAGTCCAGTCGTGAGGTTCGGAGTTGAGCGCATTGCTGAACTGCTGATAGGCGCCAGCAGCCAGCCAGATCTGATGGACGTCGGTGGCAGTGCCACCGCCGGTTCGCGCAATGTTGATGGCTGCCTGTGCTGTATCCGAGGCGTTTCCGGCATACGGCAGAAGCTTCTGACAGTCGGCATCCGTTGGGGCGGTTGCATTGACACACACGGCCAGGCTGTTCGCGAGGCTATTGATGGTCTGTTGGACGGTGGTGCCGTTGATTCCGGGCGCCGAGGCCGTCCCACTGCTGATATTGGCCAGAAGCCCCGCCGTCGCGATCGCGTTCGCCAGACCTGTCAATCCCTGTGTCGATCCGGACTGTACACCTGAGATTGCAGTTGGTCCACTGGCAAAACCAGCCAGGGCATAGGCTGCGGCGATCGTGGTCACTTCATTCATCTGCACGGTGGCTGGCGGTGTCGGCGAAATGACTTTGCTGGTGCACGTCCCGAGGACAGCCATCAGTCCTGCGGCGGTATTGTTGTGGCCGTTGCCGGGAACGCCACCGCTCGAATACAGGTACACCTGTTCGGGGACTCCGCCCGCGCCGCAGTTATAGTCGTTGGCGCCGACCGTGAACCTTCCACCCGTAACGGTGGATACGTAGTAATTTCCCGAAGCATCTTTCGTGGTATCGGGACCGCTGATCAGCCTCGAGCTGGAGGCTTGTCCAACCGTCGTTCCCGTGGTCACGGCAAACAGATAAACGTGAGCCCCAACGATAGGAGCCTGCGGAGGTCCACCGTGGACACGCCCCCCAAAAGCCGTGGCTGCCACTGGCGTTGAGCTAACAGGAGTGCTGACAGGGTCCTGATAGGCGATATGAGTGACGGAGCATCCGGTGACAAAAATCGTACTGCAGGCGAACAGCCTCCAGGCGAGCCGCATGGGGTTGTCTCCAATATGTGTGATTGCGCGGTCGAACGGGCCTTCCGGGTCGCCGCCAGTCTAAGAAGACTAGCATGCGATCCTGCGGAGCGGGAAGGAAAAACTCGGCTCCGCAAGATTGTTTCTTGTCACAATTTTGTCCATTTCTTTGCGGTAACTAAAGATGTGAGTACGTGCGGGTTGGACAAGGGTACCGAAGGTGTCAGTCACGCTCAAAGAGCGCGGCGCACGGCACGGCGAACGCTGTCGGTCGTAACACCGTAGACGGCGTGGGTGACCCACTCGCTGATGCGCTCCTGGGTGGGCTGGCGGCCGGGAGGGGCGGTGAGTCCGAGACGCGGCAGGATCGATTCGTGCGTGATGCGGTTGAGGGTGATGCCAAAGGCCGCGCCGCGCCAGGCGCCGAGCGATGGCTCCATTTCAACCAGCGCGCCGTAGGCGGCTCCCGCTAGCGCGCCAAAGATCCAGTGAATGCCCTGCAGGGCGAGTTCGCGCTCTTCCTGCGGAAGGCGGCGGCCGGCAACGTTCTCGGCGAGGACCACCGGGGGCGGGGTCTGGCCTTCGGTGCGGGGCGGAAAGACTTGTTCGGCGATCATCTTGGCGCCGGCGCCGGCCAGTCCGCCGAGGAAGCCGGCGAGAAGGCCTTTGGAGATGCTGCGTTTGCGTGGGGTCGTGCTCATGGTGGGTGAGATGCGTCGCGATCAGGGTACAGCGTAGCGGGAGTACGGTACAGGGCGCAATGGACCCGCTGCTAGAATCGACATCAGAGCGATGAAATGTCCTTATTGCGGGTTTGGCCAGGACCGCGTGATCGATTCGCGGGAAAGCAGGGAAGCCGACTCGATCCGCAGGCGGCGCGAGTGCGAGAAGTGTAACCGCCGCTTCACCACCTACGAACGCATCGACGAGATCCCCTACATGGTGGCCAAAAAAGACGGCCGCCGGGAGAAATTCGAGCGCCGCAAGGTGCTCGACGGGCTGATGCGCTCCTGCCAAAAACGCCCGGTTTCGGCCACCAGGCTGGAGCAGCTGGTCGATGAGGTCGAGGCGTTCGTAACCGAGTCGACGGAGCGCGAGCGGACGACCGCCGAGATTGGCGAGCTGATCATGGATCGCCTGAAAACCCTGGACACAGTGGCCTATATCCGCTTCGCCAGCGTGTATCGGGACTTCAAGGACGTGCGGGAGTTCAAGGAAGAGCTGGAGCAGCTGCTCAGCCATCATGGCGCGGAGAAGCACGGGAAGAAGAAGTGACGCCTGCCGGCGCCGGCCGCTGTCAGCTGGAAGCTTGAGGAGTGAAGCAACGAGTGAAGACGCATACAGTGACGCTGATTCCGGGCGATGGCATCGGGCCGGAAGTGACCGATGCGGTCGTGCGGATTCTGGAAGCCACGGGCGTGCAATTTGCCTGGGAGAAGTTTGCCGCGGGGGCGAGCGCGTTCGAGAAGCACGGCGAGTACATCCCGAAGGACCTGTATGCATCGATTGAACGCAACCGCGTAGCGCTGAAGGGGCCGGTGACGACGCCGGTGGGCGGCGGCTTCGCGTCGATCAACGTGACCCTGCGCAAAAAGTTCGAGCTGTACGCGAATTTTCGTCCCATTAAGAATCTGCCCGGGCTCGAGACGCGCTATCCGGGCGTGGATCTGATCATCATTCGCGAAAACACTGAAGGCGAGTACGTGGGCCTCGAGCACGAAGTGGTCCCGGGCGTGGTGGAGTCGCTGAAGGTGATCACCGAAAAAGGCTCGACGCGCATCGCGAAGTTCGCCTTTGAGTATGCGGCGAAGCACGGGCGGCGAAAGATTCACGCCATCCACAAAGCGAACATCATGAAGATGTCCGATGGCCTGTTTTTGCGCTGTGCACGGGATGTGTCGAAGGGATTCCCGGACATCGTTTACGGCGAGCACATCATCGACAACACCTGCATGCAGCTGGTGATGAATCCGTATCAATACGACACGCTGCTGCTGGAGAATCTGTATGGCGATATCGTCAGCGATCTGTGCGCGGCGTTTGTGGGCGGGCTGGGGCTGGTGCCCGGCGCGAACCTGGGCGTGGAGGCAGCAATCTTCGAGGCGGTGCACGGATCGGCACCGGATATCGCGGGCAAGGACATTGCCAACCCGACGGCGCTGCTGCAGTCGGCGGTGCTGATGCTGCATCATCTGAACGAGAGCACGGCGGCGGAGAAGGTGCAGGCCGCGCTGGAGAAGGTCTACACGGAGAAGAAAACGCTGACCCGGGATGTGGGCGGGACGGCGGGAACAAAGGCGTTTGCGGATGCGGTCATGGAGCGGCTCAGCTAGGGAACAGGAGCGACGATGAAGACTGGACGGTTCGTGGTTGCGGCGGCGTGTTTAGCGATGTTGGCGGTGGCCGGCTGTAAGAAGCAGAGTGCCAACAGCGAGCCGGCGCAGCAGTTCACGACGATTGACTGGTCGACCGCAGGGGCGATCCAGGGGACGATCCACTACACGAAGGCCGCACCCAAGCCGGTGCCCATCGACATGAATCAGGATCCGGCGTGCACCCTGGGGCCGCCGCTCTCCAGCGAGCAGTATGTGGTGGCAACCGACGGCGGTTTCGCCAACGTCTTCGTCTACGTCAGGGACGGGCTGGGGAACAAGGTGTACGCGGCGCCGACCCAACCGGTGGACATCGACCAGAAGGGTTGCCGGTATGTGCCGCATGTGGTGGGGGTGATGGCGGGCCAACCGGTGCGCTTCACCAACAGCGATCCGACCATGCACAACATCCACATGGTGCCGACCGTGCAGGGCAATCAGGCGGTGGATGTTTCGCAGCCTCCTGCCGGTGGGCAGAATCAGCCGGCAGATCAGCGGACCTTTCCGAAGCCGGAGTTGATGATGCCGGTTCGTTGCAACAACCATCCCTGGATGCAGGCGTTCATCAACGTGGCGGCGAATCCGTTCTTCGCGGTGTCGGACACCGAGGGGCGGTACATGATCAAGGGCCTGCCGCCGGGAACCTACACCATCGCCGCGGATCAGGAAGTGGCAGGAGAGAAGACGGCAACGGTGACGGTTCCGGCGAAGGGGACTGTAACGGTGGATTTTTCGTACTGAGGGTGCAGGGGACCGGTGCTGTGGAGGCTCAGCCCCAATAGTCGTCCGGCAGATTCACAACAATCGGCTCTGGGGTGCTGCGGACGACGATCCAGCGGAAGGGTTTCTCCTCCGACAAATTGATTTCCATGTGTGGCGTGAAGGCCGGCACGTGCAGGAAATCGCCGGCGCGGACCCGAACCTCCGATGCGCCGTGCTCGCCCCAGCGGACGAGCGCTTCTCCTTCGAGAACATAGACGATGGTCTCCTGTGTGCCGTGATGGTGGATGCCGGTGCGTGCGCCCGCCTCTACCAGGAAGGTTCCGCCCCAGAGGTTGGTTGTGATGCCGTGGCCGCGGCTGATGGCGGCGAAGCGCTGCGAGCCTGGGGTCTGGGCGGTGCCGGGATCGAAGGCATCAGGATGGACGACAGTCAGAGGAAGAAATTCGGCCAAGGTCGTTGCCTCCATAGCCAGATGGAGCGGCATGCCGGACGGATTCATGAGCGCTGCCGCAGGTGACGTTGGAGATGACGGTTGCGTTTTGATGGGTACAGACGCCCGGCGGGAGCAGTTACACTATCGTTACACAGCACATTGCAGGGTGGCGTCAGTTTCGCCGCGCCCGCGGTGTATCTGAAGAAGGCTTGCGATGCGGCAAAAAGTTGGGATTCTTGGCGCGACCGGGATGGTCGGGCAGCGGTTTATTCAGCTCCTGGAAAATCATCCGTGGTTTGAAGTGGCGTGGCTGGCGGCGAGCGACCGGTCGAGTGGAAAGCCCTACGGAGAAGCGGCGAAGTGGAAGCTGGATACGCCGCTGCCGGAGCGGATTGCGGCCATGCCCATCTCGCCCGCGACGCCGAGTGGTGCGCCGAAGGTGATCTTTGCAGCGCTCGACGCCGACATCGCACGCGAACTGGAGCCGCAGTTTGCCGCTGCCGGTTGCGCGGTGATCTCGAATTCCAGCGCGTTTCGCATGGAGCCGTCGGTGCCTCTGGTGATTCCGGAGGTGAACGGAGATCATTTGCCGTTGCTGGAGAACCAGACGTGGCGCAACAAGTCCGGCGGATACATCGTGACCAATCCCAACTGCTCGGCGATTGGGCTGGTTCTGGCGCTGAAGCCCATCGTGGATCGCTTTGGCATTGAAGCCATCTTCGTCAGCACGATGCAGGCGGTGAGCGGCGCTGGGTATCCCGGGGTGGCGTCCATGGACATTCTGGGCAACGTGGTGCCGTACATCAGGAACGAAGAAGAGAAGATGGAACAGGAGACGCTGAAACTGCTGGGCCGGCTCGAGGGTCGAGCCGTGACGCCGCTGGCGGCGAAGATGACCGCGCACTGCAATCGCGTGGCGGTGGAAGATGGGCACACGGAGAGCGTGAGCATCAAACTGGGCCGAAAGGCCACGCGCGACGAACTGATTGCAGCGTGGGCGGAGTTTGCTCCGCTGAAAGGCAGAGACCTGCCGACGGCTCCGGCACAACCGGTGGAGCATGTTGCGGCAGAGGATCGTCCTCAGCCGCGTCTGGACAAAATGCGCGGTGCAGGCATGGCGGCCACGGTGGGGCGCGTGCGGCCCTGCGGTCTGCTGGACTGGAAGTTCACCGTGCTCTCGCACAACACGATTCGCGGAGCGGCCGGGGCTGCTCTGCTCAATGCTGAGCTGCTGGTGTCGCTGGGCAAGCTCGATCCGGTGGCTGTTCCGGCATGAACCGCCTCGTCGTCATGAAGTTCGGCGGGACCTCCGTCGAAGATGCCGCTGCGATCCGGCGAACGGCGGGGATTGTTGCGGGTCGCGTAGCCAAAGGGCTGCAGCCGGTGGTCGTGGTGAGCGCCATGGCCAAGGTCACCGACCTGCTGCTGTCCTCGGCGGCGACGGCGGCAAGGGGCGATCGCGCGAGCGCCCTGGCGATTACGGAGCGGCTGCGCATCCGGCACGCGGATACCGCAACCCAGCTGGCGTTTGGGGCGAAGCTGCACGACGATCCGCTGGTTGCGACGCACAAGGACGACGCGCTCGCCGCGACTCACGCGTGGATGGATGCCGAGTTCGACGGCCTCGATGAAGTGCTGCGCGGCCTGGCGGTGGTCGGCGAGCTCACACCCAGGATCAGCGACATGATCGTCTCCTACGGGGAAAGACTCTCGAGCAAAATGATCACCGAGGCCTTCGTGCGCTGTGGGGTGAACGCCGTTCACGTCGACGCTCGGCAATCGATCCTCACCGACGCACAATATGGAAAAGCGATCCCGCAGGACACGCTGATCGAACAGCGGCTCAAGCAGAATGTGGTGCCGTTGCTGGCCGAGGGCCGCGTGCCGGTGATGGGCGGCTTCATCGGCTCGACCGAGCAGGGTGTGACGACAACGCTGGGCCGTGGTGGTTCCGACTTCACGGCAGCGCTGGTCGGCGGCGGGATCGATGCGGGCGCAATCGAGATCTGGACTGACGTGAACGGCATCATGACCGCCGATCCGCGCGTGTGCCCCGATGCATTGCGCGTGAAGACCATCAGTTTTGAAGAAGCTGCCGAGCTGGCGTATTTCGGCGCGAAGGTGCTGCATCCGGCGACGATCCTGCCGGCGGTAAAGAAAAATATCCCGGTGTGGGTGCTGAATTCGAAGAATCCGGAAAACGGCGGGACCAGGATCACGGCAATGCCCGCGCACTGCCGGAGCCCGTTCAAATCGATTGCGGCGAAGAAGCGCCTGACGATTATGGATATCGTCGCCAGCCGCATGCTTTTGTCGCACGGCTATCTGCGAGCGATCTTCGAAGTCTTCGACAAGCACAAGTGCCCGGTGGACATGGTTTCGACTTCGGAGGTCAGCGTCTCGCTCAGCGTCGACTCGAACGAGAAGCTGCCCGCGATCGCCGCGGATCTGAGCAAACTGGCCGACGTGAAATACGAGGGACGTAAGGCGCTCATTTGCATGGTGGGCGAGAATATTCGCGGGCATAACGGCATTGCGGCGCGGGTGTTTAACACGGTTCGGCATGTGAATCTGCGGATGATTTCGCAGGGGGCGAGCGAAATCAACATGAGCTTCATGGTGGAAGAGGATGATGCGGATGAGGCGGTGCGGTCGCTGCACGCGGAGTTCTTTGCCGACGCCGATCCGGCGGTCTTCGATCTGGAAGCCGTGCAGCTCAAGCGGGGTTGAGGGAATAGGAATAGCGATGCTCTTCATGGTTCTGGGGCGGGGAAAGACCGGCAGTCTGGTGGAGCGCGTGGCACACGAGCGCGGCCATAGCGTCCGCGTCGTGGGGGAGGAAGAGAATCGCAATGCGGCAGCCTTGACCGCGCCGGTACTGGCCGGGTTTGATGCGATCATCGATTTCACGACCCCGGAGGCCGCGGTGCAGAACATGCGTGCATGCCTGGCGACGGGCGCGCGGATCGTGGTGGGGACGACCGGTTGGTACAGCCAGCTGGACGACATGAAAGCGCTGGCCCAGCGCCGCGGCGGCGCCCTGCTGTACAGCGCGAATTTCTCGGTGGGTGTGCAGGCGCTGTTCAAAGTGGCGCGCGAGCTGGCCAGCGTCGCGCATGGCTACCGGTTCAGCATCACGGAAACCCACCACGCAACCAAGAAGGACGCGCCATCCGGGACGGCGCTGACGCTCAAGAGGGTTCTCGAGTCGGCGAATCCGGCGCTCACCGTAGAGATTGCCTCGAAGCGGGAAGGCGATGTGCCCGGCATTCACGAAGTTGACGCGCGATCGGACAACGACGTGATCGTGCTGAGGCATGAGTCGTTCTCACGGCGGGGATTCGCCGAGGGCGCCGTACGAGCAGCGGAGTGGATCGCCGGGAAGACCGGTTGCTGGGCCTTCGAAGAGATCCTGGAAAAGCTGTAAGCGGTTCGCTGGTGAAGCGGTCAGCGAAGATCTGGTTTAGCCAGATCCTGCCTGCTGGTGGAGCAGCGCAGCACCGGTTCGCTACGGTTGCCTTCGGCTAGTGCCTGCCGCCACATTATCGGCATCCACGGCCCACCTGTGACCCATGTCGGACGCGCGTCAGACATTGTCCGAGGTTGTCGGACGGGGTTTGACTGGTTTTGCTGGATTGCCCGCGTACACCATCATGGGTTGAACATCTTTGAGCACGACACTGCAGGCGCCGACGACCGCGCCGCGTCCAACGGTGACCCCGGGGCCGACAAAGACGCGCGTCGCGAGCCAGACTTCCGGCTCAATTGTCACGAAGCTGCCGATCATGTCGAAGCTGGGTCGGGTGTGGTCGTGGTACGCGGACGCCAGATAGCAATGCTGAGAGATGCAGCAGTTGTCTCCGATGCGGATCTCGCCCAGTGTATATAAGGTTGCGTAATCGCCCACCCAACAGTAGTCGCCAATGGTCAGCTTCCAGGGGTAAGTCACCTCCACCGTAGGGCGGATCATGACGCCTCTGCCGATTTTGGCTCCGAAGAGGCGCAGCAGAAAATTGCGCCATCCGTACAGGAACTGCGGTGACCAGCGAAACGCCGTGGCCTGCACGATCCACCAGAGCTGCACAAACCAGGCCGGCCGGCCGCGAAAATTGCGAGGCAGGCGAAAGCTCTTCAGATCCTGGACGGGCGGAGCCATCGTGTGCAGTGTAGAGCATGGATGCGGCCGGGACCGATGCACAGACGCCGTCCTTACGGCGGGAGTCGGCGCCTGGAGGTTAAATAGTCCCGGTGTAGACTCGACTGTTATGAACCTGCAGGGCTGCGGAACAGCGCTGGTCACGCCGTTTCGTACGGATGGCAGCATCGATGAGCGGGCGCTGTACGACCTGGCGCGCTGGCAGGTGGAGAGCGGGATCGACTGGCTGGTCGCCTGCGGCACCACTGCCGAGACTCCCACGCTGGACGAGGGCGAATGGCTCGAAGTGATCCGCATCGTCGCCGATGCGGCGAGCGGCCGCGTGCCGGTATGGGCTGGATGCTCGCACAACGCGACGAAGGCGGCCGTGGCACGCGCGCGGACGGCGGCACAGGTGCCGGGCGTCACGGCGATCCTCAGCGCGAATCCCTGGTACAACAAGCCGACCCAGGAAGGGCAGTTCCAGCATTTCAGAGCGGTGGCGCAGGCGGTGCAATTACCCGTGGTGCTCTACAACATCCCCAGCCGGTCGGCAGCGAATCTGGAGCCGGCGACGGTACTGCGTTTGGTGGATGCGGCGCCCAACATCGAGGCGGTGAAGGAGTCGAGCGGGAATCTCGTCCAGATCACGGAGTTGATCACCCAGGCGCCGAAGGAGTTCCGCGTCTTCTCCGGTGACGACGGCATGACGCTGGGCGTGATCGGCGTGGGCGGCGCGGGGCTGGTGTCGGTGGCCTCGAACATCATCCCGGCCGAGATGGCGGAGATGGTCAAGGCAGCGCTGGCCAATGAGTGGTCTGTCGCGCGGCGCATCAACAGGAAGTATTTCCGCCTGATGCAGGGGATCTTCAAAGAGACGAGCCCAGGGCCGGCCAAGGCCATCCTTGCCATGATGGGCAAACTCGAGGAGCAGTATCGGCTGCCGATGGTGCCGGTGTCGGCGGGTACGCACGCGTACCTGGAGAAAATCGCCGGAGAACTGGGACTTCTGGTGCACGGACCCAGGCCGGAAGGCGATCAGCGGATGTTCTGAAGCAGGGAACGGATCCGGCGCCGGAGTCGCGCCCTCATCGTCTGGCTCGGCGATGGGGTCTGCGGTCCAGGGGCTCCAGGTAGCGTTCCAGAACCAGCTTGAGTTCGCGAACGCCGTCGTTCCTGTGCCGCGCCGAGCCGCTGAGAGCCAAAGGCAGCAGACCCTTCACAATCTGGACTGAAGTTTCGGCGGCCGCCTGAACGGCATCGGGCGCCAGCTGCGGATTGCGCATCCGGATGATGCCGGCGACCCGCTGTTTCAACTGTTCGTGCAGGATCTGAATGCGGGCGGCCAGCTCACGGGAAACCACCGAGCCGGTGAAGAGAGCCTCGAATCCCGGAGCCTGGCGTCGGAACTCAAGAAACGGATCAACCAGCTTGCGGATGGTTTCCCGCAATGACAATTCCAGGCCGACGTCCTCAAAGAGACTCTCGTGAATCGCCTGGTTGCGGGCCGCGTATTCCCGTGCCAGGGCTTCCGCGATGGCCTGTTTATTGGGGAAAAACTGGTAGAGGGTGCCGGGGGACACACCGGCACGGGCGGCAATCGCGTTGGTGGTGGCGTTCTCATAGCCACTTTCGGCAAAGACCTCTCCGGCGGCGCGCAGCAGTTCCATGATTCGCTTCTGCCCGCGGGCCTGGCGGCGGGGTGACGCCTTTTTTGAATCCTTTTCCATGGCATTTACATTTTACGAGCAGATGCTCGTATTCTGATAAAACACGAGCAAGTACTCATATTCAGAGACCGGCCCCCAGGAATCGGCTGAGTCACAAGGAGAACCGACATGAACGGATCGCAGAGAACAGCATTCGTAACCGGCGCCACCGGACTGCTGGGGAATAACCTGGTTCGGCAACTGGTCGCTCGCGGATGGAACGTGAAGGCGCTGGCGCGTTCAAGGGAGCGCGGCGAAGCGCAGTTTGCCGGGATGCCGGTTGAGGTCGTGACCGGGGACATGCGCAATGTCGCTGCTTTTGCGGAGCAGCTGCGCGATGTGGATGTCTTGTTTCATACAGCAGCTTTCTTCCGCGACGGGTTCAAGGGCGGCCGGCATCGCGAGCAGATGCACGCGATCAACGTGCTGGGCACCCGCGAGCTGCTCTCGCACGCCTACAGCGCGGGCGTGCGGCGTTTCGTCCACACCAGTTCGGCGGCCGTGCTGCATGGAAAGCCAGGCCAGCTGATCGACCAGACCATGCATCGTGCGCTGCGCGATGCAGAGGACTATCCGGCCAGCAAGATTTTGTCCGATCGCGAGGTGATGAGCTTCCTCGAAAAGCACCCTGACGCTTCGGCAAGCTTCGTGCTTCCCGGCTGGATGGTCGGTCCGGGCGATCTGGGCCCTACCTCGGCGGGGCAGATGGTGCTGGACTTTGTGAACCGGAAGCTGCCCGGCATCCCTCCTGCGGCGTTCTCCGTTGTCGATGCCCGCGATGTGGCCGAGGCGCACATAGAGGCCTCGCTGAACGGTGGCCATGGCGAGCGCTATATCGCCGCCGGCAGAAGCCTCACCATGGCAGAGATCTTCGCGCTCCTGGAGAAAGTCACCGGCATTCCCGCGCCGAAGCGCAGCATCCCCGTGCCTGTGCTCTATGCGCTGGCGGCCCTGCAGGAAGCGTGGCATTTCGTCAGCCGCAAGCCGGTTCTGATCAGTATGGCCGGTGTGCGCTTCATGGTCGGATCGAGGGATCAGATCCGCTTCGACAGCTCCAGGACAGAGCGCGAACTGGGTGTCCGCTTCCGGCCGGTCGAGGAGACCCTGCGCGACACGGTTCTCTGGTATCGCGACAACGGATGGCTGCGGGGGACGACCGACGCAGGCGCGAAGCTTGGCATGGCAGGAGGTGCTCTGTGAGTGCCGAGAACCAGGCGCCGGGCGCCGGCACGTTTCGCAGTCTGGATCGCAGGAGCATGCTGGGCTTCACTGCAGCCGCAGTGACGGGATCGCTCGCAGCCTGCGCATCCGGCTCGCCGGGGCGCGTCGCAGGGCACAGCGGCGCCGCGCGGCAGCGATTCCAGGGGAAAGTCGTCCTGATCACGGGTGCCACCTCCGGCATTGGTCGAGCCGCGGCGCTGCAGTTTGCCGCGGAAGGCGGCCGCGTGGGTTTCTGTGGCCGTCGCGAGAACCTGGGGCGGCAGGTAGAAGCCGAAATTCGCTCTCACGGCGGCGACGCCACCTATATTCGCGCCGACGTGCGCGATGAAAGTCAGGTAATCGCGTTCGTGAACGCCGTGATCGGGAAATACGGCCGCCTCGATGTAGCTTTCAACAACGCCGGCGTCACGCTGGAGAAGCCACTGCACGAATACACCTCAGCGGAATGGGATGACATCGTGAACACCAATCTTCGCGGCGTCTTCCTGGCCATGAAATACGAGATTCCGCACATGCTGGCCCACGGCGGTGGAAACATTGTCGTGACCTCTTCGTCCAATGCGATCGCCACCACGGCGACGCGGTCTTCTTACACAGCCAGCAAGCGTGGGCTGGTGGGACTGGTTCAGTCTGCAGCCCTCGACTACGTTTCGAAGGGAATTCGGATCAACACCCTGATCCCAGGCACGACCGACACCGACCTGGTGCGACGTGTGGGGCACATGGAACATGTGCCCGATGCGGTGTGGGAAGCTGCGGCGCGCACCTACGCTGAAGCCACGATTCCCATGGGCCGCATGGCCAGGCCGGAAGAGGTGGCCGCCTTTGCTCTCGCTCTGGCGTCCGACGACTTTCCCTACATGACCGGAGCCCAGATGGTGCTCGATGGAGGCAAAACCGCGCACGCCCGGTAACGGAGACGCTGGCTCTCTCCAGCGTTTGACGCTGGCAACA
>Ga0335072_10001375_pt1 | contig 39738 bp, 38 predicted proteins | sample Lox_Sample_21_FD_206725 | JGI IMG/M metagenome (GOLD analysis project Ga0335072, IMG submission 206725) | Soil microbial communities from Loxahatchee National Wildlife Refuge, Florida, United States - Lox_Sample_2.1 | ecosystem: Environmental > Terrestrial > Soil > Wetlands | place: USA... | reverse complement strand
GTTCGCCGTTTTGACAAAAGGCCGCAGGGCGAAGCCCATGCTCGTGGTGAAGAAGAGGCAGATGAGCAGGACGAGTCCGTCAGGGGCGGAGAGGTTGGGCAATGCTGGCTCCCTTGCGATTGCGTACATCTTTATCTTCGCAGCGGAGGGTGGGGGCGGCCAATGCACGGCGGATGCGGGCGCAAGGAATGCGCAAAGGCCCTCGGAGGAAACCGGAGGGCCTTTGCGGTCAAGGGCGGCGTCTACGCGGTGACGCGGCGGCGTGGCTTGCAGCCGGAGAGGCCGTAGTAGGAGACGTACAGGTAGCAGAGGATGATCACGATGAAGGCGTACTGGAAGCCGAACCTGTCGGCGGCGGCGCCGAAGAGAAGCGGAATGACCGCGCCGCCCACGTTGCCGATGGTGATGACGCCGGAGCCGGCGCTGGTGAGGGGGCCCAGCTCGGCGATGCCCAGCGCGAAGATGGTCGGGTACATGATGGAGTTGGCGAGGCCGCAGAGCACTAGCATCCAGGCGGCGGCCATTCCACGCGAGGTCATGGCGACGAGCAGCAGCGCCACGCCGCAAAAGCCGAGAATGCCGAGCAGAGTTTGCGCCTTGACCCACTTCATGAGGATGGTGCCGATGAAGCGGCCGGCGCCGATGAGCAGGTAGTAGAGCAGGGCCATGAAGGCGATGGTGTCGCCGTTGAAGATGCCCTGGGCGTTGAAGAACTTGATGGCGTTGGCGGCCAGCGCGATCTCGATACCGACGTAGAAGAAGATGCCGACCATGCCGAGCACGGTGTGCGAGTAGGTCCAGATGTTGCGTTCCGTGATGGGCTTGCCTTCCTTGGCGGGGCGGAACTCGCGCGTGGCGGTGATGGCGGGCAGGTGCATGAACATGACGCTTACGCCGAGGAGGAGCAGCGCGGCGGCGATGACCACGTAGGGCCCCTCGACGGTGTGCGCGGTGCTGGCGGCACTGGAGACTTTGGCGGGGTTCGAGAGGATGAAGTGCACCACCACAAGCGGGGCGAGGGCCGCGCCCAGGGAGTTGAAGGCCTGGGCCAGCGTGAGCCGCGCCGGGGCGGTGTGCTCGGGGCCGAGGATGGAGACGTAGGGGTTGGCCGAGGTCTGCAGCGCGGTAACGCCTGTGGCCAGCACGAAGCTGGCGGCGAGGAAGAGCGGGAAGCTGATCATGTTGGCGGCAGGCACGAAGAGCAGCGCGCCGATCATCATCACGAACAGCGAGATGACCATGGTCCGCTTGTAGCCCACGGCTTCGATCAGCTTGGCGCTGGGTACGGAGAAGATGAGGTAGGCGAGAAACCAGGACGTGGCCACCAGATTCGACCAGGCGTGGTTGAGGTGGAAGAGGTCCTGGAGCTTGGGCGAGAGGTTGCTGTTCATGTTGGTGAGGAACCCGAAGATGCCGAAGAGGGCCGTCACCGTGATGAAGGGAACTAGATAGTTGGGCGCCTGGGGGGCAGGCTGGGTGGGTCGCGTTGCCATGTGCGCACTTGCCTCGCTTCCTTGGAGAGACTCGCCTGGCCGGTGCGGACCTGCCGCGGCCCGCGTCAGGCATCGCCGGCGGGGTGTGCAGGGCCGTTGGGGGCCGCGCGGAACAGGATCGGAACCACTGTACGCAGGGGGGCGCGGGCAAGTCCAGTGGAAAGTGAAAATGTTTTCAGCGGCGCAGCGCCGCAACCCGATTTGCGGCAGTTTACACTGGACTGGCATGATTCCTACGCTCACCTGGACCGACGAAGGCGTTCGTTTTATCGACCAAACCAAGCTGCCGCTTGACGAGAGTTATGTGGTCGCGAAGACCTATGAGGAAGTGGCCGACGTGATCGTGACCATGGTGGTCCGCGGCGCGCCGGCCATCGGGGTTTCGGCGGCGTACGGCGTGGTGCTGGGCGCCAGGGGCACGCGCGCGGCCACGACGGCTGAGTTTGCGCCGGAGTTCGAGCGCATCTGCGCGCGGCTGGCTGGGACGCGGCCCACGGCGGTTAATCTGTTCTGGGCCATCGACCGCATGAAGGGGCTGTTCGAGAACCTCGTGGTCTCCGGGGCCTCGCTGAAGTTGATCCAGGACCGGCTGCTGGCCGAGGCCCATGCGATGTACGACGAGGACATCGCCGCCTGCAAGGCGATGGGCGCGCATGGCGGAGCGCTGTTGCCGGCCGAGGCGGGTGTGCTGACCCACTGCAACGCCGGCGCATTGGCCACCTGCGGCTACGGAACGGCGCTGGGCGTGATCCGCGCGGCCGTCGAGCAGGGCAAGCGCATCCATGTGTACGCCGACGAGACGCGGCCGTTCCTGCAAGGCGCGCGGCTCACGGCGTGGGAACTGATGGCCGACGGCATTCCTACGACGGTGATCTGCGATAACATGGCGGCCAGCCTGATGCGGCGGGGCAAGATCCAGGCGGTGGTGGTGGGCGCCGACCGCATCGCCGCCAACGGCGACACCGCCAACAAGATCGGCACCTACAGCGTCGCTATCCTGGCGCGCGAGCATGGAATTCCGTTTTACGTGGCAGCGCCGTGGTCCACCATCGACATGGCTACGGGGAACGGCGACGCGATCCCCATCGAGGAGCGGCCCGCGGCCGAGGTCACGCACCACGGCGGCAAGCAGTTGACGCCGAATGGCGTGGGCATCTGCAACCCGGCCTTCGACGTGACCCCGGCCAGGTACGTGACGGCGATCGTCACCGAGCGGGGCGTACTGCGGGCGCCTTACGCGTCTTCACTCCGTGAGCATGAGCTGGCAGGTTCCGCGGCGCGGAGTTAGCGTCGGCAAAGATAAATGCCGAAGGGGATTCATTGGCAATCCCCGCCGCCAGTAGCCCGCGCGGGCCGCAGGCGCTAGAGTGGAGAATCATGCTTCCCCGGCTCGCCATTCTGCATCTGCGTGAGCGGTCGCTGCCGCGCGGCGTGGCGCTTTCGCTGGCGGCGTTCGTGGTGAGCCTGCGGCTGGCGGGGTTTCCGAACATCGATAACCTGCACCACTCGCAATGGCAGGTTGTGACGCTCGTTGCCGCTCTGGGGGGCATGGTGGAGACGGGGCGCTGCATCCGGCGGCGGTGGAGCTTTTACCACGCCGGGGTGCTGGTGCTGCTCTACTCCGAGCTGATGATCCTCACGGTGACGGCCTTCCTGACGTTCTTTTTCTGACGCTCGGCTCCAAACTTGTCTCCGAGGTCGGTCGCTGGGTCTCAACCCTGATGCGCGACAGCCGCGGGCTCCGCAGCGTTGCCGCGACCCGGGTTGGCACGGCCGCCCCGGTCGTCCAACAGACGGGCGCGCACATTCGATGCGGTCTGGAACTCGCCGCGGTAGCGGGGCAGGCAGCCGGGGTAGTTCTTCTGCAGGAAATCGATGAGCTTTTCGCGCACCAGGCAGCGCAGGTCCCAGGCGTCGCCGGAGTTGCGGGCGTCCATCAGCGCCCGGAGCTCCATGGTGTAGCGGTCGCAGTCGGAGACCTGCACGCCGCAGACCTTGCCGCCCCAGAGCGGCGTGGACTCGCAGATGCGCTTCAGCTCGTCGCGGACGGCGTCCACGGGGACCGTGAAATCGGTGTAGACGTAGGTGTAGCCCAGCAGCTCGGCGCTGGTGCGGGTCCAGTTCTGGAAGGAGTTGTCGAGGAAGTACGAGAGGGGAATGACGAGCCGGCGCAGGTCCCAGATGCGGACGACGACGTACATGGTGCCGATCTCCTCGATCCATCCCCACTCGCCCTCGATGACCACGGCGTCGCCAATGCGGAAGGGCTGGGCGAAGGCGATCTGCACGCCGGCGATGAGATTGGTGAGGGTGCCCTTCATGGCCATGCCGACGACGAGGCTGGCGAGGCCGGCCGAGGCCAGGATGCTGACGCCGATGTGGTTGATGGCGGGGAAGGTCATGAGCATCAGGGCCAGGCCGACGACTGTGACCAGCACCACCACGATGTGGTGCAGCATCTGGAACTGGGTCTGGATGCGCCGTGCGACCAGGTTGTCGGCGACGTCGACGCGGTAACGGCTCGAGAGGACGTCGGCGGTCACGTCGACGAGCAGAATGGCGAGCCAGGCGGTAGCGGCGATGAGGCCGAGACCGGTGATATGCTCGAGGGCCGACTTACCGATCTTCGGCAGCGGCAGGCCCGGCTCCACGCAGAGGACGGCCAGCAGCGGAAAGATCCAGCGGCTGGGGCCCTCGCCGTGCTTGACCAGCGAGTGGCCGAGCACCGCGCCTTTGCGTTTGGCCAGACGGCGCAGCGTCCACAGAACGATGCGCCGCGCGATGAGCCCCACCGCTACGGCAATAACGAGGGCTCCCGCCGACCAGAGCAGGTCGCGCCAGTGCTGCGTGACATATGCGATCATTATGCCTCTTCTTCTCTTCGTTGGGATGCGCGGGCGCGCGGCTCAGTTTGCTTGACGTAGCGCATGAAGTCCCCGCGAAGTCCACCCAAAAATCAATCGCTGGCGCTATCTGGAAAGGATGCAAACGCAACAGCGGCCTGGGGACATGCGCCCCCAGGCCGCTGCCGGTGATCTGTTGGGATTGGACTAAGGCCATCGCGCTGCCGCGAGTGCCAAGTGGCCCGCACGGAGTGCTCTCCGCCGGGTCTTACGAACTGGTCTGGGGCGCGATGCCCTAGGCCTCAGTCACCTCACGTAGGGTACAACTGCAACAATCAGAGTTCATTTGGCTGGATCAACCTCCTTTCCCGTGTAAGCCCAAGCTAGCGCCAATGCCGGCGGCGCGTCAAGCGCGGCGCTTGCCGCTGTCGCCCTTGAGCGCCGCAAGGTTTTTGCTTGCCTCGCGACAGGTGAGCGGGGAGAGCCGCTCGCGCGCTTCGTCGAGGAACCGCTCGACGGCGCGCCAGTCGTGCCAGGCGTAGTCGCGCAGCGCCCAGCCGACGGCCTTGCGGATGAAGAACTCGGTCTCGGGCGCGAGCCGCTCGGCGTAGCGGAATAGGCGCGCGGTGTCGGTGCCGGCGCGCCAGCCGAGCTGGTGAAGCATCGCCGTGCGGCGTATCCAGAAGTCTTCGTCGCGGACGGCGCGGTCCATGCGCTTCTGCCCTTTGGCACCCGCGCTGCGCACCACGGCGCCTGTTACCTTGACCAGCGCGTCCACCGTGTCCCACCAGGACTTTTGCCGCGCGAGATCGAGAAGCCACTCGAGTTCGTCGACGCCGAAGACAGCGCGCCAATGGACCAGAAGGTCCGCGGCCGCGTACTGGTATTCGCGTTCTTTGTGCGCCCAGAGGACATCGGCTGCGGCGCGCAGCTCAGCGGGACCGACCGGAGCGAACGCGCGCACCAGCGGCTTGATCGCTGCTCTGCGCTCAGGAGTCTGAATCCCGAGGTACACGAAGCGGTTGCGCATGTAGGCCGCCATGCCGACTGCGCGCTTGGCATCGGCCAGCGGGGCCAGCGCGGCTTCTACAGCGTCGCCAAACCTCGCCGCTTCCGAGGCGCTTCCCGTGCCAATCCTCAGGCGAGCCATAGAATCTTGCCTTGCGCGCCGCAGCAACGGAGCGGCGGTCCTCCCTACTCCGTATCACATCTTACGCAAACGCCAGGTTCACGTTGTCGATGGCCTCGTCGATCTCCGCGGTGCTCTTGTAGCCCACGGTTACCGAATCCACGCCCGCGTGGCGGAAGGCGAATCGCATGGCCGCCTGCCGCTGCTCGTGGTTGAAGGTGCCTTCGCCGGCCAGCTTCATGCTGATCACGCCCTTGCGCGCACCGAGGGTCTTCTTGATGTAATCGACCACCACCGGCACGTCGCCGGTGGGCGCCATGTAGCTCTCGGCGTCCATGTCGATGCCCGTCTGGTTGCAGCGGATCATTCCGATGTCGAGCCAGTCGTCGGTGGGAACCTGGCGGAGGGCTGGCAGCCCATGCACCGATGCGCCGCGCCCCATGATGGTCTTTTTCGCCTGCGCCTCGACGATCGCATCCTGCCACGGGCGCGTGTTCTCCGGCCAGGTGGCCGTATGCTGCCAGTGCAGCAGCATGATGTCAAAGTAGTCGGTCTTCGAGCTCCTGAGGAGCTGGTTGAGGTGCTCGGCGGGGTCCACGCCCTCCATGGTGGTCACCTTCGTCATGAGCTTGTAGCTCTCGCGTGGCAGCCCATTGAGCGCCTCGCCGAGCATCTGCTGCGACTCCCCATAGGACTCGGCGGTCTCGAAGAAGCGGATGCCCCGGTCGTAGGCGTAGCGGACCAGCCGTGTGAAGCCCTGCTGTCCGAGATCCTGCTGCACGCGGCCGCTGAACGTGCCGGTGCCGAAGGCGAGACGCGTCACTTTGACGTTCGACTTTCCCAGCGTGACCCACTCGGTGGCCCAGTCTTTCCTGCTGCCGGACAGGCCTGCGAGCGGCAGGCCTCCAGTGGTCGCCAGCGCTCCGGCGGCAACGCTGGCTTTGATGAAATGACGGCGGGATATGCTCGACATAGAACCCCCTTCTGCGGTTGTTGGTGTTGGCTCGCGGTCCACAACAACTTCGGCGGGAGGTTCCGGGAATGGGCTGACTAGGCCAGCGCCAGATTCACATTGTCGATGGCCTCATCGACTTCCGCCGGGCTCTTGGTGCCGACCGTGACGCATTGCACGCCCGCATGCTGAAACGCGAAGCGCATCGACTTCTGCCGGTCCTCGTGACTGGTGAACGATCCCTCGCCGATCAGCTTCATGCTGATGACGCCCTTGTCTTCGGCCCGCACTTGCTTTACGTGCCCGACGACCTCGGCGACGTCGCCGGGGATGTGCTCTTTGGAGTTGGCGCCGTCCATGTGCGCGCCCTTGTGATTCATGCGGATCATGGCGATCTGCAGCCACTGGTCGCCGGGCACCTGGCGCAGCGCGGGAAGCCCGTGGACCGAGGCGCCGCGCGCGAGCACCAACTGCTTAGACTCCGCTTCCAGAATTCCGTCCTGCCACGGGCGGCTCACGGTGGGCCAGTCGGGGCCCTGCTGCACGTGCATCAGCACGATGTCGAAGTAGTCAGTCTGGCTCTCCTTGAGCAGCCCCTGGATGCGGGCCACGGGATCGACGCCGGGGCCCTCGTCGGTGGTCATCTTGGTCATGAGCCGATAGTTCTCGCGGGGAATGCCTTTGAGCGCGATGCCCAACATGCGGTGCATGTCGGTGTAGGCCTCGGCGGTCTCAAAGAAGCGGATGCCGCGGTCGTAGGCGTGTTGGACGAGGGCGTTGAAGCCCTCCTGGCCGAGGTCGCGCTGCACGCGGCCGTTGTGGGTGCCGGTGCCGAAGGCCAGGCGCGTCACCTTGACGCCTGACTTGCCCAGCGTGACCCAGCTTGTGGCTGTCCGGGCCTCGGCTTCGAGAGGCAAAGCGCCAACGCCGGCGAGGGCGCCGGCCGCGATTCCGGTTTTGAGGAAGTTGCGCCTGGAGAGGGCGGACATTAGACCTCCTGCTGGCCAGGGGAATGCCAGATGCCCGCATAGTAGCACAGCGGCGTTACCGCTGGCGTTAACGCGAAGCATGAGGCCGGCGGCAAAAGTTAGGATAATGAAGCAGCGCAGTTTAGCCGCCCGGCTCCAGCCGGGGCCGGGAACGGGGAGTGACGCACGACGATGTACGCAAGCGGAGCCAAACCGCTGGGCGCCGGCGACGAGGCCGATGCTGCGCAGGCGGTGCGGCGGATGTTCGACTCGATCGCGCCACGCTACGACCTGCTGAACCACGTGCTCTCGGCGAACGTGGACCGGCTGTGGTGGCGGCGGGCGGCGCGTCGGTTCCAAGCGGTGCTGGCGCGGCCCGATGCGGCTGTGCTCGACATCTGCTGCGGGACCGGCGACCTGACCCTGGCGTTGCTGAAACATCGTCCGCCGGGCGCACGGCCCGTGTTTGCCGGCGACTTTGCCCGGGCCATGCTCAGCCGCGGCGCCCGCAAGCTGGCCGGCAAAGCCGCGTTGCCCATCGAGGCCGACGCGCTGCACCTGCCGCTGCGCGACGCCTCGCTGGACCTGATTGTGACCGCCTTCGGCTTTCGCAACCTGGCCAACTACGAGGCCGGTCTCCGGGAGTTTCATCGTGTGCTCAAGCCCGGCGGGCAGTTGGGAATTTTGGAGTTCAACGAGCCGGGCGGGCTGATCGGCGGGGCCTACGCTGTCTACTTCCGCCGCGTGCTGCCGGCTATCGGCCGCGCCATCTGCGGCAAGGATGGGCCCTACAACTATCTGCCCAGCTCGGTGGGCAAGTTTCCGCCGCCGCGGGAGCTGCTGGCGCTCATGCGCCGCGTGGGCTATGCAGGGTGCGCCTGGCAACCCTACACCTTCGGCATCGCGGGGTTGTACATGGCCGCGCGCCCGCCTTTACCCTAGGAACCGATGCCTTCCGCCGTCTCCAACCCCGCCGTCTCCAGCTCCGCAGTCTCGGGGCCGACAGTTTCAGGCTCCGCCGACTCCGGCCTATCCGGCTTCTCGGCGGAAAAGCGGCGCGTGGCGCGCCACTCGATGCTGGCCGCCGCGGCCATGACGGCGCTGAAGCTAGGCGCGGGCCTGCTCTCGGGCTCGCTGGGGGTGCTGTCGGACGCGGCTCATTCCGGCCTCGATCTTGCGGGCGCCGCGCTGACATATTTCTCGGTCAAGGTGAGCGACAAGCCGGCCGATGAAGACCACACCTACGGCCACGGCAAGTTCGAGAATCTTTCGTCTTTCGGCGAAGTGCTGCTGATGGCGGTTTCGAGCGCGTGGATCGTCTGGGAAGCGATCATGCGCATTGCGCATCACGCGGTTGTGGTGCGCCACTCTGTGTGGCCGGTGCTGGTGCTGGCGGCCTCGATCGCGGTGGACAGGTGGCGCTCGCGGCAACTGCGGGCGGTGGCCGCGCGCACAGGCTCGCCGGCGCTGGCTACGGATGCGTTTCATTTTTCGAGCGACATCTGGGCCTCGATTGCGGTGCTGGCCGGGCTGGGCGCCAACTGGGTGGGTGGGTACTACGGCATGCCGCTGCTCCGTTATGCCGATCCGGTGGCGGCGTTGATCGTCTCGGTGATGATTCTGCGCATGACGCTGCACCTTGGCCACGAATCGGTGAGCGCGCTCTCGGACGAGGTGCCGGTTGAGACGCGGCACAGGATGATTGCCGAGGTGGAGCGGGTGCCGGGGGTGCTGGCCGTGGAGCAGGCGCGGCTGCGCCGCTCGGGCGCCGAATATTTCGCGGACCTTACCCTGGCGCTGCCCCGGCGCTATACCTTCGAGCACGCCGAGGAACTGGTACGGATGGCCACGGAGGCGGTCCACCGCGCGCTGCCCGAGGCGGACGTCGTGATCCACACGGTGCCCCGCGAGGCCCGCGCCGAAAGCATCTTCGACCGCGTGCGCGCCGTGGCCGCGCGCAACAACGTCAGCGTGCACGAGCTCAGCGTGCAGTCTATCAACGGCCGCCTTCGCGTGGAGCAGCATGTGGAACTCGACGAGAAGATGGTGCTGCGCGAGGCCCATGTCTTCATCACGGCGCTCGAGGCCGAGATTCTGCGCGAGACGCCCGAGATCGACTCCGTGCTCACACATATCGAGAGCGAGCCGGCCACCATCGAGCAGCCGGAAGAGGTGATCGCTGAGGACCGCCGCATCGCGGAGGCGCTGCGCGACGCGGCCCGCGAGCTGCCGGAGATTATCGATGTGCACGAGATCGTCGTCAGCCGCACCGGCGACCATGTGGATCTTTCCTGCCACTGCACGCTGTCCGACGACCTGACCATGCAGCGCGTGCACGTGGCCATCACGGCGCTCGAAGACCGCTTCAAGCTGGCCTGCCCCGAGGTACAGCGCGTGACCATCCATCCTGAGCCGGTGACCGATAATACGCGATAGAGCTTTTGCGTTTTCGATGGGAGTTTGCCGCCATGGCTGTCCGTCTGAATGTCCGCTTCAACGTCCGCCAGAATATCCGGTTGCTCGTCAACCTCTTCCAGGTGGCGTTGCTGCTGATGCTGCTGGTGGCGGTGGCGCTGGTGGCGGCGATCGTGACTATGCACTTCGCCATTCACGGGGCGGAGGTGGAAGTGCCCCCGCTCAAGGGGATGACGGTGGCCGACGCGCTGAGCGAAACCGCCGGCCTGGGGCTCAACCTGGACGTGGATAACCGCTACTACTCGGGCCAGGTGGCGCCGGGGCACATCCTAACGCAGTCGCCCGCGGCGGGCACCATCGTGCGGCGGGCGTGGACCGTGCGCGTCTCCGAGAGCCTGGGTCCGCAGAAGGTGGACGTGCCCAGCACCGTGGGCCAGACGGCGCGCGTGGCCGCGATGGAGATGCAGCGCGCGGGGCTGGAGGTGGGCGCGCAGGCGGTGCTGCCCTACGACGGTGCTCCCGGCGGGACGGTGCTCGCGCAGGACCCGCCCGCTCATGCGCAGGACATCGAGAAGCCGGCGGTGAGCCTGCTGGTGGCCGCGCCAAACGATGAGCCGCCGGATGGATGGGTAATGCCCGATTTCACCGGCTGGACCATCGACAGCGTGGAGGCGGCCCTCGCCAAGGTCGGCGTCAAGGCAGCGCCGCCGGACTTTGTGAATGTGGGCGTGGCGCCCGTGGGCAACGGCAGCGCCGGGCCGCAGATGCCGGTGAAGCCCGACTCCGTGGTGGCGCAGGAGCCGGTGGCTGGGATGCGGGTGGACCAGAGCGTCACGGTGAGGCTCGCCGTGGCAAAGTGATGAAGACAGGGGTCAGGGGTCAGTAGAGACGCGGCTGCGGGCGGAGGGGATGACGTGCGATGGGTCTGAGTGAAGATCTGGAACGGGTGGCGCTGCAGGAGCGGGAGCTGCGGCTGGCAAAGTTCGACGCACACGTGGCCTGGGAGCTGGGCGTGCGATTGAGAACCATGGCGCTGGAGCGCGGGCTTGCCATCGTCATCGAAGTGCGGCGGTTTGGGCAGCTTCTGTTCTACACCGCGCTCGACGGCACCACGCCCGACAATCTCGAATGGGTACGCCGCAAGAGCAACGTGGTGGCGCGGTTTCATCGCAGCTCCTATGGCGTGGGGCTGACCATGACGGCAAAAGACGACTCGCTCGAGAAACGCGGTCTGCCGATTAGCGATTACGCGTCGCACGGCGGCTCGTTTCCGCTGCACGTGGAGGGCGCGGGCATTGTGGGCAGCGTAACGGTCTCCGGCCTCCCGCAGCGTGCCGATCATGAACTGGTCGTCGAATCGCTCTGCGGCCTGCTCGGCCGCGACTACGCTGCGCTGAAGCTGGCCGCGGAGTAGCTGCCGCGGAAAGGCAGGGCGGCGCGCCTGCTTTACCGTCTGGCGTTCGACCAACCGTTTATAGTGAAGCTTTGTGCGGTCTTGTGGATCTTGGTCCCGGAACACAGCCACAGCTCGGGCGGCGAACGACAACATGACGGTAAAAAAGACGAAGGCTCCGACGGCAGCGCCCAGCGCAAATTCCTCCCAGACGTCCGGCAAGGCGAGGGAGGAGACCCCGCTCGAAGGCTTCGCCGGCATCTGTTCGATGCTGGTCGTGATCACCTTTGTCTACGCCTTCATCGCGCAGAACTTCGTCATTCCCTCGGGATCGATGGAGAACACGCTCTTGATCGGCGACCATCTTGTGGTGGACCGCATCACGCTGGCGCCCTCGGCCAGGTGGATGCCCCTGGTCTACTACCGCCAGCCGCGCCGCGGCGACGTGGTGGTCTTCAAAAAGCCGGTGCCCGATCTGGTCAACGGCAGGCCCAAGTACCAGTATCTCGTCAAGCGCCTCATCGGCCTGCCCGGCGACCACATCCATCTGCACAATGGCATCGTCTACATCAACGGGGTCGCCCAGGCCCAGCCGCACGCCCAGCCCACCACGCCGGCCAACTACCAGACCTTCCTCGACGAGTTTCCCTCGGTGCCCCCTACGCCCGTGCCTTACGAGACTCCCGAAACCTGGGCCGTCGACTTTCCCAATCATGTAGTGGACGGCGACCTGGTGGTTCCGGTCGGTGACTACTTCATGATGGGCGACAACCGGCATAGCAGCGAGGACTCGCGCTATTGGGGCTTTGTGCCCCGCGGCAACATCGCTGGCCGCCCGCTCTTCAACTACTGGTCCTTTAAGGCCACTGAAGCCGATTACGACAATCTCACCACCCTGCATGCGCGTCTAGCGTGGATAGGCCACGTAGCGCTGCACTTCTTTACCGATACCCGGTGGCTGCGCACGTTTCACGTGATCCGCTGAAGCGGCATAGTCTATAGACAGAGACCGATGAGCGAAGAAGATCCAAAGCGCCGCCGCCGCTGGCGGCTGTGGACGGTGCTGGCTGCAACCTCGATCCTGCTGGCGGCGCTCATCGTTCCGCCGATGGTGAGCATCGGCCGCTACAAGGGCCAGATCACCGAGCTCATTTCGGCCTCGCTGGGACGGCCGGTGCACCTGTCCGGCGTCAAGTTTCGTCTGCTGCCATGGCCGGGATTTGTGCTCTCGAACCTGGTAGTGGACGAGGATCCGGCTTACGGCTACGAGCCGGTGCTGCACGCTCAGACCGTCACCGCGTCATTCCGCCTGCTTCCGCTGTGGCGCGGGCGCATCGAGATCGGCCGCATCAGCGTGGACCAGGCCAGCCTGAACCTGGTGCGCATGCCGGACGGCCGCTGGAACCTCGATCCCCTCTTTCGTACGGCCAACGCCAAGGCCGGGGCGTCTGCGGTCGCTCACGAGCGTCGCGCCGTGCCGCTGCCCTATCTGGAAGCGACCAACTCCCGCATCGACTTCAAGGACGGGGTCGAGAAGCTGCCGTTCTCGCTGGTCAACGCCGATCTCTCCTTCTGGCAGGCGGCGCCGGGAGACTGGCACATCCGATTGCGCGGCCAGCCCGCCCGTACCGATATCAGCCTCTACCAGGAGGACACGGGAGTGGTGCGCCTGGAGGCCAGTCTGCACAGCGCGCCGGCGCTGCGCATGATGCCGCTACGCATAGATCTGGACTGGCGCGAGGCGCAGCTTGGCCAGCTTTCGCGGCTGCTCATCGGGTCCGATCCCGGCTGGCGCGGCAATCTGACTGCGGAGTTCCACCTAACCGGGACCGCCGACACGGCCCACGTGACCACGCGGCTGCGCGCCACCGGGGTGCATCGCGAGGAGTTCGCGCCCGCCGAGCCGCTCGACTTCGACGCCAACTGTGGCTTTGTCTATCACTACGCGCGGCGCGCCCTGCAGAACCTGGTCTGCAGCTCGCCCCTCGGTGACGGCCATCTGCAACTGGCCGGGGACGTGCCGGGAGGAAGCGGGAAGCCGCACTTCACGCTGGCGCTTGATCAGATTCCAGTGGACGCGGCGCTGGCGTTTCTGCGCACCATTCGCAGCGGGGTCGACCCGGGCCTGAGCGCGGCCGGCACCGTCAGCGGCAAGATGACCTACACCGGCGGCGAAGCTGGAACGGCCGAGCCGGTAGCTTTGCACCACGCGCGGCGCGGGAGGCATGCGGCCGGTGCGCTGCGTGCGCCGCTCACACTGCCCCTCGAAGGCAGCTTCACGGTCTCCGGATTCCAGCTCAGCGGCGGCAGCCTCAACCAGCCCATCCAGGCGAACCGCATCGTGCTGCAGCCCGAGCAGATTGCCTCGGGTCACGCGCTCGCTCTCGCGGCTACGGTCAGCGTTCCCGCCGGCGCACCGGCTGCGCTCAACTTTACGCCCGAGCTGACGCTGCACGGCTATCGGCTCGGCATCCACGGCGAAGTTAGCCTCGGGCGTGCGCGCGATCTGGCCCATGCCGCCGGGCTGCCCGACGTGCAGACTGTCGATGCCCTCGCCGGCGGACCGCTTTCTGTGGCGCTGAATGTGGAGGGCCCCTGGCTCCCGCGCGATCATGAGCTTGGCGGAAAACTGCCTGAAGCGAACGCCGGCGCCGCGGGCAGCCAGGACTCTCCGGCAGAGCCTGATCCCGATGCTCCCTTGCTTGGCGGCGACCGCCTCAGCGGCGCCGTTACCATCCGCGATGCAAGCTGGAAGGCCGATTACCTGGCCCATCCCATCACCATTGCGCAAGCGACGCTGCACCTCGCTGGCGGGGCGGCGAGTTGGGATCCGGTGGACTTCACATACGGGGCGCTGAAGGGCACGGCCAGCCTCACACTGCCCGGCGACTGCCCGGCGCAGCCTTCGGGACAGCCGTGTGCGGCGCAGTTTGCCGTGCAGTTGGGCAAGCTGGAGGCGACAGAGCTGCAAAATGCCCTGCTGGGCGCCCGGGAGCCCAACTCGCTCTTCGCGGAGCTGATCGATCGTCTGCATCTTTCGTCGGCGCCGGCCTGGCCTCCGCTCGAGGGTGCGGTCCGGGCCGAAGCGCTGGCCGTGGGGCCGGTCACGCTCACCGATCCGGTGGCAGAGCTGCGCATTGATGCGGCCGGCGCGCACATTGAAAGCCTGGACGCCGGCGTTCTGGGCGGGCGTGTGCACGCTACCGGCACACTTCTAAAGCCGGCTACCGACCAGGGCAAACCCGCTTACAGGCTCGATGCCAGGCTGAGCGGTCTAAGTGCGCCGGCCGTCGGCCGGCTGCTGGAGATGCGCTGGACCGGCGGCCCATTCAATGCTGAAGGCAAGATCGAGCTCACGGGGCTTACGTCACACGGCCTGGCTGCTTCAGCCGCGGGAAGCTTCTCTTTTGACTGGAGGCGGGGCGGAATCTCCGCGGTTCTGCCCGAGCCGCTCGATGCCCCTGAGCCGCCCAAGGCGAAGACCGGGGCCAAGACGAATGCGCGGCCCGTCACGACTCCAGCCGAGCCCAGGGCCCAGCCTCTTCCCAAGCCACTCAGTCGCTTTGCGAGCTTTGCGGGCGACGGCGAGATCGCGAACGGAAAGATCGTCCTGCGCCACGCGGAGGCCGTTCAGGCTGGGCGCCGCCACGCGATCGACGCCGAGGTCACGCTCGCCTTGCCGCCCAGAGTCTCCTTTGCCACGCCCAGGGACGCGTCCGAATCGCGTCGCCGAAACGCCCGCCCGGTACAATGAGTTCATGGGTTCACAGGTAGCTTCTTCCCCCGTTTCCGTCCGCTGCCAGGGCATCCTCTTCGACATGGACGGCATCCTGATCTCGTCCATCGGCTCGGTGGAGCGCAGCTGGGCCACATGGGCGGCGATGCGCGGCATCGACAACGAGCGCACGCAGCAGATCGCCCACGGCCGCCGCGCAGTGGACACGCTCGCCGCGCTGTGCCCCGAACTCGACGTGGAAACCGAACTCCGGATCCTCGAAGACCTGGAGATCTCCGACAATGACGGCCTGAGCGTGCTGCCCGGCGTGGCTGCGCTGCTGGCGGCCCTGCCGCCCGACCGCTGGACGGTGGTGACCAGCGCCACAGAGCGGCTGGCGCGAGCGCGCCTGATCGCCAGCGGCATTCCCACGCCGGAGCGGCTGGTCACAGCCGGGCACGTCACCCACGGCAAGCCCCATCCCGAGCCGTTCCTGGCCGGCGCGGCGTTGCTCGGCTTTGCTCCGCAGGCGTGCGTGGTCTTCGAGGACTCGTCCTCAGGCGCCGCCGCCGGCCGCGCCGCCGGCTGCACGGTAGTAGCGACTACGTTCTCGCATCCGGTGGAATCGCTCGATGCCGCGCATTATCTTGTCACCGATCTTGCCGGCGTGAGCGTGCGCAAAGACGCTGAGGGCCTGGTGCTGAGCCTTACGCCGCTGACGGAGTAGCGGGCCGCAATGCCAGATGCTCAGAGTCTGCGCACCAGTCTCCACGCATGCAGCCAGTCGCTTCGCGAGCATTTGACCTCTGAGTCTCGCCCTCTACTCGCTGGCCTCAATCCGCCGCCCGTGCAGATCCTCGAGCGGCCGGGTATTCATCTTGAAAAGACTGGTGAATGCCCGTATCTGTTCGCGGCTGACGGTCAGCGGCGTCTCGAAGACGTACCACGCCACGTCTTCGGTGCAGGGCGGCACCAGCAGCGAGCCGGTGTAGGTCCAGTAGCCGGTGTCCTGCGGGAAGAGACCACCGGGATCGATCATGTCGGTGATGCGCTCCGTAGCCCCGGCCTTGGTGGGCAGGTGTTCCCACAGTGCGGCGACGGTGGCGTTGGGGTAGCCCATGGCCACGTTGAAGAGCACCGCGAACTGCGCCATTTTGCCACCGGCCGAATGCGCCAGGAAATCCACTTCCATGTCGGCCAGCTGGCCGTGGATCGCGTGCTCGCTGGGATGGTGGAAGGTGAAATCGATCAGGTTATAGCGCACGCCGCCGACCTCGATCGAACTTCCAGGGTCCATGCGCACCGTGATCCCGCGGCCATCGTTCACTACGGTGACCTCGCCTGCGACGAAGTGAAAGCGGATGGGGGCGAGACCGGTGTCGAGGTGGGCTCCGCGCAGATCCACCGGCGACTGCTGATGGCCGTGCCCGCAGGCATGGTAAGCCGGGTCCAGGTGGTCCCACACCAGCGGCCCCGTCTTGCCCTGATAGGACCAGGGCAATGAGTCCTGAGCAGTGGCGACGGTGGCAGACACGAGAAGAATGGCGGCAATCGCAGGAATGTGCATGGAGATCTCCCCTATAAGACGCGCGGGCGCCAGAAAGGATTTTAAGCGACGGGGCGGACCAACCCGAAGGCTGGGCAGTGGATCAATTTGAATTCGCCCGCGAATCCCCGCGCGCCGACTGCACGTCCACGGTGCGGTTGCCCTCGTACTCCATGATGTGGTGATAGGCCTCCCAGTCGTTCCACAGGATCGGCGCGGGGAGGGTTGCCAGAGGATCTTTGAGATAGTCCGCGTAGTCCTCGACGTACAGGCTGGTGCGATGCACGCCCGTGAGCCAGTCGCCGCGGTACCAGTTCTTCCACTTGCCGTACTCCGCGTCGGCCATGTACTTCTGCATGGTCTCGATCGCCTGCTGGGCCTGGGTCACTTCCGCTTCAGCCTGTTGCGCGTGTCCCGCGGCATCGTCCTGCATGGCATGGGCGATGGCGAGCAACATGCGATTGCCCTCGCGGTTGAGGGCGGTCATGGTCAGCATCTCGGCCTCGTAGTAGTCGCGCCGCGCGGGGTCCACCAGCTTTTCGGCGGCCAGCGCGTCGTTCCACACGCGATCCCAGCGCGGCTGGGCGGCCTCGCACTCGTCGACGTCCTGCTTGATCCGGGCCTCAAGCGCGGGGCCAGCCACCTGAGGCAGAACGTAGGGCCGCGACCACTTGGGCGACTGTCCCAGCATCAGTTCCACCTGATTGCCGGAGAGATGGTTGAGGATCAGCCAGTTGGTTTCGGTGAAGTAGTGCTGCTCGCCATACTCGCGCGGCACGTTGCTGGCCTTCGTTTTCTGGAACTGATCCACGCCTCCGCGCGGGATGGGCGCGGCGAAGTATTCCTTGTAGGCGCTCTCGAGCGCATCGGCACTCCTGGCGCCGAACTCTTCGGCAGCCCACTTGCGGTAGTAGGCGCTGTCGGTATCGCCGGCGGCTCCTGACTCGCTGCCGCGGGAGGCCGGCACGCCGCCCCAGGCCGTCTCCATCGCGGCACGTGCGGTCATGGCCACGGGGCGAATGTCGCTGGTGTTGAGCAGGAAGAAGCCGGTGGCGCCGGCCTTGATGTAGCGTTCCATCTGTTCCTGGATCACCGAGACGGGCACCATCTCCGAAAGCTGGTTGGCCTGGCCGTTCTCCATGGCCACGTGGAAGTACATGCCTTCGCCCGGCTCGAGGTCGCCGCCGTCCTGCATGTCGCCGTAGCCGGTGTCGGCCCACACTTGCGTCACTTCAGGCGGAATCTTCAGGTAGCCCTCGCGCTTGAGCCGGTCGCCCTCCTGCCAGAGGTTGGCGATGAAGTGCGCATCGGGAAAGCGCGCGCGCACGATCTTGATCTGGTCGGCGATGGCGGTGCTGATGCGCTCGCCCAGCAGCGGATCGTTGTTGCGGACGCTGGGGTCGAGATCGGCGTAGGTCTGATCGGAAAGCCCGCGCAGGCCCACGCTCCAGAGAATGTCGTCGTCGGGCTTATACTCGGCCACCGCATCTTTCCAGGCGCGCTCCAGGATCTCAGGGTGCGTGGAGAAGTTGTAGGGCACATCTTGGGGCCAGCGGGCCGCGTTCACGCCCAGCGGGGTGGCGTGGTGCTGGTTGACCAGCAGCCCGCGCTTCGAGGCCGCTTCCACCTGCGCATCGTCGGGAAAGATCCAGGTGCCGGGCACGATCATGTTGCCCTTCAGCCGCAGGATGGTTTCGAAGATGTTGTCCCACACTTCGAGCGAGATGCCGGTGTGCGCGCCTGGGGGCGCGAGGCGCCAGCCGCTCAGCAGGTCTTCATCGTTGATAAAAAAGCCGCGATAGCGGAAGACCGGGCTCGGAAATACATGTGTAAAGTCGACCGGCAATTCGATCGAGGTGCGCTTCTCCGGCTCCTTGCCGGTCCACAGGTACATCGGGTCGACGCCGAGCACCGATTGCGAAAACTGGTAGATGGCGTAGATGGTTCCGCGCATATCAGCGCCGGTCAGGCACACCACATGTTGCTTCACCGCGCCCCCTGGCTCCTCGACCACAAAGGTCGAAAAAGCGAAGGCCTCGGTGTTGTCCGTGGTTTTGCACGGAGCCCCGCCGGGCAACTGGCCGCGGCCGGCGATCAGCAGGGCGACGGGCCCTGCGTCCTCAAGCTTGTTCACGAGCTTCGGTCGCTGGCTAAACACCTTGCTGAAGTCGTTGAGCAGGTCCTGGGTGGCGCGCTGCACGGCTGCCGGCTCTTCGGGGCTCTCGACTACCGTGACCGTGGGGACAATTGCAACGGTCCTAGGCTCGACCTTGATCGAAGCGCTTGCGGGCACCGCCCATCCTGGCAGCGCCGCGACGGCAAAAAGAAGCACAAAGAACAGAAAACGGCGATGTTGGGCAGGCATAGGCTCTCCTCGTGTGGGGGTGCGCGTTGAGCGCGTTTGTGGGCGCGGTGAATTATAAATGCCATCCCTGCCACTGTCTCACCGCTGCCCAGGTGCCGGTCCGGGCGGCAAATTTGCGCACGCAGTGCAGGAAATCACTAACGATCATACCCCCGAATTTTGATCAGCTTTGTGAAGATTGTCAGCGGAAATCATGCAGATATTTCAAGAAAGGGTGTTCAAATCCCTTGAGCCCCTCGCGGTTCCATGTACAATCAAGGGCGGTATGGCGGAACGGCTGAATCCCCGCTCGGAACGGATCATCAAGTTTCTTTTGCGCGTCGGGACGGCGAGCATCGACGAGATCGTCGGCGAAGCCGGCTCGTCGGCCCCCAGCATCCGCCGCGACCTGGCCCGCCTCGAGACCCGGGGGCTGATTAAGCGTACTCACGGCGGCGCTACCCTCGTCGAGCCCCTGCTCTACGAGCCTTTTCGCTATGACAGCTCGTTCCTGGCGCGGGAGCAGCGGTACGCCGTCGAGAAGCGCCGCATCGGCGCCGCGGCGGCTGAGCTGGTGATGGCCAACGAGACGGTCGGCCTCACCGCCGGCACCACCACCACCCACATCGGCCGCAGCCTCCGCCACCGTGACAAGATCCAGGTGATCACTAACGCGATCAACATCGGCATGGAGCTCTGCAACCAGCCTGGCATCCGCACCTACCTCACCGGCGGGGTGGTTCCGTGGGCGTGGTCGTTCTCGCTTACGGGCAACCCGGCGCTCGAGTTCCTCGACGACGTCTACATGGACAAAGTCTTCCTGAGCGTCACGGGGTTCGACGCCGAGCGCGGCGCCACCACGCTTGAGACCGACGAGGCTCTCGTCTACCGCAAGATGCTCAAGCAGTCCAAGCAGGTGATTGTGGTGGCCGACGCCAGCAAGCTGGGCAAGGTGAGCCCGGCCTTCATCTGTCCCGCCAGCGAGATTCACGTGCTCATCACCGACATCGGCGCAAGCGACGAGGCTCTGGCGGCCTTCGATCGGCAGGGCATGAAGATCGTCCGGGCCTGAAGAGAGCTGCCACCGCCGCGCACTCGCGGTCAGGCCGTGAAAGCCACTGGATCGCTCCAGACCTCGTGAAACAGCCGGATCGCGGTGCGCAGATCGTCTTCGAGCGTGGCCGGGTCGGCCCCGTTCCAAGCCAGAGAGCTGTGCAGAGAAGCGACGCCGGAGCGGCGCGCCACCTCGGCGAGGTTGCCGAGCCGCAGCCCGCCGCCGGCCATGATCTCGATTCTTTCCGCGGCCTGCTGGCGGATGCGGCCGATGGTATCCGCGCCGGCGAGCACGTCAGGTTTGCCGCCGGAGGTCAGCAGACAGTTTGCGCCCGTGGCAATCACGTCTTCGAGTGCCGCAAGTAGATCCGGGGTCTGGTCGAAGGCGCGATGAAAGGTGACGCGCATGGGGCGTGCCAGCTCGACCAGCTCGCGGGTCCGAGCCACATCCACGCGGCTGTCCGGCAGCAGCAAGCCCAGCACGACCGAGGCCGCACCCGCGCGCTTGGCCGCGCCGATCTGGCTGCGCATCCGATCCAGCTCTTCAGGGGAGAAGACGAAGCCGCCGTAGCGCGGCCGGATGAGGACCGAGACAGGGATGGAGACGGCGTTCACGGCGGCCCGCATCAGATCCGGGCACGGAGTCAGGCCTCCATCGTCCAGGGTGCCGCAGAGCTCCACACGGTGGGCGCCTCCGGCCTCAGCCGCGCGGGCCGCCGCGACGTTCTCAATGCACAACTCAAAGCACAGCGTATTCATACGGCAATCCGATGCAAGGCTTAGTCCCGTTCTGGTCCGATCAGTCTGGTCTGCCAGCCGGGGCTTCGCAAAGCGGTCGGCGTGCGCGCTGTCGTCGCAGTGGCAAGGAAGAATCTCTCAAATCTGATCGTTCATGTCAAACATGATCACCAGATGAACGAAGCGGCAGACACTTCGTCGATCATCCGGGCCTGCGATGCTAAGGCCTGTTCGCGGATTGGACAGACGCCTGTCCGCCCAGGGGGCGCCCTCGAGCTTGAGATTATGCAAGAATCGTACTTATGAGCAGTGTAGAGAACGTTAACGCCGCTGCGGCTGTAGCGGAGCCGCAAGTGTTTGGCGGCGCATCCCCCACCCTCCTGCAAGGCAAGCCTATCGTCCTCACCGCCGCGCAGCTCTTCGACGGCGGCCGCATTGTCGAGCAGCCGGTCATCGCCATTGAAGACAGCCGCATCACATCCATCTCCACGCGGGCTGACGGCCCCCTGCCGCCGGGGGCGCGGGTGCTGGATTTTCCCGGCGCCACGCTGGCGCCGTCGTTCTTCGACGTGCACCTTCACGGGGCCGCGGGCCACGACGTGATGGAGGCTACGCCCGAGGCGCTGGACGCTGTGGGCCGGCTGCTGGCCTCGCGCGGCACGGGCAGTTTTCTCGCCACCACGGTGACGGCAGCCCTCGAGGTCACGCTGCGCGCCGTCGAGGGTCTGGCGAAGATCGTTGCTGCGTCGGCACGCGAGGGCGTCGCCCATCCCGTCGGCATTCACCTGGAGGGGCCGTTTCTCTCTCATGCCAAGCGCGGGGTGCAGCCGGCCGAGCACCTGCTGGCGCCCAGCGTCGCGACCTTCGACCGGCTCTATGAAGCGGCCCAGGGTCATGTGCGCTTGATGACGCTGGCCCCGGAGCTGCCCGGCGCCGTCGAGCTTGCCGCGCACGCGACAAAGCGGGGCGTGCGGGTGTCGGTAGGCCACTCCAACGCCACCGCAGCGGAGACCCGCGCCGCGATTGAAGCCGGCGCAGTGAGCGCGACCCACACCTTTAATGCCATGCGCGCTCTCGACCACCGTGAGCCCGGGATATTGGGTACGGTGCTGACCGAGGATGGTCTCTATTCCGAGCTCATCTGCGACGGCATCCACTCCAAGCCCGAGATCACGCGGCTCTGGTGGCGCGCCAAGGGCCGGGAACGGGCCATTCTCGTCACCGATGGCATGAGCGCTGCCGGCATGGGCGACGGCGAGTACACGCTGGGCGGTTTTGCCGTACACGTGGAGAACGGCCGCGCCACGGCCAACGGCGTGCTGGCCGGCAGCGTGCTCACCCTCGACAAAGCCCTCACCAACTTCATGGCCTTCACGGGGGCGAGCGCCGCCGATGGGCTGCGTTTGTTGACGTCAAACCCGGCTGCGATGACGGGCTTTGACGATGTGGCGGGTTCGGTTGCGGCAGGACGCGCGGCAAACTTGATCGCTGTCAGCGCAGAAGGCAAGCTGTTAGCCTCATTCGTCAGCGGAGCTGCCGCGTAAGCGGTCTTTCCGATCCCGACCCCTGTAGATCACTGACCGCTGTTTCTGGCCTTCACCTTGAACCACACCGGCGTGCCCTTGAACCCGAAGGCCTCGCGGATCTGGTTTTCGAGGAACCGCTCGAAGGCAAAGTGCAGCTTCACCTCGCGGTCGGTGAAGAGGACAAACGTAGGCGGAGCCACCGCGGCCTGCGTCATATAGAGGATGCGGATGCGCCTGGCCATCGGCACCGGCGCCCGCTGAAAATCGATCCGATCCAGGAAGCGGTTCATCTGTCCCGTGGTCACGCGCTTGCGCCGCTCCTGCGCCACGTTCACCACCTCGCGCAAAATCCGCGCCATGCCCTTGCGTGCAGGACTCGAGCCGTCGGGCCCTGAGGCTTCGAGTGCGGAAACAAACACCACAGGCGCATAGTCCAGATACTTGAGCGACTTTCTCAGCTGTTGCTCGAAGATGGCGCGATCGGCCGGCGGCTTGCCGTCGGTGCGGCCCGTGGTCACCGCGTCCCACTTGTTCACGATCACGATCACGCTGCGTCCGCTCTCGTGCGCGTAGCCGCCAATGGTCGCGTCGCTCGCGGTCACGCCTTCGGTGGCGTCGATGATCAGCAGCGCCACGTCCGCCGCCTCCAGGTGCCGCCGCGCCATCACCACGCTCAGTTTCTCGGCCATCAGGTGCGTCTTGCCCTTGCGCCGGATGCCGGCCGTATCCACAAACCGCAGCCGCTGACCCTCGAACTCCACCAGCTCGTCGACCGCATCGCGAGTGGTTCCGGCGATGGGCGAGACGATCGCCCGCGTGGTTCCGGTCAGGGCATTCAGCAGCGTCGATTTGCCTACATTCGGCCGCCCGATGATCGCAATCGAGGTCTCGCGCTGCTCGAACTCGCCATGCGTCCGGTGCAGCCCCTTGGCCGCGCCCTCGCTCTGGCTCGCGGACTCGCCGACTTGCTGACTTGCTAGCTCGCCGACTTGTTCGACGACCGCGGCGGCGACGGCGTCCAGAAGATCGCCGATGCCCAGCCCGTGCTCGCTGCTGATGGGAAACACCTGGCGAATGCCCAGCCGCCGGAAGTTCTCGGCGGCCAAAGCCATCGCTTCGCCCTCGACTTTATTCACCGCGAGGAAAACCGGCTTTGCTCCGCGCACGAGCATCCGCGCCAAGTCGTAGTCGGCCCGCGCCAGCTCCGTGCGCGCGTCCACGACCATCACCAGGGCATCGGCCTCTTCGAGGGCCACGCGCGCCTGGTTATAGATCTCGGTCGGGATCAGCTCCAGATCGTCGGGCACAATACCGCCCGTGTCGACGAGGCGAAAGTGCCGTCCAGCCCAGTCGAAATCGCCATAGATGCGGTCCCGCGTGATCCCGGGCTCGTTGCCCACAATCGACCGCCGTGTTCCCGTGAGCCGGTTGAACAGCGTCGACTTGCCCACGTTGGGCCGGCCGACGATAGCCACGAGCGGCAGAACACCCCGCGGACGAAGACCTGTCCGCGGGGACCCCGGCAGCGCTTCCGCGCCCGCGTGCGTGGGAATGACCGATCTGCGATACGTGGGCAAACGGAGCTCTCCTGCATTAGTTTACTGTTTCGCTGATAAGCAGACTCTCATGACTCGGGGAGGAACCCGGCCCTCCAATTGCCCTCGCTTCGGCAGAAGGGAGCAAACCATGCACATTCATGGCCACTCCATGGGAATCCCGCAGGCTGATTTCCAGTCGGCCAACCTGCAGAGCCGCGCCGCGATCGAGGCTCAGCGTGCCGCACGTGTCAGCAAGCGTCTCCTTAATGCCGCTCAACCCGGCACCGCCGACATAACCGACGAGGAGTCACTCCTCATCGGTCGTTGGCTTGGCACGACGGGGATCCCGCCTCACGGCGGTGATCCCGATGAGGAATAGCCGCCCGATGAGGGCCAGGGGCTGTTCTGATTCCTCTCCGCGTCTTGCGTCAGAGCCTTCGGGCGCAGATGCGGTTCCGCCCCAGCCGCTTGGCCTCGTAGAGGGCCTGGTCCGCCGTCTCCACGAGCGCTGCGGGGCTCACGCCGCGCTCCGGCGCCGCGGTTCCGATGCCTACGCTCACCGTCAGCTTCCGCTCAAACGGCGAAGCGTCGTTCGCGATGTCCTGCGCCATCACTGCCTGGCGCATACGCTCGCCCACATTTCTCGCTCCCCCTTCACCCGTCGCCGGCAGCAGGACCACAAACTCCTCGGCGCCATACCGGGCCAGCAGATCGTCCGGCCTGCCCGTCTCCCTGCCCAGAATCCGCGCAATCCGCACCAGGCATTCGTCGCCATGCACATGACCTTTCAAGTCGTTCACATCCTTAAAGAAGCCCACATCGATCATGAGCACGGCGATGGGTTCGCGCCGCCGCAGGCCACGGCGCCACGCGTCGTCGAGGGCTGCGGTAAAGCGCCGGCGGTTGGGAATCCCGGTCAGCGGGTCCGAGAGCGACAGTTGCTGCAATCGGGTATTCGCCGCCTGCAACTCATGCTCCCGTTCCATCAACGTGTGCTGGCCGGCCGCGTAGTTGAGCTGAACCATGCTGGCGTGCAGGCTTTGAATCGCGAGCAGCAAAAACGCGGAGACGAGCGCCAACGCCAGGTGCAGGGCGGCCACCGAAGCCGCCAGCACAAACACGGCTGCCGTCATCAGCACCGGGCAAAGGCTTTCGATCAACAGCCGCCAACGCACCGGAATCCTGCGCATTCTCTCCACGTCCTCGGAGATGGGCAGATGCAGCGCCTGCCAGCCTGCGTAGGCAAAAGGAACGCTCCACAGCAGGTCTAGCATGGTGCCGGCGTGCAGGCCCCAGTGCGTGCTGCCGTAATCCATCCCCAGTTCCACGGGCAGATAGAGCCAAACCACCGTGCAGAGCAGCCGCACCCGCCGCCGCTCCTCCTGCGTGGACCAGGTCGCCAGCCGCAGCGCCGCAGCCGCCGCCAGCAGGGCGCAGTCCGCGCCGTAGATGCGCGCCATGAGTGTCTGCGCCGCCGCCGGCGGCAGCGGCATCGCGAACAGCCGCACGTAGATCAACACGAATGCCAGCGCCATCTGGACGCTGTCCAGCGCCAGCACCGTCCGGATCGACTCGGTTCTGCGCGTGCTTGACACTGCCAGCAGCACCGGCAGCGCCGCCGCCATGTACAGGAAATCCGACGCGTCTACGGTGGTAACACTGGCCTGCGCCGATCGGCCAATGAATGCCTCCACCACCTGCCCGGCGGCCCACAGCAGCAGCGAAAGGCTCAGCCAGCGCCTGGGAAAGCGCTCGCGCACCGGAAGCTGTTGCGCCCTCCAGAGAAAGCACAGCGCCGCCACAACCGGCATCGCCGCCGTGCTCAGCCGCGAAACTGCGATACGGTCCAGTCCCGGAACCAGCAGCAGCCCAGCATGAATCGCCAGAATGGTGGCGATCGCGCCGCTCAGCAGGCTCCGCGCCGGTGCCTGTCCAGCCGGGCGCATTTCGAGGACGGCTTCCGCTGCTCTTACTCTATCGCCGCCCGCGGCCGCCGCGCCCGCTGAAGATTGCCATGGAGAAGGCGCGATCCCCTGTCCATGCGGCGCCTGCCTCGGATACACTAAGCCGACCCCAAAGGAGGTTGTCCCAATGCCAAAATTCGTCATTGAGCGTGAAATCCCCGGAGCCGGTTCCCTGTCGCCCGAGCAATTGCAGGCAATCTCTCAAAAATCCTGCTCGGTGCTTAGAGATCTGGGGCCCCAGATTCAGTGGCTGCAGAGCTACGTGACCGACAACGAAATCTACTGCATCTACATTGCTCCGGATGAGGAGATGGTGCGCGAACATGCCAGCCAGGGCGGATTTCCCGCCAACAGCGTTGCCCAGGTTCGCCGGGTGATCGATCCCACGACTGCCGAGAGCTCGAGATAGCCCGACCAGCATCCGCCCATCTCACTATCATGGAGTGAGAACCCGCTCCATGCCGTCCTCCGACGCCCCAACCCGCACCCTGCCCACCCTGCACGAGTTCTTCGCGCCCGGCGGCATCCTGGCCAGCTCCCCCCTGCCCTACGAGTACCGGCCCGGTCAGCTCGAAATGGCCAAATCCGTCGAGCGCGCCCTCGCCGAGCGACGGCATCTCATCGTCGAAGCCGGCACGGGCACCGGCAAAACGCTGGCTTACCTCCTGCCCGCATTGCGCACCGGCCAGCGCATCATCGTCTCCACCGGCACCAAGGCTCTGCAGGACCAGCTCTTCTTCCGCGACATCCCCTTCCTCGAAACGCTGCTCGGCCCCCTCCGCGTCTGCTACATGAAGGGCCGCGCCAACTACCTCTGCCTCCACAAGCTCGCCGCCCTCCGCGACCAGCCCATCCTCACCGGCCTCGAAGAAGTGGACCAGTACCAGCAGATCGCCGCCTGGGAGCGCGAGACCGAGACCGGCGACCGCGCCGAGCTTGCCGGCCTGCCCGAATCCAGCGCACTCTGGTCCAAGCTCGACGCCCGCGCCGACGCCTGCCTCGGCAGCACCTGCCCCGACTACCGCCGGTGTTTCATCACCGAGATGCGGCGCCGCGCCCTCGAGTCCGACATCGTGATCGTCAACCACCATCTCTTCTTCGCCGACCTCGCCGTCAAGCAGGAAGCCGCCGCCGCGCCCGACGTCGGCATCCTCCCCGAGGCCGCCGCCGTCGTTTTCGACGAGGCCCACGAGCTCGAAGAGGTCGCCTCCAGCTACTTCGGGCTTTCGGTCTCGAACCTCCGTTTTGAGGAGCTGGCCCGAGACGCCGAGACGCTGCTGCGGGGCAAACCGGGAACGGAAAACCTGCCCGCCGCGACCCAGCAGCTCCGCGAGCGCGCCCGTCTCTTCTTCGCCGCGCTGCCTGCCGGCGACGGCCGGCAGCCCTTCGCCGAGCGCGAGTCCTTCCTCGAGGCCTCGGGCGACCTCTACCTTGGCGTCCGCGCCACCCTCAAGCTCCTTGAAGCCGAGATCGGCAACCTCGAAGAGGTCGATGAGGCGCCAGGGCTCGCGAAGCGCGCCGCCCGCCTCCGCTCCGAGCTCGAGTTCCTGCTCGAATCGAACGCGAGCAACATGGTTTACTGGCTTGAACGCCGCACCGGGGGCGCCTCCGCTGCATCCATCCAAAGATCCACCGTACGCAGTACCTACCTCCAGGCCACCCCCATCGACGTCTCCGACCTGCTTCACGAGCTGCTCTTCGACCGTGTCCCCACCGTCGTGCTCACCTCGGCCACTCTCACCGTGCAGGGCGGCTTTGAGCACATCCGTCGCCGCCTCGGCCTCGACCAAACCGGCCAAAGCGTCCGCGAGCTTGTCGTCCCCTCCCACTTCCGTTACGGCGAGCAGGCCCTCCTCTATCTCCCGCCCGCCATGCCCGACCCCCGTGAGCCCGACTTCCCCGAGGCCGCGGCCCAGTGCATCGAGCGCGTCCTCGCCATCACCCGCGGCCGCGCCTTCTGTCTCTTCACCAGCTACAGCCAGATGCGCGCGCTCTATGAGCGTCTTCTGCCCGTCCTCGACTTTCCCCTGCTCCTCCACGGCAACGCCCCGCGCAAAGCCCTGCTCGAGGAGTTCCGCATGACGCCGAACGCGGTGCTCTTCGGAACCTCCAGCTTCTGGCAGGGCGTCGACGTGCAGGGCGAAGCCCTGAGCTGCGTCATCATCGACCGTCTCCCCTTCGCCGTCCCCAGCGACCCGGTAGTCCAGGCCCGCATGAAAGCCATCGAAGAAGCTGGCGGCCGTCCCTTCTTCGACTACCAGGTTCCCGAAGCCGTCTTGACTCTGAAGCAAGGCTTCGGGCGGTTGATCCGCTCGTTGGAAGACCGCGGCGTGCTGGTGCTGCTCGATCCGAGAATCAGGAGACAGCGCTACGGCCAAACCTTCCTCCAAAGCCTCCCGCCTTATCGCATGACTACGGAGATTGCGGATGTGGAGAGATTCTTCGGCGATGAAGAGGTACGTTAGGTTGCGCGGAATAACTCTCTAGCTACATTCAATCAAAAGAGACTTAAAGTCCGTGGACCTATCGTCATCAACACTGTTCCGATGGCATCGATGACGTCTGCACGGGACCGCAAAATTCAGAAAGAATTCGGAGAGCGTGTCCGCGCCTTGCGGAAAGGGAAAGGGCTGTCTCAAGAAGCCCTTGCGTATTCGTGCGGGCTCGATCGGACGTACATTGGGAGCGTCGAGAGGGGTGAGCGAAACATCAGCCTCGTCAACATCCATATCATCGCTCAAGCCTTAGGAGTTCTTACCAAGGAGCTCTTCAATGGCTGAGCATAAATCGGTTCCCGCTAAACTCTTGCAACGAATCGAGGCGGTTACAAACAAGCGCGCCCGTGTTGTTCTCGACACGATCGTGAAGAAAGGGAGCATATCGACAACCGAACTGAAGGACGCAGGGTACGATCATCCACCACGCGCGGCGCGCGATGTTGTCGAACTCGGAATAGCGCTGAAGCGCATTAAGGCGAAGCGGGCCGACGGCCAGATGATCGCTGCATATATTTTCGACGAGAGAGAGCTTGATCCGTCGAAGACTGGCCGCATTGTTCTGCCGAAAAAGGAACGCGATGCGATTATCGAGAGGAAAGGGCGGCGATGTAATCTGTGTGGGGCGACACACAATATCCAGCTCGATCACCGCATTCCCTACGAAGTTGCCGGCGAGACGCAACGAGAAGACGAGGACCCCTATCAGCTGCTCGACGGTGCATGCAATAGGAAGAAGTCGTGGGGTTGCGAGCACTGCGAGAATTGGCTGAAGACCAAGAATATCGATATTTGCCGTTCGTCCTATTGGGCGAATCCGGAGTCATATATCCACGTTGCCATGCAACAGGAGCGGAGGATTGAGCTTGTGTGGATAGGCGACGAAGCTTCGGAATTTGAACAGATCGAGCGGAAAGCACGACGAAACAACCGGTCGGTTTCCGACGAAATAAAAGCGGCCCTTAAACAAAAGTGAGAGGTATTTGATCGTCGAACGCCCGCAGGTCCAACGCCATATTGTCAGCACACGCAGGCGCCAGATTGTGTGAGATGTAGAGAGACTCGAATTGTCGTATGATCTTTACCGTTTAATGTTGCCTGGCTTGAACGCCCAACGTCGAGCAAGAGACGCAAGCCTAATTCGCTCGATAGTCGATCGCCGTACGTCTTGTCGCCGCATGAGCCGTCGTAGCTCAGGATGAACGGAATGCCCTTCCGCCTCAAGATTTCCAATCCGTCGATCATTCGGCTGCGTGTTACTCCTCCAATGTAACGAGAATCGCGTCCCTCGCTCGTACCCTGATAAGGGGGATCGAGATAGAAAAGCTCTCCGGGCTGGGCTGCTTCGAACAATTCAAGAAAATCCGCGCAGACAACACGAGTCCTTCCGTGGAGTAATTGGTGAGCCGCGAGAATCTCTTCCCGCATCAGATCCGGGCGCGTCCCAGTTCGTCTCTTGTCCGGCAATTGATTGAACTCACCCGATGGATTGAAGCGAACAGCATTCTTGACGCATCGGGCCAACAGGTAAAGCAGCTTCGCTGGGTCGTGATCCCGATTGAATTGATCGCGCGCTTCGTAATATCCCTCGATCGGTCGCTTCCGCTCTTCGTTCCAAAGATGTTCGTATTCGTCCGCGATCGAGGTAGGGTCGTCGATAATTGCCTGCCAGAGATTTACAAGCGGCTCTAACACGTCTCCGATCAGGAACCTTTCAAATACGTTCCGCCGCGCCGCAGCGAGTGTTATAGCGGCTGAACCAGCGAATGGCTCAACGAGCTGTCCATAAGGCCCAGCGCCAACGTGACTTAGGATCGCCGCAGCCAGCCGCCGTTTGCTTCCCTGGTAGGGGATCGGATGGGGAACCGCGAAGCGCAACCTTCACCTCGTTATAGTACGTAAAGTCATCATATACCCAGCCGCATCTGAATCACACTCTATCACCGATTTTGCTCGCCTTTCGGCGTCTGCGACTTTTGCAAGGTGTATGCGGTAAGATTGGCTTCGAAAAGGCAAATTAGCCCAAACTGGAATGGCTGGACGGACAATGTCAAATGCCTCGCGCCCGGAAAGAGCATGAACAGGCATAAACCAGTCTGCAATCACAGCGGCTCAACCTTCGACAGCTTTCTCGAACAGGAAGACATTCTCAAGGATGTTACCGACGCGGCCACCAATCGCGTGATCGCTTGGCAGACTCAGAATCACCTTCGCCCTGCCCGTAGTCCCTGCAAACCCACAACCGCCCGCACCGCCGCAAATAAAACTGATCCCTGATCCCTGACCCCTGCCCTCAGTACCCAATCGCCCGCACCGCCCGCTCCCCCAGCCGCTCCTTCAACTGCGCCAGGTACAAGCTCTCGGGCGTCACCGGCACGCCTGCCGAGTCCACCGTCGCCGGCGTCAGCGCCGCCCGTGCCGGCCCTCCGTCGAACACCGGGAACGCCGGGTCGCTCTGCTCTCCCTTATTCCCAATCGACCAGATCATCGACCCCGGCGGCTGGTTCATCCCCAGCTCCCCGGCCTCCGAATTCCACACTACGCTCCAGCCGATCGCCCATCCGTGCCCCGTGCCCATCTCGCCGCGGTTCATCAGGTCGATGCCTCCGCCCGGCACCTCGCAGTTATCGATCAAGAGGCCCGTCGACCACCGCTGGTGCGGCTCAATGTGTCCGTTGCCCATAAATTTGCAGTTCAGCGCCACCACCGGCCCCTGCTGCCCCGCCTGCGTCACGATGTAGAACGTGCTGTCCCCGCTCCCCGTGCACCGGTCGAACAAGATCTGCGTCCCGTTGCAGGCAAAATCCGCCGGCTTGGCGTGGCTGGTCACGGCCACTTCCTGCGTCACGTCGTCCTTCAGGAAGGTCATCCGCGCACAGCCCTCGTTCACGCTCATCCCGTTCGTCGTGTCGGTCAGCCCCACCTCGCGTACCCAGCTATCCACCACGTCCCGGATCGAAACCCCGCCAAACGCCCGCTCCCCCAATGCGACCCGCCGCGCCGGCGCCACAAACCTGAACCCCTCCACGCCCACCTGCGAGAGCTGCCCGGTCACCGTTACCTTGCTCACCAGCGCGTGCCCGCCGTCGAAGAATCGCGAGTCGTAGTCATCCGTTAGCGGTACGGTCAACGTCAGCGTGTCCCCATCCACCGCCGCAATCTGCCGCCTCACTTCGAGATTCGGCGAGCGGATCCAGTGCTCCGCCTTCCCGTCGCGGTACAGGTTATTCATCCCCATAAAGTCGATCCAGGCCTGCGTCACCGGCTTCTCGATCAGGATCGTGTCCCCGGCCTTGAGATTTCCGGCATACGCCACGTGGATCGTCATCGTCCCCTCGGCCACGTAGTTGTCGGTGATGTAGGTCTCCACGCCCGAGCTCGTCTGGTCGAGATGCCCCGCGATCCGCAGCCCCAGGTGCGGCTCGCCGGTCATCTCGATCGTCGTGCCCTTGTCCCCGTCGCCCGCCCCGCGCAGCACCACGCCGGAAGCGGCAATCGCCAGCGTCCCCGCGCAGTGGAACTCGCCCGCCGTCAGCTCCACCGCCCCGCGAAACCCATCCACCAGCGGCAGCGCCGAAACCTCGTCAATTGCTTTTTGAATCGCCGCCGTATCGTCTCCGCCGGAAGGCTTCACCGTCTGCTTGGCCGGCACGTAAGGCAGCGCCACGCCCCCGCCCTCGTAGCCCGCATACGAGAAGTCGGGAATGCCGTCGCCCCTGGCCGTGTATTGGTATACAAGCTTCCCTAGCGGGCCGGGATAGACCCACTTACTCTGGGCAGCTGGTGCGTTCGATGTGAGCAGAAAAGCAGCGGAGATGACCAGGGAAACTCGAGTGGGAAGGGAAGTGTTTTTCATTTTTCTCCAGAGGATTTTCTCTATCTATCTAATTGGACCTCGGCGGCGGCCACAAAGACCCAACCTGTCCCCCGTTCACACCTTCACTTTTTTGCTCGCTGCATTGCGTGCTGGAAGTCCAATTCGGCAAGTCCCGGAAGATACTGTTTTGCGAACTCCTTTAGATGTACTCCCGATAAAGCTCCGGGGCGGGCGCAGGGATCACGCCGCGGCCCACCAGCATTCCGTCCTCGGCCGCCGCCTTCGATCCCGCAGCCACCGCCGCCTGCACGCTGGCCACGTCGCCGGCCATCAGCACAAAGCCCTTGCCGCCCAGCGCCATCGCCAGGTGAATCCGCAGCAGCGTTACGTTGGCCGCCTTGATCGCAGCATCCGCCACGTCGATGATGCTTGCCGCCGAGAAGGTCTCCACCACGCCGATCGAGCGCAGCTCTTTCGGGTCGATCTCCACCGACTGGGAGATGGCCGCGAGCACCGACGGATGCACCCGCGTAATCTGCCGCCGCTCGATCAGCGACGCGCCGGCAACGCTCGCGCCGGCCAGCAGCGCCGCCTGCACGCTGGTCACGTCGCCCGTCACCACAATGAGGAACTTGCCCGAGCAGATGCTCCGCGCCAGCAGTAGTTGAATATCGCCGGCCTTCAGCATCGTGTCCTCGACCAGGAACCCCGTCGCCACGCTCGACAGCTCAATCAGTCCGATGGAGTTGATTTCCGCCACTGCTATGCTCCTTCCCCTGAGAGGCCCCGCTCTTATGCCTCGATCGTGATCGCGTCCTTGCCCACCGTCACTACGCCGTCGATGCTGGCGTGGATGCGCGCCCCGAGCGTGCCTTGCTCCGGCGCGGCAATCAGGCCGCCCACGCGCACGCGGTCCCCGCACTGCACCGTCGCCACGGCCGGCGCGCCCGCGTGCTGCTTCAGGGGCAGCTTTACGCTGTGCGGCGCAAAGGCGTGGTCAACAAGCGGCCCCGTGTTGTTGTACTCGCCCAGACCGAGCCGCGCGATCAGCCGCCGCATCGGCACCCGCCGGAACTCCGCCATCGGGTGCGGCGTGACGGATGCGGGATCGCCCTTGAAGGTCAGCCCACGCTCCCTCGCCAGCGGCTTATTCTGCACACACACCGTTTTCGGATCCAGGTCCTCCGGGCACGCATACATCGTGCAGAGGTTGCACTCGCAGCAGTAGAGCGTGCCCACCGCTGCATCCGCCGCTACCTTGAATCCCAGCGACTGCATCGCCCGGTGCGGCTCGATCGGGTGCCCCAGCAGGAACCGCGGGCAGAACTCCGTGCAGAACCGGCACTGGTCGCACGCCGACCGCCCGATCCGCTGCACCTTGATCCACGGCGCGTTATGCCGCTGGATCAGCGCGTGCGATGCCGGAAGCACCACGATCCCGCCCGTCGTCTTGGTCACCGGCACGTCCAGACCCGCCGCGGGCTTAGCCATCATCACCCCGCCCAGCAGCACGCCAAAGTCCTCGACCGTCGGTCCGCCCGCAGCGTCGATCGCCTCGCCGATCGTGATGCCCACCGGCACGCGCAGCGTCACCGGCGTCGCCACCGCGCCGGCCACCGTCAGGTACTTATGCGTTACCGGCCGGTCCAGGCCGATGTTCATCAGCGTCTCCACGTTGGCCACGGCTGCGTCCACGTCCTTCGGCAGCCCGCCCGGCGGAATCACGCGCCCCGTCACCATGTGCACCAGGATGAACTCGTCACCGGCCGGATAAACGTCCGGCAGCGGCACCACACGCACGCCTTCGGGCGCCTGTTTCTCGAGGGCCTCGATGATCTCGTCGTACTTCTCCTTGATGCCGACCACGCCCTCGCGCGCGCCCGCCAGCTCCATGGCCATCAGGAGCCCGCGCAGGAAGGGCTCGGCGTGGTGCAGCAGCAGCTCCTTGTCCTTGTGCAGCAGCGGCTCGCACTCGGCGGCGTTGGCAATCACCGTAGACGCTCGGGCCTTGAGCTTGACGGCGGACGGAAAGCCACCACCCCCGGCGCCCACGATGCCAAGCTCTTCGATCCGCTCCACAGAGGTACTCGTCCGGGAAACACTCGTTGCTGTACTCGCTCCTGACGTCATTTCGGGTTTACCTTCATAATCTCTCAGAAGATCCGGTTGACTCTGATCGAAACTACAGAGTATCATTCAACTTCGATCAGAATCAGTCAACAATGAAATGCTTGATCCCAAATATCGGCAGCACCTCCTTCAAGTTCCGGGTCCTTGACATGCCCGCGGAGAAGGTGCTGGCCCAGGGCCGGATCGAGCGCATCGGCCAGCCGGGCAGCGAGTGCGCGGACTATGCAGCCGCCATCGCCCGGTGCCTCGTCGAGATTGTCGGTCCCGGCAAGCCACTCGCCAGCGTCAGCGAGATCGGCGCGGTGGGGTTCAAGGCGGTGCACGCCGGTCCGTTGAATGACTCGCAGATCGTCGATGATGAGTTTTTGGCCGCGATGGAAGAGTTCTCGTTTCTCACCCCGGCCCACAATCCCCCTTACATCGCGGCCATGTGCGCCTTTCGGGACGTGCTGCCCGGCGTTCCGCTGGTAGCGGTGCTTGAGACCAGCCCCTACCGGCACATGGACGAGGCGGCCACTACCTATGCAGTGCCCTACGAGTGGCGCACCGAGTTCGGCATCCGCCGCTACGGATTCCACGGGGCCAGCCACCGCGCAGCCAGCGAACGCACGCAGGCGCTCCTCGGCCGCAACCAGATTCGTCACATCTCCTGCCATCTGGGCGGCAGCTCCTCGGTGGCCGCATTTCGCAACGGCATCGCCGTCGACACCAGCTTTGGCGCTTCGCCGCAATCCGGCCTGCCGCAGAACAACCGCGTCGGCGACATCGACGTCTTTGCCGTGCTGCACATGATGAAGGAGCTCGGCCTCGATCCCGATCAGATGGCCGCGCTGCTCGGCAGCCAGTCGGGCCTGGCCGGCATCAGCGGCACCTGCGGCGATATGCGCGACCTCACCGACGCGATTGCGGCCGGCAGCCATCGCGCCCAGCTCGCGCTCGATGTCTTTGTCCGCTCCATCCGCCACTATCTCGGAGCGTTCCTGCTCGAGCTTGGCGGCGTGGACGCAATCACCTTCTCCGGCGGTATCGGCGAAAACTCGCCCGAGGTCCGCGCCGGCGTGCTCAGGAACCTGGCGAGCTTCGGCATCGAGCTCGACGAAAGCAAAAACGCGAGCATCAAGGGCGAAGGTCCCATCTCGGCCGAGAGCTCCGCGGTGAAGATTCTCGTAGTTCCGGCCAATGAAGAAGCCATCGTCGCGCACGAGACTGTAGCCGTCGTCGAACGCGCCAACGCAGCGGCTCCATTACTTGCGGGCCGCGCCAACTAGCACAGGATTCATCATGGGAAGCGCAACAATGCCGGGTTCGGTTGTAACGATTGACAGGGCGACGGTGGAGCGTATCGTGCGCCAGGTGGCTCTCGAATATCTCGCGCGCGACAACAGGAGCGCTGCGCCGCAACTGATGGTGCAGACCTCCTCGCGCCACATGCACGTCTGCCGCGAGGACATGGACATTCTCTTCGGCCCCGGCTCGGAGCTCACCCCCGAGCGCGATCTCTACCAGGAAGGCAACTTTGCCGCCAGGGAGATGGTGACCATCGTCGGTCCGCGCAGCCGCGTCATCTCCAACCTGCGCATCCTCGGTCCCATGCGCAAGGCGTCGCAGGTGGAGCTGGCGTTCACTGACGCAATCACTCTCGGCTTCAAAGACATTCCCGTGCGCCTCTCGGGCGATATCGAAGGCACGCCCGGTGCGGTCATCGTGGGTCCCAAGGGCGTGGTCGAGCTCAAGCAGGGCGTCATCCGCGCCGCCATTCACGTTCACATGAACCCGGCGGAGGCCGCGCACTTTGGCGTCAAGAAGGGCGACCTGATGAAGCTCCGTGTCGGCGGGCCTTCGGGGGTAACCTTCAACAACGTGCACGTCCGCATCGATCCCACGTCGAAACTCAACGTCCACATGGACACCGACGAGGCCAACGCCTGCGGCCTGCACCTGACCAAGGATGTGGAACTGTTCAAATAACGCGAGGGATGTGTTTAAGAGTTTGTGGATGAAGGGATTTGCTTTGAATGGGCACGGCTTCAGCCGTGCCACGCGGAACGAAAAGAAGAACACGGCTTCAGCCGCTGAGGGAACGCACATTGTCGAGAACAACTTCCCTCGGGGGCTAAAGCCCGTGATCATTTTGACGGATTTACGGCACGGCTGAAGCCGTGCCCTTTCAAAACATCTAACTTGACCAGGTTTTATCGGAAAAGAGAGGAAGCGATGAAACAAGCGCTTGGAATGATTGAGACAAAGGGGCTGGTCGCGCTGTTCGAGGCGACCGACGCCATGCTCAAGTCGGCAAACGTGTCCTTCACCGGCTGGCAGACCGTCGGCTCCGGCCTGGTCACGGCCTTTGTGGAAGGCGATGTGGCGGCCGTGAAAGCGGCCACCGACGCGGGCGCCGAGGCGGCCGCGCGCATCGGCGAGGTGGTGAGCGTGCAGGTCATCTCGCGCCCGCACGACGAGCTGCCCTCGTTTGTCCAGAACAGCAAGCCCGCGGCCAAGAAGGCCTGAGCAGGAGACGCAATGAGTCAAGCAATCGGATTGATCGAAACCAGGGGCCTCGTCGGACTCGTCGAGGCAAGCGACGCGATGGTGAAGGCTGCCAGTGTGGAACTCGTAAAGACCGTGCAGATCGGCGGCGGCTTTGTCACCGCCATCGTGCGCGGCGACGTTGGCAGCGTGCGCGCCGCCGTGGATGCCGGTTCGGCCGCGGCCAAGGTGGTGGGCGAGCTGGTCTCGTCGCACGTCATTGCCCGACCTCACGACGCCCTCGTCGAGACCATGTTGAAGTAACGCGGATTGAGGAGAACCGAGATGGCGAATGAAGCGGTTGGAATGATCGAGACCAAGGGCCTGGTGGCCCTGGTGCAGGCCACGGACGCAATGCTCAAGGCAGCCAGCGTGAAGTATCTGGGCTGGGCCAAGGTGGGCAGCGGCCTGTGCTCAGTGTATGTGTCGGGCGACGTAGGCAGCGTGCGCGCCGCCGTGGATGCGGGCGCCAGCGCCGCGCGCGCCGCCGGCGAAGTAACCAGCGTGCACGTCATCGCGCGCCCCCACGAGAGCGTCGCGGCCGTATTGCCCAAGTAGCTGCGGTGGGTTCGTTCCCGCCGCGGCGCATGAAGTGAGCCGGCATGTTTATAGCGAAAGTTATCGGCAACGTGGTCTCCACGCACAAGAACGCAAAGTTTCGCGGGATGAAGCTGCTCCTTGTTCAGCCGTACATCAGCAAGGACGGCAAGCTTCAGGTCTCGGGCAGCTCCGTGGTCGCGGTCGATAGCGTGGGAGCCGGCGTCGGCGAGTGCGTGCTGTTCACGCAGGGCAGTTCGGCCCGCCTCACGCCCACAACCAAGGATGCGCCCGTGGACGCGGTCATCGTCGGCATCGTCGATACCGTCGAGGTCGAGGGTGCCATATTGGAGAAGCCGTAATGGAGATCCAGCAGCAGGTCATTGCGGAGATTGCCAAAGAGGTGGTCTCGCGGCTGCGCGCGCAGATGCAGTCCGCGCCGGCAGCGGCGCCCACAAACGGCGCCCCCGCCGGCAGCTCCGGGCAAAGCACGGGACAGGGCATCGGCGATGGCGTCTTTGCCACGGTGGACGAGGCCGTGAACGCCGCCTATGAAGCGCAAAAGAAAGTCGGCGAGATGAGCCTTGCGGATCGCGGCCGCCTCGTCGACATCATTCGCCGCATCTGCATGGACCGCCGCGAAGAGCTGGGCCGCATGGAGATGGAGGAGACCAAGGTCGGCCGGCTCGATCACAAGATTCTCAAGCTCACCAACATGCGCTTCGTGCTCGGCGTCGAGGCCATGCGCAGCGATGCGCGCAGCGACAAGACGGGCCTCTGCATCATCGAGCGTGCGCCCTGGGGCGTCATCGGCATGATGCTGCCGGTCACGCACTCCGTGCCCACCATGGCCTCGAATGCGATCAACATCATCGCCGCCGGCAACACCGCGGTCTTCGGCCCACACCCCTCCGGCAAGCGCGTCGCACAGTACGCATTGCAGCTCTTCAACCGCGAGTTCGAGCGCGAGCTGGGCGTCAACAACGTAATCACCACGGTCCTCGAACCGAGTCTTGAGGCCGCCGACCAGATCTTCAATCATCCCAAGGTCGCGCTGCTGGCCGTCACCGGTGGTCCCGCTGTTGTCAAAGCCGCCAGCAAGTCCGGCAAGCGCGTCATCGCCGCCGGCCCCGGCAATCCTCCCGTGGTGGTCGACGAAACCGCCGATCTCGATCATGCCGCAGGGTGCATTATCGACGGAGCGAGCTTTGACAACAACCTGCTCTGCATTGGCGAGAAGGAGATATTCGTCGTCGCTTCCGTGGCGGATGCCTTCATTGCCGCCATGCGCCGCGCCGGCGCCTTCGAGCTCGACAAGGCCGGCATCGAGCGGCTCACCAAGGCTGCCTTCACCTTCGAGGGCGGCGGCGGAGGCTGTGCCCGCGCCCACGTGAGGAAAGAGCTGGTCGGCAAAGACGTTGCCGTGCTAGCTGCCGCAGCCAGCGTGCGCGTGCCAGCCGATACGCAGCTTCTTTTCGGCGAGACCGACGAGAATCACCCCTTCGTTGTGGAAGAGCAGATGATGCCCTTCGTCCCTGTGGTGCGGGTGCCGGACGTGGACACGGCCATTGCCGCGTCCGTCAAGGCCGAACACGGCTACCGGCACACGGCCGTCATCCACACGCAGAACGTGAACACGGCCACGCGCATGGCGCGCGCCATGAATACGACGCTTTTGATCCACAACGCGGCTTCGCCTGCGTCCCTCGGCGTAGGAGGTCCGGGATACTTCAGCCACAGCATCGCCACACCCACCGGCGAAGGCATCACCACGCCGCTCACGTTTACGCGCGAGCGGCAGATGGTAGTTGGCCACGCGCTGAGGATTGTGTAGCGATGTACCTGGCTCGCATTGACGGGACCGTGGTTGCGGCGGCCAAACACGCGTCGATCGAAGCTTGCCGGCTGCTGGTGGCGCGCAGGCTCGAGGCCGACGGCAGCCTGGCAGCCGAGCCCAATGTGGTGGCGGACTGGCTCGGCGCAGCGAAAGGATCGACGGTGATTGTTTCAACCGACGGCGACATTCCGCGTGCGAAATTCGGAAACACCACGCCGGTCCGATTGACAGTGGTGGGCATTGTGGACGACGTGCAATCGCCGGCAGGAAAGGAGCGCGTATGAGACTCGGCATCGTTCGCGGCCATGTGGTGCTGAATCCGGCCATCGATTCGTATCGCGGCCGCACGCTCGCCGTGGTCGAGCCAGTCACCATGGAGAACCTGCGCGCCAATAACGGCAAAGGCGGCGGCAAGGCGCTCATCGCCGTTGACGAACTGGGCGCAGCCGACGGGCAGATGGTGGCCTTCACTGAAGGCAGGGAAGCGGCCAATCCCTTTTGGCCGGACTCGGTTCCGGTCGATGCCTATTGTGCCTTAATTGTCGATTCCATCGATGTGCGGCCCTGAGAATATGAAAAGAATCTCCGAGGTGCGGAAGTGAGCAACGAAACGAAGAACGCCGATCTGAGAAGCCGCAAGGTTCTTTCGCTGCGCGACGTCGAGGAGGCTGCGGCCGCGGGCGCAAGCCGCGTTCTGGTGGTCGAGAACTGCGTCGTCACGCCCTCCGCGCGCGACTTCCTGCAGCAGCGCAACATCGCGCTCGAAGCCGGCGCCAAGC
>Ga0335072_10001374_pt1 | contig 39762 bp, 35 predicted proteins | sample Lox_Sample_21_FD_206725 | JGI IMG/M metagenome (GOLD analysis project Ga0335072, IMG submission 206725) | Soil microbial communities from Loxahatchee National Wildlife Refuge, Florida, United States - Lox_Sample_2.1 | ecosystem: Environmental > Terrestrial > Soil > Wetlands | place: USA... | reverse complement strand
TTCCCATGCCGCGATCGAAGCAGCACGCGGAAAGACGGTCGCGTGCATCGGGCCGGTCACAGCCGCCGCCGCCGAGGAGCTCGGCCTGCACGTTGACGTCGTCGCCGATGTCTTTACCACCGACGGATTGCTCGACGCGCTGGAAGCGCATCTCGCACTCCTGTCGTGATCGGACTTTCGCGCGGCGGCCTCGTTGCTGCCGCCGTCGTCGGCATCGCGACGATTTGGGCTGGGCACTGGCAGGGCGCGCTGGTGCTCTTTGCTTTCTTCATTCCTTCGACGCTGCTCTCGCGCGTCGGCCGCGAACGCAAGCGCACGCTGGTCGACATCGGCAAACAGGGCGCGCGCGACGCGATGCAAGTGCTCGCAAACGGCGGCGTTGCGACTGCCGCGATACTGCTCTCGCTTCGTTTCGGCGCGCCGATGCTCGCGGCGTTCGCGGGCGCCTACGCAGCGGCGTCGGCCGATACGTGGGCGACCGAGATCGGCACGCTCGCGCGCGGTGCGCCGCGCTCGATTCTCACGTTGCGGCCGCTGGAGCCTGGACTCTCCGGCGGCGTCACCTGGCAGGGTTCGGCCGCGCAGATCGCCGGCGCCGCACTCGTCGCGTACGTAGCGTGGCAGCTTGCGCTTGCGCCGTTTCTTGCGGTCGCGATCGGCGGCGTCGCAGGCTCGCTGCTCGATTCACTTCTGGGCGCAACGCTCCAGTCGCTGCGTTACTGCCCTTCGTGCGCGCGCGAGTGTGAGACGAATCCGCACCACTGCGGCACACCGACGATCCCGCGCCGCGGCGCGGCCTGGCTCGACAACGACGTCGTAAATCTCGCGGCAACGCTCTGCGGCGGCGTCGTGAGCGCAGCACTCGTCGCCTCCGGCGCACTTGCGAGCTAGGCGCCCGTACGTTTTTCGCAGATAGGCGATGATCGCGTCGTCGTCGGCAATCTTCACGTCGCCATCGGTCATCGACGGGACACCGGTCACGCCGCGGGTAAATGCTCCCTCCCGGTCACGGGCGGGCGGTGCCGCACGTTGCGTCAGCGAAGGTCTTTATTCGCATGGTGAGCATGGGCACCGTCGCACGCAACCGTTTCCTGATCCGCGCACTGCTAGCGTCGCTAGCGCTTCACTGCGTGCTGCTTGCATTCATTCCGCCGCTGGCGCACCTCGAGGGCGCGCAAAACGTCGAATTGCTCTCGTTCGTGCACGTCGCGCCGATCCACATCCAAACGCCGCGTCCGCATCGCGAGCGGCCGGCGATCGCGCCGGTCCGCGGGGCCGCACCGCGGGTCGCGCTCGCGCATGCGCCCGCCGCGGCGGCGCGCTCGATCGCCAAGGCGACCTCGCACGCACCGGCGCAGCGACAGCACGCTCCGATTGCCGGAACCGCCGAGCCGGGCGGCGTCACGGTTGCAAACGGCGTCGCGCCGGTCGCCGCCGCGAGCTCGACGCCGCTGGCTGCACCGAGCGCAGCGCCCGGGCGTCAAGTCGTGGGCGGCTACATGCCGCTCGGCGCGGAAGAGCCGGTGCCGGTCCTCGATCCCTCGGTGCGCAAAGCGCTGCTCGCGCTCGGCGTGCACGTCACCCTCACCGTGACGGTCGACGCCAACGGGCGCACGCAAAACGTAGCGTTCGCGCCGCCGCTCGACGATAGCGTCGAGCGTCAAATCCGCTCGCTCCTCGCTGCGGCGTCGTGGGATCCCGCCGTCTGCGGCGGCGGCATGAGCTGCGAGGGTCAAGCCGTCATTCGTCTGTAGATCGCGCGCTGCTCCTCGCCCGCGATCTTCGAAAAACCCAAATCGCGAAAGCCGGTGCCCTTGGGCGCAAGACCTTTGACGAAAAGGATCGCGTCACCGTCGATGCTGCGCAAAACCGTCCGCGCAAAGCGCACCTCGCGAACGCGCGCCGCGCGTTCCGCATCGAATTCGGTTGCGATCAGCGCGACGTACCGGCCGTTGAACATTCCATTTACCTGCAGCAACCCGCGCCGAATGAATGGACGCAGGGGTGTCGCGGGAAGATAACGATCGAGCACCTCGCTCGCGGCGAAGCTCGCGTCCCAGAAGAGCGCCTGACCGCCGCGGTACGCATAGCCGCGATCGAAGCGCGTGGCGAGCACGAGCGCGTCGCCTTCGCCAACGTCGTGGATGCAAAAAATCGCCGGTGCGCGCATCGCGATCGCTTCGCTCAGCGCGCGAATGCCGGCCGACGCGTCTAGAGAATCGACTTCCCGAGCGCCGAGCAAATCAGTCCGACGGCAAGCGCTGCCGTTTGGTTGCGCGTGTCGAGAATCGGGTTGATCTCGACCATCTCGATCGATTGGAGTTGCCCCGACTCGTACAGCATCTCCATGGCGAGATGCGCTTCGCGAAAACTCAACCCGCCCTTCACCGGCGTTCCGGTGCCCGGCGCTTCGCTCGGATCGATCGCATCCATATCGAACGAGACGTGGATCGGGCGTCCGCCCGCGCCGGCAATCGCGAGCGCCTGCTGCATCACCCATGGTATGCCGTGCTTGTCGACGTCGGTCATCGAGAACGCTTTGACGCCGGAGGCGCGCAGCAGCCGCTTTTCGACTTCGTCGACGTCGCGCAAGCCGATTTGGACGGTCGACTCGGGCAGCGCGTAGCCGTTGCGCAGTGCGAACCAGAGCGGCATGCCGTGCACGTTACCGCTTGGTGAGCTCTCCGGATTGTTGATGTCGGAGTGCGCGTCGACCCACACGAGTCCCGGCGGCGCGGATCGCGCTCGCATCAGCCCCGCGAGCGTTCCCATCGCAATCGAGTGATCGCCGCCGAGCACGATCGGCAATCCGCCGCTGCGCACGCTTTCCTCCACTACCCGCGCCAGCTCCGCACACACGCGCTCGATCACGTCGAGATATTTCGCCGACGTGTCGCTTGCTTCGATGGCTTCGCGAATCGGTACCGGGACGTTTCCGTGATCGAGCACCTCGCCGATACCGAGTTCGCGCAACCGCTCGTGCAGCCGCGCGTAACGAATCGCCGAGGGACCCATATCGACGCCGCGGCGGCTCGCGCCCAAATCCATCGGGACGCCGATGATATCAACGCGCGCGGTGCGGCTGTGACTGACGCTGGCTGACATACCTCGGCGCTTCGGTACGGAGGCTTCGGCCTCCCCGAGTCGTACGTTAGGCGCGATGAAATCCTGGGCTGCCGCCGCATGCATCGCGGCCTGCGCGTTCGCGTTGGCCGGGTGCGGCCGCCACCACGGGCCGGCGCCGGGGCAGCTCGCGCTCGGGATGGTGACCGACGTCGGCGGACTCGGCGACCGCTCGTTCAACGACTCGGCATACCGCGGATTGCTGCGCGCGAAATCGCAGCTCGGCGCGTACGTGCAGGTCTTGCAATCGCGCTCGGCGGCCGACTACCAGCCCAACCTCATCGCACTCACCAATCTGCACTTCAACATGATCTACGCGATCGGGTTTCTCATGGGACTCGATCTCGATTCGGTTGCAAAGCAGAATCCCACCCAGCAGTACGCGATCATCGACGCCGTGGTCGACGACCCCAACGTCGTCTCGATCACCTTTCGCGAGCAAGACGGCTCGTTTCTCGCCGGTGCGCTCGCAGCGATGGTGAGTAAGACGCACCACATCGCCTTTCTGGGCGGTCAAGATATTCCGCTGCTGCGCAAATTCGAAGCCGGCTACACGGCGGGCGCGCGTGAAGTCGATCCCGGCATCAAGGTCGACGTAAAGTACGTCGGCAACTTCGACGACGTTGCGGCCGGACAAGAGCTCTCCGACATACTCTACAACGGCGGCGCGGACATCGTCTTCGCGGCGGCGGGCAAAGCTGGACTCGGGACCGCAGACGCCGTGAAATCACGCGAAGGCTGCTACATGATCGGCGTCGACTCCGATCAGGACGCGCTCGTGCCCGGCAAAGTCCTTACCTCGATGGTCAAGAAGGTCGACGTCGCGGTTTACACCGTAGCGGCGGCGCTCGAACACGGTCATCCGATGCACGGACACGTCGTCTTCGGCCTGCGCGACGGCGCGATCGGCTTGACCGATTTCCGCTACACGAAGGCCGCGATCGGCGCCGCGAATCTCGCGCGCTTGCGCGAGATCGAGGCAGCCATCGTCAGCGGCAAAATCACGCCGCCCGACACGCGCGAGGCATTGGCAGCCTTTAAACCGGTGCCGCTATGAACCCCGCGCTCTCGCTGCGTAACGTGCGCAAGAGCTTTCCCGGCGTCGTCGCGGTCGACGACGTCGATCTGGATCTCTATCCGGGTGAGATTCACGCGCTGGTCGGTGAAAACGGGGCGGGAAAGTCGACGCTCTCCGCCATCGCCTTCGGGGAACTGCAGCCCGATGCAGGCAGCGTCGTCACACCGCCCGGTGGTACGGTCGGACTCGTGCACCAGCACTTCGAACTGATCGGGCGCTTGCGCGTGTGGCAAAACGTGCTGCTCGGACGCGAGCCGCGGCGCGGCTGGCGCATCGACGAGGCGGCCGCGCGCGAACGCGTCCTTGCGATCGCGCGCCGTGACGGTCTGGAGATCGACCCCGACGCATTCGTCGAGACGCTGCCGATCGGCGTGCAGCAGCGCGTCGAGCTGTTGCGCGAGCTCGATAGAGAGCCGACCGTTCTGCTGCTCGACGAGCCGACCGCGGCGCTCGCACCAGCCGAGATCGAAAGCTTTTTTGCGACGGTGACGCAGCTCGCGGCGCGCGGCACCGCGATCATGATCGTTACACACAAACTGCAGGAGGTCATCGCCTACGCGACGCGCGCGACGGTGATGCGTCACGGCAGAGTCGTCGAGCGCGTCCTCACCGCAGAAACGAACGTCGACGCGATCGCGCGCGCGATGGTCGGCGGCGAGGTGCCGCCCGTCGCCGCGCGCGCCGCGACGGAGAAAACGCCGTGTCTGCACGTCAAAGATCTGAGCGCGGGGAGCGGAGCGACGCGCCTGAATGATTTTTTTCTCGACCTACGGGGCGGCGAGATCGCCGGTATCGCCGGGGTCGAAGGCAACGGGCAGTCGACGCTCGCCGACGCGCTCGCCGGTTTGATCGAGTACACCGGCACCATCGCCTTCCACGGGACGCTCGGCGTCATTCCCCAGGACCGTCAGCGTGAAGGGTTGGTGATGAATTGGTCGCTGGTCGAGAATACGCTGCTCGGCCGCCAGCACCGCAAAGCGGCGCGGCGCGGTTTCGAACTCGATCGCGCGCGCGCGCGCCAAGAGACGCTCGCGATCCGCGATGGTTTCGATATTCGTGCCGCTAGCGTCGACATTGCGGTGAAGACGCTCTCGGGCGGCAACCAGCAGAAGCTCGTCGCCGGCCGCGCGCTGATCGACGAGCCCGATCTCATCATCGCGTACAATCCCACGCGCGGCGTCGACGTCGGTGCTGCCTCGCTTCTGCAGTCGCGCTTGGTTGAAGCACGCAATCGCGGCGCAGCGGTCGTGCTCATCTCCTTCGAACTCGATGAGATTCTGGCGCTGGCCGACCACGTGATCGTGATGTATCGCGGCGCGGTGCTCGGCGCGTTCGACCGCGAGGCGTTCGATCGCGCGACGATCGGCCGCTTGATGGCGGGCTCCTCGTGACGCGGCTCTCGCGCTGGTTCGCGGGACCGTTGGGTGCGATCGTGCTGCTCGTCGTGCTGATGTCGCTTGCGATGATCGTCGCCGGCACGAGTCCGGTCGACGGCTTCACCGCACTCTTGGTCGGCGCGCTCGGCGGGCGCAATGAAATCGGCGAAACGCTCGTCGCGGCGACGGCGCTGCTCTTTCCCGCGCTCGGTATCGCTCTTGCATTTCGCGCCGGCCTCTTCAACATCGGCGCGGAAGGCCAACTGCTGGTCGGCGGACTCTGCGCCGGTGCGCTCGGCAACGTTTTGACGCTGCCGGGCCCGCTCGGCATCACGCTGATGCTGCTCGCCGGTTTCATCGGCGGCGGCGCTTGGGGTGCAATCGCAGGATGGATGAAAGCGCGCTTCGGCGCGAATGAGATCATCGCGACGCTCATGCTCAACTTCGTCGCTGCCTACGTCGCGCTCGAGCTCGTGAGCGGCCCGCTCAAGGGACCGCTTGCGGCCGGCGCGGAGACCGCCTGGCTCGAACCGAAATATTGGCTGCCCACCCTGCTGCCCGGTACGCGTCTTTCGATCGCGCTGCTCGTCGCGCTCGCGCTCGCGCTCTTTCTGCAGTGGGTGCTCGCGCGCACGGTCTTCGGTTACGATCTGCGCGCAAGCGGTGAAGCTCCCGAGGCCGCGCGCCGCAGCGGCATCAACATCGCACGTCTCACCTGGATCGCGTTGACGCTTTCGGGAGCGATCGCCGGTTTGGGCGGAGCAACGATCGTCACGGGCGAGCTGCATCGCTTCAACACGCAGCTCTCGCCCGGTTACGGATTCACCGCGATCGCGGTGGCGCTCGTCGGAGATCTGCAGCCGCTCTGGATCTGTCTGGCGGCGTTCGGCTTCGGTATGCTCGAGTCGGGCGGACTCGCCATGCAGGCGAGCGCGCAAGTTCCCAAGGACGCAATCCACGTGATCGAAGGCTTGATCATTCTCGTGCTCGCCGCGCGCCGCTACGTTGCAACGCGAGTCGAAGGAGGGCCGGTATGAGCGGACTGATCGCGACGCTCGTCGCACTCACGCTGATCAAGTCGACGCCGATCATCTACGCCGCGCTCGGCGGCGTGATCTCCGAGCGCTCGGGCGTCATCAACATCGGTCTCGAAGGTATGATGGCAGCGGGCGCCTTCGTCGCCGTGACGTGCGCGTATGCGACGCACAGCCCGGCCCTCGGACTGCTCGCCGGCATCGCGGCGGGCGCGGCCGTCGGCTACGTGCTCGCCGTGGCCGCGACGCGCTACAAAGTCGATCAAATCGTGGCGGGCACGGGCATCAACTTGATCTGCGCGGGCGGCGCCGCGTACGGCCTCGTGGTCATCTTCGATCAGCCCGGCGCAAGCCCGCAAGTTCAGAATCTCGGCAGCGCGTATTGGCTGCTCATCGGCGCCGCCTTCGCGCTCGCGGCCGCGCTGCAGTGGGTGCTCTACCGAACGCCGTGGGGGCTTCGTATTCGCGCCAGCGGTGAGAATCCGAGCGCGGTCGTTTCGGCCGGACTCGATCCGCTCGCGTTACGCGTCTACGCTGTCGTACTCAGCGGCGCATTCGCCGGTCTGGGCGGCGCATTTCTCTCGATCGGCGAGCTGAATCTCTACTCCGACGGGATGACCGCCGGGCGCGGCTTCATCGCACTCGCCGCAGTGATCTTCGGCCGTTGGAATCCGCTCGGCGCGACGGCGGCTTGCGTCGTCTTTGGATTCTTCGAAGCACTGCAATTCGTCTTGCAAGGGCAGATTGCGTGGCTGCCCGCAAACGCGATGCAAGCATTGCCCTACGTCGCGGCGCTGGTCGCGCTCGCCGGCGTCACCGGAAAAGTACGCGCGCCTGCTGCGGACGGTGTTCCGTTCTAAATGCGCTGAGCGACCCGATCGGCAGCGCTTCCGAGAACAGGTGACCCTGCGCGAAGGTCACGCCGAGGCGCGCCAGGATCTCGAGCTGCGCCCGGCCTTCCACGCCTTCGGCGGTCGTGTCCAGACCGAACGACGTCGCGATCGCAACGATGCTCCGAACGACCTCGAGCGCGCGCTCGTCGCGGTCGATGTTTTCGACGAAGGTTCGATCGATTTTCAATCCCGAAATCGACAACCGTTTGAGATAGGCAAGCGAGGAATAACCGGTTCCGAAATCGTCTAGGACGAGCGCGATACCGATCTCGCGCAGCCGTTCGATCGTGTGCGCGACCGCGTCGGCGTGAAGCATCATCGCTGTCTCGGTGATCTCGAGTTTGAGGCGATCCGCCGCGATCGAGTGGTCGCGCAGGAGCCGCTCGATCGAATCGGCCAGATCGCGCGACGCAAGCTCGACGACGGAGATATTCGCGGAGATCTGCGCGCCGGGGAAAAGCGAATCGATCAGCGATGCGTGCGAACAGACCGTCCGCAGCATGTTCGCGTCGATCGCCGAGATGAGCCCGCGCGCTTCCGCAAACGGGATGAACTCGCCCGCCGAGATCGTGGTCTCGCCCGCGCGCTGCCAGCGCACCAGCGCCTCGAAGCCGGCTACCTCTCCCGTCTCGATCCGGATCAGCGGCTGGTAGTGAACCGTGAACTCGCTGCGTTCGATTGCACGGCGCAGATCCGCCTCGAGCTCCGATTCGCGCGCGACGCGCGTGCGCATCGTCGTGTCGAACGTCGCGGATCGCGCGCGGCCGCGGCCTTTTGCTTCATACATCGCGATGTCGGCGTCGCGCAAGAGATCTTCGGGACGCTCGTACGATCCGTCGATGAGTACGATGCCCATCGACGCGTTCATGCGGAATATCTGCCCCGCAACCACGACCGGCTCGGCGATCAGCTCGGCGATCGTCTTGGATGTCTGTTCGCCGAAGGGAGCGACGACCGCGAACTCGTCACCGCCCAGCCGCGCGACGTCGACGACGGGAAAGGCCGACGAGAAGCGCACGGCGAGGGCACGCAGCAACTCGTCGCCGCCCGGATGGCCGATCGTTTCATTGACGATGTTGAATCGATCGAGGTCGACCAAAAAGATCGCGTGCGGCGGCGAACCGCCGGAAGGCCGCATCAGCTCGCGCACGCGATCCATGAACGCGGCGCGGTTGGGCAACCCGGTGAGTCCGTCGATGTAGGCGATATGACGCAGCTCCGCCTCGACGCGGCGCGCCACGTCGACTTCGTGTTCGAGGCGCACCTGCTCGCCTTGCAGGATCGCAGTCTCTTCTTCGCGCTGCCAGCGCTGCAAGAGCAGCCACATCGCGATCGTAGCGAGGAGCGCGAGCAGCAGCATGAGGCCGATCGAGAGTGCTTGGAAGCGCCGGTCCGTCGCGATCGCCGCCGATGCGTCCGACGAAAGATGAAATACGACGCCCGCGGTGCGTCCGGGAAGTACCGCTTCGCGGCGCACGTGCTGCGGGTCGGGCGGCCGCAGCGACGTTCCCAGCAGCCAGGTGACCTTCGGTCCTTGAACCCAGAGCACGTCGCCGGGCGCAAGATCCGCGGAGAGCAGCGTTTTGACGCGCGCATAGAGCAGGTCGACGGCAAAGACGCCATCGAGTTTTCCGTTAAGTTTGAACGAGCGCAAGAGACTCACCCACGTCTCGTGATCTTCGTAATACGGCCCGATGACGACGGTCTGCTCAGGGTTTTTCATTGCAGCGCGGTACCACGGCCACTTCGTGTAATCGTCGGAGGGACCGTAGGCGGGCCCGTCCATCATGACTTGCACGACGCCGTCGGAGAGTAAGGTGTCGTAGCGCTTGTCGTTGATGACGCCGTCTCGATCGTATACCGAGATGAACTCCCGGTGCGGGTCGAAGGCGTAGGGTTGGAAGAACATGCCCATCCCGAACACGTCCTTGTCCCGGCGCGCCCGGAACATCTCAGCAACCTGCATGCGGGCAAGCGCGAGATCGCCCGATACGGCGGCGGCGCTCTGCGCACCCAAGAGCAGAAATTGCTCGGAGTCTGAGACGAGGGTTCCCACGCGTTCTTGCGTGCGCTGCAAGCGCAAGCGCTGCATCGCGGCGAACTGCGCGTCGTTCGCGGCGATGCGCGTGCGCATGTTTTCATAGACCGCTGCAATGCCGAGAAGCGCAAGCACGGCAATGATCGCCAACCAGTACCAGGGCCGTCTCCGAAGCGGGAGCCCCGTTCTCTCCATACGCAAAGCATTGGCTTGCAGCGGTGTGATATACTTCCAGCAACGTGGGCGATTTGCAGGCAGTTCGTACGCGCATTGCCATTGTCGCCGGGGTGCTGTTGCTCATCCTGGGGGCGCCGTCGACCGCCCGGGCAGCGCTTGTCCCCCCGCCCATGCAATCGCTGCGCGCCGATCTCCATCGCCTGGTACTCAACTTTCCCGCATCGACCGCCGTCGAGGTGATGGACCTCTCGACCGGCTATCACATCGGCTATAACGCTGCGGCGACGATGCCCGCGGCGTCGACGATCAAGGTCCCGGTTATGGTCGAGGTCTTTCGGCAACTCGAGGCCGGACGTTTCGGTCTCGACCGGCGCGTCACGCTCCTAGAGAGCGACAAAGACTACGGTTCGGGCGATCTCTGCGACGCGCCCGACGGAAGCACGTACACGGTCGACGAGCTGCTCGACAAGATGATCGACGTCTCGGACAACACGGCCACCAACATGCTGATCCGGCTCGTCGGCCTGCACAGCATCAATCGCGAGATGAGCGACCTCGGCTTGCGGCATACGCGCCTGCGCGGCTACGTGCGCACCGATACGTGGTCGGTACGGCAGGCGCTCCAGTCCTCGCCGGCTGATATGGTTCGCCTTCTGGCGATGATGGCCAAGCGCGAGCTGGTCGACGATTGGTCCTCGAACGAGATGATCTCGATCCTCGAGGGCGATCAAATCAACACGCTGCTGCCCGAGCCGCTCCCGCAAGGCATCGCGATCGCTCACAAGACCGGCAGCTTCTTCGACACGCTCAACGACGTCGGTATCGTCTATGGCGAAGCGCCGTACGTGATCGCGGTGATGACGACGCACCTTCCCTCGCTCGATATGGGCCGCACGTTCATTCGTACGCTCTCGCTGCTCGCTTTCGAGCAAGAGGAGCGCATGGCGACCTGGCGCGCCGTCGCCGGCATCGGCGCGTTCGACGCGACCAACGGCATCGTACCGCCCGACCTCAACTACTGGCAGCACACCGAAGCGGCGTCGAGTCCCGGCCGCTAATCCTCAGACGCCCGCGCGTTCGCGCGTTCCGTATGCCGCCGTCAGCCAGTGACGCCAGGCGGGATCTTGATTGCGTACGGCGCGCTGATAGGTTTGCGAAAGCATGCGCGTGACCGGGCCCATCGCGCCATCGCCGACCAGACGGTGGTCGATCGACGAAATGTGCGCGATGCCTGCGGCGGTACCGGTAAAGAAGACTTCGTCGGCCGCGTAGAGTTCGCCGCGGTCGATCGAGCGCTCGATGGTCTCGAGGCCGAGTGCTCTTCCGATCTCCATGATGGCGCGGCGGGTGCAGCCTTCGAGCACGTTTTGCGAAGGATCGGGCGTGAGCAGTTTGCCGTCGCGCACGAGGAAGACGTTCTCGGCCGAACCCTCGGCGACGTGGCCGTCGTGCGAGAGCAGAATCGCTTCGTCGTAGCCGTTGGTCACGGCTTCGCTCTTTGCCAGCGCCGAGTTCACGTAGAGCCCGGTGATCTTCGCCCGCGGCGGCGCCATCGTGTCGTCGGCGCGGCGCCACGAGCTGATGCACACCTTCAATCCGTCGTTCTTGTTGAGATAGCTGCTGAAGGGCAGCGGAACGATCGCGAACGCGTCGGGCACGTTGTGCAGGCGAACGCCGATATCTTCGGCCGCTTTGAAGATACACGGGCGGATATAGATATCCGTCTCGAAGCGATTGAGCGAGCACAGTTCCGTCGTGATCTCGATGAGCTGCTCGATCGAGTATGGGACCTCCATCATCAGAATTTTCGCCGAGGTCCGCAGCCGTTCGTAGTGCTCGCGCAAGAGCACGAGATAAAGCTCCCGGTCCTGCGCGCTCCAGTAGCCGCGAATGCCTTCAAAACATCCCGTACCGTATTGCAAGCCGTGCGTCAGCAGTCCAACCTTGGCATCGTCGTAGCGGCGGAACGTGCCGCCGGCGAATACGGTCGTTGATGAGAGATCCACGGGGCGCCGCCTTTCTGTCGGACCTGCGCAAGCTCCTCGACGTCTTCGTGACCTTCCTTCGTCTGGGCTGTATCTCGTTCGGCGGGCCCGTCGCGCATCTCGCGTTCTTCCACCGGGAGTTCGTGGAGCGTCGCCGTTGGATCGACGACTCGACCTTTGCCGCGTGCATCGCGCTCACGCAGCTCTTGCCCGGACCGGCCAGCTCGCAAACCGGAATGCTGCTGGGTTGGCTGCGCGCGGGATGGCCGGGCGCGGTCGGCGCCTGGATCGGCTTCACGCTGCCCTCGGCGGTGCTGATGACGATGTTCGCGCTGATTCTGCCGCGCGCAAACGCCGGTGCCGGATGGCTGCACGGCCTTTTGCTAGCCGCCGTCGCGATCGTCGCCGGTGCGCTTGCAACCTTGCGCAGCGCGCTCGCACCCGATCTCGCGCGTTCGCTGCTCGCAGTCGCCGTACTCGCGCTCGTACTCGCCCTGCCATATCCGCTCGTGACGCCACTGGCCATCGGCGGCGCGGCGTTCGCGGGAATGCTTTTGCGCGGGAGCGTGGCGCCGGCGCAGACGACGCTCGATCTGCACGTTTCCAAGAGGGCCGGCATCATTGCGCTCGCGATGCTCGCACTGAGCTTCGCGGCGCTCGCACTGTGGGCATCGGGCGGCGCACCGCTCGCGGTGCTGACCAATACGCTCTTTCGCGTCGGCGCGCTCGTTTTTGGCGGGGGACACGTCGTGTTGCCGCTGTTGCAGACGCAGGTTGCGGGAGCGGGTATCGTCGGCGATCGCTCGGTTCTCGAGGGTTACGCCCTCGCGCAGGCGGTACCGGGCCCGCTCTTCACGATCGCGTCGTACGTCGGCGCAAGCGCGTGGGGCTCGACGCTCGGCGTGCGCGGCGCCGCCGTCGCAACCATCGCGATCTTCGCGCCGTCGTTCTTCCTGCTCGCGGGCGTCGCGCCGTTCTACCGGCAGCTGGTTGCAAACGCCCGCTTTCGTGCGGCGCTCGCAGGTGCCAACGCCGGCGTGGTCGGTTTGCTCGCCGCGGCCTTCGTGAATCCGATCTTTGCAACCAGCGTTCGCTCGCCCCTCGACTTCGCTGCCGCATTTGCGGCATTCGCAGCGATGCAGTATGCAAAGGTTCCCGCCTGGGTTATGGTGATACTTGCAGCACTTTTCGGCTACGTCGTGGAGCGATGATGAATCGGCGCGGGTTGCTTCTTCTCATTGTTGTTTTTGCCGGCGCCATAGGCGCGATCGGGAGCCGCGCGATTTGGTTGCCGACGGCGTGGTCGCTCTCACCGCCCTCGGGTCCGGTTGGAACGACGGGCACGTTTCCCCAGGGACTCGCGCTCTCGCCCGACGACACGAAGCTCGCCGTCCTCGAAGGCGGGTTCAATCCGCCGATGCTGCGCATCCTCGACACGCGCGATCTCCACACGCTGCAAACGATCGCACTCAAGGACGGATTCGGCGCGCCGGTCTGGGACGGCAACCAGCGGGTGCTCGTACCCGGCGGCTCGACCGACGGCATCGAGATCGTTCGCCTTCCCGGCGGTACGGTTGCGACCCAGTACGCCGGACCCTACGTCAGCGCGGTCGCTCCCGGCGCCGACAGCGAGAGTGCTTACGCAACCGCCGATCTCGGAAACGAGCTGATCGCACTTGCGAGCGTCTCGGCCACGTTCGCGACCGGCACGCACCCGGCAGCGATCGCCGTCGCCGCCAACGCGGTCTATGTGGCCAATCGCGGTGAAGCGACGCTCACCCGCGTCGCGCCCGACGGTTCGTCGCAAACCATCGCGGTCGATCTCCATCCCGCGGCGCTCGCGCTCTCGAACGACGGCTCCAGACTCTACGTCGCGTGCAGCGACGCGGACACCGTCGACGTTCTCGACACCAAGACGAACGCAATCGCGGCGCGCATAGACGTCGGTTTACCGCAGGGGCGCGGCGCTTCGCCCAACGCGCTCGCGCTTGCTCCCGACGGCACGCTCTACGTCTCGCTCGGCGCCGAAAACGCCGTTGCGGAGATTCGCGGCGACCGCGTGGTCGCGCGCGCGCCGGCCGGCTGGTATCCGACCGGCGTAGCCGTCGACGACCGCAACGTGTACGTCTCGAACGGACGGGGCGAGGGTTCTCGCGCCGATCCGAATCTGGATCCGGAGGGACACCACGATCCGCAATACGTCGCCGCAGCGATGCGCGGATCGGTGCGCGCGATTGCGCGCGGCGCGTTCGATGCGACCAGTACCGCCGAGGTTCTCGCCGGCATGCCCGTGCCGATCGCGACGCCGGCGCAAACCGTCGTACGCGCGGGCGGGCCGATCGCGCACGTCATCTATATCATCCGGGAGAACCGCACGTACGACGAAGTGCTCGGCGACCTTCCAGTCGGCGACGGCGATCCGAAGCTCGTCTGGTTCGGAGAGAAGGTCACTCCCAATCTGCACGCGATCGCGATGCGCTTCGGCGTCTTCGACCGCACCTTCACCGACGCGCAGGTGAGCGCGAGCGGGCACAACTGGTCGACCGCCGCATTTGCCAACGATTACGTCGAACGGACGTGGCCGCCGAACTACGGCGGACGGCGCGGCCCCTACGATTTTCAAGACGGCGACGGCGGCGCCGCGACGCCCGGGACCGGATATCTCTGGGACGACGCAGACCGTCACGGCGTCACCCTGCGCGATTACGGCGAGTTCGTCGACGCACCGCTTCTCGCGCACGAAGGATACTTCACGCGCGCGCCGGGCTTGAAGGGAAGGATCGACCCGCAATATCCAAGCTGGAATCTGCACATCAGCGACGAGGTGCGCGTCGACGCATGGAAGCGCGAGTTCGAGAGCTATGCGCGCGACGGGAACCTTCCCGCGCTCGAGATCCTGTGGCTGCCGAACGATCACACCTACGGCACCAAGAGCGGGGAGCTGACGCCGCAGGCCTACGTGGCGCAGAACGATCACGCATTCGGCCGCATCGTCGACATCGTCTCGCACTCGCGCTATTGGGCAAGCACGGCGATCTTCTCGATCGAAGACGACGCGCAGAACGGACCGGACCACGTCGACGATCAGCGCACGACGTTTTACCTCGCCTCGCCGTACGCGGCGCCGGGGGTACACCACGCGCATTACACGACCTCGAGCGTCGTGCGCACGATCGAACTCTTACTCGGCATGCCCCCGATGACCGTCTACGACGCGCTTGCGCCGCCGATGTACGACGCATTCGCACTGCAGCCCGACCTGCGTCCCTACGACGTCATCGCACCGCAGATCGACGTAACCGCGCGGAATAAACGCACCGCGTACGGCGCCGCTGCGAGCGCTCGGATGAACTTCCGCGACCCCGACGCCGTCGACCCGCGCGCGCTCAACGACATTCTCGCGCACGTCGCGGGCCGCACGCCGCAGCGTTGAGTCCGCTCGCGCTCGCGGGCACCACGTTCGCGGCGTCCGCGGTCGAGTTCGTCGAGGCGGCGACGATCGTCTTCGCCGTCGGCGTCACGCACGGTTGGCGCGCTGCAATCGGCGGCGCGCTCGCGGCGGCCTGCACGCTCGCGCTGCTGGTTGCGATCGGATCGCCCATTGCCGCAAACATCGAACGCGACGTCTCCTGGATTCAATTGATCGCCGGTCCCTTCCTGATCGCGTTCGGCGCGTGGTGGTGGCGCAAAGCGATCCTGCGTTACGCCGGACGGAAAGCGATGCACGACGAGCGTGCGATCTTCGAGCGCGAGGTCGCGGCATTGCGCGCGCAGCAAGCCGGCGGATTCGCGGTCGCGTTTCAAGGCGTGTTCATCGAAGGGCTCGAGGTCGCGATCATCGTCGTCACGTTCGCGGCGAGTGCGCCGGCGCTCGCTATGTGGTCGAGCGGCGGTGCGCTCGTCGCGTTCCTCGTCGTCGCCGCGGTCGCATTTGCGCTGCGCGCGCCGCTTGCGCGCGTGCCGGAGAATCTGCTCAAAACCATCGTCGCAGTGATGCTGCTCGCGCTCGGCACGTTCTGGAGCGGCGAAGGCCTCGGCCGCTCGTGGCCCTTCGGCGATGCCGCGCTCGCGCTCATCATCGCGAGTTACGCGTTGCTGACGGTGTTGCTTGTTGCGCTGGTGTCAAAACTTGGTCAGCCAAGCGCAACCAGGTCTCGCAACCCATAGGGTAAACTACCTACCCAATACTCGCACTACTATCTATCACCGCATTGTCATGGAGCTTATGAGGGGGTAAACGCGCATGGCTTCCAATCCGGCGTCCTCGGGCAATCGCTGGGGCGTTCTCGTTGCCGGCATCGGCGTGATGCTGTGCTTAGGAACCGTCTACTCGTGGAGTATCTTCACGCGGCCGCTCCTAGCGGCGTTCAACTGGTCGAATGAAGTCGTTACCTGGGCATTTGCCGTCGCAATCTTTTGCTTCGGCATCGGGACGGTGATCGGCGGGCGGTGGCAAGACCGTGTCGGCCCGCGCGTCGTTACCGTGACCGGAATCATCCTGTGGGGTCTGGGTCTTTTGCTCGCCGGTCTCGGCACGGCGAGCCTCGGTCAGTGGTGGCTCTATATCAGCTACGGCGTGATCGGCGGCATCGGCGGCGGCATGGCGTACGTTACGCCGGTTGCGGTCGTCACCAAATGGTTTCCGGACCGGCGCGGTCTGGGCACCGGACTCGTGGTGATGGGCTTCGGCCTCGGCGCTTTCTTCTACAATCAAATCGTTCCGCGCATCGCGAGCTTCGCGCAAGCGGCGAAGGCCTCGGGCGCGTACGCTGAGGCGCGCGCGGCCGCAATCAAAGCAGGCACCGAGTTCAACGCTTCACAGTATCTGCTCACCGCCGATCAAGTGCATGCAGTGATGAACGTCTTCGTCTGGTCGGGCGTGGTGTTCATCGTCTTCGGCGGCATCTGCGCGTGGCTCCTCAGCAATCCGCCGGAAGGCTTCAGCGTTCCGGGTGCGGTCGCCGCAGCCGCGGCGAGCGGACCGAGCTATAGCGCGTCGCAAGCGCTCGGCATGTCGCAGCTCTATCTGCTGTGGCTGCTGCTCTTCCTCAACGTAACGGCGGGTATCTTGATCATCTCCAACGCCGTGCCGATCTTCAGCGATCTCACCGGCATGGGTGCGGGAATCGTCGCACCGCTCTATGGTTTGCTCGCCGTCTTCAACGGCCTCGGACGATTCTTCTGGGGTTCCGTATCCGATCGCATCGGACGGCCGATGACCTACACCGTGATGTATCTGATCCAGGTCGTGATCTTTTTCTTCCTGGGCGGATTACACAATGCAACGGTCGTCGGCATCGCATTTGCAATCGTGCTCGCGTGCTACGGCGGAGGCTTCGGCGTGATGCCCTCGTTCACAGCCGACTTCTTCGGTACGAAGAACATGGGGCAAATCTACGGCATCATCCTGACCGCGTGGGGCTTCGCAGGCTTAGTGGGCCCGCTCGTCGCCGCGTGGGTCAAGGATCACACCGGTTCATTCACCGGCGCGATGCCGTGGGTTGCCGGCATGCTGATCATCGCCGCCGTCATCCCGTTCTTCGTCAAGAAGCCGACGGTCGCGCCCGAAGCAAAAGCGGCTCACGCCTAAGGCCGCGCAGGCGTAAGCTAAAGTGTGTCGGCATCGTAAATAATGCGTATGGTGCCGACACGCTGTTCTTTTGCGAAGATTCCAAGCGAGAGATCGTTGTAGACGATACCGGTATCGCGGGCGTAGGTGTAGATCGCCCAGGGCCGCGGTCCCGAGCGGCGCTCCAGCACGCATCCCGCCCGCACGAACTCCGCATAGGGCGTACGCTGCGGCATCGCGTTGGAGTGCGCACCGAGACCCACGCGCGAACAGCGCAGGCTGAGCGCGTCCTCGAAGAAACGCTTGATGCGATTGTTGACGAGATCGGTCGCGTAGTTGCCGGTCCAGTCGTGGCGGCATTCGCGATAATGACCGAAGCAATAGCCGTTGAGATCGACCGCGAACATCGCCTTGATCGCCGGATCCTTGGGAACGTACCGGTCGATGATCGCATCGATGCCGTCTTCGACTGCGCGGTCGTAGCGCGTCGCGAATTTCGGCGGATCGAAGCCCTCGGGCGGCACCCGTGAGACGTCGAAGAGCCGCGCGAGATCCGCGATGCGCGCACCCGCGATCAATTGGTACTCCGTGTCGCGGCAATCCGCGGGGCTGATCTTTCGCGCGTCGATCGCCGCGTCGAACACGGCGTCCATCTCCGCTGCGAGTTCGAATCCCCATCCGCGCATCTTCTCCGCGAAGATTCCGAGCGTGCGTCGCGATCCGAGTGCGAAGGCGCGCTGCCCGATCTCCGCGAGCTCGATGCGTCGCACGTCGGTGGCGGCTGCAACGCTCGCGTCGATGGTATCGAGCGTCGCGCCGACCTCGGCGATCAGCCCGTCGTACGAGCGCATCTGCTGCTCCGCGAGCGTGGCGAGGCTCACACCGCGATCGGCAGCGTCGTTCATCCGCGATACGAGATCGCCGACCGAACGCTGCGCAGCGACGGCGCGCTCCTCGACGGCGTGCGTCAGATCGGTCGAGGTCTGCGTGCCGCTGCGAATCGAGTTTCCCGCGCTCGCGATCTGCTCGATCGTCTTGCCGACCTCGTCGGTCGCGACGTGGGTCGAATCGGCGAGTTTGCGAATCTCACCTGCGATGACCGAAAAGCCAAGCCCGGCTGCGCCCGCGTGCGCCGCTTCGATCGCCGCGTTGAGCGCGAGCAGATTGGTCTCGGCGGAAATCTCGTCGACGAGTGCGAGAATCGAGCCGGCATGGTCGAGCGCCGACGACATATCGCCCACGACGTGCCCCACCGCCGCGACGTTGTCACGCACGCGGTCGAGCGAACCTACCGAGAGGCCGAGCGTTCGTACGGCGGCGTCGGTCTGCACGTGCAGTTCTTGCGCCAGATCCTGCATGCTGCGCGAAGAATCGACGAGCGCGCGCGATGCATCGCGCGACTCCGTCACCAGGCGCAACAAGACTTCGAGACCCTCTTTGAGTTCGCGAACCTTTGCGGCAAACGAGAGCCAGAGAAAACTGTTGCGCGCGACGGCGACGGCTCCGTGCATGATCGTTTGGAGGATCTCGCGCTCCGCAGAAGCGATCATAGCCTCGAATTCGCGCACCGCGCGGCCCAGCTCGCCCTCGAATCGATGCGCGAGATCCGAGCTCGTGTGCCGCTGGCCCGCCGTCTCGCTGCCAAAGCGATAGCCGGCGAGGAGGCGCCCCACGCGATCGAATTGCGCCGCGAGATTCAGCTCGGATGCCTCCTGCGCCGTGCCCGCCACGCTCTGCGCGGTCGCCGTGATCGTCTCGAAGCTGGTGACGATCTCGGGCAGCGAACTCTGCTGCTGCCCGGTCATCGCGGCAATCGATTGTACCGGCTCCGCGAATCCCACGACCATCCGCTGAATCGTCTCGACGTTTTCTGCGATGCCGCGCTCTGCGGTCGCGAGCGCGCGCGACGCTTCGTAGGCCTGCGCGGTCGAGGCGGCGGCGCGGTGTGTCGCGTCCGAAAGCCGGCGCGCGATCTGCCCGACGTCGCTTACCGCTTGCCGGGTCGATTCGGCGAGCGTCCGAACCTCGTTCGCGACGATCGCAAACCCCTTGCCGGTTTGGCCGAGATGCGCCGCCTCGATTCGCGCGTTCGTACTCAATAGCGCGGCTTGACGCGAAATACGCGCGACGCCGTTGACGAAGGCGAGAAGCCCTTCGGAGGTGCTGCGCAGCGCGCGCGACGACGAATCGACCGCCCCGATCGCGGCGACCAGGGCCTGCGTGCCTTGCTCCTCGCTGCTCTCCGAACCCACGTGTTTGGAGGCGTCCGCCGCGGAAGCTATCGCGCGCTGCGAGCCCTCGTCGAGCTCCCGCGCGCGCGCCGCCGCCTCCGAGGAGAGTCCGCTCATCTCCGCGAGGAGCTGCGACGCCGAGATCACGAGCGCGCGATAGCGTTCGGCGTGCGCGCGCGCCTGCGCGAGCTGCTCGGCGTTGCGCGCGATGGCGTTACCCGCTTCGTCGATCAGCGTCCCGAAGGCGGTCAAATCGTGCGCGGTCGAGGCGACCAGCGCGCGGACGGCCTCCGCACGAGCAAGCTCCTTCCCCTCTAACGCGGGAAGTTCGCAGCGTACGGAAAAATCGCGTTGAGAGCGAATTCGATCGAGCCAGGCTGCAAGCATGGCATCGACGTCTACGAGCACCGCGGCATCCAAAGCGCCACCTCGGGTTTGAGCGAACCAGGGTCGTATGGAAAGGGAACCCGTGAAGAATTCAACGTTCGTCGATCTTACGAAATCCCTCTCACTCGATAGCGGTGGTCTTCGAGAGCGGGTCGGGATGCTCCCTAACGTGGCCTCGGAACGGACCAAGCAACTGCGCGGCCGCATCGGCGGGGCGAAGGCGGTGACGAGTCTCTGCGGCTACTGCGCGGTCGGCTGCAGCACCCTTGCCTACGTCAGCGACGACGGGAAGCTGCTCGACGTCGAGGGGAACCCCGACAGTCCGATCAGCGGCGGGCATCTCTGCCCGAAGGGCTCGGCGCTTTTCGGGCTGACGGTCAACGAAGCGCGCTGGACGACGGTCAAGTATCGCGCCCCGTATTCCGACCGTTACGAGGAACGGCCGCTTGCGTGGGCGCTCGAACGCATCGCGCAGCTGATCAAAAAGACGCGCGACGAGACCTTCGTGCACGAGTGGCAGGGCAAACGGGTCAATCACACGCTGGGCATCGCGACGCTCGGCGGCGCGACCTTCGGCGTCGAGGAGAATTATCTGCTGGGCAAGCTGATGCACTCGCTCGGCGTGGTCTCGATCGAAAACCAAGCTCGAATATGACACTCCTCGACGGTGCCGGGTCTCGGCACCTCGTTCGGTCGCGGCGGCGCGACGGTCTGGGTCCCCGATCTGGCCAATGCCGATTGCATCCTGATCGAAGGGTCGAACTTTGCTGAAGCGCACCCGGTTGCGTTCCGTTTCGTGATGCAGGCCAAAGAACGCGGCGCGACGATCATACACGTCGATCCACGCTTCACGCGCACGTCCGCCGTCGCCGACATCTACGCACCGATGCGCAGCGGAACCGACATCGTCTTCCTCGGCGCGATCGTCAACTACGTCCTCGCAAACGAGCGCTACTTCAAAGAATACGTCGCCGCCTACACCAACGCACCCTATATCGTGAGCGAATCGTTCGAGGACACCGAGGACCTCGACGGCGTCTTCTCGGGACTCGATTCGGAGAAGGGCGTATACGATTTCAGCTCGTGGAGTTGGGAACGCGACGAAGCCGGACACATCAAGACCGATCCCTCCATGCAGAACGAACGCTGCGTGCTCAATCTGCTGCGCCGGCACTTCTCGCGCTACACGCCGGAGATGGTCGAACGCGTCTGCGGCACGCCGCGCGAACAATTCCTGAAAATTGCCGAGCTGATCGCGAAGAACAGCGGGCGCGAGCGCACGACCGCGTTTGCATATGCTGTCGGCTGGACGCAGCACACCAACGGCGTGCAGTTCATCCGCACGGCCGCGATCCTGCAGCTGTTGCTCGGCAACATCGGCCGCCCCGGCGGCGGCATCTTGGCGCTGCGCGGCCATGCCAACATCCAAGGCGCAACCGACATCGCCACGCTCTACGACTCGCTGCCGGGTTATCTGCCGATGCCCTCCGCGAAGCGCAACGAGCAGACACTCGACGCGTATCTCGCGGCCAACACCAAGAAGACCGGCTTCTGGTCGAACACTCCGAAATACATGATCTCGCTGCTCAAAGCGTTTTACGGCGACGCCGCGACCGCGGAGAACGGCTACTGTTTCGAGTATCTGCCGCAACTCATCGGCGATCACTCGACGCTGCCGACGACTTTCGCGATGAAGGACGGGACGGTCAAAGGCTACATCGTCATCGGACAGAATCCGGGCGCGTCGGGTCAGAACACCGAGCTCACCAAAGCCGCGCTCGAGCGGCTCGACTGGTTCGTCAACATCGACAGCTACGACAACGAGACGGTCTCGTTCTGGCGGCGCGAGGGCGCGAATCCCTCTGAGATCGCGACCGAAGTTTTCTTCTTGCCGGCCGCCACGGTGCTCGAGAAAGACGGCACGATGACGCAGACCAGCCGGCTCTTGCAGTGGCACGACAAAGCCGTCGAGCCGGCCGGCGAGTCGAAGAGCGACGCCTGGTATCTCAACTGGTTCGCGACGCGGCTGAAGGAGCTCTACGCGGGCTCGACCGATCCGAAGGATCGTCCGATCCTCGACATGACCTGGAACTACGAGCACGACGATCCGCACGAACGCGCCAAGGGCGAACCCTCGGTGCTCAAGGTGCTGCAAGAGATCAACGGTTACTACACCGCGACCGGCGAACAAGTCGCCGGGTTCGCGGATCTCAAGGATGACGGCTCTACCGCGTGCGGCGGATGGATTTACTCGGGTGTCTGTCCCGACAAACAAACCAATCGCGCGCGCAGCCGCGACGCGAGCGGCGATTACACCGCGCTCAAGTGGGGATATGCGTGGCCCGCGAACCGCCGCACGCTCTACAACCGCGCCTCCGCCGACCCCGACGGAAACCCGTGGAGCGAACGCAAGAAGTACGTCTGGTGGGACGCGAGCGCGGGAAAATGGACCGGCATCGACGTTCCGGATTTTCCGCTGACGAAGAACCCGGCCACACCCGGCAATCCCGACGCACTCGGAATGGATTTCCACTCGGGCGCCGATCCGTTCATCATGATGCTCGAAGGCAAAGGCCAGATTTTCGTGCCCGGCGGCGCGCTCAAAGATGCGCCGATTCCGGCGCATTACGAACCGCAGCAATCGGTCGTGAAGAACGAGCTCTACGGCCAACAGAGCAGCCCGGTTTTCGGCTCGTACGACCGCCGCGATAATCCCTACAACAAACCGATCGACGATGCGTTTCCCTACGTGCTCACGACCTATCGTCTGACCGAGATGTCGGGCATCATGACGCGCTACGTGCCGTGGCTCGCAGAGCTGCAACCCGCGGCCTTTTGCGAGATCGATCCGCAGCTCGCCGTCGAGAAAGGCATCGCGAGCGGCGACTGGGTGACGATCTCGACGGCGCTCGGCGAAATGGAGGCGCGCGCGCTCGTGAGCGGACGGATGCGGCCGTTACGCCTGGGCAAAGGCCGCCGCGTGCATCAGATCGGCGTGCCGTACAATTACGGCAGTATGGTCGGCTTCGCGCGCGGCGACAGCGTCGGCAACCTGATTCCGATCTCGCTCGAACCGAACGTTTCGATCCACGAATCGAAGACGCTCACCTGCAACATTCGCCTCGGACGGCGCCCGCAGTATCACGAGGGCGCGGTCGACGAGCCGGTGCCGCCGGCGCAGCGCGATCCGATCGGTGCGCCGAACAAACGCGGATCGTTCGAGTAGATGGCGGATATGGCTACCGGGTTCTTTACGGACACCACGCTCTGCATCGGTTGCAAAGCGTGCGAAGTCGCGTGCAAACAGTGGAACGAACTCCCCTCCGACGGCTTCGCTTTCACCGGCAATTCCTACGACAATACGAGCGAACTATCCGGAACCACGTGGCGCCACGTCGCGTTCGTCGAGCAGATGTCGCTCGATGAAGGCGGCCTGCACGATCGCTGGCTGATGAGCAGCGACGTCTGCAAGCACTGCACCAACGCCGGCTGTCTCGAAGCCTGCCCGACCGGCGCGATCATTCGCAACGAGTTCGATTCGGTCTTCATTCAACCCGACGTCTGCAACGGCTGCGGGTACTGCGTCGTCTCGTGCCCGTTCGGGGTCGTCGACTTGATCGAGAAATTCGACCCCGAGGGCGTGCGCTACAATCTCGCGACGCTCGTCGAGGGGCGGCGCGAAGAGCATCAAACCGCACTGCAAGGCAACGGCGGCGTCGCCGGCAAGTGTACGCTTTGTTACGACCGGCAGCGTCTCGGATTCGTGCCGGCCTGCGCCAAAGCGTGCCCGACCGAGTCGATCCAGTTCGGCAACGTCGACGAGCTGCGCGAACGCGCGCGTAAACGCGTCGAGACGCTCGTCGGACGCGGCGTCGAGAACGTACAGCTCTACGGCGCCGACGACGTCGGCGGCGGCATCGGCTCGCTCAATGCGTTTTTCTTGCTGACCGATCGTCCCGAAGCGTACAACCTGCCGGCGCAGCCGGTACTGCCTTCGACACGTCAGCCCGCGGGATACGCAAGCGCCGCGCTCGCGGCTCTTGGATTAGCGCTCGCCGGATGGATGATTTTCCGCAATGCGTGATCTGACCGAACCGCCCGGCGGGGAGGAAACGACGCCCACCTACTACGAGCGGCCGCTGCTCAAAGCGCCGCACTGGGAATGGAACGTCGTGACCTACCTCTTCCTTGGCGGCGTGATGGGCGGGCTTGGTTTGATACAACTGCTCGCGGATTCGAGCAAAGAGAGCGAACGCAGACTCAAACGAACGGTGCGCATCAGCTCCTTTCTGCTGGCGGCCGCGAATCCGGCCATCCTGATCACGCATCTCGGAAAACCCGAACGCTTCTTGAACATGATGCGCGTCGTCAAGTTCAAGTCGCCGATGTCGCTGGGCGTCTGGGGTTTGATCTTCTACTCCGGCGCCGCCGGTGCGAACGTGATGCGCGAACTGGCGGTAAGCGGCGTCATTCCGCGTTGGCTGCGTTACTTCGCGCCCGGCCTTTTCGCGCCGCTGCAAGCGCTGCTCGGCGCCTTCACCGCGGGCTACACCGGCGTGCTGCTCTCCGCAACCGCGAATCCGTTTTGGAGTTCGGGAAAGCGCCACATCCCCGCCGCCTCCGTCTGCTCCGGGTTGGCCTCGGCTTGCGCGCTTTCGACGCTGCTCAGCGTGCTCGAAGGCAACGACGAGGTCACGCACAAACTCGAGCGGCTGGAGATGGTCGCCGGCGGCATGGAGCTCTCGATCCTCAAGCACTTCGAACGCAGCAGCGGCGCATACGGGAAGCCGTTTTTCACCGGGTCGCGCGGAAAACGTCTGCATACCTATACGGTCGTCGCCGGGATCCTCGCGCCGATGGCGCTCAATATTCTCGGCCGCGCAGTGAAACTGCCTAAGCCGGTCGACGCCGCACGCTCCGCGATCGCCTCCGTCCTCACGATGGTCGGCGGATACATTCTGCGTGAATCGCTGATCGAAGCGGGGAAGGAATCGGCGCGCGATCCGCGCGCGGCATTCATTCAGCCGCAATGATCGAGGAGCGTCCGGGCCGCACCGTCGAGACCGAGATCGTTCGCTACGAAGGGGAACGCGGAGCGCGAACCCACGATCGCGTCGTGACCGAAGAGCCGCTCGAGCTTCGCTTGGCCGCGGGCGGCGTAACGCGCACGCTGGCAGTAACGATGCGCACGCCGGGCAACGATTTCGAACTCGCGGCGGGGTTCGTCACGAGCGAACGAATCGTGCGCTCGCGCGAGGAGATCGCGACGATCAGCTACTGTGTGGATCCCGCGATCGATCCCGAACAGCGCTACAACATCGTCAACCTCGAGCTTACGCGCGCGGCGTTGCCGGATCTCACGCAGTTCGAGCGGCACTTCACGATGAACAGCTCGTGCGGCGTCTGCGGCCGCGCCAATCTCGAAGCCCTCGCCTCTCTCGGCGTCGAGCCGGTCGACGACGACGTCCGCGTACCGATGGCTCGTATCTACGAATTGCCCGATCGCATGCGCGAAGCCCAGCGCGTCTTCGCCGCGACGGGCGGTTTGCACGCGGCGGCGCTTTTCGATGCGGACGGCAAGGCTCTTGCGGTACGCGAGGACGTCGGGCGTCACAACGCGGTCGATAAACTCGCGGGCTGGGCGTTGCTCGAAGGACGTGCGCTCGCGGGAACGCTGCTCTTCGTCAGCGGACGCGCGAGCTACGAGATTCTACAAAAGGCCGCGGTCGCGCGCATTCCAATCGTCTGTTCGGTCTCAGCGCCGAGCAGTCTCGCCGTCGAGCTGGCTCGCGCTTTCAACATCACGCTAGTGGGTTTCGTCCGCGGCGAGCGCGCCAACGTCTATAGCGCGAGCATCAGAGTAGACGATCCAGCGCAGCCACGACATCTCCGATAGCCGCCGGATGCATCAACGTCACCGCGGCACCGAGCCGCGATGAGACGCTCCCGCCGATCGCGATCAGCGGCACGTCGTGCTCGCGGCTGAACGCGCGGAACTGCACCGCCGCCTGATTGGAGAGTCCCTCGGGCGTCGCTAGGACGACGGCGTCGAAGGGCTGAGCGTCCGCGGTCGCGAGCGCCTCTTCGATGCTCGAGGCGATCAGCACGCGATATCCCGCCTCCTGCAAACCGTAGGCAAGGAACGAGCGATCGCGTTCCTGATCGATGAGCATGATCGTGCGCGGCGCGAAGCGGCGATCCGCGCGCCGCGGGAGCACGACGGTAAAGACGCTTCCCTTGCCTTCTTCGCTTTCGACCGCGATCGTGCCGCCGTGCAGCTGCACCAGCTGCTTGGTGAGAAAGAGTCCGAAGCCGGTGCCGGAGATGCGCATCTTGCGCGCGTTCGACGCACGCGTAAAGCGATCGAAGACGCGCGAAATCTCGCCGGGCGGTATCCCGATGCCGAAATCCTCGACCTCGATCGTAACGTCGTCGTTGCCGCCGGTTATGCGCACGCGCGGATCCGGACCCTGCGGCGTGTACTTGATCGCGTTGTCGATCAGGTTTGCGAAGACTTGGCGCAGACGGTCTTCATCGCCCGTGACGTGCGCGTCGCCGTCGATCGTCAGCTCGACGTGACGCCGGTCTTTTTGCTGGGCGGCGATGGAGCCGATCAGCTCACCCAGGTCGGTCTCGCTCAGCTGCAGCGTCACCTCGTTGCGCTCCAGGCGCGAAAGCGTCAACGTGTCGGTTGCAAGCTCTGAAAGCTGCATCGCCGAGTCCTTGATCGTCTCGAGGAAATCGCGCTGCTCCTCGTTGACGGGCCCGACTTCACTCGTCAGATCCGCAAAGCCGACGATCGAGGTGAGCGGCCCGCGAAAGTCGTGCGCGAGCATCGTGATGAGATCGCTCTTCGTCTGGTTGAGCTCGAGCACGGCGCTGCGGCGTTCCTCGACTTCGTTGTACAGCGCGACGTTGCGCACCGCGACCGAGAAGTACTCGGCGATGAGATCGAAGACGAAGAGATCGACGCTGCGCAGCGAGCGGCCCTGACGCGGACGAATCTCGAGCAGATAGCTGGCGTCGCCGAAGCGTCCGATGTAGGCGATCGCACGCGTGTAGCGTTCATCGACCACGCGCACGCGTTGTTGGACGGCCCGCTCGACGAGCGCGTCCGGTGCGGCGCCGGTCCAATCGGTGACGCCGAGCTGCTCTACCACGAGCGCTGCGCCGTCCTGCGCGGCAGCGATCAGGCGCGCGTCCGCGCCGAGCAGATGCGCGACCGCCTCGCGCACCGTCGCGACGATCGCCGCGGCGTCCAGCGTCGTGAAGAGCCGCCGCGCGATGCGCGTGAGCGCGAGCAGACGATCGTGCTCCTCCTCGAGCGTGGTCGTGCGCTCGACCTCGCCCGTGATATCACGTTCGATCGCGATCCACTTGGTGACAACGCCGTCGTCGCCGCGAACGGGTTGGAACGTCACCTGATTCCAGTAGGTCGAACCGTCTTTGCGATAGCTCGCGATCTCAGCCTGCACCGGTGCGCCGCTCTCGAGCGCGGTCCGCACCGCGCGCATGCCTTCGTCATCCGGCATCGATTTGCGGAAGAACGCAAGGTCGCGCCCGATCGCCTCGTCGCGGGCATAACCCGATTGTCGCGTAAAGGCGTCATTGGCATAGGAAAGCACGAGCTCGCCGTCGTCGCGAACGTCGAAGACGACGATGACGTCGCCGGCGGCGTCGAATGCGTCGAGCAGCTGCGCGATTTCGCGCCGCTCAGCCGCCACGGGCCTTCCCGATCATGTGCGTTTCCTCTTACGGGCAATGAACGTACGCACGTCCTCGAAAGGGCGCGCGTTCAGCACGTCTTCTTTAGTGAGTCCGGCCCGTCGCGCCTGTCCGACCCCGAGTTCGATTTCGGTTAAATCCTCGACGCCGTGCGCGTCGGAGTCGACGGTGAAGGTCACACCCAGCTCCTTGGCGCGCCGTGCGAGCGGCGCCGGGAGGTCGAGCCGCAGCGCCTGACCGTCGATCTCGAGCGCCGTGCCGGTGCGCGCGGCGGCGGCGAAGACCGCGTCGTAGTCGAAGTCGTAGCCTGGGAAACTCCCCAGCATTCGTCCGGTCGGATGGCCGATGATCGTCACGTACGGATTCTCACAAGCGCGAACGATCCGCGCCGTCATCGCGTCACGTCCGATCTCGAAGGCCGAGTGCACGCTCGCGATCACCACGTCGAGCTGCGCGAGGACTTCGTCGTCGTAATCCATGCGCCCGTCGGGCAGTATATCGACCTCGCTCGCACAGAACGTGTGGATGCCGGCGCGCGCCGAGAGTTCGGCGATGGTTGCGCGCTGCTCGCGCAGCTTCTCGGGGTCGAGCCCGTAGCGTTTGCCGCGTCCCCACGAGTGATCGCTGATCGCGTGATACGCGTAGCCGCGCGCTTTGGCGGCGAGGATCATCTCCTCCAGCGTGTCGCGTCCGTCGCTCCAGGTGCAGTGCATGTGAAAATCGCCCCGCATATCGCGCACCTCGAGGAGATCGGGCAACGTGCCTTCGAGCGCGCGCTCGATCTCGTCGAGTCCGCTGCGCAGCTCGGGCGGGATGTACGCCATCCCGAGCGCGGCGTAGACGCCCTCCTCGTCCGCGCAGGTGACGGCGTCGCCGGTTTCGAGATTGAGGATGCCGTTCTCGCTCACGCGCAGGTTCCTGCGCACGGCATATTCGCGCAATTTGATGTTGTGCTCGCGCGACCCGGTGAAGTGCTGCAGCAGATTGCCGTAGAGATGATCCGGCAACACGCGCAGATCGATTTGAAAGCCGTCGTCGAGCCAAATGCTCGTCTTTGTTGCGCCCTCGGCGAGCACCGCGCGCGCACGCTCCCAGCGCGCAAAGTAGGCGGTTATCGCCGCCGCATCCGACGCGGTGCAGACCAAATCGATGTCGCCGACCGTCACCTCCTGGCGCCGCGCGCTTCCGGCGTAGACGAGACGATCGTGCGGCGGACCCGCGTTCAGGTACGCGATGGCGTCGCGCGCGATCGCGAGCGCATGCGCGAGCGGCATGCGCCGCTGACGGCCCTTGTATGCGAGAATGCCGCGCCGCCAGTTATCGATCGTCTTGGAACCCATCCGCGGTACGCCTTCGAAGACGTTGCGTTCGATCGCGGATTCGAGGTCGGCGAGAGAGCCGATCTGGAAATCGTTCCACAGCGAGACTGCCGTCTTCGCGCCGATGCCGCTCACGCCGAGCACCTCGACGATCGTCGGCGGAAAGATCGCGTAGAGTTCGTCGAGTGCGTCGGCGCCGCCGCGTTCGAGCAGCTGGGCGATCACCGCCGCAATCGATTTCCCGATCCCCGGGAGCTTGGTCAACTCGCCGGCGGCGGCTACGTCGCGCAGGGGCGGCGCGTTCTCGACCGACGCCGCCGCCTTCTCGAAGGCCATGTATTTATAAAAGCTCTCCCCCGCCATCTCCATGAGCGTGCGGATCTCGAGGAGCTTTGCTGCGACTTCGGCGTTGGAGAGCATCGATAAAATGAACCTCTGCGGATTCTTCGCCCAGGGCGGCGAAAACGCCCTCGATGTACATCCTGCGCATGCGCGACGCGAGCTACCGGCGCCGCGGCGAAACGATCGTCGCACCGACGAGCCTCGACCTGGCGCCGGGAACGCGCATGACGCGCGCGTGTGGGTCGGCGCGCGAAGCCGAAGGGCTCGCGATGATGGCCGCTGCGCTCGCGCGCGCGAGCGCCGGTTCGGTGACGATCGGCGAGTACGACCCGCGCGTGCAGCCGGTACACTGCAAGCGCATTGCCGCCTTCGTGCCGCACGATCCGTTACCGCTCTCGCACATCGACGCGGCGCGCTACGTCGCATATCGCGCCGCGCTCTGGGACGTCGGCGTCGAGACGGCGCGCGCGCGCATCGCGTCGCTGCTCGCGCGTCTGGAGGGCGTACACGAGGCCTTCGCTTATCCGATCGCGGGCGCGCTCTTGCCCTCGCCGCAACTCCTGGTCGTCGACCGTCCGCAGGCAGCGATCGTGCCGCAGATTCTCGCCGCAGCCGATGATTGCGCGATCCTCATCACGCAGACCGAGGGCCGCGCATGACGGCCCGCGCCTTCGCGGCGATCGCCGGCGCACGCTTGCGCGCGGAGCGCCGCTCGCTCGTCTTCGCGTGCGCGAGCGCGGCGATCGTCGGTTTCGTTCAGTCGCACGCGTTCAGCCTCGAAGCTCCGCTGTTCTTTTGCTCGACCATCGGAATCGCGGTGGCGCTGCTGCAGGGACCCGGGCGGCACGCCTATCTCGACGTTACCGAACGGAGCGCGCCGCTCTTCGGACGCGAGCTCGCGCGCGCGAAAGCGCTTGCACCGGTCGTGAGCGCGACACTCGCGACGCTGATCTGTTGGGCGGCGCAGTTTCTCAGCGGTTTTGCGATGCCGGTCGCCACGTTCGTCGAGGCGCTCGCATGCGCGATCGCGAGCACGCTGGTCGCGCTCAACGCAACCACGCGCAGCGGCGCCGGGCGCTTCGTCGCGCTCGGATCCGCGGCCGCAACGATCGTCGCGGCATATCTCCTAGCAAAAAGCGGCGGCGCCGCCGGCGCCGCCACTGAGTCGATCGCATGTGCGATCGTTGGATTCGTCGCGCTCTTGCAATACGGCGAATCGCTTGCGCGTTACGATCCGCTCTGAGCGTTAGGCCGCGGGAGCCGCTCCCGATGCGGCGAGTTTCTCGAGCATCGTGCGGTTGAATTGCGGGATATCCTCCGCCCCTCGCGTGCTCACCCAATTCGAGTCGCCTACCGTCGGCTGATCGCGATAGAGTCCCCCGGCGTTGCGAATATCGTCGGCGATCGAGTGCGCGCCGGTCACTTGCCGGCTGCGCACGAGTTGTGAAGAGATGAGCACTTGCGCGCCATGACCGATCGAAAAGATCGGCTTCTTGGCCGCGTCGAACTCGCGTACGAGACGCTGAACTTCTTTATTCGTGCGAATCCGGTCGGGCGAGGTTCCGCCCGGTATCAGGAGCGCGTCGAAGTCCTCGGCAGTGCAATCGGCCGCGAGCTCCTCGGCCCGGACGCTCTGTCCGTCGTCGAGTCCGCGCTTGCCGCGTATACGCGTGCGCGATTTTTCGTCGATACCGACGATCGTCACGACCGCGCCTGCTTCTTCGAGCACCCTGCGCGGCTCGAACAGATCCGCTTCCTCAAATCCATCGCCGATTAGCGCGGCGATACGCTTTCCATCAACACCTTGCATCGTGGGGCCGCTCTTTCGCTCCCGCCGTTAGAGTGTCCCACCCGTCTGCTGCACGGCCGCCCGAAGGAGGTAAGCGAGCTCGAGCTCGAGCTTGCCGAGCGCGTCGAGCACCTCATCCTGTGCCAGCGCCGCGAGCGAGGGATTCCTCTTTGTCATATCGCCTTCGGGCACGCGATGCCGTGGATTGATCTCGCGCATGTAGATGCGCGCGTCGTAACGCACCTGACCATCGGGCAAAAAGTAGAGCGGATCGAGGCCGAAGGCGTAGACTTCGAGCGAGAGGATCCCGGTGCGCTGAAGGAACTCGATCGGCCGCGTGCGCAGCGCCTGCGCCAGCCGAGCCAGCGCCGAAATCCCTACCCGCTGCGTCCCGGCCAGGATCGCGGCGAGCTGCTCGAGCGGCAAGCCGACTGCCTCGGCCAGACGGCCGTGGCTCACCTCGCGCTCGGCGGCAAGCGCCTCCAGGCCCGCAGCAAATGCCGGCCCCCCGGCGGTTCCCATGCGGCCGTCCCAGGCCGGCTGCTCGGCGTTCATCATTGCGCGACCGGCTCCGTGGAAAGATAGACGCCGTCCTGCTCGAGGCGCACTTCGAAGCGCGGAACGGCCGCAAAGGGGCCGAGTGTGAGGCTGCCCGTGCGCAGGTCGAAGCACCAGGCGTGCCAGGGACAGGTGACGGTGCCGTTCTCGACCCATCCGTCGACGAGCGGACCGCCTTGATGCGGACATGCGTTCTCGAGCGCGTAGTACGAGCCGCCGACGTTGAAGAGCGCGACTTCGTAGCGGCCGACGATCACCGCGCGCGCGCTGCCGGAAGGAATCGTGGCGAGATCCACCACGCGTACGAATTCCATGAAGCGGCCTTACGTCAGTAAAGCGACTTGATCAGCCCGCCGTCGATCGCGATCGTCTGTCCGGTGACGTAGCGCGCCGGCTCGCCGCACAGAAACGCTACCATGGGTGCAAACTCATCCGGCATGGCGACGCGTCCAATCGGGACGTCGGCTTTCGCGGCCGCCTCCATCGCGCCCGGCTCGGGATAGAGCGCGCGGAGGCGATCGGTATCGACTCGTCCGGTTGCAATCGCGTTCACGGTGATGCCGTGCTTCGCGACTTCGATCGAGAGCGTCTTGAGCGCAGCAACGAGCGCGGTGCGAAACGCATTGGAGAGCGTGAGATTCGGAATCGGCTGTTTCACCGACGACGACGTCAGCGCTACGATGCGCCCCCATCCGTTGGCCGTCATGCCGGGAAGCGCAGCGTTCGTGAGCTCGAGCATGCAGCGCAGGACGTCACGATACCCGGCATCCCAATCTTCCAGTTTCATCGCGCTGTAGATTCCGGGCTTGGGTCCGCCTCCGTTGAGCACCAGTATGTCGACGTTACCGAAGGCCGCATTCACGTCGGGAAGCAGCCTCGCGACCGACCCCGCATCGGTGAGATCGACGGCGAACGCGCGCGCATCGGTCGCGCCCGCCGCCTTCGCGCGCCGGACGACCGACTCCACCTTGTCGTGACGCCGCGCGGCGACGGCCAGCGTTACGCCTTCCGCTGCGAGTGCGAGTGCGATCGCCTCGCCGATGCCGGCGCTTGCGCCGGTGACGAGCGCGACGCGCCCGCGAATTCCAAGATCCATGAAGCGGGGTTGCGCGCCGCGAGCAAAAACTCTTGCGCGCAATGGATGACTTTCAATCGATCGTCGAGCGGCGCACGCAGCTCGTCTTTCCGCAGGATGCCAACGTCCTCGGCACGCTCTTCGGCGGCAAGGCGGTCGCGATGATGGACGAGGTCGGCGCGATCGTCGCGATGCGCGCCTGCCGCAAAGCGGTCGTGACCGCCTCGATCGACCGTCTGGACTTCAAGGAGCCCATCCGCATCGGCGAGTTCGTCGAGGTCGTGGCCCGCATTGAGAAGACCGGGCGTACCTCGATGACCGTGCTGGTCGAATTGTGGGCCGAGGTGCCCGCCACCGGCGAACGCCGGCTCTCGACCACCGGCTGCTTCACCTTTGTGGCCGTCGACGAGCGAGGCCGGCCGACCCCCGTCCGCCCTTGAGGCTTGCGGCCGGGCCGGCTCTTTGCTATGCTACGCCGGTCGCCGGGATGGAGCGGGCGCCGCGCAGGCACGCCCCCGCCCTGTACCCGAGCGAGACCATCCTGACATAAGGAGCTACGTTTTCGTGCCTCTCACCAAAGAGCAAAAGGCGGAGATCGCCGCCAAATACGGCCGCGGATCGCAAGACACTGGCTCGGCCGAAGTGCAGATCGCGATTCTCACCGCCTCGATCAATCAGCTCACCGATCATCTCAAGATCCACAAGAAGGATCACCACAGCCGCCGCGGCCTTTTGCTGCAGGTCGGCCAGCGCCGCCGGCTTCTGAGCTACCTCCAGAAGAAAGATCTCGAGCGCTACCGCGCGCTGATCAACGAACTCGGCCTGCGCCGCTAAAGCAGGTTCATCTCATCTCAGCGGCTGAGCACCGCGCGTGCATGACTGCCGCGCGGATGCCGCTTCGTCACGCTGAACTCGCGGGTCATCTGCGAGACGATGAAAAGGCCGCGTCCCGACTCGCTCATCACGTCGATCGGAAGCATCGGCGCGCGTTCGAAACCCGGCCCCTCGTCGATCACATGCAGCACGACCTCGCCGCCGGTCCGGTCGAGCACGAACTCGACCGCGCCGGGCGCATGCCGCACGACGTTGCCTGCGAGCTCACCCAGCACGAGTTCCGCGCCTTCGACCGCGAGCCCGCAAAGCCCGAACTCGACCAGCGTCGCGCGAAACTCTTCGCGAATGTGCACGAGGCTGTCGCTATCGAGAGACTCGAAACGCCAGGTGCGCAGATTGCTCAGACGGCGGTCGCGCTGCACGCGCAGCGTGAGAATCGCGACGTCGTCGCGCGCACCGTCGAGCAGCACGCGATCGCGAATGTGCGCGGCCGGATGTACCGTATCGTCGAGCATCGGATCGAGCAGCGTCTCGCGAAGCAGCCGCGCGCTGCCCTCTAGGTCGCGCGACGACTCTACCAAGCCGTCGGTATAAAACACCATGAGATCGCCGTCCTCGACGCTTACGCTGCACGCTTGCAGCGATCGGCGGTCGCGCAAGCCGAGCGGCAGGTCGACGAAGATCAATTCGTCGAGCCCGCCGCCGGCACGCCGGATGAAGGGCGGCGGATGTCCCGCGCTCGCGTACACCATCGTGCTCGCGATCGGATCGATGACGCCGACGAACGCCGTGACGAAACGGTCGGGGTCGTCCATCCGCAGCGCGCGATCGGCGGAATTGAGCATCAGCACGGGTTCGGCGTGAACCTGCGCGATGCCGCGTATGATCTGACGCACGTTGCTCATCGTCACCGCTGCATCGAGCCCGCTTCCCGCGACGTCGCCGATCGAGACGACGACGCGCCCGTCGGGCAGCGCGAACGCGTCGTACCAATCGCCGCCGATCTGCGCTTCGCTCTTGCCCGGCACGTAGACCGCGTCCATCGCGATGCCGTCGATCTGGGGAAGACGGCGCGGCAACGACGCGGTTTGGAGCGCGTCGGCGACGCGGTGCTCATGCTGATAGAGTTGCGCGTTTGCAATCGCGAGCGCGCAGCGGCGCGCGACCTCCTGCAGAAATTCCGGGTTTGCCGCACCGAGCAAATCCATATCTTCGGCGCGTGAAAAGGCGATCGTGCCTATGGTTTTTCCCCGAACCTGCATCGGCACGACCGTCGTCTCGGCAGCACCGGCTTCGGCTTCGCCGGCGTTCTCGGCGCGCACCGTGCGCGGAACGCCGTTCACGAAAAGATCGATCTGACACGAGCGCGCGAGCAGCGGCACCGCCGCATTACAGATGTGTTCGAGCGTGCGCTCCAGCTCCAGCGAGCTGTTCAGAAGCCGTCCCAGCTCCGCGAGGTAGGTCTGTTCGCGTTCGGCACGCTTTTGATTGTGAATGTCGGTGCTGGTGCCGAACCAGCGCGCGACCTCTCGATTTTCGTCGCGCATCGGCATCGCGCGTGTAAGAAACCAGCGCGCGCTTCCGTCGGCGCGCAGCAGACGGTGTTCCATCTCGTAGGGTTCACCCCACGCGAGCGATCGCTTCCAGCGCTCGCGTGTCTTCGGCCAATCCGCGGGATGCACGAAGCGCTGCCACACGTCGCCGGTTGCTTCTTCGAGCGAGAGGCCGGTATAGGCCAGCATTGCTTCGTTCGCGTAATCCTGTTCGCCCCGCGCGTTCGTCGACCAAACGATCTGCGGCAGCGCTTCCGCGATCATGCGCATCTGCCGGTCGCGCATCTCGTGCGCGACGCGCTGATCGTGAATATCCATCGCGGTGCCGATACGGTGGAACGGCAGGCTCGCGCTGCCGAAGTGCACCCAGCGCAGCAGATGCCAGCGGTAGGCTCCGTCGGAGCGCCGGCGCAAACGAAAATCGACTTCGCTCGAACCGCTGCGCAGCGCGTGCATCAAGACGGGTAAATCGAGCGGATGCACGAGCGCGTTGCGTTGTGCGATGGTCGACCCGGCGGCAAGACCGGTGTACTCGAGCCACGCGCGATTGACGAACGTCAGGCGGTCGTCGCGATCGGTCGTCCACACGAGTAGCGGCAACGCGTCCGCGAGATGCCGGAAACGGTCGGTCGCGGCGTGCTCGGCGTCGGAGCGATCGCAGACCGCGAGCCACTCGCGCAGCGTGCCGTCGCGGCGGCGGATCGGCACGAAGGTCGCCGAGAACTCTTCATACTGACCGTGGGCCGAGCGCATGCGGAGATGCACTTCGTACGGCTCCTCGCGCGCGGCGCCCGCTTCGAGATGCGCGAGCGTGAGCGCGAGATCGAGTGGGTGCAGGGCGAGCTGCCAGAGATTGCCCAGCGAGTGCTCGGCATCGAGCCCGGTGAAGATGGTCCACGAGGGGTTGACGTAAGCGCACGACCCGTCCGGCTGCATGATGAGCGCGACGCGGCTGAGGCTCTGCGCGAACGCGCGGAGGGTGGTCGCCTCGAACTCACCGGTCTCCTCAAAGGTCATCTCTGCTCGTGTTTCTCTACCCACGAGCAACCGAGCGCAAACCTCCCGGCCGAGTTAGCGCCGTTTGCGGGCGTAGACGCGACGCACCGCGTCTTTGATCGCGGCCGTCCCCATGCCATAGAATTCGATCAGCTCGGCCGGGTCCCCGGATTGGCCGAAGCGATCTTGGACGCCGATGAACTCGATCGGAACCGGCTCCCGCGCGGCGAGCACCTCGGCAACCGCCGAGCCCATCCCGCCGTGGACCTGATGCTCTTCGACCGTCACCACCGCGCCGCACGTGCGCGCGGCCTCGACGAGCGCGTCTTCGTCCATCGGTTTGATCGTGTGGTTGTTGATGACGCGTGCGCGAATGCCGTCTTCCCGTTCGAGTTGCGCCGACGCGGCGAGCGCATTGTAGGTGAGAATGCCGCAGACGACGATCGCGACGTCGTCCCCTTCGCGCAACGTCTGCGCCTTGCCGACTTCGAACGGCGTTGACTCCGTCGTGACGACCGGAGACTTCTCGCGCGCGAAGCGAAGATAGACCGGGCCGAAGCGCTCGCTGAGCGCCAGCGTCGCCTTCTTCGTCTGGATGGAATCGCACGGCACGACGACCGTCATGTGCGGAATCACCCGCATGATCGCGATGTCCTCAATCGCTTGATGAGTCGCGCCGTCGGGACCGACGGAGACGCCGGCGTGCGCGCCCGCGATCTTCACGTTGGTCTCGTTGAGCGCCATGATCGTGCGCACTTGCTCCCACGAACGTCCGGGATTGAACATCGCGTACGACGCGATCCACGGAATCTTGCCGGTGGCGGCGAGGCCGCCCGCAAGCGCGACCAGCATCTGCTCGGCGACGCCGATCTCCAGATACTGCGCCGGATGCGCCTTCTTGAAGCCTTCCATGCGCGTCGATTCGGCAAGGTCGGCGCAGATCGCGAGCACGTTCGGGTTGCGATTTCCCGCCTCGATCAATCCTTCGCCGAAACCGTTGCGAGTCGGAACGAGCGTCAACGTATCGCTAGACATTCGCAAGCCTTTCGCGTGCGGCAGCGAGTTCGGCGAGCGCGAGATCGGCTTGCTCCTTGTTGGGAGGCTTGCCGTGCCAGGTGTAGTCACCTTCCATGTAGCTCACGCCCTTGCCCGGCACCGTGTTCGCGATGATCACTTGCGGCTTGCCTTTGACCGTCTTCGCCCGCTCGGCGATCTCGACGAACGCGCCGATGTCGTTGCCGTCGCACGCGAAGACTTCCCAGTTGAACGCGCGATACTTGTCGGCGAGCGGCTCGAGCGGCATGACCTCTTCGGTGCTGCCGTCGATTTGAATGAAGTTGCGATCGACGATGCAGGTGAGATTGTCGAGCTTGAACTTTGCGGCCGTCATCACCGCCTCCCAATGCAATCCGCATTGATGCTCGCCGTCCGACGTCACGACGTACACGCGCCAGTCTTTTTTGTCGAGTTTCGCGCCCAGCGCCATGCCGGTGCCTTGCGCGAGCCCCTCGCCCAGCGGCCCCGAGGTCGTTTCGAGCGCGGGCAGTTTCATGCGTTCCGGATGCCCTTGCAGCCGCGTCCCGAACTTGCGCAGCGTCAGCAACTCTTCGACCGGCAAGTAGCCGAAGTAAGCCATGGCGGAGTAGCGCACCGGCGCGATATGTCCGCACGAAAGCAAGAGCCGGTCGCGATCCGGCCAGTCCGGCCGCTGCGGATCGTGGCGCATGATGAAGCCGTAGAGCGCCGTGAAAATATCGGCCATATCGAGCGAACCGGCCGAGTGGCCGGACCCCGCCGCCAGCAGCGAACGGATGATACCGGCACGGACGTCGTTCGCCCGCAGTTCAAGCTCCTTGCGGCGCTCGGGGGTCAAGGTCTGCATACGGGCCGTTATTGGCGCTGGTCGACGATAAGCCTCGCGCCGGTTGTGAACGCGGCGTAGACCATGGTGACGAGCACCGCCAGTATCGCCGCGTACGGGAAAAAGGGCGCGACCGCGCTCGCTAGGATCAGCAATCCCGTCACGTAGAGCAAACGCCGGCCGATCGCCCGCACGAGTTCGGGCGGCGTTTGCGTCGCGATGAGCCCGGCGCGCTCGCTATAGAACCACATGGCATCGAAGGTGAGTCCCGCTCCGAGGATGTCGAGCAAGTAGAAGACGCCGGCGAGGTTGGCGTGCGGAAACGACCCGATCACCGCGGTCGTGAACGGAATGAGCACGACCGGAATGAAGAACGCGGCGTTCCACCACATGAGAATACGATCGACGCGCTCGATCGTCCAAAAGACGAGCACGTGCCCAATCCAAAACCAAACTGCGACGACGAAGCTCGCGAGAAAGAAGAGAAACTTCCATCCGATGCCGCCCGCGATCAATGCCTTCCACAGATCGGCGTTGGCGGTAGCTGCGCTCGCCTCGTGGGCGTCGACGGCGAGTCCCAGCACGAGCAGCGTCATCGCGACGGAAAAGATTCCGTCGGTGAGCGCCTCGACGCGCGCCGTGCTCTCTTGCCGCTCAGTGAAGCGTTCGCGACGCAGCAGTGATCTCACGATGGCATCCTAAGCACAGCGTTTCCAGATTCGCGAGGTGATGAAGGCAGCTCAGCGCGCGATGCGTACCGCGCGCTCGTTCGATGTGATTGACCTCGAGGCGGTCGGTCTTGCGCAGGCGTTTGTATTTGGGATGCGAGCGCGACGGCGGCTTGTGCCCGCAGCGCGTGCAGCGATAACGGTCGCGGCGTTTGGCGGCGCGCCGCGCGAGCGTCCACCAGTGATTCTTCCAAAAGGCATCGGCACAGCGGTCGCTGCACCACGTGCGGCGTCGCGCCGGCAACGCCTCACCGCACCAGCGGCAACGGCCGTCGGCGCCGGCCGCGAGCGTGCAAACGGCGACTAGCTGACCAGAGCGATGCGCGGGCTGCTTTCGATCCATTGATTGAAATCGATAGCCGTCATCGGCTGTGCGACCGCGAAACCCTGCATGTATTTGACCCCGGCCGCGCGGATCGCGGCGCGATCGTCGGCGGTCGCGACGCGCGTGGCGATCACGTCCCAGCCGTAGACGCGCGCAAGCGCTACCAGCGCCTCCATGCCGCGTCCGCGCGAACCGCCCGAGGGAAGGAGCGCGCGCGACGGTTTCACAAAGCGAACCGAGAGCGCCTCGAGTTTCGCGAGATCGAGATCGCCGTCGCCGAACCCGTCGAGTCCGACGTAGAGACCGCACCGCTCGGCCGCTTCGGCAAGCGCATGGTACGCCTCGTAGTCCGCGGTAAAGCGCGACCAATCCAGCTCGAGCGCGAGCATCGAGGTATCGCAGCCGCTGCCGTCGATCGCGCGCAGCACGTTGCTCAGAATCTCGTCACCGGCCTGCCCGATGTTGACGTGAATGCGCGCGACGCCGAGTTCGCGCCATTCGTTCGCGCAGGCGAGGGCGCGCCGCGTCACCCAGGCGTCGAGATGCTCGATCGAGCGCCGCGCGCGCGCCGATTCCATCGTGATGAAGGCCGACTGCACGCCGTCTTGTGGATGCAGCGAGCGCAGCAACGCCTCCGCCGCGACGACCGAGCCGGTTTCGACGTCGAAAATCGGCTGAAAGCACAACAGGAATTCGCGCGCGTAGGCTTCCTCGATCTCGATCGCGAGCGGCGTCCAATCCGCCGACATGTCGCCCGGATTGAAGA
>Ga0335072_10001373_pt1 | contig 39797 bp, 28 predicted proteins | sample Lox_Sample_21_FD_206725 | JGI IMG/M metagenome (GOLD analysis project Ga0335072, IMG submission 206725) | Soil microbial communities from Loxahatchee National Wildlife Refuge, Florida, United States - Lox_Sample_2.1 | ecosystem: Environmental > Terrestrial > Soil > Wetlands | place: USA... | reverse complement strand
GACGCCGCCGGGCAGTACGTCACCAAGAAAGCCATCCCCTCGTTCGCCGACAACGTGACCAAGGTCTGGCGTTCGCATACTTTCAAGTTCGGCGCCTTCACTGAGCTCGTGGGCAACGATCAGGGAGCATGGTCGTTTCCGAATGGCCAGTTGAGCTTCGGAAGCACGCCCATGTCGAACAAGGTTCCCGGCAGCAGCGTTGCGTCCGGAACCAAGATCGGCTCGAGCAACCCCACCGCCAACCTGGTGATGGGCATCGCCAGCAGCTTCAGCCAGAATAGCTTTGCCCCCGTGCAGGATCTGGCCTACCGCACCATCTCCGCCTACCTGATGGACACCTGGCAGTTCAACCGCCGGCTTTCGCTCGATCTCGGCATGAGGTGGGACCACATCGGCCGCTGGTACGACCGCCAGGGTCTGGGCATGGCCGTCTGGCTGCCGCAGCTCTTCGCGCAGGACGTCGCCGAGAACACCGCCGCCAACTCCATGGTTGTTGAATACCCCGGCGTGCGCTGGCGCGGCATCGATCCCGGCATTCCCAACGGCGGCTTGCCCACCAACATCGCTTACACCAGCCCGCGCTTTGGCTTTGCCTACGACCTCCAGGGCCACGGCGAAACCGTGGTGCGCGGCGGCTGGGGCGAGTACGCATGGAACGACCAGCCGCCGGGCAGCTCGTTGCAGACCTCGCAGAACATGCAGACCTACAATTCTCCCGGCAGCCAGGCAATCACCCTCTCCCAGATCGGCGCGCAGACCACGCCCTCCAATCCCGAGCCCGCGGGCTCCATCACCGCAGACCCGTACAACGACCACGCGGTTTCGCTTACCTATGCGTGGAATCTGACCGTCGATCGCCAGATGCCGTGGAAGAGCCTGCTTGAGGTCGCGTACGTGGCCAACAGCACCCACCATCTGCTCATGGGCGGCCAGAGCGACGCCGTGGGTATCGGCGGCAGCGGCTTTACCAACGTCAACAAGATTCCCCTCGGCGGGTTGTTCAAGGCCGATCCGGTCACGGGTGCAGCCGCCCCCAAGGACCCCGAAAACACCGGGTCGTATGACCTCGCGGACTACGAGCCCTACTCCGGATGCGACCCCACCGGCGGCTGCTTCGGATACGGCACCAACTCCGTGACCGTGCAGCAGCACATCGGCTACTCCAACTACAACGGCCTGCAGGTCGCCTGGCTCAAGCAGGCCGGCCGCGCCGCCTTCAACTTCAACTACACCTGGTCCAAGTCGCTGGGCATCGTCAGCAGCACCCTCGATGCCTTCAACGTCCACGGCAACTACGGCATCCTGTCGATCGATCGCCCGCAGGTCTTCAATGCCTCTTATGCCTACAGCCTCGGCAAGCTCTACCACGGCAGCCAGTGGCTGGTGAGCGGAGCGGCGAACGGCTGGACTGTCTCCGGCATCACCACCTTCCAGACCGGCGGCAACCTGCAGCCGAACTCGTCTCAAAACCTCGGGCTCACCATCGAGGAGCCGAGCGGCAGCGGCAACAATACCAGCGGAAGCACGGAGACCCTGTCGACCAAAACATGGTTCGGCACCGACCAGGGCTCCATCCTTCCCATCACCACCTGCAGCCCGAAGAGCGGCCTGGTGTCTCACCAGTTGCTCAACTTCTCCTGCTTCACCGCGCCCCAGGAGGGCGTGCAGGGCGATCGCGTTCTGCATCCGTACCTGAGCGGACCGGTCTACGACGATACCGATCTCACCGTCTACAAGACCTTCAACATCACCGAGCGGCAGAACGTGGAGTTCCGGGCCTCGGCCTTCGACTTCATGAACCACCCGCTCTGGGGAAGCACCGGCGGCAATCTTCTCAGCCTCAAGTACGACACCCCGGACGGCGGCCACACCTATACCTCCAGCAGTGCTCTCCTGGGTGTGCCCGAGTCCGGAGCGTGCACCACCACCGGCACTGCCGCCTGGGGCTGCATGAACCAGAAGTATCCGTACTCGGCCGCAGCCTACGATCGCATCGTCGAGCTGTCGCTGAAATATAACTTCTGACCGTTGCCGGTCCGGTCCCGGTGTGCGCTCGTCGCCCGGGACCGGACGCCTCATCGTCATGCCAGCAAACGATGGGTCCTCCGCGAGAGCCGCTCCACGAGTGTCGATTTGTCCGCATTCTTGCCTTATTTTATCGATTTACCGAAATGGTGCGATAGGATAACCTCGCAGAGCAGGGTTTGTTCGCGTACCGCACTTAAACCGATCTGGAGACAGAAAAACGAATGTCGCTTCCGGCCTTGAGAAGCAGAGTACGTTCCTCGCTTCGCATTTTTACGGCAGGCATCGGCGCCTCGATCCTGGCCATCCTGCCCATCTCTCCGCTGCGGGCATCCTCCGCGCCGTCTGCTCCGCCTTCCATGGAGCAGCGGCCCGATGGGATCGGCGTACGCCTCCCCGCCGGCGAATTGCGTCTTCAGGTTCTCTCCGATTCGATCGTGCGCGTCGAGTTCTCCCGCTCGCCCGCCTTCTTTGACCGGACCTCGATCGACCGGGTGGCCTTGCCGCAAGATACGCATTTCACCGCCTCTGCAACAAAAGACGCATTTGTCCTGACCACCGCGAAGCTCCGCGCCGTGGTCGACCGCGCCGCGGGCAGCGTCTCGTTCACCGATCTCTCCGGTACGCCGCTGCTCTCGGAGGTTCCCGGCAGCCGCGTCCTCGAGTCCATCGATGTGCAGGGCGAGCAGACCGACCACGTTCAGCAAAAGTGGGAGCCGCAGCAGGACGAGTCCCTTTACGGCCTCGGCCAGCAGCAGCTCGGCATCGTCGACATCAAGGATTACGACCTCGACCTCTGGCAGCACAACACCCGCGTCGTGGTTCCGTTCCTCGTCTCGTCGAAGGGCTACGGCATCTTGTGGGACAACACATCCTATACGCGCTTCGGCGACCTGCGGCCCTTCGCGGACATTCCCGCCGAAGACCTCTACGACGCCAACGGTAATCCGGGCGGCCTCACGGCGACAGATCTCGATGGCCACGCGCCGCCCCATCAAACCGCCGACATCGGCATTCATCTGCCTCTTCACCCCGATGGCTGCGATCAGGATCCGTCCCACTGCCCGGCGGCGCCGCGTGAGTCCTGGATCGGCTCGATCCTTGCGCCCAACACGGGCGACTACCAGTTCCGCGCCTACTCGAACGGCGGCATCAAGGTCTGGTTCGACGGCAAGCTCATCATGGACCACTGGCGCCAGCGCTGGCTTACGGACCATGACCAGGTCCTCGTCCATCTTGAAGCCGGCCACCGCTACCCGATCCGCATTGAGAACGATCCCGAGCAGCAGAACACCCTCGACTTCCAGTGGAAGACGCCACCTCCTGATGAGGACACATCGCTCTGGTCGCAGGTGGGCGACGGCATCGATTACTACTTCGTCTACGGCCCGTCCATCGACAAAGTGATTGCCGGCTATCGCCTCCTCACCGGCCGCGCCACCATGCTCCCCGACTGGGCCTTCGGCCTCTGGCAGTCGCGCCAGCGCTACCAGACGCAGGACCAGTCGCTCGACGTGGTGCGCGAGTTCCGCGCCCGCCAGATCCCCTTCGACAACATCGTGCAGGACTGGCAGTACTGGACGCTGCACACCTGGGGCTCGCACCGCTTCGATCCGACGCGTTTTCCCGACCCCGACGCCTGGATCAGGGCCATCCACGCCGAGCACGCGCATCTCATGATCTCCGTGTGGGGCAAGTTCAATCCGAGCACCGATAACGGCAAGGCGATGCTCGCCAGGGGCTATCTCTACATGCCCAACCTGCGCGAGCACATCCTCGACTGGCTCGGCCAGCCCTACTCCTTCTACGACGCCTTCAACCCCGGCGCTCGCAAGCTCTTCTGGGCGCAGATCGATCAGGACCTCTTCTCGAAGGGCATCGACGCCTGGTGGATGGACGCGACCGAGCCCGACCTGATGCCCTCGCCCACGCTCGACGGCCAGCGCACCCACATGAATCCCACCTACCTCGGCACCGGCTCGCGCATGCTCAACGGCTACGCGCTCGAGAACAGCAAGGGCGTCTACACGGGCCAGCGCGAGGCCGCGCCCAACCAGCGCGTCTTCATCCTCACTCGGTCGGGCTTCGCCGGCATCCAGCGCTACTCCACGGCCATCTGGTCCGGCGACACTACCTCCACCTGGACCGCGCTCGCCAAGCAGATCGACGCCGGCCTCGGCGCCAGCATCTCCGGCCTGCCCTGGTGGACCATGGACACCGGCGGCTACACCATGCAGCACAAGTTCGCCGAGGAGCCCATGACCGAGGCCAACCGCGAGGAGTGGCGCGAACTGAACGCCCGCTGGTTCGAGCTCTCCACCTTCACGCCCATCCTGCGCGTCCACGGCGAGCTCCGCCCGCGCGAGATGTGGACCCTCGGCGTGGGCTCGCCGGCCTACGACGCCGAGCTCAACTTCGACCGCCTGCGCTACGCGCTCTACCCCTACATTTATTCGATGGCCGGCTGGACCGTGCAGCGCAGCTACACCATGATGCGCCCCCTGGTGATGGACTTCCCCGCCGACCGCACCGCGCGCAACCTCACTCAGGAGTACATGTTCGGCCCGGCCTTTCTGGTCGCGCCCATCGTCCACTACAAACAGCGCGAACGCGAGGTCTACCTGCCATCCGAGGCCGCGTGGTACGACTTCTGGACCGGCCAGCCTGCGGCCTCCGATCGGCTCACCGCGCCCGCCCCGTACGACCAGATTCCCATCTTCGTCCGCGCCGGCTCCATCGTTCCCTATGCGCCGCCCATGCAATATGTGGCCCAGAAGCCTGACGATCCCGTCACGCTCTACATCTACGCCGGCGCCGACGGCAAGTTCACCCTCTACGAGGACCAGGGCACCAACTTCAACTACGAGAAGGGCGCGTTCTCGCTGATCCCCATCCGCTGGGACGACCAGACCGCCACGCTCACCATCGGCAAGCGGACGGGAGCCTTCGAGGGGATGCTCGATCGCCGCACCTTCCACGTCGTTCTTGTCTCAAAGGATCATCCCGCCGGATTCTCCTTCGCGCCCGTGAACAACAAGAGCGTGAGCTACTCGGGCGACCCCGTGAGCCTCAAGCTTGAATAGGGGGGCCTGACTCGTGTCCTGCCTCAGAAGTTCGTTTCATACATGCGTTGTCATCCTGAGCGACCGGAGTGCAGCGAAGGGAGTCGAAGGACCTGCGGTTCAGGATGCTGATTTATGCAACGAACCTCTGAATCACCACACCAGCATGGACCGATTGATTCATGCGCCAGCGCACTTGCAGGGGATTGCCGTATGAAACCAGCCCGCAGCGCCGCGTCTCTGCTGCTGGCAGCATCGTTCCTGGCGCCGGCCGCCGTGGCCCAAACTCCCAGCCAGGCCGCCTACACCTGGAAGAATGTGCAGATCGTGGGCGGCGGCTTTGTCGACGGCATCGTCTTCGATCCCACCGTACCCGGCCTGCGCTACGCCCGCACCGACATCGGCGGCGCCTACCGCTGGGATGAGTCCGCCCATCGCTGGCAGCCACTCCTCGACTGGGTCCCGTACAAAGATCGCAACCTGATGGGCGTGGCCTCCATCGCCATCGACCCCTCCGACCCCAACCGCGTCTACCTGGCTTGCGGAACCTACACCAACGCCGACGCCCCCAACGGCGCGATCCTCCGCTCCACCGACCAGGGCCGCACCTTCGCGCGCACCGATGTCCCCTTCAAGTTTGGCGCCAATGAAGATGGCCGCGGCAACGGCGAACGCCTCGCCGTCGACCCGCGCGACGGCCGCATCCTCTACCTCGGCACCCGCCACGACGGCCTCTGGCGTTCGCGCGACCGCGGCGTAACCTGGGTCCGCGTGGCCAGCTTTCCCGACGTCGCCGAGCCTGCCCCGCCGCGCCCCAAAAGCTTCCCCGGCGAAACCCCCGAGCAGCGCTGGAAGAACATGCCTGTCCGCGGCGACGGCATTGTCTTTATCCACTTCGATCCCACGGCCGCTCCGCAATCGCCCGCCTCCGCCACGCAAACCATCTACGTGGGTGTCTCGCTGATAAACCGCCCCAATCTCTTCGTCACCCACGACGGCGGCGCCACCTGGAGCCCCATCCCCGGCGAGCCCAGCCAATACCGTCCCACGCGCGCCGCCCTCGCCGCCGACGGCTTCCTTTACGTGGCCTACGGCACCGCCCCCGGCCCCTCGCGCATGACCAACGGCGCCCTCTGGAAGCTCGACACGCATACCGGCCAGTGGACCGACATCACACCCGACCGCCCCGTCGCCGGCAGCCGCCAGTTCGGCTATGCCGCCGTGGCCGTGGACCCCCACCACCCCCGCACCCTCATCGCCAGCACCTTCGGCCGGCCCGGCGGCGACGGCCTCTTCCGCTCCACGGACGGCGGCGCCACATGGCGCTCCCTATTCGGAGGCCCGCGCGGAGGCCTCTTCGACTACAGCCTCGCGCCCTATGTAAAAGCCACACCCATCCACTGGCTCTTCGACATCGAGATCGACCCCACCAACCCCAACCATGCCGTCTTTACCACCGGCTACGGCGGCTGGGAGACCCACGACCTGGCGGACGCCGACCGCGGCCTGCCTACCCACTGGAGCATCCTCGCCAAAGGCATTGAAGAAACCGTGGCCCTCGCCCTCGACAGCCCGGCCCAGGGCGCGCACCTCATCTCCGCCATCGGCGACTACGGCGGTTTTGTCCACTGGAACCTGGGCGAGCCCGCGGCTGCCGGTTCCTCCGCGCCCCCGCGCATGGGCAATACCACGGACGTGGTCTCCGCCGCTTTGCGCCCATCCGTCATCGTCAGAGTTGGCATCGACGCCGTGCGCGGCGCGGCGACCGACCTGGGCTACTCGCTCGACCAGGGCCGCACCTGGACGGCCGCGCCGTCTGAGCCCGCGTCCCACAGCCGTGCCGGCTCGGTCGCAGTCTCGGCCGACGGCGCCGTCTGGCTCTGGACCCCGCAGGGCGATGGAACCTGGCGCACAACCGACCGCGGAGCCTCCTGGAGCCCCGTAGGTGGCCTTCCGCACGGCCTCCGCGTCGCCGCCAATCCCGTCGATCCCCGCGTCTTCTACGCTGTCTCTTTGGGCTCGGGCACGCTCTACCGCAGCAGCGACGCCGGCGCCACCTTCACGCCCCGGCCCATGACCCTATCCGGCGACCCATCCGGCGGCGCATCGCGCTCCCAGGCCGACCCGCGCGGCGGCGAGAACCGCCTTTACCCAACCCCCGGCCGCACCGGCGACCTCTGGCTGCCTGCCGCGGACGGCCTCTATCATCTCTCCAGGCTCGCCGCCGCGGGCAAAGACGCCGCCTTCGTCCAATTGCTGGGCGTCGGTCCCATCCAGGCCTTCGGCTTTGGCAAGGCTGCGCCCCATCGCGGCTATCCGGCGCTGTATCTCGCCGGGACCGTCGACGGCCAGCCCGGTGTCTTCCGCTCCATCGACGAAGGAAAGACCTGGGCGCGCATCAACGACGACCGTCACCAGTGGGGCCTGATTCTGCAAATTGCCGGCGATCCACGCGTCTACGGCCGCGTCTACGTCGGCACGCACGGCCGGGGGATTGTCTACGGAGCGCCCGAGGCCGCAACGCAGCGATAACGCATTTTCACAATTTCTGTAGGGCGAAGCGCGACGGCCGAGTGGCGTTTTCCCCAAGAAAACGCCACATTTCACAGAACTCAAGATGCCTCATAGTAATTGTGAAAATGCCTTAGTACTACAGTTGCAGATAGCGGTTCCGGAGGGAGCAGGGGCCTTCAGGCCCCTGAAAAGTGGCCGGAATAAAGGGGGCCTTCAGGCCCGGATCAAGGCCATCCGAATGAACTACAACTGCAGTATTAGAGCACACGCAAGAATGAGCGCACGGTCACGCCCGCCAACCCGCTGACCCGCCGAGCTACCTGCCGCTTTCCACCAGGCCCAGCTTGCGCTCGACGATCGCTTCGGCCTCGGCCACGGCCTCATCAAGGGTCATATTTGTCGAGTCCAGCAGCACCGCGTCCGCGGCCGGCCGCAGCGGCGAATCGGCGCGGTTCCTGTCCCGCTCGTCGCGCGCGTGCAACTCGCGGATCACCTCTTCGGGCTGCACGGCAGGCTGCTTGCCCGACCGACCCATCTGGTCGAAGCGGCGCTGCCCGCGCACCTCCGGCGCCGCGTCGAGAAAGATCTTCACGTCCGCATGGGGAAAGACCACCGTGCCGATGTCGCGGCCCTCCATGACCACGCCGCCCTGGGCGCCCATCTCCTGCTGCAAGCGCACCATCCAGGCCCGGATCGCCGGGAAGACGCTCACCCGCGAGGCCGCATCGGTCACCATCTGGTTACGGATCAGGCCGGTCACGTCTTCGCCGTCCAGCAGAACGCGATTTTCTTCCTCGCCGGGCTCCAGCCCGATCGCCGTTTCGGCTGCCAACTCCTCCAACTCACCACTCTTATCCAAAGCCCGGCCTGCGCGCAGCGCTTTGAGGGCGAAGGCGCGGTACATGGCCCCGGTCTCCAGGTTCAGCAGCCCGAAGTGCCGCGCCAGATGCCGCGCCAGCGTGCTCTTGCCGGCCCCGGCGGGGCCGTCGATGGCGACAATGATCTTTCCGGGAAGTCTTTCCGCCTGCAAAGGAGCTTCTGCCGGGCTCATCCGCGCTTCTTCGTCCCCTGCTTGCTCATAGTGGCTTTTCCTGGAGCGGTAAAGCCATAGCGGCCCCTGTTGCCGGCCTTGGCGCCGGCCGTCAGAGCTGGCTTCCGGCCACCGCGCGCGTCCGTGCGGGCATCCTTGCGGGCGCCGCCGGCCGTCCTCGCAAGCGCGCCGCGCGAACTGCCCGATCCGCTCGCAGCCTTGCCGCCGTGTCCGTTCCGCTTCGGCCAGGACGAATGACTCGAAACGTGATTGGTCGCGTGGTTGGCCCCCCGGCCCGCTCCGTGATTGCCGCTATTGGGGCTGTGCGAGTTGCCATTCTGCGCGTGACCGCCCGTGGCATGGGCTTTGCCGGTGCCATTGTGCGCGCCATTCAGCTTGCCATGGCCGTTCGCGTGATTGCCATGGCCGTTCGCATGGCTGCCGCGGCCATTCGTCCCTCCGTTCGCGCTCCAGCGTGCCCCTGAACCCGTCCGGACCGAACCCGGCCGCGCGCCCTGGCTGCGTGTCTCCGGGCCCGAGCGCCGTGCCTGCCGATTGCCTGCGGAGTTTTGCGCAGGTTTGCGGTCGCGCCCGTGGCTGGCTGGCCGACTGAAGTGCGGCCGCGCAGTCCCTGGCTTGCCGTTGCCCGCCTTGTGTGCAGGCGCCGAGCTATGCGGATGAGCCTCTGCCGGCTCGTGCTCCGGCGCGAACTGGACCGGCGCCGGTGCCGGTCGATGCATCGGCGGTTCCGGAACCTCGTCCTCATGGTCGAAAGAGTGCGAAAAGTACGACGTCGACGCCATCGCCGCGCTCGCGTAGATCGTCGCCGGCGCCGAAAACTCCGGCAGCGTCCCCGCCACGTAAAAGTGCGGCGCATGGCCAAACTGGATGGTGTGCACCTGCCGCGTCGCCACCAGGCCCCGCAGCACCTCGCGCACCTTGCTGCGCGCCGTCAGCGGCGCCAGGAACATCTCCACCTCTTCCATCGGAGCCGCGATCACGGCCTGCAGGTAGATGGACGCCAGCACCGAGATCGCCGTCACCTGCGACGTGGACGCGCCCTCCGCAATGGCCTTTTGGAAACGGTGCCGCAGAAGCTGCCACTTCGCCGTCTGCCCCGGCTCCGCGATCACCGGGATGATCCGAAGCTGCTGCCAAAGCTCCGTAATGGCCCGCAGAACCGCCTGCTCGCTCACCTCGCGGCCCAACTGGTGCTTCAGGCTGGGAATGGTAGTGTCGGCAGCCTCGAGCAATTTGTAGGCCTGCACCGCCAGCGGCGAAACCTGCCGCGAGCCGGTCAGTTGGGGGTTGCGCCGCCAGTCGCGGTCGCCGCGCAGGGCATACACGTAGGGCAGCACCCAGGCCGCCACCACGTAATCCTGCTGCTCGCCCGGCTGGCCCAGCAGGTTCAGCCGGACCGCCACGTCCTCGCGCTCCAGGCGCACCAGCAGCTCTTCGGCCAGGGCCAGTTCCCTGGCCTCCGGGTTCTCCGTCCGCCGCCCGGCTACCGCCTCAACAAACGACGGCGCGGTGAAGGTGGAAAACTGCCGCCGCGGGGCGAACACACAGAGCCCCGTCTCTTCCAGCCAGGTGCGGGCGTCTTCCAGGGTCAGTACTCCCTGCCCGTTCTGGCGCATCCTCTCGGCGCGTGATGCTTCCAATTGCTCGGCTGTCAAAGAAAAACCTCGCTTCCAGGCTGGCGTACCAGCAAAACAAGGGATTCCGCGTCCTGGCTTTTCCCCTTAAAAGGTTACCGCCGTGCTGGCGGCCGGTCGCGGTAAGTCGTTCCGTCTCAGTCTCCGCGTCCGTGCTTTGCGCTGTCCCCGGTCTTTTGCCCGTGCGTCTGGCAATCTCCGCTCCTGAGAGGGGAAATTGCCGCCTTCCTGGCGTTCCTAAATCCTGTGGAAGGCCCGCTGGATCTCATTCCAAGAATACAGCAAAGCTATTGGACGTCCATGCGGGCAACTGGTTGGGTGACTGGTTCTCGCAAGTTCCAACAATAGCCATTCCATACGTGCCGGGTCAAGTGGAGTGTTCACTTTAATCGCGGCGTGGCAGGCGATCGAGGCCGCAATCCGCGTGCGCAGTGTGCTAAGGTCCTCATTCCGCTCCGCTTGTTCAAAGGACTCGCTGGACTGCTCAATGACTTCGCCAAGCATTCGCTCCAGCTCCCTGCCCTCCAGCCCTACCGGGGCTGCCTTGACCGCCAGCGTCTGCGGTCCGAACGGTTCCACCTCGAACCCATTCCGCTCCAGCTCCGCCGCGATCTGCGCGAATACCACCATCTGGTCCGGCTTCAGCTCCACCAGCATGGGCATCAGCAGCCTTTGCCGCTGTACCTCCTCCACCTGCCGCTCGCGCAGGATCTTCTCAAACAGCACCCGCTCGTGGGCCACGTGCTGGTCGATGATCCACAGCCCGTCCTCGCCCACTGCCAGGATGAACGACTCCCGCAACTGCCCCAGCGGCTTCAGCGAGCCCAGGTGATTCAGGTTGGTGGCCGCCTGTTCGGCCTCCACGGCTGCCGTCTCCCCTGCCGAATTCCCTGCGTAACCATTGCCAGCAGAGAGAGTTGGGCTGCATTCGCCCGTCGCCTGCGCGCCCCCTGGGGCGAAAAGCGCCGCAGCGGCCTGGCCCCACGCCGCCACGTCGAAAGGGAGCCTTCCCGTAACCGGCGGCGGCGTCCTCGGCGTCAGCCGGAAAGCCTCGGCCTCCGTCTGCGCGCTCTCCGGGGCCAGCGGGTCCGAGTCCGGCAACGGGGTGGCTCCAGACAGGGATGGAGGCGGTTCGCTCTCCGGCACACCGGGCAAAGGCGAGGCCGCCGGCGGCATCAGCGACGGGCTGGCCGAGGGCTGCGCGTCCAGCGCCGCCAGGAACCCCGCCGCCGGCCGCGCCTTCACCAGCGCCATCCGCAGGCTGTCCCGCACAAAGTCGTGGATCAGTGAGCCCTGCCGGAAACGCACCTCGGTCTTCGCCGGGTGCACATTCACGTCCACCTCTTCCGCAGGCATCTCCAGGAACAGGAGCACCACCGGAAAGCTCGTGGGCGGAATCACGTTCCGGTAGGCCTCGGTGATGGCGTGCAAGAGCAGCCGGTCCCGGATCAGCCGCTTGTTCACGAAGATGTAGATCGAGTTCCGGTTCAGCTTCTGCAGCTCCGGCTTCGAGTAGAACCCGCTCAGCCGCACCGTCCCCGGCTCCCGCTTCGGTTCGTCGGGATCGCGCTTCCACGGCGGCGGCTCCGGCAGCCCCGCGCGCTCCAGCGGCGTCTCGGCGGCAACGGGGAGCAGTTGCCCCAGCGTCTCCTTGCCAAAGATCTGGTAGATCCGCTCGGCTGCCCGCGTCACCGGCGGCGCGCTCACCACCAGGTGCGTCGCCGACTGCAGCTCAAAGTGCTTCTCCGGGTGCGCCAGCGCGTAGTGCGTCACCAGCGCCGTCACGTGCGCCAGCTCTGTGGACTCTGCGCGCAGAAACTTCCGCCGCGCCGGCGTATTGAAGAACAGGTCGGCCACGGCAATGGTCGTCCCGCGCGGCAGCGCCGCATCCTCCACGCGCAGAATCTTGCCGCCGGCGATCTGCACCCGCGTTCCCGCCATGTCCTCGCCGGTGGCCGTCTCCAGCGTCACCCGCGCCACCGACGCAATCGAGGGCAGTGCCTCGCCGCGGAACCCCAGCGTGGCAATCGCCAGCAGGTCGTCGGCCGTCCGCAGCTTCGAGGTGGCGTGCCGCTCGAAGGCCAGCAGGGCATCGTCGCGGCTCATCCCGCACCCATCGTCCGTCACACGGATCAGCCGCCGGCCCCCGGCCTCGACCTCGACGCGAATCCGCGCCGCCCCCGCGTCCAGCGCGTTCTCCAGCAGCTCCTTGACGACTGACGCGGGCCGGTCCACAACCTCGCCCGCCGCGATCTGGTTCGCCACCTGGTCCGGCAATACGCGGATGCGACCCATAAGGAAATAGCCTATCGCAACGGCAGGGAACAGGGATCAGGGATCAGTTGCGATGACCAGCGCCCTGACACCCTTTCAGAGGTACGCTAGAATGAAATCCATGCAGCCTACCGCCGGCATCCGCGACCTTCGCACCTCCTGCCACGTGTGCGCCCGCGCCGCGGCGGCTTCGGCCGCCTAGACACTCGCCTCACCTCATCCCACAAAATCCAATTCAGCCAGCAGGTCGGAATCGGCCGCTCTCGCCCCTATCCAAAGCTGATCCCTGACCCCTGACCCCTTGTCCCTGACTTCGTTAGTACACTGGTGAAATCATGGAAGAGTTCAGCCGCATCCAGCGCCTCCCGCCCTATGTCTTCAACATCACCGGCGAGATGAAGGTCGCCGCCCGCCGCCGCGGTGAAGACATCATCGACTTCGGCATGGGCAACCCTGACGGCGCTACGCCCAAACACATCGTCGACAAGCTGGTCGAGGCCGCGCTCAAGCCCGCCACCCACCGCTACTCGGTCTCCCGCGGCATCCCGCGCCTGCGCAAGTCCATCTGCACCTGGTACAAGACCCGCTACGACGTCGATCTCGATCCCGACTCCGAGGCCATCGTCACCATCGGCTCCAAGGAGGGCATCGCCCACCTCTGCCTGGCCATCCTCGACTCGCGCGACACCGTGCTGGTCCCCAACCCCAGCTATCCGATTCACATCTACGGCCCGGTCATCGCGGGTGCCCATATTGTGAGTGTGCCCGTCCACAACCAGGACCAGTTCTTGGCCGAGCTCGAGGAACTCATCCCGCGCATGACTCCCCGTCCCAAGGCCCTCATCGTCAACTTCCCCTCCAACCCCACCACCGAGTGCGTCGAGCTGCCCTTCCTCGCCCGCCTCGTCGAGCTCGCCCGCGAGTACGGCTTCCATCTCATCCACGACCTCGCCTACGCCGACATCGCCTTCGACGGCTACAAGCCCCCCAGCGTTCTCGAGGTCCCCGGCGCCAAAGACGTCGCCGTCGAGTTCTTTACTCTGTCGAAGAGCTACAACATGCCCGGCTGGCGCATCGGCTTCATGGTCGGCAACCCGGTGCTGGTCGCCGCGCTCGCCCGCCTCAAGAGCTACTTCGACTACGGCACCTTCACCCCCATCCAGGTCGCCTCGATTGCCGCTTTGGAGGGCCCGCAGGAGTGCGTCGCCGAGATCTGCGAAATCTACCGCAGCCGCCGCAACGTGCTGGTCGAAGGCCTCAACAAAGCCGGCTGGCAGGTCGCGTCGCCCAGGGCCACCATGTTCGTCTGGGCCAGGATTCCCGAGGCCTATCAATCCCTGCGCTCCCTCGAGTTTTCGAAGCTCCTCTTGACCGACGCCAAGGTAGCCGTCAGCCCCGGCATCGGCTTCGGCGACTACGGCGACAACCACGTCCGCTTCGCTCTGATCGAGAACGAAGAGCGCACCCGCCAGGCGCTGCGCGGCATCAAGCAAATGCTGGCCAAGGGATTGGTGCTGAGCTAGCACCTGTCCCAAGAGTTTCCCACAAGGAGACGTCAAGGTGACAGGCTGCCATTCCGACGATCAGTTTACCGTCGCTCTGTGCCGTTTGGCGTTTCACCGTAGCGGCCGGACGCGCAACGGAGTCGAAAGCCCGCGGTGGGCGACGCCGAAGAGAACCCGCGACGGTGACGCTGGGTCAATGAAGTGAGGTTTAGAGATGCCACCCCGGCAATCGATAAACCAATTTCCAAGCCAACGATAGATCCGCCGCCATGCACCGAATGTCTGAATCAATAAGAGAAGTACGGCATGTAAGAGCGCCAGGTGCTCCACTGCAGCTGCTGGACGATATGATTCCCATGAAGTTGCGGCCGCTGCCGAAAGAACTGATACCCGGCGGCCTGAAGAACCCCAACCACCTGCGTGACTCTCCCGCGGGACGCCTCGAACATCGACTGAATCATGATGTATCGCTGCGGCGCAGCGCCTGTGTTCTGAACGACGGTGGTCGATTCCTGCTTCAGCCAGACGTTCTGGTACGCACTGCGAGCGGTGTCCCCCATGTTCAGAATAGCCTGGCCGACGCTATTGAACTGATTGTCCTGGCTCGGTTGAAGGTGAAGCATTGAGAATTGACCACCTCCCCAATCCAGGATCAGGACCGTACAACCGGTCTGAAGCTCGGTCACCCAGAGCGCCGCTCCCCCTGCCGCGCCAATCATGCCGGTGGCAACATGACGGCCGCCGGCTCCTGCGCCGGGAGCGAGGGTATTCGCCCGCATCGGTGATACCGCCATTGGTCTCTGAATCGCGCTAGCGGTCCCTCCCGCCAACCCCTCGGCAGTGAGTTGTTGATCGTCGATTACCATGACATTGGCTCTCGCGGCAAACCACAGATTAGTCACAGTCGCATCGTTGACTGCTGGAAGCGAATTGATATTCAATTCATTCTGTTGGAGTGTGGCGAATGGATTCAGACGAAGGCTGTTGTACCTCTGGTTGGTATAAATTTGATCGGCTACGGCCATCGATCATCCCCCCTGTTGGCAAACTACTGGATGAGTGAGCGGGTGCGACTGCTTTCCGCACAACGGCATTTCGATTCGCCTTCGATCTTTCGCTTATTGGAGTGGTTTCCCAGTACCGGTTGACATCTCCGCCGGCGGCACAAGGAGATTTTACTCCCAAATCAGCGGAGACCCGTTGCCGAAGCCCCGGAAAGGAGAAAAACCGCACGGCCATTGCCGCGCCGGGCTGCACAGGCTGCGGAAAAACTCGTTGCAGGCAAGGTCGCTTAACAGGTCACGACTTCCGTCGCGCCACAAATGCAACAAAAATATTTGCGTCGAGCACCAACGGCTTTGCAGCTCTCATTTCCGCCCGCTCCTGAAGTCTTGAAAGATCTCCTCTCTGGTGATTCCCGTCCCGCCCAGCATCTCCCGCATTCGCGTGCGCGCCTGCCGCAACTGAAGGCGGTGTCTCCCTCCCGCACTAAAGAAGAGCAGAGGAGCACGACGGACCCCCTGCTGAGCCCGGCATCCATCTCTTTCGTCCCGCCCCGCGTCTATCTATCCGGGCGTGCGAGGGCAGGTCCGGAGGGACGCACCGCCGATTCGTCATGCGGAGAAGATCATGCAAACCAGTTTGCGAATGGCGTTCTCTTCGTTCCTATCGATCGCATTCATCCTCGCAACCACCCTCGCGGCCAGCGCGCAGGTGGGCGTGCCCCGCAGCGTCTCCCAGACCGACGTTGCTCTCAGCTTCTACGGCGCCTTCAACGGCACCACCAACGGCAACGGCACCGCCCAGAGCCCCGCCAACGCCGCCGGCGGCATCGTCGAGCTGCGCCACATCGTGAGCCCGCTCTTCGGCTTCGAGGCCACTTACTCCTACAACCGCGCCAACCAGAGCTATACCAGCCCCTCGTCCAGCACCGCTCCCTGTCCCACCGACGGCTGTTCCACCTCCACCGGCTCGGTTCCCGCCAATGCCCACGAGTTCACCGGCGACTGGATCGTCTCTCTCGGGCTGGGGAACCTCCGGCCCTTCGCGCTCGCCGGCATCGGCGCCATCGTCGATGCGCCCGCATCGAGCACTGCCACCGTCATCTCCTGCGATCAGACTCACGCGCTCTGCACAGCCGGCAGCTCTTCCACCAGCACCGTGACCAAGCCCGTCTTTGTCTACGGCGCCGGCCTGGACTGGGAGCTGCTGCCGCACATCGGGCTGCGCGGGCAGTACCGTGGCAACCTCTACAAAGCCCCGGAGCTGCTCAACGCCTTCAGCTCCACCGGCGCGTTTACACACACCGCCGAGCCCATGCTGGGCGCCTACTTCCGCTTCTGAGGCCGTCTGCTGCCCTAACAGCCTGCGGTGCAAGTCTTGTTTTGAAAGGGCACGGCTTTAGCCGTGCCGAAGAAGCGCAACAGAACCAACGGGGCTTTAGCCCTCGAGGGACGCATTCCCGGGCATTTCACCCGGAGTTGGGACTTTTTCCGCAGCCTGCCTGGCCCGTAAATAAACCTTGCAAAATCAGAGGGGCTTAACCCCTGAGGGCCACAATCCGGGGCTCTCAATCGATTTTCAACAAGCTCCTACACCAGCTCCAGCGCCGCCGTGCCCCTGCGCGGAGGCATGAAGCGCTGCGCGCGCCACGCGATCGAGAGCCCCTCCCGCGCCAGCAGCTTGCGAATCTGTCCCCGCGCATGGTCGGCCCACAGTCCCTGATTGTCGATCTTCAGGTAGGCCTGCCAGTGCCGCAGCGCCGTGCGCGGTTTGCCGATGCGCTCGCAGGCCAGCGCCAGGTTGTAGTGCGCATCGGCGTAACGCGGAGTGAGCTCCACCGCCCGCCGGTATGCGGCAATCGACTCGTCCACGCGCTCCAGTTCGTCCAGCACGTTGCCCAGGTCGAAGTAGGCCAGCGCGTAGCCGGGATCGGCCTCCGTGGCGCGCCGGTAAAGCCGCTCCGCCTTGCTGAAGTCGCGCAGGTGAAACTGCAGAGTGCCCAGGTTGATGTAGGCCGGCGCATACTCCGGGTCGATGTGGAGGATCTCCTCGTAGAGCCCGATGGCGCGCTTCTTCTCGCCTGCCTCCTCGGCCTGCACCGCCGCGCAGAACTTCTCCTGCACGCTGCGATGGCCCACGGCGCGGGGCTTGCGCAACTGCGCCGGCTCGCGCGCCGTCCCCGGCTGTTTTCCCTCCGCGGCCAGCTCAAAGTCGAACAGCAGCTGCCGCCGGATCGGGTCCACCATCGCCCCCCGGTGCCGGAAGGCAATCCGCGAACCGGTGCGCACCACGCAGGCCTCCAGCAGCGGGTTGGTCATCCCCGCCACCGCCTTCATGGCTAGAATCGAGTGCCGTATCGACGCCGCCGGCACCGCCTCTTCGCGCAGCGCCCGCAGCGTCCGCAGCTGCCCCAGGTCCTGGAAGCTGAAAATCTGCTGTGAGGGGATGAGGCCGGCCCTCTCCCACCCCTGCAACTGGTGGGCACTGATCTGCAAGATACGCAACACGTCCTGACGGCTATAGCTGGTCACCCTGGAATGCTCCCTCGGCTGCTTGGACCCGATTTCCCGGTTCGGAGTTCGACTGCGTCATTCACGGAGGAACCGCTCTGTCAGCGATTATGCCAAGAGTATGCGTGGATAAGCCGTCTCCTTCTACCGCCGCAACAAAAAAATGCGTGGATAAACCGTGCACGACTTGATTCCGCCGGGTAAAGCTTTAGGTCCCGTTTGCGAAAACGTTCTCGCAAAGCCCGGCCTTGGCAATTTGTAACTTTCAACTCCTGACGCGTCTGGGCTATGATCGGTTCCTGCGCCGCCGATAGGCAGAATATGGACCGTGGCCCAATTCAAGCCAGCTTTCGGCTCGCCCTCACGACTGACGGCCCCGCCCTCTCTGTCAGCGAGGGGAGTGAGGCTCTGCTCGGTTTCGCCCCGCATCACTTCCTCAGGGGCGAGGCGAGCCTGCGCGGCTTGGTCCACCCCCACGACGCCGAGATCGCCGAAGAGCTCTTCGCCCCGGAAGGAAAGCAGACGGCGGGCGTCTTCAACCTGCGTTTGCGCCACGCCTCTGGCCGCGTCGTCTGCGTGAAAGGACGCTACGAGCGGCAGCTCGATCCATCCGGAGGCCCGGTCCTCGACCTCCTGCTCCAGGACGCGACGACGGTGCGCGAGCACGCCGACTGCCCCCTCGCCGCCAACTTCAAGACCCTCATCGAGCACACCGACGACTTCATCAGCATCAAGAACCGGAATCATGTCTACCTGGCCGCCAGCCGCACCCTGCCGCGCCTGACAGCGTCGGCCGCAAGCCCGGCCGCCATGATCGGCAAAACCGACTACGATCTCTATCCCGAGCCGGTCGCAGACGCCATCTATGCGCTTGAGAAGCAGGCCCTCGCCCAGGGCCAGTGCGTCCATGAGCGCCAGAGCTTCCGTGCCCGGGACGGCTCCACGGTCTGGATCGACAACCGCAAGTACCCCATGAACGGTGCCTCCGGCGCCATGGTGGGCACCTTCAGCATCGCGCCGGAGATCACCGCCATCATCGAGGCCGAGCAGGCCCTCCGTCAGAGCAATGAACTGCTCCAGCTCTTCGTCAACCATGCTCCCGCCTCTCTGGTCATGCTCGACCGCGAGATGCGGCACCTCGCCGTCAGTTGCCGCTTCCTCGAGGCCTTCAACCTCCAGGGCCAGGACACTATCGGCAAGTCTCACTACGACGTCCTCCCTTATCTCCCCGAGCACTGGAAGAAGGCGCACCGCCGCGCCCTGGCCGGGGAAACGGTGCGTTCCGACGAGGAATCGCTGCTGCGCAGCGACGGCGCCCGGATGTGGACCCGCTGGGAAGTTCACCCCTGGCGCGATAGCGCCGGCGCGATCGGCGGCATCGTCGTCTTCGCCGAGGACATCACCAAGCGCAAGAAGGCCGAGGCCGCCCTGCGCGAAAGCAAGGACCTGCTCCAGCTCTTCATCGAGCACGCGCCCGTCCCTCTCGCCATGTTCGACCGCGAGATGCGCTACCTCGCCATCAGCCGCCTCTGGGCCGTGGAGCAGTCGGTCGACGAGCATGATATCCTCGGCCGCTGCCACTACGAGGTCATTCCCGACATCCCCGAGCGCTGGAAGGAGACCCACCGCCGCGGCCTGGGGGGCGAGACCCAGCGTGTCGAGGAGGACCGCTACGACCGCGCCAACGGCGCCGTCCAGTGGATTCGCTGGCAGATCATGCCCTGGCTGGCCGGCGACGGCTCCATCGGCGGCATCGTCATGTACTACGAGGACATCACCGCCCGCAAACAGGCCGAAGCCGCCCTGCGCGAGAGCAAGGACGTCCTGCAGCTCTTCATCGACCGCGCCCCCGCGGCCCTGGCCATGTTCGACCGCGAGATGCGCTACCTGGCCGTGAGCCGCCGCTGGATCGACGACTATGGGCTGGAAGGCTGCGAACTCATCGGCCGCTCTCACTACGAAATCAATCCCCGCCTGCCCGAGCGCTGGAAGGACTCCCATCGTCGTGGGCTCGCAGGCGAGACCGTCAGGGCCGACGAAGATCCTTACGAGCTTGCCGACGGAACCGTCCGGTGGTCGCGCTGGGAAGTCACCCCCTGGCGCACCGCCTCCGGCGACGTGGGCGGCATCATCCTCTTCGCCGAAGACATCACCCGCCAAAAGGAGCTCGAGGACCGGCTGCGGCTGGCCGCCAGCGTCTTCACCAACGCCAGCGAAGGCATCGTCATCACCGATCCCCATGGAACCATCCTCGACGTCAATGCGACCTTCACGCGCACCACCGGCTACACCCGCGCCGAGGCGGTCGGCCGCAACCCGCGCATCCTCCAGTCCGGCCTGCAAAGCAAGGAGTTCTACGTCAATTTGTGGCACGCCCTTCTCGAGAAGGGCCAGTGGTCCGGCGAAGTCTGGAACCGCAAGAAGAACGGCGACGCCTACCTGGCCACGCTGAGCATCACCGCTATCCGCGATGCCCAGGGCCGGGTGCAGCAGTATGTGGGTCTGTCCAGCGACGTGACTTCGATCAAGGAGCAGGAGCGGCAGCTCGAGCGTGTCGCCCACTACGACCTGCTCACCGCCCTCCCCAACCGGGTACTGCTCGCCGACCGGCTGCGTCAGGCCATGGTGCAGGCGCGACGCCGCGGGCAGCTGCTGGCCGTGGCCATGCTCGATCTCGACGGCTTCAAGGCCGTCAATGACCGCCACGGCAAGGTGGCCGGCGACCGGCTTCTCTCCGCGCTTGCCGCCCGCATGAGCCATGTTCTGCGCGCCGGCGATACCCTCGCTCGCCTGGGCGGCGACGAGTTCGCCGCCGTCCTCATCGACCTGCCCGACGAGGCCGCCGGCGCACCCGTGCTCCAGGCGCTGCTTCACGCCGCCTCCGAACAGCAGCGCGTGGGCGATGTCGATCTGCGCGTCTCGGCCAGCATCGGCGTCACCTTTTATCCGCAGGCTGAGGAGGTCGACGAGGATCTCCTCCTGCGCCAGGCCGACCAGGCCATGTACCAGGCCAAGCTCGCCGGCCGCAACCGCGTCCACCGCTTCGACCCCGCCGAAGACCTCACCATCCGCGGCCGCCACGAGAACCTCGCTCACATCCGCCGCGCCATGGCCGCCCGCGAGTTTGTCCTCTACTACCAGCCCAAGGTCAACATGCGCACCGGCGCCGTTCTCGGCGCCGAGGCTCTCATCCGCTGGAATCATCCCGAGCGCGGTATCCTCCCCCCCGGCCTCTTTCTGCCCGTCATCGACGACCACCCCCTCGCCGCCGAATTGGGCGAGTGGGTCATCGAAACCGCCCTCTCCCAGATCGAAGCCTGGCAAAAGGAGGGGCTCGAGGTCCCGGTCAGCGTCAACGTCGGCGCCTTCGAGTTGCAGCAGCCCGATTTCGTCGACCGCCTCCGCGTGCTGCTCGCCGCCCATCCCGGCGTCGCACCTTCCAGCCTCGAACTCGAGGTTCTCGAGTCCAGCGCTCTGCAGGATGTGGCCCAGACCTCCCATGTCCTTCGCGCCTGTCACGACCTCGGCGTATCGGTGGCCCTCGACGACTTCGGCACCGGCTACTCTTCGCTGACCTACCTCAAGCGCCTCCCCGTCGACGTCCTCAAGATCGACCGCAGTTTCGTCTCCGACATGCTCGACGATCCCGAAGACCTGACCATCCTCGAGGGCGTGCTCGGCCTGGCCGCGGCCTTCCGCCGCAACGTCATCGCCGAGGGCGTCGAAACCCCCGAGCACGGCTCCATGCTGCTGCAGTTAGGCTGCGAGCTCGCCCAGGGCTACGGCATCGCGCGCCCCATGCCCGCCGCCGGCTTCGCCGCCTGGCTCGCCGCCTGGCGCCCCCACCCCGACTGGGCCCGCGTCTCCGCCCTCGATCCCTGCGACCGCGCCCTCCTCTACGGCGGCGTCGAGCACCGCGCCTGGATCGCCTCCTTCGACGCCTACCTCGAAGGCGAACGCCACATGCCCCCCATCCTCGATCACCGCCAGTGCCGCTTCGGCGCCTGGCTCGAGTCCGACGGCCACGCCGCGCGTTTCGGTCCCTCCGCCCTCCACTCCGTCGAAACCACCCACCGGCGCCTGCACTCGCTCGCCGTCGATATTCTCGCCCTGCGCAAACGCGGCCGCGCCGCCGACAGCTCCGCCCGCATGCCCGAGCTCTACGGCCTGCGCGACTCCCTGCTCTCCGAGCTCGAGGCGCTTCGATTGTCGAAATAGGGCAGGGAGCGGATCGCAACTACATCGGGCAGGGAACCCATAGAAGCTAAATAGGGGCTGGAAGCTAAATAGGGGAGGGAAGCTAAATAGGGGAGGGAACAGACCGGCGCTACCCATTCCCGTGACTTGCGCAAGATGGCTGGAGCCGACGGTCAGACTTGAACTGACGACCTGCTGATTACGAATCAGCTGCTCTACCAGCTGAGCTACGTCGGCCGACTCCTCTCAGGATTGTATCGTCATGCCATCGGAAGGTAAAGTTGACGGATGGCTCGGTTGTGGCTCAGTTTGAAGGATATGGGCTCTAGCCTGCAGGCGATGGGCTTCAGCCTGCACATCGAACCGCGCTGCAGGGGCCGGGCTCCAGCCCCCGGGGGTCAACATCGCCCGGGCTGGCCCGCCATCGGCAGCTCACGCCAACGCTTCACCGCAGAGGACCCATGACCATCCTCGGCCAGACCCTTCAACTCGCCTTTCGCATCGCCTTCGTGTGGGCCGCCGGCTTTCTCATCGCGGTCTCGGTCCGCGCCGCCCTGTCCGATAAAGCCGGCATCACCTTCCCCAGCCGCAACCCCCTCTTCGTCCCCTACAGCCGTCTCGGTTTCTGGACCTGCATTCTGGCCGCCCTCACCGTTACCTGCATGGTCGTTATTCACGCCATGATCGTCGACATGGGAGCGGGCTCGCCGCGTTGAAAGGTCCGCTGCATGAAGATCGATCCCGTGGAAGACTGGCGCCGCCTCACCGCGCACTACGCCGGCCTCGCTGACAGCCAGCTCCAGGAGCTGGCCGCCGACTACGCCGACCTCACCGATACCGCCCGCACCGTCCTTCACGACGAGATGCGCCGGCGCGGCCTCCCCGGCCCGCAGGCGCCCGTTCCCACGGCCGCCAGGCCGGCAGCCCGCGCTTACTGCGAGTCGCCGGGTGCGGCGCCTGACCGCAATGACGAAGAGTTCGCCGACGGCCAGCCCTATGAGTACACCTGGAAGACTCCGCTCTGTGAGTGCGAAAGCCAAGAGCAGGCCTGGCAGATCTCCGAGATGCTCCGCCGCGCCGGAATCGAAACCTGGATCGACTCGCGGAGGTCTTTTCTTCCCGATCCCACCCTGGATCTGCTGAACCCGCAGGTGCTGGTCGCCGCCGACGAACTCGACCGCGCCCGCCAGATCGCGCAGCAGCCCATCCCTCCGGAGATCGTCGAGCTCTCGCGCACAAAGCCGGAGGACTACGTGCCGCCCGTCTGTCCCGCCTGCGGCGCGGCCGATCCAATTCTCGAAGCCGTCGATCCTGCCAACATCTGGCGCTGTGAGAGCTGCGGCCGCCAGTGGAGCGACCCAAGCGCCGATCCAGTCTCCGCCGCCGGCCAACCTGATCTCTGACCCGTGATCTCCGCCTCCGAAAACTCCCCCAGACACGGAAAGAGCCGCCCGGCAACAGGGCAGCTCTCTCCTCAGGGAGAATAGTTCCAACGGAGGCAAAGCCATCAGAACTTTCTGGCTTGCATAGTAGGGGCGGGGACGGGGAGTGTCAAGGAGAAAACTTGGTACAAATAAACGTATTATTTTCAATTATTTGCGAGATGATTGCCTCGCTCCCAAGTCATCCGTCCTACTCTTTTTGTTCGCCTTTTGTTTTTCGGGATTTAACCGTAATTTACCGTGTTTCTTACGATTTATGCCCAATTTTCCACAGGCTATCGTCTCCCATTAACCCTTCGGATGCGGGCTCTCCCCGGCCGCCGCCGGCTCCTGCCACTTTTCCGTCAGGTCGATGTGGATGAACTCCTCGTCGTAGACCGACGACGCCGGCTTGCCGTGCGCCACCCGCCACAGCGCCCGTCCCCCGCCCAGGAAGAACCCCAGCAGGATCGCCGCCATCGACCCCACCAGCACCAGCGCCGCAATCCCCATCAGCAACTGGCTGGTCTTGGCGATCTCCGACGGACCCGACTGCGGAATCGCCGTCAGGTTCGCCGAGTAGTAAACCATCTCGATCAGCCGGTGGCTCTCGTCGGGGATTGCGTCCCCGCTCACAATGGCAACCAGCGGCCCGCTCCGCCGCACCTCCAGCGAGGCCTGGTCGGAGTTTTGGAGCGCGGCCGGCCACGGCGGCTGCGCCTTGCTGCCGGCCTTCAGGTAGTCCCGGATCATCGGCTCCACCGCCTCGGCCATCTGCGGCGTCGGGTAGTCGATGATTGTCAGCGTCGCTTCTCCCGAGGGCAGCGAGTAGTTGGCCGTCACCGCCTCTGCGTCATGGTCGAACCCGATCAGCCCCGCCGGCAGCACCCCGCCCGATCCCGCGTACCCCATCGGCCCTTCGGCGTAGTGCGTGGACTGCCCCTGCAGCGACCCCTGCGGCAGAAACGCCAGGATCGGCGGCAGCAGCCCCCGGTTCCCCACCGGCTGCGGCAAACGACGCGCGATGTCGCGCAACTCTCCGACCGACATCGGCCCCACGCGCGAGAAATCGGCCTGCACCACCGTCTCGCCCGCCCAGAAGATCACCTTGTCCTTGTCCGATGCCCCGCCGGTCCCGATCTCTTCCTTCGCCCAGTTGTTCGGCCGGTAGTAGCTGTACGCGCCGTAAGCCCCGCTCACGTCGCCGAATCGCAGCTCGCGCAGGCTCAGCTTATCGCCGCCGCGCTTGTAGATGGCCGCGGCGCCCTGCGTAAAGCCGTACTCCCTGAGCGCCGCCGCGTTTGCGGGGTCCGCCGCGGCCGCATCGTCGAAGTGTGTGGCCTTGCCCGTCTCCACCCATCCGTCGAAGACCTCGGGCAGCGACACCGGCGCCGGCGGCATCACCAGGTGCGTCGCCGTCTCCGGACCCGCGGGCGCAGCCGGGGCCGACTGCACCGGGGCCGCCGCTGCCGTTGCGGCCGGAGTGCCCAGCAGCGCAGCCGACAAAGCGAGAGTGGCGATTGAACGCATCGAGTGAACTCTGCTCCTTAGCCTACACGTTTTGTTCCAGAGAAGCACCGGCCCGGATTCGTGCCATCCTCTTCGGTTCTCCGCAACCTGTAAGGTCCGTACCCTTCAAATCCCGGTCAAACCGACCGACACACCATGAGGGCATTCCAGTCAGGGAAGGAGAATGCGCACCGTGGCGCCCTTTTCGAAAGGCTCCGGGTTTTCTTCCGGCACCACGAGCAGGCAGTTGGAGCGGGCCAGGGCGGCCTGGTCGCCGGAGCCCTGCCAGGCGACAAGCTCGACCTCCGGGAGCTTGCCGGCAGCCATGGAGAAGTCGCAGAGAGCGGGCAGAAAGCGGGTCAGACCCGACCGGGGATGACGGCCGGGATCGGAACCGAGGCGGGCCAGTGCAAAGCGCGGGCCGATGTGGAGGCGGCCGGCGAGGGCGGCTGCGACGGGTGCGGCAAAGAGCAGAAACGTGACGGCCGAGGAGACGGGATTGCCGGGCAATCCGAAGACGGGGCAGTGGGTGCGGCCCTCCGCAAGCAAGCGCGTGATTTCGGCGAAGACGATGGGCTTGCCGGGCTGGATGCGGGCGCCGGTGAAGAAGAAGCGGGCGCCGGCGCGGGTGAGTGCGGGCTCGACCAGGTCGAACTTGCCCGCGGAGACGCCTCCGGTGAGGACGAGCGCATCGGCCGAAGCGGCGTCGCGGAGAGCGGCGTCGAGGGCCTGCTCGGAGTCGCCGGCGATGGGAAGGATCCAGGGCTCGCCGCCGGCCGCGGCGGCCATGGCGGCCAGCATGGGGGCGCTGGAGTTGCGGATCTGGCCGGGCGCAGGGTGCTGCTCGATGGGAACCAGCTCGTCGCCGGTGGAGAGAATGGCGACGAGCGGCCTGCGATAGACGTCGAGAGCGGTGTGCCCGCAGGCGGCGGCCAGGGCGATCTGTGCGAATCCGACGGTGGTCCCGGCCGGGAGCAGCTCGTCGCCTTTGCGGGCCTGGGCGCCCTGGGAGATGATGTTTTCTCCGGGCGCCAGCTTGCGCGGGGCCAGCAGACGGACCTTGCCCTCGGCGGCTTCGACATGCTCGATCATCATGACGGCGTCGGCGTCCTCGGGGACGGGTGCGCCGGTCATGATCTCCCAGGCGGCGCCGGCGGGCAGCGGGTCCGGAGGAGGGTCGCCGGCACGGGTTGAGCCGGCGATGGGCAGGGGCCGATGCGCGGAGGCGTCACGGGCGCGACAGGCGAATCCGTCGCGGGTGGTGCGGGCAAAAGGAGGCTGGTCGCTGTCGGCGTGGAGGGGCCGCGCGAGAACGCGGCCGGCGGCAGCGGCGAGATCGACGGACTCGGCAGCAGGCGGAGTGCGGCGCAGCTCGGCGGCGTAAGCGGCCACCTGGGCGGCCGCTTGTTCGTAATCGGGAAGCGCGGGGACCATAAGAGGGATTGTAGAAGGAGGAGGACTGCGGTGTCAGCGCAGTGCGTGAGCCGGTGAGAAGCGAAAGGCGCCCGTGGATACGGGCGCCTTGGTGTTGGGCTTTGCGGAGATCGATACTCCGGCCTTCCGGGCTCAGTGCTTTTTGCTGGCGCGATAATTCGAGCTGATCTTCTCCCCGGCCGCGCTCAGAATGCCCTTGACCTCGGTCGAGAAGGGGCCGTCGGGATCGAGCTCGAGGTACTTCTGGTAGGCGTCGGTGCAGTCGGGGGGCAGCACGATGCGCTGGGTCTTGGGATCGACGGTGGCGTTGGCGACCAGGCCCTGGCCCTTGATGTAGTAGAGGATGGCATCGTTGGGATCGGTCTTGATCGCCTCGTCGGCTGCGGTCACCTGGGCCGCTAGATTGTGCTCCTGGAAGAAGATGACGGCCTGGTTGCGCAGGTACATGTTGGCGCGGGTCGGATCGTCCTTGGCGGCGGCGTCGAAGGCGGTGTTCGCCTCAGTGACTTTGCCGGAGCGCGCGTAGGCCTCGCCCATACCGGATTCGCAGAGGCCGATGATGTCGGGAGCCGGCTTCTTCTCGGCCTTCTCGAGCGTGACCGCCTTCTGGAAGGAGGCGATGGCGGCGTCGTACTTCTTGAGGCCGAGTTGGCCGCGGCCCAGCTCAGCCCAGAGCACGCCCTGGTCCGGCTTGACGGAGGTGTCCTTCGTCATGAGGGTCTCGACGTCGGTGTACTTGGCGTTCTGGATCTCGGCAACTTTGGCGGCGACGGCGGCCGGGGTAGCGCTGGCGCCGAGTTGCTGGACGGCGGTGGCGTGGGCTGCGTCGGCGTCTTTGATGTCCTGATTCACGGTGCGCAGGTCGGCGTTCAGGTTGTTAATGACCTTGTTGGCCTCAATCGCCGAGGCGTTCTGCTTCTTGAGCTCTTCGAGCTGCTTCTTTTGGTCGGGCGTCATCTGGTCGATGTACGCTTGGCGGGACATGTCGATGTCGGCGGCGACGTCTTGGCCGGCGACCACCTTGACGCCGCGGAGGAAGTCGACCATCTTTCCGGGAGGCGTGTCAGGCTCGCGGTAGATGACCATGTAAGTGCCTGCCGGGGCCTGGCCCGAGTAGTCGCCGCTGGCGTCCACGGGGAACTTGTACTTCAGAGTGGCGCCGCCGTCGGTGGAGAGGCCGATCTCGCCGTTGCCCTGGGGCTCGCCGGTGGGATTGGTGACGTGGCCGTGAATCTTGCCCATGGCGGCGGCCTCGCCCGCGGCGGGCGCGGTAGATGTCTGCTGGGCGAAAGCGGGCATCATGGCAAATGCCAGCAGGGCCGCCGCGGCGGGCAGGCCCATCCAAAGTGAAAGTTGGCGCTTCATTCTCTTCTCCTTGAGGGCGCCGCGGAGCCAGGAGCCCGCGCGCTCATGATCGATCGAAAAAATGGAGGCGGAACGTTTGCGGAGCCGAAGAACGGCGACGGCGAACGCCCGACAGTCAGCAGACCCAAGTTAAATCCAAGCGCGGGCCGGGCACAAGAGGCACGGCGAGTCCACACCAGAGCATGGCACGCCCACTCATGGTAGCGGCGCACGCCCGCAAATCGGTGTGGTGCCGGTCACAACCCTAGAATAGATGCATGGGGACGACGATCCGAGAGGCGACCGAGGCGGATATTCCGCTGATGCTGACATTCATTCGCGCGCTGGCCGAGTACGAACGGGCGCCCGAAGCGGTGACGGCGACCGCCGCAGACCTGGCGCGGCATGGATTCGGCGCGCAACCGTACTACCAGTGCCTGATCGCCGAACACGACGGCCAGGCGGCGGGATTTGCGTTTTTCTTCTTCGACTACTCGACCTGGCTGGGCAAGCCGGGGATCTATCTCGAGGATCTGTTCGTCTATCCGGAGCTGCGGGGGCGGGGAATCGGGAAGGCGCTGCTCAGGCGCGTGGCGGCGGTTGCGCTGCAACGGGGCTGCGTGCGGCTGAAGTGGCAGGTCCTCGACTGGAATACGCCGGCCATCGACTTCTACCGGGCGATGGGCGGGGAGTTCATGGACGAATGGCGGTCGGTGCGGCTCTCCGGCGACGCTTTGCAGCGGCTGGCGGTCGCGCAGGAGCGGGAACGTGAGTAATTCGCGGCTTACGGCCCTCGAACCCAACGCGACTGCCCCACCGCAAGTTGTTCGCGTGATCGGCGGAGGACTCGCCGGGCCGGAGGCGGCCCTGACGGCGGCGCGGCTGGGCTGCGCGGTCGATCTTTACGAGATGCGGAGGGTCGTGGACGGCAAGCCGCGGCTGACGCCGGCACACCAGACCACGGAGTTCGGGGAGCTGGTGTGCTCGAACTCGCTGAAGAGCGAGTCGGAGTATACGGCTCCGTGGCTGCTGAAGCAGGAGATGCGGCGCTTTGGGTCGGCGCTGCTGAAGATTGCCGATGAGACGGCGGTTCCCGCAGGACATGCACTGGCAGTGGATCGCGTGGAGTTTTCTCGCCGGATCGCGGAGGCGGTTGCGAACGAGCCTCGGATCCGCGTGGTGCGTGAGGAGGTGACTGCGCTGGACGCCTCACTGGCCCAGGACGAGGGCGGCGCGCAGTACACCATTGTGGCCACGGGGCCGCTGACCTCGGATGCGCTGAGCCGGGAGATCGAGCGGATCACGGGCGCGGGCCGGCTGGCGTTCTACGATTCCATCTCGCCCATCGTGGATGCGGATTCGATTGACTTGAGCCGCGTGTACTTTGCGGCACGTTGGGACAAGGGCACCGCCGACTACATCAACTGCCCGATGGACCGCGCGGAGTACGACCGGTTTTACGAAGCGCTGGTGGCCGCCGAAGCGGCGGAGCGCAGGGAGTGGGAGAAACTTGAATCTTCTTCGTCCACCCCGCCAGTAGCGGGTGCACGCGGGCCGCAATATTTTGAGAGCTGCCTGCCGATCGAGGTGCTGGCTGCGCGTGGCCGCGACACGCTGCGGTTTGGGCCCATGAAGCCGGTGGGGCTGCGCGATCCGCGCACGGGCAAGATGCCGTGGGCGGTGGTGCAACTGCGCAAGGAGAACCTGCGCGCCGACAGCTACAACCTGGTCGGCTTTCAGAATCATTTGAAGTGGGGCGAACAGGCGCGGGTGCTGCGGCTGATCCCGGGGCTCGAGAACGCGCGGTTCCTGCGCTATGGGCAGATTCACCGCAACACGTACATCTGCGCGCCGGCGCTGCTGGACGAATGCCTGCGGTTAAGAAGCGAGCCGCGGATCATCTTTGCCGGCCAGATCTCCGGCGTCGAAGGCTACACCGAATCCATCGCCACCGGCATGTTAGCCGGCATCTACGCCGCATCCCTGCTGCGTGGCGATCAACCCACTCCCGTCCCGCGCTCCACGGCCCTTGGCTCGCTCGTCCACTACATTACGCACGCCGATGCGAAGAACTTTCAGCCGGCGAATATTACATTCGACCTGCTGCAGCCGCTTGAAGAGGAAGTGCGCAGGAAGGTACGGGATAAGAAGGAGCGGCACCGGATGCAGTGCGAGCGGGCGCTCGAGAGCTTTAATGCGTGGCGGGCGGGCTGTGCAGCTTATCGTGAGAGTTAGTCGAGCATTTTCGCGCCTTCTGCCGTACACTCATTCTGTCTCTGAAAACCAGGGAAAATATCAATGGACGTTTCGATCCAGGAGCGCAAATTTTCCTTTGTATCTGAGTACGATATCTCAGCGCCTGATTCTAGCTACTACGCAAGGAAGGCGCTCTTCTCGCTGACTGACAAATTGCAATTGAAGACACAGGCAGGCGAAATTGTTGCCCGCATACGCGGCTTAATCTCGCCTTTGCACAACCGACACGATTTCTTCCTGCAGGATGGCAGAGTCTATCACTTCCGGTGCCAAAAACTATGGACCCGCGTCTTCGTTTGCGAGGGAGACAATGAGACTTTCCGTCTATTCGAACATAAAGGTCTAAGGTATTCGATCTTTCATAACGATCGTCAGATTGCGGCATTCGTAAAAAATCGCGTCGTATTTGGCTCGGGAAATCAGTACAAAATACGAATCGATTCCGATGCGGACTCGATCGTGATCCTGTGCCTTGTGTTGACCATTAATTCGGCGGAATACGACGATGACGACTCGTCAGTCACCATCGATTTCGGCAATGTCGGCCCGGAAGGCAAAAAGTTTGATGAATCCTGGCAGCCCCGCTGAGTTTGCTGTGCATATTCGAGGGAAAGTCTTCGCCGCCCGCAAGAAAAGGCGAGGCTTGATAATCCGGGCCTGGGGCGCCGCCCTCTGATGGTGGCCCGGAATTATTGCGCAAAAGCAAACACCTTACGCGCTCCCGCCGAATCGATTAAGCTACGTTCGCAAGCCCCTTCTGCGCCACAAGGGTTAGCAGCTTCAGTGACGCCCCTTGCGGACGCTTTTCTCCGCGCTCCCACTGGCTGACCAAACCAGTCGTCACATTTAGATAGCGCGCAAAAACGGCCTGGCTGGCGCCTTCGCGCAGCCGCAAGGCCCGAATCTCCTCGGGCGCGAAGGGATGAATCGGCGTCAGGCACATGGCGTCGAACTCGCGCATGGTGCGCTTGTCCATCAAGCCCGCGGAGTGCAGTCCCTCCGCAGTTTCGTGGATCGAGGCCATCAGGCCGCTACGATACTGCTTCGTCTTCGCCATTACACCGCACCTCCATCAGAGTTCCCGACGCGACTGCCTGTTGCATGTCACCTGGTCGATAAGCAAGGATCGCCGCGGCGAGTTTCTTGAGTGCAATGAGTTCGTCGGGGCCAATGTTTTCAAATTCATTTTTGGCAAAACCGTGCACGAAAATCGCCAGATCCCGCACTCGAAAAACAATCAGTGTCCGGTAGCCTCCCGACTTCCCCGAACCACGCCGCGCGATGCGCTGCTTGATGACGCCGCCTCCGAGGTCCGCACTTATCAGACCCCGATTGGCGTCCCGGACGGCTGCGCATAAATCCGAATCGGGGATGCCGTTCTTGCGCGCAAACCGGGCGAATGGCTTGTTCTTGAAGACTCGCGTTCGCCTCGCGCTGTTCCCGTTCACCGGATTAAGTATAGCACCAAGTGTTATATTTTTGAAATTGTCGTCTTCTGAATCGATGCCAGGGCCTGACGAATCTCTTCGGCAAACGAATAGGTGGAAAAGCATCCCACAGGGCCTGAGGGCCGGTCCGTTTGGGAGCCTTTCGCGGCCCGGCTAAAGCCGTGCCCTTTTACAAGACCTTCCGGTCTTCGTTACGTCAGGCACTGCCAAGTTTCGACGCATCCCCACGGACGCCTTCCGGGCCGCCAATGGCTGCGGACACGCATTTTCGTGCATGGTTGTGAGCAGGGAATGTGGGGGGCTTCTTTCAGAGCCGCTCCGGCGCCGAAAGAGCTTTCGGCGCCGGAACGGGAATCGCGATCAGATGACCCCGGCTACGTGGGCGGATGGCAACAGTTCGCCCGTTTTGTGCAGGACGGTTCCCTCCTTCGCCGCCCTTTGGATCACGGCTCCGGAGGTGTTGGCCTGGAAGGATTGGGTGAAGGTGTCGCTGGCCGTGGACGACAGGCCACCGTACTCGCTGTTGGCGGTTTCGAGCGTGATGTAGTCCCAGTCGACGCAGGAGGGCGCCGAACTGAGCACTGTCATTGGCTTCGATGCCGAGTAGTTGATGGTTCCCGCGCCGGAAGAGAGCACCGTGTTGCCTCCGTTGAGGTAGTCGACGAAGTTCAACTGGAAGGCGACGATGGGCGCGAGGTCGCTCTGGGTCATGCCGCTGAGGTTGAGGATGGTGATGGTGTGGCTGCCGATGCTGGCGCCCTGATTGTTGTAAGCGGTGTAGGTGGCGCCGGTGATGTTTCCGTTGGAGTCGGCGGTGAGGGCGATGGTGAGCCGGTAGCCGGCGGGGAGGGTGTGGCTCGCCAGGGTGGCAAAGCCGACCTGGTTGTTGCAGATCTGCGAGTTGGACGCGGTCCAGTTATCGACCATGCAGGTGAGCGTGGGCGGATTGCTGTGCGGGCTGAGGTAGATGAGATACTGCTGGGCGGCGTCGAAATCGCTCTTGGCGGAGTAGGCGTTCAACTGGAAGCCGAAGCCGTCGCTGCCGGTGATGTCCTGCTGCACGTTGATGTTCACGGTGACGCCGGTCATGTCGCCGCAGTTGCAGTCGAGGAAGTAATTGGAGTTGCTGCCCAGCCCGGAGCTGGGAGCGGCGACGGGATTGCCGCGCAGCTGCGGGCCGTTCCAGGCGCCGGCGTTATCGACCCAGAAGATGTTTAACTGGCCGCTCTTGTCGAGCAGGAAGACATCCGTCTGGTTGAGGCCGAACTGCTGCGAGGCGGCCAGGCAGCTTCCGGCGTTGGTCACGCCCGCGGGGCCGATCTTCCCAGGCCCGTTCCAGGCGCCGGCGTTGTCGACCCAGTAGACGTTCAACTGGCCGTTCTTGTCGACCACGAAGACGTCAGTCTGGTTGAGGCCGAACTGCCGCGATGCGGCGAGGTGGCAGCCGGGATTGGCGATGCCGGCGGGGCCGATCTTGCCCGGCCCGTTCCAGGCGCCGGCGTTGTCGACCCAGAAGACGTTCAACTGGCCGTTTTTGTCGATCACGAAGACATCGGTCTGGTTAAGGACGAACTGCTGCGAGGCGGCCAGGAAGCTGCCCGCATTGGCGAAGCCCGCCGGGCCGATCTTGGCCGGACCGTTCCAGGCGCCGGCATTGTCGACCCAGTAGACGTTGAGCTGGCCGTTGTGGTCGATCACGAAGACGTCGGTCTGGTTGAGCCCGAACTGCTGCGATGCCGCCAGGTAGCTGCCCGGTGCGGCCACGCCCGTGGGCCCGATCTTTTCCGGGCCGTTCCAGGCGCCGGCGTTGTCGACCCAGTAGACGTTGAGCTGGCCGTTGTGATCGAAAAGGAAGACATCGGTCTGGCTCAGACCGAACTGCTGCGATGCGGCCAGAAAGCAGCCGGCGGGCGCGATGGCCGCGGGCCCGATCTGTCCCGGGCCGTTCCATCCGCCCTCGTTGTCAACCCAGAGAACGTTCAACTGGCCGTTTTTGTCGACCAGGAACACGTCGGTCTGATTGAGACCGAACTGCCGCGACGCCGCAACGTAACTGCCGGCGTTGGCAATCCCTTCCGGACCGATGGCCATCGGTCCCTGCCACTCTCCCGCGTTGTCCACCCAGGAGACGTTCACCTGCCCATTCTGGTCGACAGAGAACACATCGGTTTGATTGGCGACAAACTGCTGCGAGGCGGCCAGTGCGCCGCCTGGAACGAAGTAGCTCATGAGAATTCCTCCTTCACCGGTTTGGCGGCACCCGAGCGGCCGCCCGATCGAACCTATCCGTGGAGAGTTATCCCGATTGCTGCAGATTTTCCTGATTGGGGCCAGTGGCGCGAGTATACACCGGATGCAATCTCCCTGACTCTGCAGAAAGCAGACTTTTAATAGTGGCGGCAAAGCGCACAGCGTTTCGTCTCGCGCGCTTCGCGGAAATCAAGCAAAGAACACGCGGCGCCGCCGATCTGCGAGACACGGGCCGACTCGTTACCCACCACCCCAAAGCCGCGCTCACTCTTTCAAAGAGGAGCGCACGCGCCATATTTACGCTGAAGCAACTATCAATACGAGGCACTGGGCAAGCAGAGACACGACCAGCAGCGGAACACGGATGGTTAACGATCGATCCCATGAGGCCTGCAGCTCTCGGCCATTGTTGAGGTTTTCTCCGTTTTTTGCCGCCCTGGTTTGAATCTCATTAATCGGCTTTGACATGCGAGCATAGAAAACGACGAACAGGATCAGCATGACGAGTGACGCGACATAAAACCAGCGCTGCTCACTCCTGCTTAGCGCGGCCAGCAGGAAGTTGGACAGGATCGCCGCGACCCCCCAGACGGGCATCCGCGCATCGCCGAACATGTGGAAAAAACCCATCACTTCGGTTCCGGCAGACGATGAAGCCAATCTGAGAGCCGGTTGCCCGCAAGTCAAAAAGAACATGTCCGTGCCGCACACCACTGCTGTGCCAAGAATGCCAACCAGGGATACCGTACCCATCCAATAGTTCACTGTTCCTCCAGGTGTTGGAACCCGTCGAAGAGTTCAAGCCGTTTCTCGCTTGGGGCTTGCGCTGAGATTCCCCTTCTCGCCTCACGGCCCACAGGATCTGTCATGGGCCCTTCTCTCAGATGACATGGATCAGCAGGAGACCGGCGGCAAGCATCACCGCGCCGGTGACGCCATGAACGGCGAACGCTGTCGCCTTCCGCCCACCCGACCCCAGAATGATGGACATGTCGCCAAAAGGGACGATGGCAAAAGCGAGCAGAGCGATGCCTGTCATGCGGCTCTCCGCGGTCAGCATCATGGTCAGCACGACCAATCCAGCTGCAACGTCCCGGATTCCTTTCAGACGTAGCCAGGCGCGAGTGTCGGCATCCGATGCAGGCGGCTTAAGACCAAACGATCCCAGGATTCGTTCGGGAGCCGCAAGGTAGAAGCAGCCGATAACCGTGACCGCTACGGCAACGAGAGCAGCCAGGATGAGCGAGATAGCGTCGTGCATGGAATCTTTTCCTCTCTAAAAGATCTAGCAATGCTACATCTGATGTGGAGCGCTAAGGAAGGATTCATCGCTCGACAAGAAAATCTAGCCGCGCTATGATTTCTAGCATGGAACAGAAACAGGCGGCCGATCGAATTGCGGAACGAAAACTGCGGGACAAGCAGGCCCGCCGGGCGCTGATTATCGGCGCCGCGCGGCGAATTGCGGAGCATGAGGGCTGGTCCAACGTAACCGTGCGGCGTCTATCCGACGAAATTTCATACAGCCAACCCGTCTTGTACGCTCATTTTCGAAGCCGCGAAGGGATTCTCGCCGCCGTTGCTATCGAGGGTTTCCAGGAATTGGGACTGGCTTTGGAGAAGGTGCGGAAACGGGTCAGGAGTGGAAATCCGGTCGAGTCGGTCGCGGCCGCATATCTTGAGTTCGCCGCATCTTCACCAGCTTTGTATGAGGTCATGTTTTCGCTCAGCCTGAGCGTACCCTTCGGTGACCCCGCTACTCCTCCGGAACTGCGATTCGGGTTTTCCCAACTCCTGGAGTTGTTTGAGCGGCAGTCGAAGCCGGAGGTCATAACGGAACTGTTTTGGGCGAGCCTCCATGGTATCGCTGAGCTGACAAGAACCAGGCGATTTCCGCGCAGCCGTCAGAAAGAGCGCGTGCGCGCGCTCGTCGAACTCTTCACTTTCCAAAAAGACGAAGCGGCGAAGGCGGTAAAGGCGTGATGACCGTAATAGCACGTCCGCTTCTTTTCCCGAACCAGGCGAGATCAGTCCTCACACACGGCATCGCTCTAATTGGGTCTGCCATCGCTGCACCCAGCTTCCTTAATCCGCCAAGGTCAAGGTCGGGCGCCTGACTGATTGCGAACCAGTAAACATCATGAACGGATGCCACCCCTTCGCCAGCCCCTCAAATCGCCGTAGACCCCAATCCACTACAACCCCTGGAACTCGTCCACAACGCGGCCGTTTGGCCATTTCATGGTCGTCCCGGCACCTGTCAGCCCCTCTCAGCGGGCTCGATAGCCCTTCCGTCCCAATTCCACATCCAAACTCCCTGGAGTGCGATCGTTTGGATACGATCATGGGAAGGCCGTGGAAAACGCCCGCACCGGCCCTCGCCCCTGCCCGTACTTTGGTGTTCACACGTCACTGACCCCGGACCTCCGGGTTTGCAGATAATAGCGGCCAAAGAGAGCACAATTGTCGGTAGGAGGAGAGCACATGGACAGGGTGCCGGAGATCGAAGAAATGACGAACGAAGAGCGAAAAGATCCACCCCGGGACTCGCCCCAGAACCCCCCCCCCCCTACCCCCCCACACAGTTTCACCGGTTTTTGGCTCACGCTTTCTTTTGAAATCAATCATTTAGGTTCGGAGTTCAGTTACTTTCTAGTACTGGAATTAACACCAGATTCATCGAATTCACCCTCTTTTCAGCCTCCCGAAGCCTCAAATTCCTCCTCTTTCACGTCCATCTGCCCGCCGCTGGCTTTCGCCTTCTGCCTGCCGCTTCCCCCTGTCTCCGGCCTTCACTGGAACCGGCCTCGCCGCCATACCAGAGCCCGTCGAAAGGACCACCATGACCGAGCCCACTGAGCCCCGGCTCTCGCATTTCGACCCGGCCGGCCAGGCCGTCATGGTCGACGTCAGCGCCAAGGCGCCTACCCGCCGCACCGCGACCGCCTCGGCCTTCGTCGAGCTCTCTCAGGACGTGCTCGCCGCCCTGCCCGCCAACCCCAAAGGAGATCCCCTCCAGGTCGCGCGCATCGCCGGCATCCAGGCCGCCAAGCGCACCGCCGAGCTGATCCCCATGTGCCACCCGCTTCCGCTCTCGCACGTCGACGTCCGTGCCGAGATCGTCTCCGGCGGCGTCCGCGTCGAGGCCACCGCCGCCACCACCGCCCCCACCGGCGTCGAGATGGAGGCCCTCACCGCCGCCGCCGTCGCCGCGCTCACCGTCTACGACATGACCAAGGCTCTCGACAAAGCCATCGTCATCCGCCACGTCCGCCTCGAGTCGAAGTCGGGCGGCAAGAGCGGAGACTTTCAAAGGGCTGGAGACGGCGCATGATTGCACGGGCTCACGGCCTTCGCCAGTCCGCGCCGCCAGGAGGCGATAGACTCGACTTCACCCCGAGGTGTTCCCATGCTGCGCTTGAAATTGTTGCCTTTCTTTTCTGCCTTGCTCGCTGTAGCGGCCATCCCGGCATCCGCCCAGACCATCGCCGCCTTCCAGACCACCCCCGACCTGCTCGAAGCCCTCACCCAGATCGCCTACATGAAGTTCACCTCGCACGAACTGAAGGCCGGTCCCGCGGCGGTCATCACGGTCGACGACGGCCAACAGTTCCAGACCATTGACGGATTCGGCGCGTCGCTCACCGGCGCCGCCGCCTGGCTCTTCGCCCAAAAGTTGCCGCCCGACGTCACCGACTCCACCTTCCAGATGCTCTTCGACCACAAGCGCGGCATCGGGCTCAGCTTTCTCCGCCAGCCCATCGGCGCCTCCGACCTCTCCACGAGCTTCTACTCGTACGACGACCTCTGCGTGCAGAAGCTCCACGCCTGCACAACGCCCGCCGGCGTCTCCGATCCCGGGCTCACGCACTTCTCCCTGGCGCACGATCAGCAGTCCATCATCCCTCTGCTCCAGAAGGCGCTGGCGATCGACCCGCAGATACGCATCATGCTCACGCCCTGGAGCCCGCCCGGGTGGATGAAGACCTCCGGCTCCATGCTCGGCCTCGATCCCGCCACCAGGCAGCCATCCACGCTCCGGCCCGAGTTCTACCAGGCCTACGCGAACTACCTGGTCAAGACCATCCAGGGTTACCAGGCCGCCGGCGTGCCCATTTATGCCATCAGCATGGAGAACGAGCCCCTCTACGCCCCGGCCGACTATCCCGGCATGTATATGCCCGCACAGCAGCAGGCGGCTTTCCTCGCAAATGCTCTGGGACCGGCCCTGGCCGCCGCCCATCTCGACACCAGGGTCCTCGTCTATGACCACAACTGGGACCACCCCGAGTATCCGGAGACCGTCCTGAGCGACCCGCGGGCGCGTGAGTACGCGGCTGGGGTCGCGTGGCATCACTACGCGGGCAGCCCCGACGTGATGATCAAACTGCACGACGAGTTCTCCAAGATGGGCGAGTGGGAGACGGAATCGAGCGGGGGAACCTGGCAGACCGGTCCGATTGTGCCCCAGGAGGCGGCCGAGCTGGTGGCGGTGATGCGCAACTGGTCGCGGAGCTTTGTGCTCTGGGCGCTGGCCACTGACCAGGATCATGGGCCGCACATCGGGGGATGCGGCCAGTGCCGCGGCGTGGTCACGCTCGACCTCGACGACCCACAGAACCCCATCGTCAAGCCCGAGCCTGACTTCTACGTTCTGGGCCAGGCCAGCAAGTTCGTCTACCCCGGCGCCGTCCGCATCGCGTCAACCGAGCCGCCGGGAACCGATCTCGAGGACGTGGCCTTCCGCAATCCCGACGGGACTATCGTCCTCTACACCGTGAACGCAGGCTCTGAGAGCCAGGACTTCCGCATCCGCTTCCGGCGCAAGGCCGTGACCACCATCCTGCCTGCGGGGACGGTGGCCACATTCATCTGGAAGCCCTGATGAAGCCTCGAAGGCGCTCCGGCTATTGTGCCGGCGGCTGCGGGGGCGGCGTTCCGGCAGGCGGCGGCATCGGGCCGTGCTCGCCCGAGGGTTGGAACGGGGGCGGCGACAGGTGGCCGCGATGGCAGGTACCGCAGCTCACCTTGATGCCCACGTTGTCGATTTTGCCGATGTAGTTGTTGTTGATGTCCTGGACCATCGTCACCATCAGCCGCGCCGTCTTCTTCTCCGGCTTGGTGTCGAGGGAGTAGTCGAGGCGCTGATGGCCGTTCGGCATCACCGGGGCGTTGGGGTCGGGCGCGTGACAGGTCGTGCAGTGCGTCCCCAGCGCATCGGCCCAGCCCTCCATGATGTGGTGGACCTGCTCGCCGGTCAGGTCCTTGGGCAGCACCTGCAGGTTGGTCGGCGGCGGGAAGGTGTGAATATGATGCTCGCCGGCCGGCGGCGTCTGGGGGGCCTGGGCAGGCGCGGGGCCGGCACACACGGCAACGGCGAGTGCGGCCGCCGCCAGGGTTGGCATAAGGAGATTCATCTTCAAGCGGTGATTCCTCGGGAAGGTAGGAATGGAGAAACCGTTGGACCCGATTTTACCGGATGGAAATGCGTTTGCCCGTTAAACTTCGCGGACCGGATACACATTTATGCCCGGCAAAACAAAATCGCATAGGCCAGTCCGCCGCGTGGCGGATGCCGATGCGCACCGTGGCCAGCACGTCCGGGGCGGCAATGCCGTCGTCGCGTATCTGCAGCGGCGAATCGGGGTCGATCACGTCGAGCCCGTTGTGCCGCGGGCGCGTGAGTCCCAGCGCCTGGCAAAGCCGCCCCGGTCCCGCGGCGATCAGGGCCGGAGCTGCGCCGGACCGGAGCCCGCGGTTATGCGTCATCTGCTCCAGTCCGGCGACGGGCTCGAGCGCGCGCAGAAGCACGCAGCCGGCCAGCCCCGTGAGCTCGCAGGAGATGTTCATGCAGAAGTAGCGGCCGTAGATGGCGTAGACGTACGCGTGGCCGGCAGGCCCGAAGAGCACCTGGTTCCGGGGAGTCGGGCCGCGATGAGAGTGGGCAGCCGGGTCCGGCGGGTCGTTGTGCGGCCCCAGGTAAGCTTCGGCCTCCACGATCCGTCCGGCCAGAACCCCGGCGCGCGACTGGTGAACCAGCAGCTTGCCGAGCAGCCGCGGCGCTACCTCCTCGGGCGGGGCTTCGAAAAACCCGCGCGGTACAAGCCGGCCCGGCAACACGCCGGCTTTGCGCCGATCGTTTATTTGTGCGCCTTCTTCCATTCTTCGAGCGCTGCCAGCACCTCTTCGGCGTGGCCCTCGGGCGTGACCTTGGGAAAGACCCGGACGAGGGTTCGGTCGGGACCGATCAGGAAAGTGGTCCGCACGATGCCCATCACCTTCTTGCCGTACATGTTCTTCTCTTTGAGCACGTCAAACTGTTTGCAGACTTTCTCGTCTACATCGCAGAGGAGTGTGTAGG